>Ga0207753_1000042_pt1 | contig 49730 bp, 43 predicted proteins | sample PonA233FremontCA_2_FD_187273 | JGI IMG/M metagenome (GOLD analysis project Ga0207753, IMG submission 187273) | Salt pond sediment microbial community from Fremont, CA, USA - Pond A23 Sediment 3 (SPAdes) | ecosystem: Environmental > Aquatic > Non-marine Saline and Alkaline > Saline | place: USA... | reverse complement strand
TCCGAGTTCCAGCGGTTCGCCGTCGAGTTCGTCCTCTCGGAGATCGACGACTACGAGCCCGAGATGCTGGATTTCGAAGACGTTCGTGACGATGTGTTCCCGGATGACTCCCCGGTCCGTGGCGACAAGGCCGTCCCCGAACCCGGTGCGGAGTTCTACCAGATCGCCGCTCGCGTCCGCCAGTTCGCCATCCGCGGCGAGATCGAGACTGCCCGCGACCTGATCGACACCCACTACCCGGCAACGGACCCCAGAAGCCTGCTGCTCGACGATATCGTGGAGACCTATCGGACACCCGATCAACTGCAGGCACAACCACAGGAGTAGACCTCGACGCCCAGTATCTGCCGCACCACTGGTCGGTGCTGTCGACCGGTCTCCTGGCTGTTGGCTGACCTTTTTAGCCCGTCTGTCCGTTGACCACGTATGCCTGAGATACACGTCGTCGCCCTCGCGGGCAGCCTCCGGGAGGGAAGTTACACCCGTCTCGCAACGAGTCGCGCCCTCGAGGGCGTCGAAGCCGCCGGCGGCCGTGGCGAACTGCTCGACCTCCGGGAGTACGACCTCCCCGCGCTGAACACCGACCACGACGGCCAAGGCGACAGCCAGCGGCTCGTCGACCGCGTCGGCGCGGCCGACGCGATCATCCTTGGGAGTCCGATGTATCACGGCTCCTATTCCGGCGTCCTCAAAAACGCGCTGGACTACTGTGGGTTCGACGAGTTCGAGGGCAAAACCGTCGGCCTCCTTGCTGTTGCAGGCGGCTCGTTCCCGATCACGACGCTCGAACACCTCCGGTCGGTCTGTCGCGCACTCGACAGCTGGGTCCTCCCGCATCAGGCAGCGATTCCGAACGTCCACTCTGCGTTCGAGGACGGCGAGTTCGTCGACGAGGGGATCGAAAAACGGGTCGACACCCTCGGGCGGCGCGTCGTCGAGTATGCCGACATCGAACCCGATCCGGCGACCTTCGAGAGCGGCCAGAACGAAGGCGCAGACGACTAGCTGGACAGCCCATGACAATTGGTAACAACTATTAAGATATCGGGTTGCGAACTGTGTTATGATATGCCATGACACTGTACGATCGGATTCTGGTCCCGACCGACGGCTCGCGGGAGGGCGAGCAAGCAATCGCCCACGCGGTCGACCTCGCTGAGGCACACGGGGCAGCGGTCTCCGGGCTGTACGTGATCAATACGGCGAGCTACAACGGCCTCCCGATGGAAACGTCGTGGGAGGGGGTGACGGCGCTCCTCAACACCGACGCTCAGGAGGCGGTCGAAACGGTCGAAAAGCTGGGCGCGGAGCGCGACGTACCGGTTGAGACCGAGATCGTCGAGGGGTCGCCGAGCACGGAGATCGTCCGAACCGCCGAATCACAGGAGTGTGATCTGATCGTGATGGGTACCCACGGCCGCGGCGGGATCGACCGCCTCCTGCTGGGGAGTGTCGCCGAAAAAGTGGTCCGTGCGGCCCATGTCCCCGTGCTGACCGTCAGAGTCGGCGCGGAGCCAGCCGGGGTCACCGACCGGACAGCCGCCGAGGGTAAGGCCGACTCCGAGACGGCGATGCAGGCCGATCAGACCGGCTGAGTGCCCCCATCGACAGCGTTACTGCGGCCGCAAGTGCTCACAGTCGCCCGCGTGGACGACTTCTGTTTCCGACCCAGTGTCGACGACGAGCCCGCCGGGGAACTGGACATCGACAGCTTCCCCTTCGATCACCCGGTTCGGCAGTTCGACTCGGACTGTCTGGCCGATCGTCGAACTGTACTCCCGCCAGCGATCCAGCACGCCGTCGGGATCAGCCAGCTGGTCATGGAGCGATTCGAGGAGCCGCTGGACGAACAGTCGTCGGTCGACGTCGCCCCCGGTTTCGGATCGGAGCGTCGTCGCTCCCGCGGGCAGTTCCTCCGCGTCAATGTTGGCGTTGACACCGATGCCGACAACAAGCCATGAGACCCGGTCGGCCTCGCCCTCCATCTCGGTCAGAATCCCGGCCAGTTTACGCCCGCCACGCTCGCTGCTCTCGCCGACAAGCACGTCGTTGGGCCATTTGAGATGCGCGTCGACGCCCGCTTCCCGGCAGGCGGCTGCTGTCGCCACGCCAGCCGCCAGCGACACCAGCGGGACGTGGGCCGGAGAGAGGTCGGCCTGGAGGACGACCGAACACCAGACGCCGCCGCTGGGGGCGGTCCACGAGCGGTCGAGCCGCCCGCGGCTGCCGAGCTGTTCGTCGGCGACGATGGCGGTGTCGACGGCTCCTGCGGTAGCTCGCTTGCGGGCGCGATTGTTGGTGCTGTCGACCGAGTCGTGGTACTCGACGGTGTATGGGGCATCGAGCCCGAACTCGATGGCCGCGGCCCCGTAGTCGGGAACGCCGGTGACCGCATAGCCGTCGTCGGTGCTTTCGATTTCGAAGCCGTCGTCTCTGAGCGCTTCGACCTGTTTCCAGACCGCGGCCCGCGAGATCCCGAGCCGCTCGGCGAGCTCCGGCCCGCCGACCGGTCCCACCTCGAAGGCCGCCAGCAGCGCGCGGCGTGTCTCGTTCATTGCTGGCAGTACTCGTTCCCTCCCAAAGAGCCGTCGGATACAAACCCACGCCCTTCCTACGAATGGCCATGATTACGTTTCTCGCTGGCGGCACGGGAACGCCGAAGCTTTTGGCCGGAGCCTCAGCGGAGTTCGATCCCGATGGGCTCACCGTCGTCGGCAACACGGGCGACGATATCGAACTCGGTGGGTTACTGGTCTGTCCGGACCTCGACACCGTCCTCTTTCACGAGGGTGATGTCCTCGACACCGACCGGTGGTGGGGAATCGAAGACGACAGCCACGAGACCAACGCCGAACTCCACCGCCTCGCCAACGCGGCTGACCTCGATACCGGGCCGCGATACCTCCCGCCGCGCGACCAGACCGCGGGTCGACCGATCGCCCGCTGGCGACGGTTTTCAGGCATTGCAGAATTCATGACCATCGGCGACCGCGACCGCGCAGTCCACATCACACGCACGAGTCTCCTCGACGAGGGCAAGACGCTCACCGAGGCAACCCAAATCCTTGCCGACGCGTTCGATGTCGACCCCATGCTGCTGCCGATGAGCGACGATCCCGTTGCGACGATCGTCGCAACCGACGAGGGCCCGATCCACTTCCAGGAGTACTGGCTCGACAAAGCCGACCGGGAGGTCACTGGCATCGAGTTCCGGGGAGCCGACGAGGCCGACCCGACGGATCAGGTGCTGGATGCACTCGACGCGCCGGTCGTGATCGGTCCCTCGAACCCGGTAACGAGCATCGGCCCGATGCTCGCCGTGCCGGGTATCGAGCAGGCCTTGGATCGAACCCGCGTGGTCGCCGTCTCGCCGTTCATCGAGGACGAAGTATTCTCGGGGCCGGCCGCTGAACTCATGAGAGGAACGGGTCGCGAGCCGAGTAGCCGAGGAGTAGCCGACGCCTACCCGTTTGTCGACGCATTCGTCCTCGACACCGACGACGGCACCGACATCGACCGGCCGGTCGTCCGCACCGACACGAAAATCCACGACGAAGCCGATAGCAGGCGCGTGATGGAGGCAGTCGTCGACGCGCTGGCCGAAGTGGGGATCGACGTATGAGGAGGGACTCGTCGACCAGCGTCTCGATAGCAGAAAGTGACTGCCTCTCGTTCGAGCCGCGGCTGGCACTGGCGAGCCTGAGCGGCGAGGCCGACGCGGAGTGGGCGGCCGCGGGGGCCAACCACGCGGGAGCGGCGTTTCTCGGTGGGATCGCCCTCGACGAGCCGAGCCGCGAGGCCGCACGGGCACTGGTCGACCGTGACCGACGGGAGTTCCTGCCCGACGATCCGCTATCGTTTATAATGGAGCAGCTAACGCTACTCGACGACGTGCCGATACAGTCGGGCGTCAACGTGAGGGCGACGACGGTCGACCCGATTCGAGAGGCAGCCGCGATCTGTGCAAACCACGATGCGATCCTCGAGATCAATGCCCACTGTCGGCAGCCCGAACTCCGGGAGATCGGCTGCGGCGAATCCCTGCTGGCCGATAGCGACCGCCTACCGAAGTACGTCGAGGCGGCCGCCGCCAAGGGATCGATAGTGAGCGTTAAAGTCCGCGCCGAGGTCGAAGGTGTCGACCTCCCGACGGTCGCCCAGCGAATCGAGTCTGCGGGAGCCGATATGATTCATGTCGACGCGATGGATTCCGAAGCCGTGATCCGGAAGGTGGCCGACGCGACCGACCTGTTCGTGATCGCCAACAACGAGGTTCGTGATCGCGCGAGCGTCGTGGAGTACTTCCGGGACGGAGCCGACGCCGTGAGCGTCGGTCGACCAAGCCGGGAGCCGACCGGTCCCGTACTGGGTCGGGTCGCTGCGGCCGTCGAGAAGTGGGAGGCCCCAGTCCAGTGAACCGGACCGACAACACCGGCGGCCGAACCCCGGTCGACAACGCCCAGCTCGCGTTGTTGCTCGAAGTCTCGGGAACACCCAAACCGGGGAACGTCGACCGGCACCGTGATCTGGATGGCCTCCGGTTCGAACACTTTCTGGCCGGGTCGGTCGGTGCCCGTCGTGGCCTCCAGCAGGCCGCCAACGGCGAGGCCGTCGGTGGGGCTTTCGAGCAGGCTGTCGCGGGAATGGCCACCCAACAGGGCGGTAATACCCAGTTCGGCTGTCTACTGTTGCTCGTGCCACTTATAAAGGCTGCCGCGAGCGGGTCGCTCACTCCCGAGGGCGTGCGATCTGTCGTCGAGTCGACGACCGTCGAGGACGCCGTCGACTTCTACCGAGCCTTCGAACGCGTCGATGTCGCGGTCGGCGACCCGCCTCCGGAGGCCGATGACCTCGACGTGCGCCGGGGGAGCGACGCCACCGAAACGCTTCGTAGGCAGAGCCTAACGTTGTCTGATATCATGGCGCTGTCGGCCGATCCCGACGACCGGATCGGCGACGGCAACGCCCGCGAGTGGGTCTCGGGCTTCGAGCGTACCTTCCGGGCGGCCGACGCGCTGCTGGCCGACGAGGGACCGGTGGGCGACCGGACGGCTCGTGTCTTCGTTGATCTGCTCGCCGAGCGGCCCGACACCCTCGTTGCGACCAGCCACGGCGAGGCCGCTGCCCGTGAGGTCTCGGAGCGTGCAGCCGCGGTCGACGGCGACCTTGCGGCCGCCGAGAAGCTCGCCGACGAGTTCGTCGACAAGGGGTACAACCCGGGAACGACCGCAGATATTACGGCCGCGGCGCTGTTTGTCGCACTCGAACAGGGACTCGACGTATGACTGTTGACGACTCTCTCACCGACTGGCCGGTCGACCTCCGCGGCGTTACCGAGTCGGTCGTCGCCACGCTCGGCCCCAACGACCTGTGGAACATGGCCGCCCTCGGACTTCACGCGCCCGACGAACCGGGCGAGCCGGTCGAGGCAACCACGTGGGGCAACACCCGAACCAAGCGCAACTTCCACCGTCAGGGCGGTGGCGTCGTTCAGTTCACGGCCGATCCGCGGGAGTTCGTCGAAAGCGCCGTGACGATCCGCGAGGAGAGTGAGCCGGTGTTCCCTCATGCTGATGCGTGGGTCGAAATCGAGGCCCAGTCGGTCGACAGTGGCACCGATGGCGGCACCGAGTGGGAGCGATGGGAAATTCGACCGACTGCGGCAGGAACGATCGAAGAGAGTCGGCCACTAACTATCAACCGGGGGTTTTACGCGGTGGTCGACGCCACCGTCGCAGCCTCGCGGCTTGACGTACCAGCCTTCGAAACCGACGTGCTGATCGGTCGCCTGCGCTACTTCGAGGAGACCGTCGAGAAGTGTGGCGGTCCGCAGGAGCGAGAGGCCTTCGCCACGCTGAGCGAGGAGAGTGGCTGGCGGGAGTACTGAGGACGGAACGAATCGTTTTAGTGTCGCTCGGACCGACCTCCTTGCATGGCAATCAAACCGAAGTACGTCAAACAGCTCGCAACGACCCTGCTCGAACGGTATCCCGAGGCATTCAACACGGATTTCGACACCAACAAGGAAAACGTCGCCAAGCTCACCACCGTCGACTCGAAGGGCGTTCGCAACCGCGTCGCCGGATACATCACGCGAAAGAAAGCCGCAACGGTCTGATTTTCGGGCGCAACTCGCCGAAAAACGCTCACCCAATCAGTAGACGTAGTCGTCGGCAGTGAGCTGGGTGTAGCCGTTCTTTTTGAGCGACCGTTTCTGTTTTTTGTAGTTGTACAACACTTTCGCGCCGGAGAGTCCCGACCGGAGCGTACTCGTCTTCAGAAGGTCCGAGCCACCGGCCGCGAGCATCCCCCGCACCGATTTGAATGTCCGATCCCAATCGCTCGGTCCGTACTCGCCGCAGAGGTCGGCAAAGGTGACGTTTCGAAGCAGTTCGTCGCCGATCGCTTCCTGCCACTGGTCGTTGTAGGTCGACAGATCGCCTGCCGCAGCCAACTCGCCCGCGATGGCTCCGGTCCGAACGGCAACGTGGTCGCCGCCCTCGTGGAATGCTGATGTCGTGCCCATCGCCCCGCCGGCGACGGCGATACCGGCGTCGACCGGCGACTCGATCGGCCGTGTCGAGGAGATGCTGTAGGTTTCGGTGCCGCCGCGCTTGCCGCGATCTTCGACAAGCGGGAAGTCGGTCTCGATATCGTATTCGTCGCCCCACTGCCACTCCAACAGGCGGCGAATGTACGTACTCCCCTGCGGAATCGAGTCGTCTTCGGGCTGGAGGAGTTTGTACTCATCACGATCCTCGATGGCGTCGATATCGAGGCCGATCGGCATCGTCAGCCCGACCCGGCAGACCCGCGCGTCGTTTGGGAACACCCACGGATAGGCCGTGTGGCCGGGCATGACGCCCCACCAGAATGAAATCGACGTTTTGAGCTCCTCGAAGACCTCCTCGGGGAACCGGCGGTACTCCTGATAGGCGATGTGGTTGGCTTTCGGCGAGGCCAGCAGTTCGGAGGCCTTGGTGCCGTCGGGGAGATAGCCGTCGAGAACGCGGTTGGTGACCGTCCGCTGGGGCCCATCCGCGAGGATCAGATAGTCGGCCCCGATACGGTCGCCGTTGGCCAACGAGACAACGTGCCGTGGATTGTCAGCGCCAGCAGTATCGGGATCGCTGTCGACGCCCGTCACTCGAACCTTGATCCGGTACTCCGCACCTGCCTCCTCGGCGCGCTGACGCAGCCAGTCGTCGAACCGCGCGCGGTTGAAGGTATATCCGAAATGATCGTACGAGGATTCGATACCAGTGGTCGTGAGCGTGCAGGACTCGATCGGGCCGATGAACTCCGCGCGGTCGAGGCGTTGGAGGAGGACATCGTCGGGGAACTCATCGGGGTGAATCTCCATGATGTCGACCCAGTAGTCGAGAATGCCCGCTGCGTCGGTCGAATCAGGACCAAGCCCCTCGCGGTCGGCCCGCGGGACGCCCTTTTCAAAGACGACCGCCGAGGCACCGCCGCTGGCAGCCGCGTGGGCTGCCGCGGTGCCGGCTGGCCCGCCGCCAACGATCGCAACGTCTACGCGTTCCATAACATCCAACCACCCCGAGTCGATATTAAAGCCACTGAACTTGTGGCTGGTATCCCGCTGTAAGGCGTCGACTACCGATCGACAAGAGATCGTAAGGCGGTATATACTGCCGCGCCTACGTACTGGTATGACCGCCAACGCCGAGCTCGAACGGCTGTTTGAGGCTCGAACACGGGCGGAGGGCCCCGTTGTCCCGTCGCTCGAACTGCTGGAACGGATCGCCGAGGCGCTCGGCGAGATCCGTGCGGGCGCAAGCGTCGACACACACCACGACGAGGCGTCGGCGCTCGACTGGAACACGCCCGCGATGGACGACGCGCCGGTCGGGATGGCGATCTCGGGGCCCGCCTATCAGGACAATCCGATCTTCTACGTCAACGAGACCTTCGAGACGATCACGGGCTATCAGGAGCCAGATCTGCTCGGTGGCAACCTCCGGGTTCTACAGGGCCCCGAGACCGACCCCGAACCGGTCGCCGACATCCGCGAAGCACTCGACATCTGGGCCCCGGTAATCGTCGAACTCCACAACTACCGCAAAGACGGGAGGCCCTTCCGGAACCGGCTCGCGCTTGCCCCGATCGCCGACGAGACGGGGACGATCAGCAACTGGGTTGGTCTCCAAGAGGATGTTACCGACCGGCGATCCTAAACGGACGCCGGCTCGGACGGGCGCTACGCGCCGCGATGGTGCTCGTCGAGGCGCTGTGCGTCGTCGGTGATCTCTTGGAGAGCCTGTTCGTGCTCGCCGCGTGCGAGCCCGCCGGATTCGGCGTGTCGACCGTCGTACTGCCAGCTGGGAATCGCGTTCCACACCGACTCCGAGCCGGCGGCCTCGTCGCCACCAACCCGGGAAAAAACGAACACACTGACGGTCATGCCGACCAGTACGAGGAGTAGTTCGCCATAGCTGACCGCAAGGAGCCACCAGAGACTTCCCCCGATCAGCAGGTACAGCGAGAGCACGACGAGAAGCGGTCTCCACGCCGACCGGAGGCGGCTTCCGAAGCTCATAGCTGTCTGCTTGTTGTCAGTCCGCTTTGTGCTTTGGTTCGGCCGAAGCTCGACACTTCGTGCAGACTGCCGTACACTCATATGTGAGGCCACTCATCACCCGTGTATGACCGAGCCGAAGATCGCCGTCCTGCGCCAGAAGATCCACGGACTGTCGGCCGTCGACTACGCCGCGGCGCTCCGAGACCGCTTGCCGGATGTCGAGGTCACCATCGCCCGGACGCCCGCCGAAGAGCAGGAACTGATCGGATCAGCCCCGATCGTCACGGGGTTTTCGATGAGCACGGCGGAAGTCGAGGCAGCAACGAACATGGATCTGTTCGCCTGCGTGTACGCCGGGGTGGGCCATCTGGATCTCGATGCCTTCGAGGCCAACGGCACCGCTGTCACCAACGCCTCGGGCGTCCACGGCCCGAACATCTCGGAGTACGTCATCGGCTCGATCCTCTCGTTCGTCCGGGGGTTCAAACGGGCGTGGCGACAGGAAGACCGCAACGAGTGGCGCTCGTATCCCGCCCGCGAACTGCAGGGCAGCACCGTCACCGTTGTCGGGCTCGGTGCGATCGGACAGGCCGTCGTCGACCGGCTCGATCCCTTCGGCGTCGACACCATCGGCGTCCGCTACACCCCCGAGAAGGGCGGGCCGACCGACGACGTACTGGGGTTCGACGAGCTCCACGACGCGCTGGCCCGGACCGACTACCTCGTGTTGGCGTGTCCGCTGACCGACGAAACCGAGGGCCTGATCGACAGCGAGGCTCTTCTCACGTTGCCGACCGACGCGTTCATGGTGAACATCGCCCGCGGCGGCGTGGTCGAGACCGACGACCTCGTCTCGGCGATGCAGGCCAACCGGATCGCGGGGGTGGCCCTCGATGTGACCGATCCCGAACCGCTGCCGAACGACCACCCGCTGTGGGATCTCGACTCCGTCTCGATTACGCCACACAACGCGGGCCACACGCCCGACTACTACGAGCGACTCGCCGACATCGTGGCGACGAACGTCGACCGCTACCGACAAGGCGAGACCGACTTCGAGAACCGCGTCGTTTAGGCAATCCGTGGCGATTCGGCCGTCGAGAGATAGGCCGTTAGATCAGTCGTCGTCACCATCCCGATGACGCCCACCTCGTCGTCGACCACCGGCAGATGGTGAAACCCGTTGTCGACCATTGTTTCGGCAACATCGACGATCGAACCGTTCGCGGTGGCGGTCACCACGTCGGTCGTCATGTAATCGGCCACCGTCGCCTCGGTAGCGGTGTCGTCAGCGGTGATCCGGACGAAATCGGTCGTCGTCAGAATACCGACGAGGCCGTTGTCGTCGTCGACCACGACGACCGAGCCGATATCGCGGTCGAGGAGGACGGTTGCAGCCTGCTGGACCGGCGTCTCTGGGGCGACGGTTTCTACGGGCGACGACATCAATCGACCCACGAATATATCTGTCATAGTCGTTAGTCATGGTTTGCTGTCAAAAGTGTTGTTGCTCAAACAGGGATCGTGCTGGTCGACGGCTGTTCGGTTCGAGCCGATCAGCAAGTCGAAATGTGGACGGTCGGTAACGAATTAGATCCAGCCTTCTTCGACGAGCAGTTCGCCGTTCAGCAGGCTCGCACCGGCTGCGCCGCGGATGGTGTTGTGAGCCAGACAGTTGTATTTGAGCCCGGAGCTGGTCGACTGGACGCCACCCGCGGAGATCTGCATCCCGTCGGCGCGGCTGCGGTCGAGCCGGGGCTGTGGGCGCTCCGGCTCGTCGTCGCCGAAGACGTGGATCAGCTGGTCGGGTGCGCTCGGCAGGTCGACGCCGGGGAACGCCCGCATTGCCTCGCGGGCCTCCTCGGGGCTTGGCTCCTCGGCGAGGTCGACGAAGACGCTTTCGAGGTGGCCGTCGAGAGTCGGAATCCGGTTGCAGGAAGCGTTGACCGTCGAGTCATGCATACTGAGTTCCGCACCGTCGAAGCCGCCCAGCAGCTTGCGGGATTCGGTCTCCATCTTCGGCTCCTCGCCGCCGATATGCGGGATCGCATTGTCGATGATCTCCATCGAGGTAACCCCCGAGTAGCCCGCCCCGGAGACTGCCTGCAAGGTGGTGACGTCGACGCGTTCGAGACCGAACTGATCGAGGGCCGCCAGCGTCGGCACCATCGTGATCGTCGAACAGTTGGGGTTTTTGATGAGTGCGCCGTCCCAGCCGCGGTTGTCGCGCTGGACCTCGATCAGACCGAGATGGTCGCCGTTGATCTCCGGAATGGTCAGCGGCACGTCGTCGGCCATCCGGTCGTTCGAGGAGTTCGAGGAGATGACGTAGCCCTCCTCCAAGAATTGGGGTTCGACCTCCTCGGCGACCGACGAGGGCAGCGAGGAAAACAGGAGGTCGACATCGTCCGAGATGTCGTCGGGCGTCGTCGCGCCGACTTCCATCTCGGCGATCTCGTCGGGAATCTGGGTTTCGACCCGCCATTTGGCGGCCTCGCGGTAGGTTTTTCCGGCGCTCGACTCGCTCGCGGTGAGTGCGGCGATCTCGAAGGTTGGATGGCCGTCGAGCAGCTGAATGAATCGCTGTCCGACTGCGCCCGTCGCCCCGAGAATGCCTACTTGTACTGCCATTACCGTGGGGTGCAGTCTCACACACATAAGTGGGTCGGATTGCCGGTAGGTTACCGAACAATCAGGAAGAACACGGCCGCTGTCGGCGAAACTCGACCATAACTGTCAGCCTATTTTGGGTACTTTATTATATAAAAGAACTACACACAGTCACCGCGTCGTGTTTGTCTATTTCAGACCGCGTTTCAGTTGGTGTTTGTAAATTCAGTCACGGCACGTTGGTGGTCGTCGACACCCGTTCGCTCGGACGGAAGGCGTAAATCGCTGGCTGGCGGAGGTCGACGTGCGTGCCCTAGTCCCCGGCGGAGTACTCCTCTTTGGGAGCGATGATCGACCGGAGAACCCAGGCACGTCATATACGGTCCGCTGTCGACCGTGACTGACAGCTGCCCGGCACGAGGGTTTCCCGACCGACTCGGCATGCCGCCGATGGGATGAGGTCGGACGTTAGTGTTCCGGGTAACATTTCTCAAAGCGCGAAGAGATGAGTTCTCCAGACAGGTACTGCAGCATTGAAACACCGCAACAAGCAGTTTAGAACCCGTCTCCGGCAACCCCAACGACAGGAACTCACATTCAGGCCGCCTACTAACTGACAGTACAGACGTGCGAGAGTTCGTTTTCGATCTTGTTTACGAAGAGACAGCGGGGCCACTACAGCAGTTGTGTACCGACACCACAGGGGTATCTTCGAGGGGAGTCGGTGGCAGTATCGACGCCGAGGAGTTCTGGCGGCTCGAACAGTTCGAGGGGCCGGCAGACGCGCTCAGCGAACTCACAAACGCCGGGCAACGGGAGCTACTTGCTGTCGAACAGATCACCCCCGCCGGCTGTGAGGGTGCGGTTCACAGAGAGGTGTTGAAACGGACCGACTCCGAGTGTGAACTCTACTATCTCCTGCGGGATGTCGGGAACTGCGAGTCCGTCCCAACACTGGCTGTCGAGTACATCGGCCCGGCGGTCCTGTTCGAACTCGAACGGAGCCAGAACCGCGAGACGTGGACCGTGATGATGGAAACCGATGACGGTGTTGGACTGTTTTACGACGCCCTACAGGTGTCGCTGCAGGATGGGATTCGCTTCGAGTTCGACCATATCGGACAGGCCTCCAAACGGCGAACAGGACTGTTCGCACGCAAGAGTCTCCCCCCAGAACAGCGCGAGGCACTCGTCGAGGCGGCCGGCCGCGGCTACTACGAGAAACCCAGACAGATACCGCTCGAAGAACGGTCGACGGAACTGGACTGTCCCCGGTCGACGTTGTCGTATCGCCTCCGGAGCGCCGAACCGAGACTCGCCAAGAGCGTTGCGACCACCGACCAGCCGAGGGAGTTCGAGAGCGTTCCACAGACGGCCGAACAGCGGGGAGGCACGTAATGGTCGACGCGACCGGGCCACTCGTCAGCGCGGAGACGGTGGCCGCAAATCCGGAGCAGATTCGAACGGCCGACCCCGACTACCGACTGCTGGAAGTGAACGTCCAGCAGGGCACCGACGAGTCGTCGCACATCCCCGAGATGGCCGACCGCCGAAGACAGGCCCAGTCGCTACAACCGCGCAGGCGTCGCTTCGGCCTCATCCCGTCGGCGGCGGAGCCACAGGACGAGCAGCACGCCCCCAAGAGCACCGACGAGAAGCCACCACAGGCTCGGTCCCGAACCGGTGACGGTGAGCGAGCCGATTGCGACATCGTCGACGGCCATTTCGTAGTCCCCTGCGGATGGCTCGAACGACAGCGGAACCGCGACGATCTCACCGCCTTCGACGGTGATCGTCTCAGTCGCGACCGACTCGCCGCCGGCCGTTAGGTCGACAGTGTGGGTGACGGGGTTTTCACCGCGGTTGTTGACGGTCGCGGTGGCCGTTGCAGTCTCGCCCACTTCGAGTTCTGTCTGGTCGAGCGTGCCGTTGATCACGACCGACAGCGGTGCGTTCGTGCCGATTGCAAACGACGAAAAGCCCGGTGAGTCGGCCGCAAAGCGGTAGCGGCCTCCGGAGCGTTCACGGTAGTCGGTCGACAGCGACGACCAGCCCTCGGCTTGGCGGTAGAGCTCTACGTCCTCGGGGTCGACGTCCAGATCATCGAGATACGTGTCCCGAACGCTGAAATCGAAGGTCACATCCGCGATGTCTTCGGGTTCGAGGTTGTGGGTGACGGTGACGTAGCCTACGGAAACGGTCTCGGTTTCGCGCTCGAAGGAGGCGGTGATCGTCGTCCGCTCGACGTCAGTCGACTCCATTCTGTCGTCGCTACCGTCGCTGTCGTCGCTGTCGTCGCTGTCGTCGCTGTCGCCGTTCGTCGTGGATTCGGCCCCGGCGTTGAGTTCGGCTTCCTCGCCGCGTTCGTAGGTCTCGACGCTGATCCAGAAATCGCGGTCGGTCGCCAGTTCGACCGAGAGCCCGTCGACGGCGATGTTGTCAACCCCGTCAACCGAACCCGTATTCCGTGTCGTCTCGTCGCTGATCGCGATGACATCACCGGCGCGGCCGCCGGTAACGTCGGTGGCTCCGTCGGTGCCCACCGTCTGGTCGACCAATCTGTCATCGTCTCCGCCACCGGTGTTTCCATCATCGCTGCTGGTGTTTCCACCATCGTCGCCGGTGTTTCCACCATCACCCCCACCGCCGTTGGTACCTCCGCCGTTGGTACCGCCGGTGTTGCCGCCACCGGTCGGTTCGACTGTCACCGTCGCGGTATCGCTAACAAGGGTGTTGTTCGTCCAGCGGAATGTGACATCGTAGCTGCCGGCGGTGGTCTCTTGGAACGAGACGTTGGCCTCGCCGTTGGCGTCTGTCGTGACTGTCTCTCCGAGATCGATGCCGTCGAGTTCGCCCTCGGGTCCGCTGTTGAACGTGATGTTGAGTTCGACGGTTTCGAGTCCGTTTTCGCCGTTGGTTGCGTTCAGTTCGATGGTTCCGGCCTCGCCCTCGTCGACTGTCGTATCGGCGGCGTTGATCGAGACGTTCGAGGCGAAGGTCGTAAACACGCCCTGCTCGGTGATCGCCTCGGCGGCGACGACGACCTGCTCGTCGGCGTCGACTGTCGAAGGCTCACGGTCCCAGGTGGCGGTTTGCCGCCAGAGACTCAGTGCTCGCTGGTCGATGTCGAATGCGCTGGTGTTGTAACTCAGCGTGAGGTTGTCGACCTCGCCGCTGGCTCTCGCGATTCTGACCGCATCGCCACCAGACTGGTAGTCTTGGTGGCCGGTCAGAACGGTCGTCGTGTCGAGAACGTTGTCGGTCACGTCGGCCGAGACGGTGCCGCTTTCCAGATCAAGATCGGTGACAGCGACTGTAACGTCGTCGGCGACGAGCGCGTTATCAGCGGCGTTTCGAACCGTCGACTCGCTGAGTTCGCCGTTGTCTGCGGTGACGTCGAACGTGATCCCATGCGCTCCGGTCGTCTCGACAGTGGCGTTTCGGATCGTCACGTCACTGGCGTCGACATAAATCCCCGTCCTGTTGCTGTCGAGTACAGTCGTATCGACAACACGGGCGTTCGTTGCGCCGATATCCAGTAGAATCCCATGTGCATCGGTCCGATCACGGCTGCTGTTTTCGATATAGTTGTTTTCGATGACTGAGTTCGCCGCATTGAGAGAGATCCCGCTGAGACCGGAATCGAAGAGCCTGTTGCCGGTGAGATTCGACTGTGTGTCCGCCTCAATGTCGATGAGCGGAATCCCTGCGAGGCTCCCGTTGATGTAGTTGTTGGCGATCTCGAACGGCGTCGACGGCACCGCATCCACATCGAGGTCGATTGGTGCCTCGGTGGTGTTGTTGATACTGTTGTTCTCAATAGTCGCGTTGCCGATGGTCCCGCGGAGGTAGATCCCGTCGGTGCCACCGTCGGTGATGGATGTGTTCGCCACGGTGAACTGTGAGACGGTTCCGTCGCTGTAGATCACCGTACTGCTGGTGGTGAGTTCGCTGTCGGTGACCGCTACTGAGCCGACATCCGTGCCGATGGTGAGCCCACGCCCATCGATATCGGTCAGGTTCAGCTTCGAGGCCGCGAGCGACGCGAAGTCGGTTGCGACGTTGATCGCGTTCCCACTCGCGGTTTCGATCCGGAGGTCATCGATCGTGACCGACGCCTCCGGATGGAGGTCGATGATGTCGACCACGCCGTCGACTTCGGTGGCTTCGGTCGCACCGTCGACGGTGACGGTGTCGAGTGTCACGTCGTCCAACCCGCCCGCGTCGAGTGTGAGGAAACTGATTCCCTCGCCGTCGAGACCGTTGCCGCGTGGATCGTTTTCTTCGGTGATCGTGCTGTTGGTAACTGAGAGCGCTGAGGCCGCCGAGGCATTGATCACCGCTCCAGAGTGGGAGGTGATGTCGAGTTCGAGATCGAACGCCGTCCCGCTGTCTCGGAGCAGGATGGTGTCGCCGTGGTTGGTCCACATCCCGAAGGTAGTGTTTGTGACAGCGAGATCGAACTGACCGGCAGCGTCGTAGACGCCGATGAGCGGCGAATCTTCGGCCCCCCCTTGGTCGGACTCGATGTAGAAGCCACCGTCGCTGTCGTCGCTAGTGTCGAACTCCCCGGTCTCACCGATTGCGAGCCTCGACGCGGTGGGGTTGTCGACGCGGAGGACGGCTTCGTCGTAGGGTTCGAACCCTGCATTTTGAACACGCAGGATCTCCGTCTCGTCGCTGCCGTTGAACGAGAACAGCCGAGTGAGATTCGACCCGGCGTCGGCGGTCAGATTGACCTCGTGGTTCGTGAGGGTGTATGCGCCCGGACCGACGACAAGCGTGTCGTAGTCGGCGGTGGCGTTGCCCGCGACGACCTCGATGAGTTGGGCAGAGTCGGCGGTGCCGGGCGAGGCGACCACCTCACCGAGCCATCGGACGTCGCCGCCGTCGAGCGAGTAGTTGTGGTAGAGCACCTCGCCATCGTATTCGTTGAGCAGCCAGACCTCACCCTCGCCGGGGGCTGCTTCCGGGTAGGGGTCGAGTTCGTCGACGCCCTCCCAGTCGAGTCGTGGGTAGCCTCTGGTAGCGTTCCACGTCTCGTCGTAGTCGAACTGCATGTAGTTTTTCGCAACGAGGCTCGTCATCTCGAACGTCGACAGTCCCTTGCCGTCGGCGGAGCTGTCTCTGCCAGTTGCATCGGTGTCCCAGTAGCCCGTTGTGACTTCCTCGCCGTCGTTGGTGCCGACGAAGCCACCGAAGTCAGTTTGTCCATCTGGCACGTCGACGACCGCATAGCTCCGTTCGATGGTCGCACCAGGGGTGTTGAAATTCCGATTCCATCCGACCAGCCCACCGACGTTGGTCGTCCCGCTCGCGCTGCCTGTCGCATACGAGTCACGTATCGTAGCCTCGTCCCTGTTGTAGCCGACGAGTCCGCCGACATCCGACACAGCGTCGACCACACCGCTCGCAGAGGATTGGCTCACGGTCCCCTCGTCGTTCCAGCCGACGAGTCCACCGACATTGTCATCGCCGGTGACGTTTCCGGTCGCGTACGACGCGGTTACTGTTCCGCCCAGCTTTCCGACGAGACCACCGACATTACTCTCCCCATTCTCTCCTTCAACACTCCCAGTCGCGTACGACGTACTCATCGTTCCCTCTGAGGCACTCCCCACTAACCCACCGACCAAATTCTTGCCTGTGACCGCTCCCGTTGTGGACGACTCGTGTATTTCACCGTCATTGAATCCAACAAGTCCACCGACACCGCCAACGCCCTCGCCGGCGACCGTTCCGGTCGCACTCACGTTCTTCATCCAGCCGTTGTTACGGCCGACCAGTCCACCAAGCCCGTTTCCACCAGTACTTTTGACATCACCTGCTGCGGTCGAGTCTGCTATCTGTCCGAACGAGAATCCGACAAGACCACCGATACGCGGCTCATTGCCCGATAGACCGGTTATGTTCGCAGTAGAAGTCGCGTTGGTTATCGTTCCGGTTTGCCGAAGCATCCCGACCAGCGACCCCGCTCGGACACCGTCTTCGAGATTATCATCGTGACCCACGTAGTTCGAATCTTGGTTCGGAACACCGTCGTCGCCCTGCTCGACATATATCTCCCCGCTAACATATGCGTTGGAGATGTTACCATAACTTTCGCCGACCAGTGCACCGACGTGGGCGCTCCCGTTTACGCTGACGTTTCGCAGGTCGACATCACTAATCTCGACGCCCTCTGCGGCCTCTCCAAACAGCCCGACGTAGCTCTCGGCACCGCGGTTGATCGTGAGGTTCTGGATCGCAAACCCGGCGCCATCGAACGAGCCAGCAAACCGGTCGCCGGTGAATGCTCGATCATATGGGCCTGTGTGATAGCCGACCGGCTTGAACCCGTCTCCGCCGTACCACGTCGACGTATCGGTGGCGTTGAGATCGGTCTGTAGCTCGAAGTTCGAATCCAGTGTCGCATTCATCGCCTGCAGTTCGTAGATCGTGGTGATCTGATAGGGGCTGTTCTCGTCGCCGTCGCCCGCGACGAGACCGTCGTAGGCCTCGCTCCCGGTGGCGTACTCCGATTGCCACGCGATTTCGGGGTAGTCGTCCTCGCGGGGCATCCACGCGCCGTAGAACCCCAGTTCGTACATCTCGACGGTGGCGTTGAGGCTCTGCATATCGGCGGTCGACAGTCCCACGCCGCCGTCGGAGGAATCTGCACCGCTTGCCTCCGTGTCCCAGTAGCCACCCCTAACGGTTCCACCGGCGTTGTCGCCGACCAAGCCGATGTCTGTGCGGGGAACTGCAACAGTTGCATAGCTCCGCTCGACAGTGGCATCGTTGTGACCGACGAGTCCGCCAGCGGGGGCACCGCTGTCGACAGTGCCGTTCGCGTAGGAATCACTCACAGTACCCTGTTCATTGTAGCCGACAAGCCCACCGACATCAGTCGTTCCACTGATGGTTCCGGTCGCGTACGATTCGCTCACACTGGCTCCGGTGTCGGCGTTTCTGCCAACGAGTCCACCAACACGATTATCTCCGTCGACAGAGCCGGTTGCGTAGGACTTGGTCACGATATCAGCGTTGCTGCCGATAAGCCCACCAATCTGGCCGCCGTCGGCAGCACTGACAGTGCCGGTAGCATGCGATAGCGTTACCGTTCCTGTGCCTGTCGTAATCGGCCCGTTAAAACCGACAAGTCCACCTATCGCGCCCATATCTCCCACAGGGTCGTCTACGCCGGTTATGGTTCCTGTCGCCGTCGAATTCTCGATAAGGCCGACATTTCGGCCAACCAGTCCACCGATCCCGATTGATCCTGCGATATCACCCGTGGCTTGCGAGTCACGTATCTCTCCATTCGAGTAGCCGACAAGACCACCGAGACGGTATCGCAGATCGGTGCCGGTTATCTCCACGCTGGCAGTTGCATTGGTCACCGTTCCTGAACTCTCAAGCATCCCGACAACACCACCGGATCGGGTTGCGCCATACCCGTTCGGCGCAGTGGTGCCGGTAGCAAGGTTGGTCGTCACTGTTCCGTTCACCTGCACATCGTAGATCTCACCGTCGGTTTCTCCGACGAGCGCGCCGATGTGTGCGTTTCCAGTGATCGTGGCGTTCTGTAGTGTCACGTTCCCGATCTTCGGGTCTCCGATGGCGTAGCCGAACAGGCTAGCGTAGTTCTCATCACCACGGTCGACGGTCAGATTCGCAACTGTGAATCCGTTGCCGTCGAACGACCCGGTGAACGGATGGCTACTGTTCCCGATTGGTTTGAACCCATCACCGCTGTACCACTCGGAGGTGTTGGTCGCGTTAATGGTGTTGCCGAGTTCGTAGTCGCTGCCCAGACTCTGGTTTATCGCCTGTAGCTCAGCGGCGTTCGTGATGATATAGGACCCACCGTCGCCACGGTCCAACGCATCGAGGTCGACCTCGGCTGGCCCATCAGCCACGGCGACCCCCGAAAACAGCACCACCGCACACAGCCCGACCGCCAGCAGCAACGAGAGCCGCGCCGCCGACCTGCGTCGACTCACGCACACCCCCCCGCTGGAACCGAGATCGGTCGGCCCGCAGACCATCGGCAGTGATCAGCGAGCGTCTTCGTTCGCAGTTCAGCACGTCTGAGTGGTTGTATAGAAATCATACCCGTGGAAAGATTGTATGATTATTGAGAACGTTTGATGCCTGGTTAAGCGAAATCCCCCCATATGAAGCGGTCTCTCGATGCTGTCGGGTCGACCCACGCAGTCGACACCCCACCTCGATCAGCTCCCCACCGGCCGACTACCTTCATGTGTGGGTAATTATTTATCAGTACAAGACTACCAAACGCCAATGAGTGCGGAGTCGATCACCGTCCTGTTCGTCGACGACGACGAGCAGTGGGCCCAGTATATGATCAGTGAGCTGGAAGCCGAGGACCCCGATCTTTCAGTGAGCGTCGCCAGCAACGTCAACGAGGCGATACTCGCCCTCGGCGAGAGCCACCGCATCGACTGTGTCGTGACCGATTTCCGCATGCCCGAGGTCGACGGGATTCAACTGCTCGAACACGTCCAACAGTCCCACCCACATCTCCCGTTCATTCTCGTGACCGGCGACGGAAGCGAGGATGTTGCGGCGCGTGCAATCAACGCAGGCGTCACCGATTACATCCGGAAAGACCCCTTGGCGGATCAAGCGCCGATATTCGTCAACCGGATTCGCGGGGCCGTCGGGCGTGCTAGACTGGAGACGGAGATCCGCGAGAGCGAACACCGGTACCGGACGGTCATCGAACAGAGCCGTGAGGCAATCGTGATACTCCACGACGATGCGATTGTGTTCTCGAATGATCGGTTCGACTACCTGTGTGGAGCGAACGTCGACGCCGATTCTCCGACCACGCTGTTCGACTACGTACACGAGGCCGACCACGAACGCGTGACCGATCTCGTGGAGTCGACCCACGGCGGCGTCGACCCCGGACTACGTGAGGTTCGGTTCGTCAGACCGACCGGCGAGGTTCGCCACTGCGAACTGCTGGGCGAGGCGATCAGCTACGAGACCGAGCCGGCGACACTGGTTTCGATTCGTGATGTCACTCGCCGTCGGGCACGCGAACGAACCCTCGCCCGAGAGCGGGAGTTCAATCAAGCGGTGCACAAACGGCTGGTGGGCGTCCGCAGCCGCGAGGAACTCGAATCGGAGATCACCGCGGTGCTGGCGGCCTACGGCTACGATCTGGTCTGGATCGGCACCGTCGACGACCGGGGCGTTCACACCCGGTCGACGGCGGGCGCCGACGACTATATCGCCCACCTCGAAGCCGACGGCCCCAGCGAAGATCACGGCGGCGATCCGATCTGCTGGACCGCCCAAACCGGCGACCCGCAGTTCGTCCCGGACTTCGAGGCGCTCATGCCGACCAGCCGACGAAACACCGCCCTCGAAAGCGGGTTTCGGACCGGCTACGCGCTCCCGCTTTGCCACGAGGAAATCTCCTACGGAGTCCTTGCAGTTTATCACGCCGACCCCTACCGGATCGACGACGCCGAACGCTCGCTTTTGGCCGAGGTCGCGGCGACTGTGAGTTTCGCGATCCACCACGTCGAGACCCGACAGACGCTGACCAGTGCCGAAGGAGTCGTCGTCGAGGTCGACCTCGATTCGGACGCCCACTACCTGTCAGGCCTGCTCGCCGAGCGGTTCGCCCACTCAACCCCCGAACTGACAGTCGACGGAACGCACGTCATCGACGGGGATACGGCGATGCAGTATCTATCCTGCTCGACAGACGACCCTGCGGCCATCGCCGACGCACTCGGTGACCATCTGTCAGTCCGGGGCTGGGAGCGCATCGACAGCAGCGACCCAGTCTGCTATCAGGTCAGTATCGACGCTGACACGCCCGAAGCCCGTCTCGGAGCCGCCGGCGCGCTTGTTCGGTCGACGACGGTCACATCCGGCAAAGCGACCATCTCGTTCGAACTCGCCAGTCGGGAGTACCTGCAATCCGCGATCGACCGGTTGAACGAGGAGTATGGCCCTGTCACAGTCCGGTCGATCGTCGAGCGGACCAGTGGACAGCCACGCGATCGGGATGTGCGAGTCGACCTCGACTCGCTGACTGCGAAACAGGTGGTCGCCCTCGAAGCGGCCTACCATCAGGGCTACTTCGACCGTCCCCGCGGGCGGTCGGCCGTCGACATCGCCCAGTCGCTTGGGATTACCCACACGACGTACCTCCAGCATCTTCGCGTCGCCCAACGGAAGCTGTTCGGTCAGCTCTTCGGCGGACTAACCGACGCCATGACGGGCCGCGACCGGTGACTCAGTCGGTACAGATCTCGAACCGCGCCCCGCCGTCGGCGGCGTCGGTGATCGCCAGCTCCCAACCATGTGCATCGACGAAATCAGCGACGATAGTGAGACCGATGCCTGTCCCGTCGCCCGCTGTCGAATAGCCATACTCCAAGACGTCGGCGACCTGTTCGGCTGGAATCCCACTCCCGTCGTCGGCAACATAAAAACCGGATCGCTCCGCAAGCGCCCCCACAGTGACTGTGACCGGGTCCGTGTTGTGGACGACAGCATTTCGAAACAGGTTCTCGAAGACGTGGTCGAGCAGTCCGAAATCGGCCTTGTACTCGACGGTCGGATCGATCCGGACACGCAGTTCGCTTTCGCCCGTCTCTGTCGTTGACCACGCCGTCTCGGCACGGGCGGCGATCGACACCGGGGTCGCGTTCACTTCCCGGCGGTGGGTTACGGTGAGCGTCCGCAGTTCGCCGATCATTCTCGCCATCCGGTCGAGGGGGTCGACCATCGAATCGAGGACTTCGCTATTGGCGGTTTTGCGGGCTCGTCTGAGGAGTCCACGAACAACGCTGAGTGGGTTCCGGAAATCATGCGAAACCACGGCGGCAAACCGGTCGAGACGGCGGTTCTGCCGACGTAGTTTCTCATTAGACTGCTCCAGTTCGGCCTGCGTCTCTTTCAGTTCCGTCTCCCGCTGTTTGCGCTCGGTGATCTCACGGGTTACCGTCACGACTCCATCGAGGTCGTACGTCGACGGGATCGGCGAAGCGCTGCTCTCGATCCAGATCCAGTGGCCATCACCGTGTCGAAAGCGGAGTTCGACCGAACTCGGCTCCTCTCCAGCGAGTGCTGACTCGAAACAGTCGACTGCCCGCGCCCTGTCCTCGGAGTGAATAAACTCTACGAGCGAGGTCTCTCGGAACTCTTGGCGGCTTCGGCCCAACATCGCTTTGGTGCTCGTGACGGAGGCCATCTCACCGTTGGGTCTGATATGGGTGAAGATGTCTGTCGTACTGTCGACGAACGCATGATACTGCGCTGCGAGATCGGTCGCCTCGATCCGGGCGGCCTGTGTGTCCGTCGGCGTGTCAGTTGGCCCCCGCATACACCTCCTATAGTACCTAGATACTATATATTTATTCTTGGAAAACCGGTCCACGGTTATAAAAACGAAAACGCACGGCCTGATTGGCACTCTGCATCCGTCGAGAGTCTATCCACCAGCTACCTATTTCGCCGATGACTTGTCCCAATTGGTGAGTTCATCCGGCTCGGTCTCCGATTCGATTGCCTTCTGGATGAGTCGACCGAAATCCGGGACGAAACCGATCCTGTCGCGGAGAGCCACCGCATACCGCCCTCTGTCGGTGATTTCGTACAACCCCGAGCGCTCGGCCGGGCCGACTTTCGTAACAAGCCCATAATCCGCTAACACCGGGAGCCGTGTGTTGCTGTTTGCCCGTGATCTCCCGGTCCGAACGGCAAGGTTTGGCGCGACGTTCCACCCACCCTCCGCCAATGCCTGGAGGATCTGGAAATCGGTTGGTTGGCGGAGTTTCATTTCACGCGGTCACAGAGCGGGAACCGCTTCAGTTGGATCGCACGCAGCATCACCGGTGCTAATGACCTCCGGCTCCACGGCACGCTGTACGACTTCACCAACGGGGACGCCGAAGCCAGAGCCGTCGCCGGCAACCGCTCGATGGTAGTGCAGGCCGTGGAGCTGTCCGCCAACGTCTACTGACCGCTCTCGAATAACGAATGCCGCGGCAACGTCTATGATTATTGAAGATAGATTCTTTGGAGAGGTTGTGGTTAGTTCATACACAGTATGACTGTACGCTGGCTCGACGACGTGCGGTCGGCCGATATCGACACGGTCGGGGGCAAGGCAGCCTCGTTGGGTGAACTCACTGAGGCTGGACTTCCGGTCCCGCCGGGATTCGTCGTCACTGCCGAGACCTATCGAACCTTCCTCGAAACAACAGGAATCGGCAGCGAGATCTTCGACGCGCTGGCGGTCGACGACGACGGTCTCGCCGAAGCCGCCGAAACGGCCCGTGACCTCGTCATCGAGACACCGATCCCGGAGGCAGTCCGCGAGGAGATCCTCGCGTCCTACGGCGACCTCGGCGGGCTGGCCGACACCGAGCCCGACGACCAAACCGAGCCGTTCGTCGCTGTGCGCTCCTCGGCGACCGCCGAAGACCTTCCCGACGCTTCGTTCGCCGGGCAGTACGAAACCATCCTCAACGTCACCGAGGCGGACCTCCTCGACCGCGTCAAAGAGTGTTGGGCCTCGCTGTTCTCCGAGCGGGCGGTCCACTACCGCAACACCCACGGCTTCGACCACGACGACGTCGACGTCGCCGTCGTCGTCCAGCAGATGGTCGACGCCGACAAATCCGGCGTTATGTTCACCCGCCACCCCTCCACCGGCGACCGGCAGATGATCGTCGAATCCGCGTGGGGGCTCGGCGAAGCGGTCGTCTCGGGCATGGTGTCGCCGGACCACTACGAGATCGATCCCGAAACGGCCACCATCGTCGAATCGACGATCGCCGACACGAAACAGCAGATGATCAAAGACCCCGAGACGGGCGAGACGGCCCTCCAGCCGGTCGACGACGAGCGGCGGACCACACGGGTGGTGACCGACGCGGAGATCGAGCGGCTGGTCGAACTCGGCCGCCGTGTCGAGGACCACTACGGCGAGCCACAGGACGTCGAGTGGGCGCTGGTCGAAGGAGAGCTGTTCATGCTCCAGTCGCGGCCGATCACGACGATCGCCGACGCCGACGACGCGTCGACCGAAGACACCAATGGGTCGACAACTCCCGAAGCGGACGCCGAACAGCCGACAGCGAACGGCGGTCGAAACAAGCCACAGCAGTCGACTGCAACCGACTCCAACGCCGAAACCGAGACCGAAGACGGCGTGCTCGTTCGTGGCGTCAGTGCGAGCCCCGGCACTGCGTCGGGCGAGGTCCGGCTTATCACGAAACTGGATCATCTCGATCAGGTGACCGAAGGTGACGTGCTCGTCAGCACGATGACCACGCCGGATATGGTGCCCGCGATGCAGCGGGCGGCCGCAATCGTCACCGACGAGGGTGGGATGACCTCCCATTCGGCGATCGTCTCCCGTGAGATGGGCGTCCCCGCGGTCGTCGGCACCCGAACCGCGACCGATGTGCTGGAACCCGGCCAGCAGGTCACCGTCGACGGCGAGATGGGAACGGTCACCGAGGGCGGTCGGGAAAAAGACGAAGCCGAGACCAGCGAGTACGATCCGGTCGAATCGGTCCGTCCCCAGACCCCGGTCAAACCGATGACCGCCACCGAGGTCAAGGTCAACCTCTCGATCCCCGGGGCCGCCGAGCGGGCGGCAGCGACAGGGGCCGACGGCGTTGGGCTGCTGCGGATGGAACACATGGTGATCTCGCTGGGCAAGACCCCCGAGCAGTATATCGCCGACCACGGCGAGAACGCGTTCATCGACGAGTTGGTCGACGGGGTTCGGACCGTGGCCGAAGCGTTCTATCCCCGACCTGTTCGCGCGCGGACGCTCGACGCGCCGACCGACGAGTTCCGCGATCTACAGGGCGGCAACGACGAGCCACACGAACACAACCCGATGTTAGGCTACCGGGGGATTCGCCGGAGTCTCGACAAACCCGCGCCGTTCCGGTGTGAACTCCGGGCGTTCAAACGGCTGTTCGATGCGGGCTACGACAACGTCGAACTCATGTTGCCGCTGGTCAACGACGCAGAAGACGTCGAGCGGGCCAAGCGGCTGATGGCGGAGGTCGGCATCGACCCTGAAAAATCCCGATGGGGTGTGATGGTCGAAACCCCCGCCAGCGCGCTGTTGATCGACGAGATCGCCGCCGAAGGCATCGACTTCGTCTCTTTCGGCACAAACGACCTCACCCAGTACACGCTGGCGGTCGACCGGAACAACGAACACGTCGTCGACCGGTTCGACGAACTCCACCCCGGTGTCCTCTCGCTGATCGAATCCACGATCGAGACCTGCCGCGAACTGGGGGTCGACACCAGTATCTGCGGACAGGCGGCCTCCAAGTCCGATATGGTCGACTTCCTCGTCGAAGAGGGAATCAGTTCGATCAGTGCGAACATCGACGCCGTCCGCGATGTCCAACACGAGGTCAAGCGAGTCGAGCAGAAACTGCTGCTCGATTCGGTTCGCTGACCGCCCTCGCCTCCCGTCTCGACGTTTGAGCCGCCCAGCGACCTCCGTCCCGGGGGCCGGTTTTTCATGCTACCATGTAACAAGGTTCAATACCCCCGGTGATCTACATACAACTTGGACTATGGATATAACTGATATTGTTATGACGGAGTTCGTCGGGGTGGACGTCGACGAACGACTCGCGAAAGTCCGAGCCAAGTTCGAGGAGCAGAATCCACGGGGGGTGATCGTCACCGACGACGGCAGCTACGAGGGGGTGATCGGCGAGTCCGAGCTGGTGAAATCCCGGATTCAGGACGACACCAAAGCCAGCGTCCTGATGACATCGGCCCCCCGGCTCGACCACCACGAGGACATCCGCGAGGTCGCCCGGCTGCTGGTCGAGGGCGACGTGCGGATCGCGCCGGTGTTCCGTGGCGAGAGCTTGGAGGGGATCATCACGACCGACGCGATTCTCACTGCTGTCTTGGGGAACCTCGATGCGCTGGTCGTCGAACAGATCTACACAGAGGCCGTCATCGACATCACCGCGAAGGCAAGCGTCGGCCAGGCGATCAATCGGCTCCGGGAACACGGCATCTCCCGGCTGCCGGTCGTTGCCGACGACGGCTCGCTCGATGGCGTGATCACCACCCACGACATCGTCGACTTCGTGGTTCGGGACCACGAACGCCAGCATAAGGGCGACCGCAGCGGCGACCGTGACCGGATGTTGGACCTTCCCGTCGAGAACCTCATGTCCAGTCCGGTCGTGACCGCGACGCCCGACGAGAGCGTTGAGACGATCGTCGAGCGGATGTTCGACAACGACATCTCCGGGCTCGTCGTCACCACTGGCGATACCAAAGGAACTGTCGCCGGTGTCATCACCAAAACCGACGTGCTGCGGGCGCTGACGTTCACCGAAGAGGAGTCGATGGACGTCCAGATCACCAACGTCGAGCTGTTGGATACGATCGCCCGCGAGGAGATCGTCGAGTCGATCACGCAGGTGGTCGACAAATACCAGGAAATGAACGTGATGCACGCCCACGTTCGGTTCCACGAGCACAAGGAGAAGCTCCGCGGGACACCCCTCATTCAATCGCAGATCCGGCTGCGGACGAGCCACGGCCAACTCGCAGGCACCGGTGAGGGGTACGGCGCGAACCACGCGTTCCACGTCGCCCTCGACAAGCTCGAACGCAACGTCCTCGAACTGAAGGGGATCAACGCCGACAAGGAGTACCGCGGCCAGCTACTCCGCAAGCTCAATGAGATCTGACCCGGCTTGACGGAGCCGTGCGGCGATCTAGCTGACTGGTTTACTTTTTCTTCGGTCGGAATTTCTATCGGTTACATGGGCGAACCGTCCACTTCGTCATGCTTTTGACCGCAGACACTCAATAGTGAGACATGAGCGCAGACGAGGACAAATATCCCGCGGAGTCCGGGCGTCGACGGTTCGTCAAGGGTGTTGTTGGTGGGGCAGCACTCGCCGGTGTGGGCGCAACCGGCGCGGTGTCGATGAACACGCTGACTACCTCATCCGGTGCCGGTGGGGGGCCGGTCGAGGCGATGGTGATCGAGAACACCGCCGGTCCCGCGCCGCGTGGGATGCCACAGATCCCGATCGAGGTCGACGGCGACGGCTTCATCAAGGGCGTCTGGCCGGACATACAGACCGAAACGGTCGAGGGTGTCGAAGTCGAGGTCGCCCGCGAGGATATCGGTGGAGTCACCTACTCCCAAGAGTGGTTCCAGTACTGCGGCCTCGAGTCAAACAACGCACTCGATCCGAGCTACGAGTCTGACAACTACTTCACACAGGACCCCGGCGGCGGCTACGAGTGGCAGTCCGACAAATCCGAGGGCGATCGGTTCAACATCTCCGAGTTCGACGACTATCTGGAGTGGAACTCCGCCGCCGGGATCGGCTCGGCTGGCGTCGGGAAGGCCGGCTCGGCGGTCTGGCGGTCGGGCGATTCGGAGAACCCGATGCCGGTGACGATCCTCCGATCCGAAGCGATCGAACAGGCCGCCCAGGACAACGAGTGGCTGAGTGCAAGTACCGATCAGGGCGTGATCGCGTGGCTCAACAAGTGTACCCACTTCTGTTGTGTGCCGACCTACAAAACCGCCACCGACGCACCCAAATACAACGCAGCCAACCAAGTCTACTGTGCGTGCCACCAGTCGGTGTACGATCCGCTCTCGATCGTTACCTCACTCTACATCGCCCGGCCTCGCCCGACCGGGTAAGTCGACACCGACCCGCGGATTTTTCAGCCTTCTCGCCCGAGTAGTCGTATGACCGAAACGCGTTTCGAGACCGAACGCGACCGTGCCCGGCGACTGCTCGAGGCCGAGGATCTGACTGCGCTCCACGTCGGTGTCATCCACGACGACCAGACGGTCGACACCGTCGCCTCCCGCCGGACCGACGCCGACTCCGAGGCCGAACTGCAGGCGCTGTCGCTGCTTGCAACCCACATCCGGGCGGTCGCCGCCGAGGCGGGCGTCGACTACGACACTGTCGCCGCGGATGCCGCCGCCGTCGCTGCCCAACTCGAAGAACTCCCCGTTGAGGCTCCGGACGAACACGACGACGCTGACGATACGTCGTCGTAACCGGTTTCAAAAGCGGGTTGTGTCGACGCTGGTGAACAATAAGGAATCACAAAAATATGCGTGAATAGAATATATTACAAATACACGCACTCCATCTTGCACGCAGCTTCCTAACAGAATCCAGACAAAACAGTTTCGAGATCTCTGGTGAGGACCCGCAAACGCTATCTTTCGACTACTCGCCGGGGAACCGGTAGCCCGACAGCGACGAACACTGTTCCGGCAGCTCTTGTAACGCCGCCTCCAGCCGGTCGACCGCCGGTTTCGCCGTTCGCTCGGGATTGATACGCAGGTCGACCCGCTGGTCGCCCAGCGAGACGAAGCCCAGATCGTGTTTGTCGGCGGTCGTTCGCAGGCCGAGACCGACATCCGCACGTCCCTCAATCACGCGCCGGGCCGGGCTCTCGAAGGCTTTGACCGTGGCCTCGAACCCTTCGATAGATTCGACGAGGCTATGACGAGACACGTCCCGCTCGTCGGCCAGCGCTGCGAGCGCGTTCGAGAGGCTCGTTCTGAGCCCGGAGTTCGTCTCCCGATTTACAAACCGCAGGTCGCGGTCGACCAGATCCCCGAGACCGGCGATTTCGTCGGGGTTTCCCTCGGGGACGAGCAGCCCCCACTCGCGGTGCCAACTGCCGACCGACGCTGCGCTATGATCATCGTCGACCGGTCCGGCGACGACCGCGAGGTCCGGGAGGCCATCGCGGAGCTGACGCAGCCCCTCACGGCTCCCAGCAGCGAGATACCGCACCGAGCCGAGACCGTCCAGTAATTCGTTCAGTGCCGGGTCGTCCTCGCCGATCCCGAGCAGCGCGGGCGGCTGGACGTCCGGCGAGAACAGCTGGACGGTCACCGGCTCGCCGGCCGCCAAATAATCCGTATTGGGGTCGACTGCCACCACACCATCAGCCTCGACGAGACTCGTCGTCGCGCCCGACCCCTTGTCGACCGGGTAGACGAGCCGCCTGCCGCTGCCGTCGACGACAACGCCGACCGACAGTAGTCGGAGTCGACCCGCCTCGGAGCGAGCCTCGACGGCCATCTCGCCGCTCGTCGTCGCAGTTGCTGGCTCCGGCTGGCCCGCCGCGTCTCGAATCGCCGGAGCAACAAAGGTTCGGAAGATCGTCAGCGCCGAGACGGGGTAGCCCGGCAGGCCGATGTAGGCCGACTGGCCGCCGTCGCTGCGGTCGAGTCGCCCAACCAACATCGGCTTGCCGGGTTTGACTGACACTCCATGCAACAGGAGTTCACCACGGTCCTCGATCACCTCGTAGATCACGTCGACCGCGCTCGCGGAGGTCGACCCCGAGGACAGAACCAGATCACACTCGTCGGCGGCCTGCCGGAGCAGCCGCTCTAGTTCCTCAATATCGTCGCCCGCGTGGGGGTAGACGACCGGCTCGCCGCCCGCAGCCTCGACGCCCGCGGCGACCGTGTAGCTGTTGACGTCGTGGATCTCCCCGCGGCCGCTGTCGAGGTCGTCGCCGGGCCGGACGAGTTCCTCGCCTGTCGAGATGATCCCGACTTTCGGGGCAGCCCGGACCGGCACGCTGTCGACGCCGAGTGCCGACAACAGGCCGATCTCGCGGGGTGTGATCCGTCGGCCGGGACCGAGCGCCCGCGTCCCGGCGGCGATGTCCGCCCCCGCGAGCATTAGGCTATCGCCGGGTGTCACCGCGGTGCGAATCCGGATTCCCGTCTCGCCATCCTCCAAGTCGGTTTCGTCGGTTCGTTCGACGATCACGACCGCCTCAGCCCCCTCGGGCATCACTGCCCCCGTCGAGATCTCGGCGCAAGTGCCGGACTCGACGGTCACATCGGGTTCTTCACCCGCGTGGACGACCCCGGCGAGATCGAGCGTGACCGGCTCGGCCTCGTTGGCTCCGAAGGTGTCGCGGGCCCGGACCGCGTAGCCGTCCATCGCGGCGCGGTCGAACCCCGGCACGTCGAGTTCGGCGTCGACCCGTTTCGCAAGCACGCGGCCACGGGCCGACTGGAGGTCGACGACCTCGCTTCCCCCACCGAGTTCCAGCCCGTTGATCGTCTCGCGGGCTTCTTCGGGATCGGCCAACGTGCGGAACTGCTTGCGGCTCATGGGTTGTTCTCCCAATCCTCGACTACTACACGATCACCCGACGCGTACCCCTCGCGGTCCTCGGGGACGACGACCCAGCCATCGGCTAGCGCAACGCTCGACAACACCCCGGCTCCGCCGGCGCGGGTCGGGGTAGCTGTGCGGTCGCCGCTCCCGTCGACAGTCGTCTCGACACGAGCGAACGTTCGGCTCCCCGGCTCGCTGGGAATCTTTCGGGAGAGCGTTGCTTCGCGGCTCGGCAACGGCTCGATCGGGAGGTTGCCCACCTTTTTAACCGCCGGACGAAGGAACTGGACGGCGTTGACGAGACAGGAGACCGGGTAGCCGGGAAGCATGACCACCGGGGTCTCCTCGACGACGCCGATGGCGACCGGATAGCCGGGCTTGATGCCGACGCCGTGGACCAGCAGTTCGCCAAGGTCGTCGACGATTTCCGGAAGCAGATCCCGCTCGCCGACCGAGGAGCCGCCGGTGGTGACGATGATGTCCTTCGTCAGATCTCGCTGGATCGCCGCCCGGAGGGCGGATTCATCGTCGGTGACGATGTCGCGGTAGGTCGCCTCGCCGCCCCAGCGGGTGACATACTGGGCGACGGTCAGCCCGTTGGTCTCGATGATCTCGCCGGGATCGGGGTCGACCTCGACCAACTCCTCGCCGGTCGGCACGACGCCGACAGTCGGCTTTTTGAATACGTCGAGTTTCCAGAGGCCGACCGATTTCACGAGGCCGAGATCCGAGGGCCGAAGCCGGTGGCCCGGCTCGTAGAGCGTCTCGCCCTCGGCGACATCTTCCCCGGCGTCGCCGACGTTTTCGCCCTCGGCGACCGCCTGATGGACGTGGATCTCCTCGCCGTTCGTCTCGACCTGTTCGATCATCACGACCGCATCTGCGCCGGCGGGGAGCTCGCTGCCGGTGTCGACTGCGGTTGCGGTTCCCGATACGACCTCGTCTTCGGGCGGTACTGTCTCTAGAATGCTCGGTGACCGCTCGCCCGCGCCGAAGGTGTCGGCGGCGCGAACCGCAAAGCCGTCCATCGCCGCCCGGTCGTAGCCCGGAACGGGGTTCGGCGCGGTGATCGTAGTTGCGACGGCGCGGCCGTCGGCCATGTTGAGGGGGAGCCGCTCGGTGCGGTCGTGGGGCTCGACCGCTGCCAGAAGCCGGTCGACGGCGGCGTCCAGACGGGTTCGGTTCTTGAACCCTGACGTGCGTCTGTCCGGTGTTGTCATAGCGGAAGTTATCGGGCAGGCCCCATAAGCCCGTCCGATGTCGACACAGCTGTGGAGTTGTTTCGGCTGTGGCTGTCGGCCCGGTCGTGGGATCGACCGCCACGGGGTCGACCGCGGGGTTTTTCGACCTCGCGTTCATACAGTTGAGTATGTCAGCATTGCGCGATGCGCTCCGAGAACTCCCGGATGCGGTGTTTGCAGACCTGTTGGAATCCGATGAAGCCTACCGGCTCGTCCTCGACGTGCCGGGTGTGACCGCCGACACCGCCGAGATCGTCGCCGACGGTAGTCGACTGACCATCGAAGCCCGCCGGGAGAAGGCCGTTCCCGAGGAGTTCCGCTATCTGCGCGAGGATCGACCGCTGTTTCTCGACGCGGAGCTACCGGTGCCCCGTGAGGCCGACGGCGAGGCCGCAGAGGCGGTCATCGACCGGGGCGTCCTCGAAATCACGCTGCCGAAGACGACAGACGGGTCCGGGCAACCCATTCCGATCGACGATGCCGCGGAGTAGGTGATCACACTGGTCTCTCTCCGTGCCTACTGGCGATTCGTCGTCGTCTTCTATCGGTTTTCGCCACTGCTCGTCGCCTACCTTCGGGATCGCAAGCGCTACATCCTCTTCGGTGGCTCCAGACGCGTCACCACCGAGATGCAGCTCGAACGTGCGGATGTCCTTCTGGACACGCTGCTCACGCTGGGCCCGACGTTCATCAAGCTCGGCCAACTGCTGTCGACGCGGCCCGACATCCTCCCGAAAGCCTACATCGACGTGCTGTCGAGCCTGCAGGACGACGTCCCACCCGCCCCGTGGCCCGAATCGAAACGGGTTATCGAGGACGAACTCGGACCCCTCGAGGAGGTCTTCGACGAGTTCGACACCGAGCCGATCAGCGGTGCGAGCCTCGGCCAGGTGTATCTCGCGACCTACGAGGGCGAGCAGGTAGCGGTCAAGATCCGTCGACCCGACATCGAATCGCTCGTCGAGGCCGACCTGCGGGTTCTTCGCTGGTCAGTACCGATTCTCGTTCGGTTCCTCGGCGAGGGTCGAGCCTTTTCGCTGGACAACCTCACCGACGAGTTCGCCAAAACCATCCGTCAAGAGATGGACTACAGCCGCGAGCGGGACATCCTCGAAGAGATCCGCAGGAACTTCGACGACAACCGCGACATCGAGATTCCCGAGCCGGTCGACGACGCCTGCGGGCCCCGTGTTCTGACGATGGAGTACCTGCCGGGCGTCAAGATCACCGACACCGACACCCTCGACGAGATGGACCTCGACCGCACCGAGTTGGCGACCAAACTCCAGCAGATCTACCTCCAGATGATCGTCCAGGACGGCGTTTTCCACGCCGATCCCCACCCCGGAAACCTCGCGGTCGCAGACGACGGCTCGATCATCTTCTACGACTTCGGGATGTCCAGTACGGTCGACCCCTTCATCCAGGACAAGATCGTCGAGTTCTACATTGCGGTCGCCAACCAAGACATCGACGCGATTCTCGATACCCTAGTCGACATGGGGACGCTGAGTCCGACCGCCGACCGGAAGGTCATGGGTGATGTGATGGAACTCGCCATCGCCGACGCCCGTGGCGACGACATCGAGCAGTACCGGGTCAACCAGATCATCGAACAGGTCGAGTCGACGATCTACGAGTTCCCGCTCCGGCTGCCCCGGAATCTGGCCTTGGTGCTTCGCGTGGCGACGGTCGTCGAAGGTGTTTGTGTCACCCTCGATCAGGACTTCGACTTCATTTCGGTCGCCACGGACTACCTCTCCGAGGAGGGCTACCGCGAGGAGACCGCGAAAAAACTCATCGAAGAGGGCGGGCAACAGGCTCAGCGCACCGCTCAGGCGCTGTTTACGGTCCCACCGAAGCTCGAACGCGTCCTCGATACCGTCGACCGGGAGGACCTCACCGTCAACGTCCAGATCGACGACGAAAACCACGTGCTGGACAAGCTCGCCAAGCGGATCTCGTATTCGATTATCGTCGCGGTCGGCCTGCTGTCGGCGTCGATCATCTATGCGTTCACCAACGAGTGGCGGATCTCGCTTGGGATTCTCGGGCTGACGATGCCGATGGTGTTTTTCCTCTATCGGTCGTTCAAAGAGCCTCGCGGGCTCCGCGCCCGCCCGCAGTTCACCCGCCAGAACCTCCGTGAGCGTCGCGGGCCGGGCAACGAATAGCACCGCTGGCGGCACGCTGTTCGATTCTCAAAAACGGTTGACTATTATGCCTTGTTGAGCTTTGCGAACTGATCGAGGAGTTCGTCGGCGGACGCTCCGGAATCGTACGTTACGGAGCCGCGGAACTCCGACCGCTCCTGATCGAAATCCGCGTCGACAGTCGACGTCTTCTCCTCTCGCCGCTCGTGTTCGGCTTCGTCGTAGGCTCCCATAGACATGGTGTACCATACCTTGGCACGGTCCGGATTTATACCTAACGATTGTTCAGGTGAGTTCCCCATCGGGGGGCGACTGTGACAATCCGAATATGTAACTATCCCCCCTGTCTCAGTACGGATGTGGCACGACCGCTTCGCTTCAGATACGCCCCGGAGGGCTGGTCAGTCGGCCGTATTCGGTCGGCGATTCTGAAGCCGCTGGATTCGAACCTCGGCGCGGTGATGCGGGAGCCGTGGTTTCAGTCGCCGCCGGGCTACGATGCCCGGCGCTTCGAGATGGATAACGGCGATATCGCCCTGTTCTGTTGGACTGATAACGGCGAGGGACCAGCAGGGACAAGCAGTGGCCCCGGCGGCTACTGGCTCGGCAACACCGAAACCCCGAGTTCCCTCTGGCGTACTGATAAGTACGGTCTAGAGGAGGTTCCGTATCCGGTCCGTCGGTGGGCCGAACGCGAGCTGTTGGCACAGCTCCACATGGAGTCGCCGTGGCTCGAAGCCTACCCGCATCTCTCGTGGTTCTTTCTGCCCGTGTTCCTCTCGAAGGACGGCCGAGAGACGACTCGTGAGTTCTTCTACGATTACGCCGCCGGCTTCCCGGACGCTTCGCGGAAAGCGGCTCTCGACTACTACGAGTCAGTGCTTCATACGGGCGCGCTCGACCCCTATCAGGAGGAGATGGCCGGCAAACTCGGCACCTCGGACTATCTGGATCTGACACGGATGACCGCCGCGATGGGGGAGTTCAACGTGGCGAAAATCCTCGTCGACGCGAGCTACGAGATCACCCCCGAAATCGAGGTCACGACCGGCCACTCGATCGACTACCGGGCCGACCCCCCCGACTCTGAGGGTGGGCAGGGTGTCCTCGTCGAGGTCACTCGACCGCTCCCACCCGGAAAGCGGGCCGCGGACTCGCCGCTGGCGGCGGTTCGTGAGACGGCCAAAACCAAAACCGATGGCCAGCTCGACGCCCACGCGGGTGGGGTCGTCCTCTTCGTCGACTGCTCGTCGTTCCCCGACGACGAGTGGCGGGCGGTTGCCGATGAACAGCCCGACGTCCGACACCGCCCGGCGGTCGTCTTCCGCGCCCGTCCCGACGGCTCGGTCGAAGGCTACCGGAAGGGGCGGCTGCCGCTGTCGCTGGACGACGCCATCGACATCCTATAAACGTAGTCGGCGAGTCCGCGGCTACTCAGAACGAAACCTGCTCGGGGCCGTGTTCGCCGGGCGAATACTGGTCGCGATCGCTGTAGAACCGTCGACCGATCGCCTTGTGGCTCACGCCCGTCAGCAGCGCCTGACTGACTGCCTCGGAGTTTTCGTAGGTGTCGTCACCCATTCGACCGAGGATCTCGCCGACCGTCTCGGTCCCGTTCGGGAGAGAGATCTCGTTGTCGCCGTAATCCGCGATGAGTTCCGTGGTTGTTGCCGGATAGCTGTGGTCGACGAACGCCTGTTCGGCTGTGGGTAGTCGCATACACCGTTGTTTGGACTGCACTATCTTAATGATTGTCCATGATCAATGCGGCAGTCGTCTCCATTCTTAATATTCCTTAAGGGTACTCCGATACCGATTTGAGCAGCCGGCAACTACCACCGGTATGGATGCGACGGCTCCGGTTGCGGACCTCCATCTCCACACGACGGCCTCGGATGGCGTGTTGACGATCGAGACGCTTCCGGTAGCCGCCCGGCAGGCCGGTGTCGAGTGGGTGGCGGTGACTGACCACGATATCGTCCACCCGGAGCTGTCGGCTCCCGTGACGATCAAGGACGGCGTCCGGATCATTCGCGGTATCGAGCTTCGCGTCGACGCCGGTGACCTCACCGTCGATCTGCTGGGCTACGGGGTCGACCCCACACCCGAACTGACCGCCGAACTGGAGCGGCTTCAGGAGGACCGCCAACAACGGGGCCAACGGATTATCGAGCGCGTCGAGTCCCGACTCGGTGTCGACCTCGACATCGAGCCGCGGCCGGGGATCGGCCGCCCCCACATCGCCCGAGCGATCGCCGACAGTCCGGCTCCCTACGACGTCGACCGTGCCTTCGCGGAGCTGATCGGCGACGGCGATCCGTGCTACGCGGCTCGGTCGGTCACCTCCTCCGAGCGTGGGATCGAACTGCTCTCTGATGCGGCGGCGATTGTTGGCCTCGCCCACCCGTTCCGGTATTCCGACCCCGAGGCGGCCCTCGAACTGGCGGCCGGTCTCGATGCGGTTGAGTACGACTACCCCTACGACCGGCCGGTCGACACCGCCCGTCTCGACCGGCTCCGCGAGGACCACGACCTGCTTGTGACCGGCGGTAGCGACGCCCACGACGAGACGCTGGGCCGAGCGGGACCCGACCACCCGGCGTTCGACCGGTTTCGTCGACGGCTCGACCGGACAGTGCAGGTTCCTGAATAGGTGTTCGGTCGACAGTTTCAGTTTTTGAATGATTTCTCACAGATCGCAAACGGCCGCTGCCGAACGGTTAAACCGTCTGGGACCCATACCACAATCATGCGCTGCCATTACTGCGAGGAGGAGGCCACATTTGCGGCTGAGAAGGGTGGTGTCAAAGTCGGGCTCTGCACTGACCACTTCCGGGAGCGACTCGAATCTATCAGCGACTCCGAAGAACTCGCCTCGCTCGAAGACCAGCTCGACGTTACCCGAACCGACTGAGCAGCGGCCGACTCTTCGTGATCGCCGGAGCGATACCCCTTTGGATACTGCGTGTTGAGCAGTGGGTATGTCATTCGAGCCCACCCATCGGCCACGCCGTCTCCGAACCGACGGCATCCGGCCGCTCGTTCAGGAGACGAGCCTCGATGCACAGGACCTCATCGCCCCGGTTTTCGTCGACGAAACCATCGAGGAGCGACTGCCTATTAGCTCGATGCCGGGTCACGAACGGGTGCCCGTCGACGAGGCCGCCGCCCGCGTCGAGGAGATCCGCGAAACCGGCGTCGAAGCGGTCATCGTCTTCGGCGTGCCCGACTCGAAAGACGACGTCGGCAGCGAGGCCTACGCCGAGGACGGCGTGGTCCAGCGCGGGATTCGAGAAATCAGTGCCAACACTGACGCCTACATCATCGGCGATGTTTGTCTCTGTGAGTACACCGATCACGGCCACTGCGGCGTCATCGAAACCCATGCCGAGGCCGATCCGACGCTGACTGTTAAAAACAACGAGACCCTGGAGCTGCTGTCCCAAACCGCCGTTTCGCAGGCCGAGGCAGGGGTCGACATGGTCGCCCCGTCGAGTATGACCGACGGGATGGTCGGGGCGATCCGGACTGCCCTCGACGAGGCCGGGTTCGAACACGTCCCGATCATGAGCTACGCCGCCAAATACGAGTCCTCGTTTTATGGGCCGTTTCGCGATGCCGCCGACGGCGCGCCCGCCTTCGGCGACCGCAGACACTACCAGATGGACCCCGCCAACAGCCGGGAGGCGCTGCGGGAGGTTCGGGCTGATGTCGAGGAGGGCGCGGACGTGCTGATGGTCAAACCCGCCCTGCCCTACCTCGATATCGTCAGCGAAGTCCGGCGAGAGGTCGACCAGCCGGTGGCGGCCTACAACGTCTCCGGCGAGTACGCCATGCTCCATGCCGCCGCCGACAAGGGGTGGCTGGATCTCGAAGCCACAGCCTACGAATCCCTTTTGAGTATCAAACGCGCTGGAGCCGATCTCATTTTGACCTACTTTGCCGAGGATCTGGCCGACAAACTGTAGAGTTAGTCCTTACAGCAGAGCAGTCGCACCGAGCCAGCAGAACAGCAGGCCGAATCCGGCGAGGACGACTGCACTCCCGGCGGCGATCACGGGCGCGAAGCCGTCGACCCGCCGCCCACTGGCGACGAGCGCGGCCGGAAAGGCCGTGACCCACACCAAGATCCCCGCAAAGAAGCCGCCGAGGAGCATCGGACTCCCCGTCTCAACGACACCGTCGCCCAGCAGTGCCGCTATCGGGGTGGGGACGTGGCGCGCCAGTTCAACCGTGCCGGGCTGTGTGAGGCCGACCCCGACGGTGAGCCAGAAGGCGAGCTGGTAGGGGTTCGTCAGCGCGAGGACAAACGCTTTCTGGAACCCGGTGGCACCCGTCGCGGTCTCACTGTCGACGAACCCGGCCTCGGCCCGGGCGTTCGTGGCGGCGTCGACCGCGAAGACGAGCATGAGGCCGCCGCCGAGGAGATACAGCAGATCCGAGAGGAGCCCGTACTCTTGGACGATCGTGGTGACGCCGACGAGCGTCAACAGGAAGAACAGCCCATCGGCAAGCAGCGCCCCGAGACCAGCCCGGCAGCCAGCGGTCCACCCCCGGAGAACGCTCTCTTCGGCGATAATCGCGTTCATCGGTCCCGGCGGGGCGGCCAGCGAGAGGCCGAAGACCATCCCTGCGACGGTCGTGACGAGTACCGAACTCACGTGTGGCCGTGGCTCGGCGATCTACGGGTATTAGCATTTATTGTCGACCCCGATGCGGCTGCCACCGTAGAAAAGGGGCCGCTACTCCTCGGTGATCGTCTCGCCGTACTCTTCGGGGTCGAGGTCACCTTGGTGGATCTTCGCGCCGTCCTTGGCGACCTGATTGCCGAGCACGGCACACGGAATCCGCATCGGCGAGATCGTCACGCCGAGCATCTCGGTGATATCCTCTGTTTCCAGCTCGTCGAGTTCTTCGAGTGTCATCCCCACCAGCCGTTCGGAGAGCATGCTGGCGGAGGCCTGTGAGATCGCACACCCGTCGCCGGTGAAACTGACGTACTCGACCGTTTCCTCGTCGTCTTCGAGCCGAACGTTCATCTGGATCGTGTCGCCACAGGAGGGGTTCTCCCCGGTGTGTGTGAAGTCGGGATCCTCTAACTCCCCGTAGTTGCGGGGGCTTTTGTAGTGATCGAGGATCTGCTGGCGATACATATCCGAGCCCATTCCCATATTGGATCAATATTGGGATGGCGTTTTCAAAAGGGTTCCGGGGTCGCCGACAGGAAACCGTCGACGATTACTCGACAGCCGGGAGGTCGACCATCGAGGATTACGCCGTGGTTACGCCGCCGAGACGTGATCGTCCGACGTTTCGAGCAGCGCAAGCCCGTCGGTGACCAGCCATCGGATAAACACCTCCGCCTCGGCGGACGACCGAACCCGGTAGTCGGCAGCCGTCTCGTGGTTATCGCCGACGTGAACCGTGATCCCGTTGGGCGTGATCGCTTCGAAGGCTGCCTCGTCGGTCGTATCGTCGCCGATATACAGGGGCTGCCAACCGTCGACGTGCTCCTGAAGCTGGGCGATCGCACTCCCCTTGTCCCAGTCCGCGGCCGGGCGGAGTTCGAGGCTCTCCTTGCCGTCATGAATTTCGACCTCGTCGTCGCCGAGTTCGTCGACCGCCTCGAAGACGTGTTCCCGGACCGTCTCGACGGCCTCGCGGTCGACCATCCGGTAGTGGATGGTCGCGGTCACGCCCTTGTTTTCGACGACCGTGCCCTCGATGTCGTCGAGCCGCGTCCCGAGCGTCTCACAGATCTCTGCGATCTTCGGCTCGGCCGCAGCGGCGTCGGCGTGGGTCTCTCGCTGGCCGCCAATACCGAGTTCCAGTCCGTGGTTCCCGATGTAGTCGACGCCCGCAACGTCGACCCGCTCCTGTAGGTCGGCCAGTCCGCGGCCGCTGATGACTGCTGGTCGGACCTGTGGATGGTCACTGAACGTCCGCAACGACCGCCGGTTTTCGGCGGTCGGCTCGGGAGCCTCGGGGTTCTCCTCGATCGGCGAGAGCGTGCCGTCGAAGTCGGTGCCGAAAAGCAACCCGTCGGCCTGCCGGAGGCGGCTCCGCACCTCGGCGAGGTGGTCCCAGACGAGGGGTGTTTCGGCGCTCGGTTCGCCGCTGGCGGTCCCTGCGGTGCTATCGTGTTCTGACATCGGTAGTGGTGTCGGCTGACTGGTCGAGTGTGAGCGTCGACTCGAAGACCTCGGCCATCCACGACTGGATGTTCGTGGTAGCAACGGCGGAGCGAAGGGCGGTCATCCGGCGGTGTCGCTCCTCGTCGGGCATCGAAAGGGCGAGATCCAGCCGAGACGCGAAGGTCTCGGTATCGGTCGGATCGATCGACACGGCCGCATCGCCCAGCAGTTCGTCGGCCCCGGCCCGCTCGCTGAGGAGCAACACGCCGTTGCGGTCGATCTGCGCGGAGACGTATTCGAGGGCGACGAGATTCATCCCGTCGGCCAGCGAGCTAACGATCGCGAGATCACTGTACCGACAAAGCCCGTAGAGGGCCTCCTCGGTCAGATAGTCGTCGATCTCGATAATCGGCTGCCACTCATCGGTGCCGAACCGCTTGTTGATCCGCTCGATATCCCGGTCGACCTGACGGCCGAGTTCGCGGTACTCCGGAATCTCGGTTCGGCTCGGGGTCGCCTTCTGGACGTACGTGAACTCCCCACGCCAGTTGGGATGGGCCTCCAGGATGTGTTCGATCGCGGCCAGTCGCTCGGGGATCCCCTTGGTGTAGTCGAGGCGGTCGATGCCGACCGCGACCTGTTGGTCGTCGGGAATCCCGTAGTCGGCCCGAAACCGCTCCCAGAACCCCTCGTCGGGGGCCGCCGCGTGCTCGGCGATCCGCTCGGTGTCGACACCCATCGGGAACGCCCGCACATGCGTCTGGTGGTCGGCGTCGGCCAGCGAGACGGTCCACTCTTCCCAGTCGACTGCCGCCTCGGGGAGCATCGTCGAGACACAGTCCAGGAAGTTGGCACAGTACGCCGGGATGTGGAGCCCCAGCAGATCGTTTGCAAGAAGGCCACGGAGCAGTTCGGCCCCATGGGGGCAGTCCCGGAACACCTCGCGTTCGGGCCATGGGATGTGCCAAAACTGGCTCAACAGGGCCTCGTCGCCGATCGACTCGCGGACGAACTGCGGGGCGAGACCGAAGTGGTAGTCCTGAAACCAGACGACGGTGTGGCCGTCGACCCTCTCGCCGATCACGTCGCTGTCGGCTGTTTCGACCGCGCTGTCGGTATCGATGGTGTCGACGACGCTGTCGGCGAACTTCCGGTTGACCTCGCGGTACCGCTCCCAGTGGCGGTTCTCGAAGGTGACTTTCTCTTCGAGGCTGTGACACAGCGGCCACAACACCCGGTTGCTAAAGCCGTAGTAGTAGTCGGCGACGTCCGACTCCGAGAGCCAGACGCGCTTGAGCGTGTAGGCCGGGTCCTCCGGCGGCACTCGGACGGTGTTATCGTCGTCGCTGGCCTCCCTGTCGGCATCGCCGTCGCCCCACGCGACCCACGTGCCGTCGGTCTGCTGGACGGCCGGATCGAGGCCCGCAGTGAGGCCGCCTGCCGGTCGGTCGACGACGATCTCGTCGTCCTTGTCGTAGGTGTGGCGATACGGCTGGCGGTTCGAGACGACGATCAGGTTCCAGGCTTCGAGCACCGACAGCACTTCGTCGAGCGACGCGCCTGTCGACTCAGACATGGGTTTGCCTCCGTGGGATATGGGAGTCCCTCGGTGTCGACCGGGCGCTCGCGCCGTTCGTCGGTCGTCGTGGCGTCGATACACGGGTGTGTCGTGGGGGGCGGTGAGGCCGTCGGCTGGTACTGGACGGGGACAGCAACAGCGGGGCACTCAGCCGCGGTGGATGAGGTTCTCGTGTGCTCATGGCAGTCTCCGCACGTCTCGCAGCGCGGCCAGCCGCGGGACGGAGGCGTCGGCTGGTGGAGGAAGACGGCGAAACGACTCGCGCGAACGCGAAACCGCCTTGCCGGGACCACGGCAGCCCCAATCATGTCGCTGTTGGCCAGACTGCCGACGATTACATTGTAGAACGTTACCGGATAGTATCCAGCATGGGGTACCCTACGCGCTTTTGTGCTCCCCCAGTGTATAGTTTATATGCGCGATCGGGCGAAGCGATACGTCGACCGAATCCGAGAGGGGGTTCGGGAGTCGTTTACCGCCGACCACACGCCGCCGGAGGTGGCCGGAAGCTTCGCACTCGGCGTCTTCATCACGATGCTCCCGACGCTTGGGACCGGATTTATCCTGTTTGTTATTCTTTCGTACCTCTTTGCACGGATCAACCGGATCGCGCTGTTCGCCTCGGTGCTCGTTCTCAATCCAGCCGTCAAATGGGGCGTCTATGGGGCCAGTATTACCCTCGGCGTCTTTCTGCTCGGCCCCGTAGAGGGCATCGAGGGAGCCTCCGTCTCGCGGGCTGCCGGCTGGGATGTCCTGATCCGGTTGTGGGTCGGAAACCTCGTGCTCGCTGCCATTGCGACCGGTATCGGCTACGTCGTCGTCTACCGCATGGTCGTCAGCTACCGGGCCCGGGAGTTCGAAATCGTCGACACGGTCATCGGCACCGACGATGATCCGGAGTCGACCGCGGCCGACGAGAACCGGGATCCCGCGAGCGAAACAGTAGATCCCGAATAGGCCGATAGACACCCGGGCGACCGGCAGCCACCGACTAACACACAGACAGCCACCGACTAACACACAGACAGCTACCGATTAACACACAGACAGCCATCGACTAACACACAGACAGCTACCGACTAATACACTGACAGCCACCGGATTCTTCTCCCGGGCACGGGTCATAATCCGGTTGTATTGGTAAGTAATATATCGATGGTGGTCGACCATCCACCCATGTCAGGGAGCCAGCGGCTGCTCGAAGCCGGAGCCGACATCTGGGCGGCACAGAAGGCCCATCCGTTCGTGGTCGAACTCGCCGAGGGAACACTCGATCCCGCGGCGTTCGAACACTGGGTCAGGCAGGATTATCGGTATCTGCAGGATTACGCCCGGCTGTTCGCCGTCGCGGGAGCCACCGCCCACGACGAGGAGACGATGACCGAACTGTTGGGGATCGCCCACAGCGTACTCGACACCGAGATGGATCTCCACCGGTCGTTTGCCGCCGACTACGGCATCTCACGGGCTGAGCTCGAAGCCACCGAGAAGGCACCGACCTGTGTCGCCTACACGAACTTTCTGGTCCGGACCGCCTACGAGGAAGGTCTGGCCGAGATCGCCGCCGCCCTCTATCCCTGTATGCAAGGGTATCTCGACGTGGCCGACCACATGGCCGAACTCGCCGATGAGGACCACCAATACACCCCGTTTATTGAGCTCTACACGAGCGACGAGTTCCGCGAGGAGGTCGACTGGTGTCGTGGGTTCGTCGACCACTGCTGGGAGGTCTCTCCCGGCAAACACGAGGCGATGGAGGCGGCGTTCCGCACCAGCGCGAAGCTCGAATACCGCTTCTGGGAGATGGCCTACACCCGAGAGGGGTGGGGACTATGAGCGAGGAGTCGGCCGGAGCGCTGGACTCGTATGCGGCCTACGCGACCGCCACCGCCGAGCCGCGGTTCACCGGCTGGCTTCGGGCACGCTCCGAGCCAGCGTGGACCAAAGCAACGACCCATCGGTTCACACAGGAACTCGGTGCTGGCACGCTCGACGACGAGGTCTTTCGCCGCTACCTCGTGCAGGATTACGCCTTTGTCGATACCCTCGTCGGCGTCTTCGGCCACGCCGTCGGGCAGGCCCCCGAGATGGCCGACAAGCGCCGACTGGTCGAGTTTCTGGACGTGGTTACTGACGACGAAAACGACTATTTCGAGCGCTCTTTCGACGCGCTCGACGTTCCGGCCGCGGCACGAACTGACCCCGAACCCACCGAGACGACCGCAGCGATGGTCGACCTGCTCGAGGCAGCAGCCAACCGGGGCGGCTACGCCGAGACGCTCGCGGTCGTCGTGCCTGCCGAGTGGGTCTATCTGACGTGGGCGACCGCCGAGGCCGACGACCGCCCGGCGGCCTTCTACTTCGACGAGTGGATCGACCTCCACGCCACCCCCGGCTTCGTCTCGTTTGTCGAGTGGCTCCGCGATCAGTTGGACGACGTGGGCCCGACGCTTTCGCCCCGACAGCAACAGCGCGTCGCCCGCCTGTTTGAACGGACCGTCGAGTTGGAGGTCGACTTTTTTGACGCGGCCTACGGGAGTCAGTAACAAGGTGCTGGCAGCCGGGATTCGATATCTGGAGGTGCTATTCGGACTCCGGCGGTGAGTCGACGGTGTGGTGCGGGCCGAGCGGGCCGTGGGTCGGACAGATGCCGACGATGGGCGTCGCGTTGAGACAGCAGGCCCGCTGTTCGGTGGCGACAGCTCCTGTAAGCAGTCGCTGGCCGCACCGTCGACAGTACTGGTCGTCGGCCATACAACATCGGTCGCTGCCGACAACTATAGCTCTCCCGACCGCCCGAACGACGAGGCTCTAGTCGAGCCCCTCGAACAGCGTTCCGTCGGCAATTGACGCCGCCAACGGCTCGACATCGAGACTGTCGGGGCTCCCGCTGGCGACGATCGGCGGCTCGGTGTCGGCCCGCTGGCCGACTTCGAGCTTGGGATACGGCGAGTCGTGGAACCCTTCGATGAGTACGAACTCGTAGCCCTCCGCACGCAGCGAGTCGACCGTTTCGGCGAGCAGTGCCTGCTCGCCCGTTGCTTCCTTCCCGCCGGGGGTGATCTGAAACGACAGCGAGGGCGTCAGGCCGACAACAGTGTCGGCTCCGGCCTCCCGGTGGCGATGGGTGTCCTTCCCGGGAGTGTCGATTTCGATGTCGTGATGGATCGATTTGACTGTCGCCACCCGGCCGTAGTCGCCGAGGGCGTCGACGAGCGACTCCATGAGCGTGGTCTTACCACTGTCGCTGGGGCCGACGAGACAGACCGTAGCCATGGTTGTGGGTTCGCCCCCGTGAGCAAAACACCACCGACCCAGTCGGCGACCGCGCGGGCGGTGACCTTTAGCATCGCAAACACAAAGGCACTGTCCTGTCTCCCCGTGACGAAATACAACAACTGATAATTGGGAACAGAGGTTTAACTAACGATCCATAGAAGAGGCCCGTAGACGCTATGAGTAGCCGGGATACGACTGCCAACCGGAACCAACCGCAGCGGCAGCTCGTCGTCTACGAGCGGTCGGACTCCCCGCAAGACGGCCTCGCCTCCCGGCTGGACGGGACCGACGGGTCGACGACGATCCGGGCCCCCTCCGATCCGATCGACTGTGTGGCAGCGCTTGCGGATTCGACACCCGACTGTCTGGTCTGTGAGTACGACACCGAGACGACAGCCCCAACGGAAGCACTCTACGAACTCCTTGCGGCGGCGGCTCCACAGCTCCCACGGGTCGCCTACGTCGACTCGGTCGACGCGCTTTCTCGGGCATACGAACTCGGATTTTCTGCGGTTCATCTCCGCCGCGAGACCGACGATCTGCCCGCCCTCAACGAGCGAGTCCGAGCAGCCGTCGAGACTGCAGGGCATGCGCCGCCGTCGGAAACACACCTACAGCAGTTGGTGGCTGCCTCAATCGACGAAAGCGGTACTGTCCACCGAACGACGGGTCATCTCGACGAGCGAGCCGACAACAGGCCACCACTGTGGGAGCTGTCGTGGGCACCCACCAAGGCAGCCGTCGAGACGGCTATCGAGCACGCGACTGCCGACCCGGGCCAGCCGTATCCCGTCGACACGCCGAGCGACACCGAGCTAGACATCATCGCCGATCCCGCGCCATCGCCACAAACAAACGGCACATCTCCAGCGACAAACAACACAGCCCCCGAGACGAACGGGCCGTCGGTGCCCGGTAGTCGCCGACTAACGGTGGTCGCTACCGTGAGTTCCGGCACCGACAGTAGTCAGACGGCCGACACCGACCGGACCATCGAGTACGAGACCGTCGACGAACTGTATCGGACGCTGACAACAACTCAGGGGTCAGTCGAGGACCGAATCAAAGCGCTCCTGCGTGTCGGCCAGTCGCATCTCGATATCGACACCGGGATCCTCGCGACAGTCGACGACGAGACCTACGAGATCGAACAGATCACCAGCGACGACGAGGCGCTGGGCACCGTCGATCCGGGCGACCAGTTGTCCCTCTCGGATACCTTCTGCGAGCGGACGCTGGCGAGCGGTGACTCCCACAGCGTCACCGACGTCGACGGCTCCGATCCGGTGTACGGCGGCCGGGCGGTTGTCTCGGAGTTCGGTGCCTGCCGGTATCTCGGGACGCCGATCGCAGTCGGCGACGAGACCACCGGGACGCTGTGTTTCGTCGGGACAGACCCCCAACAGTCGGATTTCAGCCCGCAAGACCGGCTCCTCACCGAGTTTTTGGCTACGCTGGTGAGCTACGAGCTCCAGCAGCACGCCGACCAGCAGGCGCTGGCGGCGACCAGAACCGAGCTCGCCGAGCTGTTCGACCGGGTCGACGACGCCTTCTTTGCACTCGATACCGACTGGGCGTTCAGCTACGTCAACGACCGGGCCAAAACGCTGTTCGAAGCCGACGCGTCGGCGCTGCTCGGCCAGTCGATCGAGGAGATCATCCCCGAACAGCAGGAACCCGAGTGGTACGACCAGTTTGCCGAGGCCGTCGAAACCAGCTCGTCGGCCTCCTTTGTCGTGGAGTCGCCGTCGCTCAATGGCTGGTTCGACGTGACCGTCTACCCCTCGGACAGCGGGCTGTCGGTCTACTTTCGGGATATCACCGAACAGAAGCACCGCACTGAGGAGTTGGAACGCTACGAGCAGATCCTCGAAACGGTCTCCGACGGCGTCTACGCGCTCAACCGAGAGGGAGTGTTCACCTACGTCAACAAGGGACTGGCCGATCTCACCGGCTACAGCCGCTCGGAGCTCGTCGGCTCCCACGTCGGGACTTTCAAAAGCGAGTCGACCGTCGCAGACGCCGAGGCGGCGGTGGGTGAGCTGATCGGCCGAGCGAAACGCGGTGACGACTCCAGTGACCTCTCGCTGGATTTGGAGATCGGAACCGCCGACGGTCGGACAGTCCCCTGTACCGACCATATCGCGCTGTTGCCGTTCGACGACCGGTTCCGCGGCAGTGTCGGCACGCTTCGCGACGTGAGCGCCCAAAAACAACGTGAGGAGACACTGAGTGGCCTGCTAACAGTGACACGGGCGTTGATGACAGCCGAGTCGACGGGTGATGTCGCCGATCTCGTCGTCGAGGCCGTCTCCGACGTACTGGGGTATGATCGGGCGATCGTCCACCTCGCTGCTGACGACTCCGACCACCTGCTCCCGGAGGCCACTACCGAGGTCGTCGAACGCGAGGTCGACACCTTTAGCACGCCGGTCGCTGGAGAGGGGCCGGTCGGATCGGCCTTCGAATCCGGCTCGGTGAACCGCTACGATCCGGCCGACGCTGCCGGGGCCGAGTACGGGGACAGCGCCGAACTGATGAGCGTCCCGCTGGGCTCCTACGGTACGCTGACCGTCGGGGCCCACGAGTCCAACGCGTTCAGGGAGTCCGACCGCCAGCTCATTCAGCTGTTGACCGCCAACGCCGAGGAGGCGCTCAACCGAACCCAGCGCCGACAGACGCTCCGGCGCTACGAGATGATCCTCGAATCCGTCCAGGAGATGATGTGTGTCGTCGACGCCACCGGCCGGATCAAACTGCTTACCGACCCACTGGCGAGCCGACTCGATGCCGACCGCTCAGGGCTCGTCGGCCGACGGTTCTCGACCATCCTCACGGAGTCAGCCGACGAGCCGAACGGGCCGCTGGATGATCTCTTCAGCGACGCGTCGACCGACGACGTCACGTTCAAAGATTCGATGCTTGTTGGTGACGACGAGTCGGTGCCGATCAGTGTAGAGGCCTCGCAGCTCCCGCCCGTCGACGGGCAGTCGGAGGCGGTCATCACGATCCACGACATCTCGGATCTGATCTCGGCCAAGGAGGCCGCCGCCGCCGAGCGCGAGCGGTTTACGTATCTGTTCGAGAACCTCACCGACCCCGTAGACGAGATCCGGGTCGACGAGCCGACGATCAAGGGCGTCAACAGCGCCTTCCGCTCGCAGTTCGGCGATCCCGCCGACATCGAAGCCAATCTCGCCGGCGAGGAGCCCGCGGTCGCTCCCATCGCCCTCGACGACGAGCGGATCGTCGACCGCGAGTGCCAGCAGTCGCTCTCCGAGGAGTTCCGCTCGGAGGTCGAACGCGAACTGAAGCTCACGACCACTGAAGGAACCAAATACTACCTCTACCGGAGCGTTCCCTACGAGCTCGACGACGAGCTCGGCGGCTTCGAGATCTACACAGACATCACCGCGCTCAAACAGCGGGAAATTCAGCTACAGGTGCTCCACCGGCTCCTGCGGCACAACCTGCGGAACGATCTCAACGTGATCGAGGGGTTCGCCGAGATGCTAAAGAACGAACTCGACGACGAACAGCACCGGGAGTTCGCCGCGCGCATTCACTCGAATGCCACCCAGCTGGCCGAACTCAGCGAGACCGCCAAAACGATCGAGTCGGTCGCTGGCAACCGCTCGCCCAGCCACGAGCCGATCGCTATCGGCGAGCTGGTCCGGTCGACGGTCGAAACCTGTGCCCAAACGTACGACGCCCAGATCTTCCTCGAAGACCTCCCCGAGATCTCCGTCTCGGCGGGCCCGTATCTCGAAACAGCCATCGCCGAACTGGTCGATAACGCCATCGAACACAACCATTCCGACCTGCCGAAAGCTTCGCTCGCCGTCGAGGTCGACGCCGAGACCGCCACGGTGACCGTCAGCGACAACGGACCGGGGCTCCCGCCCGAAGAGTGGGCGGTCGTCACCGGCGACACCGAGATCTCACAGCTCGAACACGGCAGCGGGCTGGGACTGTGGCTGGTCCGGTGGGTCACCGAAGGCTACGGTGGCGAACTCACGTATCACAACCGCGAGAACGGCAGCACGATCTCGATCCAGCTCCCGCTGGTCGAGACCCACGAACCGTGATCGGTTTGTAAGTGAAACGGGAGTAGTCGTCGACTACTTAAAAGAAATCCGAGAGTCCGGCCTGATCGTCGGCCGCTTCGTCCCCTTCGGTTGAGGCCTCGGAATCGTCGGGAGCCGCGTCGTCAGCAGCCGATGCCGAGGCGGGGGCGTCGATCGGATCGGTCGACTCGCCGTCCGTCCCGTCGGGTTCGCTTTCGGCGTCGGTCGAGGTCTCCCGCTGGGCGAACGCCCCGCCGGCGTGGTCCTCGATCGCGTCTTCGCGCAGTGCTTGGGCGTCCTCGACGATCGAGCCGACCTTCTTGGTCGACTCGCCGCTCCCCGTAATAAACGAGACCTGTGATTCGTCGAGATCGTAGGCCGCCGCCATCGTCACCGTCAGTTCCCGCGGCTTGCAGTGGTGGGTCATCGCCGAGAGGAACGGGAGCACGGCTCGGCGGGCGATGGCGATGCTCGTCCCGCTGCGCTCGGCGATCTGCTGGCAGACCTCGTCGGCCGTTTTGTCCGAACTCGGCCAGAACTGGGGTCGCCCGTAGCGGGTCCACCCGCCCTTGGTTCCCTTGCGCGCGGCCGCCACGCCCGCGGCGGTGTTATCTCCCGCATACCGCCAGTAACTGTAGTTCTGCGTCGCCCGCACGCGGCCCAGCCACACGTCGGCGTTGGCGAGGAAATCGTAGGCCAGCGCCGCCTCCTCGGCGTCGTAGACGTCCAGCATGTTGTCCTCGATCCACTTGGTGAGGTCGTCGGGCGTCTCGTCGACGCGGTAGGAGGCTTCTAACGCCTCCTTGGCCGACTCCTCTTTTAAAACAGCATCCATGAACGGGAAGATGTCCATTGACTTGTCCCGCTCGCTCGTGACGACGTCGTCCTCGGTGATCGCATCCCGCCCCTCGGCGGCCGCCTGGAGGTCCTTGACTGCACCCCGGAGG
>Ga0207753_1000040_pt1 | contig 50858 bp, 44 predicted proteins | sample PonA233FremontCA_2_FD_187273 | JGI IMG/M metagenome (GOLD analysis project Ga0207753, IMG submission 187273) | Salt pond sediment microbial community from Fremont, CA, USA - Pond A23 Sediment 3 (SPAdes) | ecosystem: Environmental > Aquatic > Non-marine Saline and Alkaline > Saline | place: USA... | reverse complement strand
CTGCTGCGGGTCGCGGACGACCTGCATCGCGGCGTTGTCGACGTACAGGTGACGGAGCTTCACGCCGGGGTAGTGTTCGTTGCTCACGCGAGTCGCGACCTGCCGCCACAGCTCCGACACTTCCAGCACGTTGGCCTTGTCGACCGACGTCACGTGACCATCGCGCCGCTGCGCCCGCTGGAAGGCGACGTGCGCGATGCGCTCGATTTCGTCTTCTGAGTACACCATCGTGCTGCGGGCGCCGTCGTCGGTCCGGCCCTCGGGGGTGCCGAAGTAGATGCCGCCGGTGAGTTCGCGGACGAAGAGAATGTCGGCGCCGCCCACGCGGTCGGGGCGGAGGGGGGAGGCCGACGCCAGCGTCTCCGGCACGAGGACCGGGCGCAGGTTGGCGTACACGCCGAGCGCCTTGCGCAGGGCGAGAAGCCCGCTTTCGGGGCGCTTTTCGCCCGTATTGTCGTCCCACTTCGGGCCGCCGACCGCGCCGAGCAGGACCGCGTCGCTTTCCTGGCAGGCCGCCCGGGTCTCGTTGGGGAATGGCGTACCGGTCTCGTCGAGCGCCGCGCCGCCCATGAGGTACTCCTCGGCGGTGAAAGCGAAGTCGTGCGCCGAGGCTACCGCGTCTAGCACACGGAGCGCCTCCCGCGTCACCTCGGGACCGATACCATCTCCCGGCAGCCAGGCAATGTCGTACGTAGTCGGATTTTCCATATTAGGCTGCAGTGGTTCGAGGGTGCTGCTCGTAGTAGCGTTGTGCAGCGTCTGGGCGTCTGAGCGTGTGGGCGTTAAAACAGCACTGCACTTCAGCACGCCCACGCCGACACGCAGAAGTCAGGCAGATTCCGTCGTCGAGGCCGCCTCGGCTTCCTCGGTCGCTTTCCCGTTCTCCGACGGCTCGTCGTCCTCCAGCCAGGGCATCATGCCACGCAGCTTCTTGCCGACCTTCTCGATCGGGTGGTCCTTGAGGGCGTCCCGCTCCTGCTGCAATCGGGGGGCGCCTCGCTCATATTCCTCGATCCACTCGTCGGCAAACTCGCCGGACTGGATTTCGTCGAGGATGTCCTTCATCTCGTCGCGCACGTCGTCATTGATCACGCGGGGGCCGCGCGTGTGGTTGCCGTACTCGGCCGTGTCGCTGACCGAGTAGTTCATGTATTCGAGCCCGCCCTCGTAGTAAAGATCCACGATCAGCTTCAGCTCGTGGAGGCATTCGAAGTAGGCCAGTTCGGGCGGGTATCCCGCGTCCACCAGCGTCTCGAAGCTCGCCTGGATCAGCGCCTGTGAGCCGCCGCAGAGCACCGCCTGCTCGCCGAAGAGGTCGGTTTCGGTCTCATCCTTGAACGTCGTTTCGATGACGCCGGCGTGCGTGCCGCCGATGGCGTCGGCGTAGCTGATGGCAAGGTCCATCGCCCCACCGGACGCGTCCTGGTCTACCGCGGCGAGGCACGGCACCCCGCTACCCTGCGCGTACGTGCGGCGGACGAGGTGGCCGGGCGACTTCGGCGCCACCATGAACACGTCCACGCCCTCGGGGGGGACGATGCGGTCGTAGTGGATGTTGAAGCCGTGCCCGAAGCCGAGCGCCGTACCGGGCGTCATGTGCGCCTCGATCTGCTCCTCGTAGACCTCCTTCTGGTGCTGGTCGGGAATGAGGAGCATCACCACGTCCCCCCAGGCGGCGGCCTCGTCGATGTCCATGACCGTGAGGCCCTGATCTTCGGCCTTCGCGCGGGAGGAGGAGCCGGGACGCAGGCCCACGGCCACGTCGACCCCGCTGTCGTGCAGGTTGAGCGCGTGGGCGTGGCCCTGGCTGCCGTAGCCGATGACGGCCACCTGGTTGTCGCGGATGAGGGAGGGATCGGCGTCGTAATGGACGTCCATTTTTGGGTTGAGGGTTGGAGAGTTGAGCGTTAAGAGTTCGGCGTTCGGGGGATCAGTCAGAATCCGGCGTCGAGCCGTTTTTGGGCGGTTCGGCGTCGGCGGAGGCGAGGGGGTTGGGGGCCTCGTACTCCAGGTCGCGGTGCATGGCGACCTGCCCACTGCGGGCCACCTCCTCGATGCCGTGCTCCTCCATCATGCCGACGAAGGCATTGATCTTCTTTGTGGGACCGGTGACCTCCAAAATCATGGTTTCCGGTGTCACATTCACCACGCGCCCGCGGAAAATGTCTTTGATGTCGAGGATTTCCGGGCGCGTCTCCGAGGTGTACTGCACCTTCAGGAGGCACAGCTCGCGCTCCACGTGCTCCGCGTCGGTCAGGTCCGTGACGTCGTAGGTGTTGACGAGGTTGTCGAGCTGACGCGTGATCTGGGCCACGATGCGGTCATTGCCCACCGTGACGAGCGTGAGGCGGGCGACGGATGGCTCGTCGGTCTCCCCCACCGCGACGCTTTCCAGATTGAAGCCCCGGGCCGAGAACAGATTCGTGACGCGGTTGAGGGCGCCGATCGTATTCTCGAGCGTGACGGCGATGATGTGCCGGTGCTCCTGCTCGGTCTCGTCCTCTTCTTCGGGCAAGATCGGCTCGCCGAACTTGCGCTTCCGGCGGATTTGTTGACGAGTCAGTGTTTCTTCGGACATCGGTGGTAGTCGGTCTATTTTGAACAGGGGAGCAATGGAAACCGGACCATGATGCGTGATACGTGAATCGTGAGGCTGCTCCTATCCATCACGTATCACGCTTCACGCATCACTTATCCGCCATCTTCTCCTTGTCGAACATCTCCGTGAGCATGTCGTCGCTTGCGGCGCCGGCGGGGACCATCGGGAAGACCATCTCCTCCTTCGGCACCTGGAATTCCATGACGACGGGTCGATCGTCCACGTCCCACGCCTGGTCGATCACGTCGCCCACTTCATCGGGCGAGCTGGCCCGCAGGCCGACGCAGTGGTGCGCCTCCGCGAGCTTCACAAAGTCCGGGTTCGTGGGCTGGAGGTCGGTGTGGCTGAAGCGCTCCTCGTGGAAGAGCGACTGCCACTGCCGCACCATGCCGAGGTAGTTGTTATTGAGGACGGCGATCTTGAGGGGCAGGCCGTGCCGGGCCGCCACGCTCAGCTCCTGTGCGTTCATCACGAAGCCGCCGTCGCCGCTCACGCAGACCACGTCTAGGTCGCGCCCCTCCCGCATCCCGAACGCCGCGCCCATCGCCGCGGGCAGGCCGAAGCCCATCGTGCCGAGGCCGCCGGAGCTGATGTGGGAGCGCGTCTGCCCGAACTTGTAGTACTGGCAGACCCACATCTGATGCTGTCCCACGTCGGAGACCATCACCGCGTCGCCCTGCGTCTTCTCGTAGAGCGCCTCCACCACCGACTCCGGGGCAATCTCGTCGCCGTCGGATCCCTCGTACTCGTAGGGGGGACACTCGGCGCGCCACGCGTCGATCTGGGCAAGCCAGTCGGTCGTGTCCTTCGGCTTCACCCTCGGAAGCAGTTGCTGGAGTACCTCCTGCGCGTCGCCAATCAGCGCACAGTCGGCGTACACGTTCTTGGAGATGCAGGAGGGGTCGATGTCGACGTGGATGATCTTGGCATTGGGGGCCCATTCGTCCACGTCACCCGTCACGCGGTCGTCGAAGCGGGCGCCGACGGCCATGATGAGGTCGGCGTTCTGCACAGCCATGTTGGTGTGGTAGAAGCCGTGCATGCCCAGCCAGCCGAGCGCCAGGTCGTCGGTCTCGGGAAAGGCGCCCAGGCCGTGGAGGGTAGTGGTGACCGGAATGTTGGCCTTGCGGGCGAGCTCGGTGAGCACCTCCGGCGCGTCGGCGTTGATGGTACCGCCGCCCACGTAGAGGAGCGGCTTCTCGGCCTCCTCGATCATCTTGGCCGCGCGGTCCACCTGTGATGGCACGGCAGCGCCCGGCACGGTGTAGCCCTCCAATCCCGGCTCTCCGGGGTACACAAAGGGCGCCTCGTCCATCTGCACGTCCTTCGGAAGATCCACCACGACGGGGCCGGGTCGGCCCGTGCGGGCAATGTGATAGGCCTGCTTCACCGTCGTGGCCAGCTCGTTCACGTCCCGCACCAGGAAGTTGTGCTTCGTGATGCTGCGGGTGACGCCCGTCGTGTCCGTCTCCTGGAAGCTATCGTTCCCGATCAGGTGGGTGGGCACCTGGCCGGTGAAGACGACAATGGGAACGGAGTCGAGGTACGCGTCCGCGATGCCGGTCACCGTGTTCGTGGCGCCGGGGCCGCTGGTGACGAGTACGGTGCCGACGCGGCCGGTCGCTTTGGCGTAGCCTTCCGCGGCGTGAGTGCCGCCCTGCTCGTGCCGGACGAGCACATGGTCGAACGATGGCTGAATGCGCTCCATCGCGTCGTAGATCTTAATGACCGCCCCGCCCGGGTGGCCAAAGACGCGGTCGACCCCCTCTTCTTCGAGGGCGCGGACGAAGATCTCGGAGCCCTTCAGCGTCGGAGCGTCGTGCGCGCCGTTCGCTGTGGGCGTCGCCGAATCGGGGGATTGCAGGGTGTCAGTGGGCATCGGTTGGTCTTAGTCAGCCTGGTGTAGTGAGAACGTCGCAGGGAGGGATGGACGCATCCCGAACAGAGTCGGGGCATCCAGTGAGAGCACCAATGCCACGCGGGCCTCTGGGACGCAGGGTGGACACACGGGGGTCCCGACAAGTAGAGAGAGATCGGTAACGATGACGCGGGACGAGGGGTCAGGCATCGGCGAGTGAGGGGCCAATCCCCTCGGCACTACACGATACCTGGTGTCATCGCTGGGAAGGGATTGGCGGTCGGTTGTTAGTCCGCAAGAATCGCAATAAGAAGGACGAGCGCAGAACTCCGAAGTCTACTCAGCGCGCGTCCCTGCACAGAAATCCCTTCAGGTACGATCGAACGACCCACCGACAATCGATACTGTCGGGCAGAGAGCCCGTCTGGGCCCGACGCCATAATGGCCATAGTGGGGGAGAGGAAGCAGGACATCTGCGTTGCGGGGGTGGGGCGTTCCTTAATGGCTCACCCTAATTAGATAGATGCGATTGTCCCTGTCAAGTGTGAGTAGGGAATCGTAGGAGGGATCGGTAAGAGATAGATCCTCTGAGACGAAGCGCTTCCAGACCCAAAGAAATGAGAAAAAAAGGGGAGGTCGGACAAATACTTGTGGTAGAAAGCCCTTTCTCCGGTGAAGGATTCACGCTAGAGAAATGTAGACAGGAGTTGAATTCATGGTATCATCACTTTTATTGGGGGAGAGCGGCGTGCCAGGCATCGTCTGGGCCATGTTCAGAAGGCAGGGTCCGGTGCAGTGGGCGCTTCGATTCGCTCTTTCAGGTTGCGGAGTAGCCTGTGAACCTCGCGCTCATTATAGCGCCGAACGAGCGTTCGGAATAGAGGACGGAAGAGACGCGGTCCTGGAATCTGGTATGTTGCCGCATAGGTGACTCGGCATGCGGCGTCAGCAGATTCGGTATCAGTGGATTTGAAGTACCACCGAATTGTGCCCTGGAGGTCCCCCTTCATGCTCCAGACGATGCGTTCATGGGGGGCGTAGTCGGTCGCGTGGACCTCGCCGGAGAAGGACAGTCCGAAAATGCGGTAGACGTAGCGGGCCCGGGAGCCGCCATTCGGCAGCCGCTCAATGAGGGTCGACTCCGTGAGGCTCGGGGTTATTGCGGCCTGGTGGGCTGGCGTATCCATGTAATCGAACACGCGGTCCACCGGCGCAGCAATGTCGATGTGCTCGCGGACGGTGAGCATGATCGGTGAGGGCTAGCGGTCCCTTCGGGTGATTTGGGGAGAGTCGGCACTGATCGATTTACAGGGGCAGTATTCCGTATTTCGTAGACCAACCGACCCTTACGCAATACGAAATACGCAGTGCACACTGGCAGAGATATTCGATTTTAAGACAGCAGTCCGGGGACGGCGATCGAGGACTAACGACGGAACCGAATATCCTGTACGCGGCGGGCAATCGAGACGACAAAGCCTAGCGAGAGCACGATGATGCCCACCCAGAGGACGCTAATAAGCGGCTTCGTATAAGCCTGGACCACTACCCAGTTCTCAGGCATCACGTCGACGCCCTGCACGGCGAAGGTTGCCTTCCCGTTGTTCACGTCCATCTCGGTGAACGCCATGCGCAGGTTCCAGTCTTTTGCCTGGTTCTCGATGTACTGTTGCGAGTTGTCGTTCATGACGACGTAGATGGGCATGAGCGACCGGGTCTCCTCCGTGTCCAGGTTTGTAACCCGAAGACGCGCGCCGACCGCCATTTGTGCGTCCTCGGGGACGCGATCGCTGGAGGCCGTGGCATCCATAGGGCCTCCCTCGGGGCCCTTCAGTACCTCGAAGCCACGGAAGGCCACCGCGTATTCCCGTCCCCCAAGAAGAGTCGAGTCGCCCACGGCAAGTTGAAACTCTCCCCCAGGTGGCCCCTGCTTCTGTCCAATTCCCGTTGCCTCCTTCGGCGTGACGGCGACGAAGAGGTCCTTCTCGACGAACGCCTTCACGGCCGGGTGCTTGAACCACTGGTCGTTGCTTCCCTGATAGGCAACCGGCTTGAGCGTAAACGTGCGTCCACGGGGGTCGCGCACATCAAGGATGTATTGGCCCCGGCCCCGCTCGGTCGTGGTCTTGTCCTGATAGGTAACCTGGTAGCCGTTCACGATGCGTGTTTGCCCCTTGGCCACCACAAAATTCTCGCGCGGCATTTGCTCTTTATCGGCCGTGTAGGGGGCACCCAGGCGGGGCAGGGCGCGGTCGAACCCGTTGGAGGCGATGACGCCCAGGATAATGAGCGCGAAGCCGACGTGCGACAGCGCTCCTCCAGCCATGCGCGGGTTGCCGCGAAGCGTGCGCCAGAGCACAATCCCGTTGCCGAACAGCGAGAAGAAGCCTACGAAGAGCAGCAGAAGCATCTGGATGGCTTGTCCGTAGGCCGCCCAGAAGTCCTGTAGGCTGCCGATTAGATTGGCTGATGCCGTCTGTGCGGCCCCACTGCTCCCCGCCGGAACGACGAGCGCCTGCTCCGCGAATGGTGTGAAAATCAGGATCGCGACGGTGCTCGCCGTGGCCAGCGCCACAGGTTTAAAGAGGACCTGGTTCACCGTGGCCACGTCCATCTTCTTCCACCAGAACAGCTGGCCCAGCCCAGCGAGAAAGACGAACCCTAAGGCCAGCGGGAGTGTCCACTGATTGTAGAACGACTGCGGCACGGCCGAGGGATTGTCGCGGAAGATTTGTCCGAAGATGGGTGCGCTCGTCCCCAGGATGATGACGGCCGCCGTGGCGGTCAAGAGCACCGCGCCGCTCAGGACCATAAATTCGCGGGAGAGCACCTTCGGTTCCTTGTCCGGTGTCGGCAGTTCGTTGAAGCGGATCGCGAACAGGCCGATGCCGAGTGTGCCCATTACCGCAATCCAGAGCAGGAGCTGGTTATACAGCCCCAGGCTCACAAACGAGTGGACCGACACGTCCCCGAGGATGCCACTACGGGTGAGGAATGTGGAGTAGACGACGAACAGGTACGCGGTAATAGAGAGAATGAGGGACGCCTTCTGGCTCGATCCGCTCTTCTTTTGCACCAGCATCGTATGGAACGCGGCGACGCCCAGCAGCCAGGGCACGAGCGACGAGTTCTCCACGGGGTCCCACGCCCAATAGCCCCCAAACGAAAGCGTGACGTACGCCCAGTAGCCGCCCATTGCGATGGCCACGCCCAGTGCCAGCACGGCGAACAGGGTCCACGGCAGCGCGGGCCGCACCCACTGCGTGTAGCGCTTCTTCCAGAGTGCCGCGATGGCAAAGGCAAACGGCACCACCATCGCCGAGAAGCCGAGGAACAGGACGGGCGGGTGGATGGTCATCCAGGGATTTTGGAGCAGGTCGTTGAGGCCCTGCCCGTCCGCTGGCACAAATCCTGGATTTTGTTGGAAGATGGGCGCGTCGGTAAACTTCTCCGTCAGTGTCATGAAGGGCGAGGAGCCGATCTCAACCGGCCCAAACTGCAGTCCCACAATCATTGACAGCAGGAAGGCCTGACAGAGGGCCACCACGGCCATCACGGGGGTTTCGTACTTTCGGTGGACGTAGGCAATAAGCAGCCCCCCCACGCCGCACATCATGAGCACCCAGAAGAGGAATGAGCCCTCCTGCCCGGCCCAGAACGTGGAGAAAAGGTAGTGCAGCGGCAGGTCATTGGACGACTGCTGGTAGACGTAGGCGTACTGGTACTTGTGGGTAAGCAACAGGTACCAGAGCACGCCGGACGCGGCGCCCACGGCCGCGCTCATTCCGCCCCACGTGAGGCGCCCCATCCGCTTCCAGGTGGTCGCGAGGGCGGAGCCGGGCTGGGCCTGGGCGGACCAGAAGAAGGAAAGCGCCGACAGGCCGCAGGTCACGAATGCGACGAGAAGAAGAAGCTCACCGACTGTGCCAAGCATACAGGGCTACCAAAAGGCCGTACGGAATCGCGGGTGGATTGAAATTGTAGCCCGGGGGCCAGTTCCCTGCTTTTGCCTCTGTGAGGGGCAAGGGAAGGGGGGTACGCGAATGTTTCAACGAACCCACGTTTCCGGGCCCGGGAGAGCCGTGGGGCATCCGGCCGAGCAGGGCAGGCAGGGACGACTCTTCCTGGAACCCAGGCCCAATCCTCGCTGTCCGATTGCCAACCGTTCGAGGACCGTTTCCTGCATCAATCCCCATCGCGCGAATGCAAAGCGACACGGCACTACCGGCCCTGGGGCTTCGCTGCGGAGCCGGACTCATTGTGCTTGGGCTGTTCCTTCTCGGGTGCACGACGGTACAGAATGCGGGAACGCCGGGGCTGCCTCAGAAGCGAGGAACAGCCAGTTACTACGCCGACAAGTTTGTGGGACGCACTACCGCCAACGGGGAAGTTTTCTATCAGGAGCGGCTCACGGCTGCGCACCGTACCCTCCCCTTCGGCACCCAAGTGCGGGCCACGCGCATCGACGTGCCCAGTCGGCCCTCCGTGGTGGTGCGCATTAACGACCGGGGACCCTTCAAGGACAATCGCATTATCGACCTCACAAAAAACGCTGCGAAGCGCCTGGGCATGATCAATGATGGACTCGCAGAGGTAGAGTTGGAGGTGGTCTCGTACCCGACGGGGACCTCCCCCCCGGCCCCAGACTCGTCGGAGGAAGCGCCGACCGGGAAAGATGCCCCGAACGTGGCATGGTAGGACCTCGTGTGCCCGAGACACCAAAAGAAAAAGGAGGCCGGGCCTGAGCAGCAGGCCTGACCTCCTCCGTATCGTGCTCCACCATCGTAGTTGAGAGGGGATCCCAATAAGGATGCTGGGACCCCTGAAAGTCGCGGCGGCGCCCATTCCATCCTGCGGGACTCCGCTACGGCTTCTCCGTCGCCACAAAGTCGGCCCGCTCGCCCGACGGGGTGCTCACCACGCCCGTCACCTCGACCGAGAAGCTCTTCTCACGCTCGCGGCTTCGATCGTAGAGAATGCCCTCAAACGTCGCGTCCTCCTCGTCGTCGGCAAGAAGCTCGATCTCTTCCTCGTCTTCGCCAAAGAAGACGCCCTTATACGCCTTGCCATATACCGTCTTTTCGGAATAGGCGAACCCCTCGCCTTCCATGTCGTTAAGCGTTGCGTCGTGCAGATCGTACAGACTCATGGTCGTAGCAGAAAGTATTGAGTGGGACAGTGTTTACGATGCAGGAGGTCAGGATCTGCCGCGAGGCCCGACCCTGAAGATATCCGCGAACGAGAGCGAAGCGGAGTGGCGGGAAGAGTGGACGGGAAGGAATTCCGGATTCCAGCACGTCGCGCGTCTCTTCGGAAAATCCGCTTCGTGCAACTGCTCTCGAATACCGAATAGAACCATCCCTTGTACGGGGCGATCGCCCATCGGTTCACACCGCCCCCTGAAGGCCCGTGAGAGGCCCGGGGCCCCAGCAGTGAGCCCTCCTCACCGCTGCCGCATGCCTGCCGTTTTGTTTTTCGTTCATGCCTGAGCCCGCATTCGACCCCGACCGCGTTCGAGAGGCCCAGAACGGCAATGAGCAAGCTCGGAATGGGCTGCTCCGCCGCCTAGAGCCGATCCTGCGGGGCTACTTCATTAAGCGCATCGGGGACGAGACGGACGTGGACGACCTAGTGCAGAACACACTCGTGCGCGTTCACGAAAGCCTCGACGACCTCGAAAAGCCGGGCAGCCTGAAGTCGTTTGCCATGAAGGCGGCTCTGTTCGAGCTCCAGGACTACTACCGGGGACGATACGATATGAAAGAGCACCTCCGCGATCCCGATCTGCCTCTCGGCCAGTCGACGGCGCCGGAGGATCGGAGCGCGCACGTGGACGTGGAGAAGGCCCTGGAGGCCCTCACTCCCAAGGCACGCCGGATCATGGAGCTCCGTGAGTACGGGTACCTCTACCGCGAAATTGCCCGGATGCTCGACACCACAGAGGCGGCGGTGAAGATGCAGGTGAAGCGCGCCTTCGAGACCATGAAGGAAGCGCTCAGCGTCGCACTGCTTCTGGTCTGGTTTCTTGGAATGTAGGCGAAATCGCCCAACTGTTACTTTCTCCGAAACCGAGGCGGCCCAATGCCCGATGCAGGGCTCCGTCGCCGACAGTCCCCTTGGATTGGTCTTGTAGGCGTGGAGTTGGGTTTTTTGCTGATGGAAACGGTTTTGACTCATGGACGACAAGTACAGTCCGCTACTCTTTGCAGACGAGCGCTCCGAGGCGCAGCAGGCCGCACTGAGGGAGCAGCTTGACGAGGATCCGGAGTTGGCCAAACAGTGGGCGCGTTGGAGGCGCGTTCGGGGCCGGCTCCGGCAGCGGCTTCAGGATCAACTCCCCGACCGGCGCCTCCTCGTCCTGTACGCGCTTGAGCAGGAGGGAGGAGACGAACACCTTACGCCTGCAGAGCGAGCGGCCCTTGACGCTGCGCGGGAGGACATTGCCACGGCGGTCGACACCATCCCGGCGCTCAGTCGAGTTATCGAGCGCATCCAGGACGAGCGGGCCGAGTTTGAGGAGGTGTGGGCGCAGCACCAGGGAGCAATGAAGACGGACGCGCCTGCGACGGAGCCGAGCTCTGAGGCCGCGCGCGAAGATCGTCCCCCCCGCCGCCCGCAATCCCACGACGGCACCGACCGACGCTGGGCGTGGCGGCTCACCGTGGCCGCACTCCTCGTGGGGGCCGCCGTCCTGGCCATTGTGTATGGCCCTCAGCAGGCCGACCGAACGACCGTGACGGTTCGGGACGGCGAGCAACGGGTCGTGACGTTTGACGATGGCTCCACGGCGCGCCTCGTCGGGGCCGCGTCGCTGTCGTACGCACCCGGCACGAGTACGACCGAGCCCCAGCACGTGAGGCTCACACGCGGACGAGCGTACTTCGATGTCGTCCCCCGCGGAGAGGCCTCGTTCATGGTGAAAACCCCTGCGGCCCAGGCCGAGGTGCTGGGTACGCAGTTTGGCGTTACCACAGGAAGCGATTCGACCGAAGTTGTTCTTGTGGAAGGGACAGTGCGCGTTGGGGCAGGAGACGAAGAGAACGCGCAGTCCGTTGTGCTGAAGCCGGGGGAGCGCAGTGTGGTCTGGCGTGGCCAAGCGCCGTCCGCGCCGGCCCCCGCGGACCTCAACGCGGCGCTAGAGTGGAGTGGACTGTTTGTCTTTCGGTCCACGCCCACCGCCACCATCGCGGAGCGGCTGGGTGCACACTACGGCGTGTCCATCACCGTGGCGCCGGCCCTCGCCGACGAGCCGATAACGGGAACCTTTGAGCGGGACCGAACGGTGTCGCAGGTGCTCACGACGATTGCTCGTACGCTCGGCGCGGAGGTCCGTACAGAGGGCGGAGTGTACCAGCTCGTGCCCGCCTCCTGAATGCGTGCTTCGGTCGACGTCGAGAGCAGTGGGACTCGCTGCGTGAGGTGCGTTGGGCGTTAGTCATCGAACGAATTCCCGGACCGGGAGTAGGATACTGCTCGCTGTCTTTCCCGGCTCGTCCGAGTAACGCCTGTGCCGCGTTCTGTATTTGCACTTCTCCTGGCGTTGGTAGGGCTGGGAGCCGTGGGCAGTTCGAACGTCCGGGCCCAAGCCACGCTTCAGATTCGGGCCACCGACGCACCGCTCGAAACAGCCCTCGCGCAGGTCCGCAGCCAGGCCAATCTCGATCTCGTATACGCCGACCGGCTGGTCCAGGGGCGGACGACGACCTGCACCTACACGGGCACGGATCGGCGAGAGGCACTTGCGTGCGTGCTCAACGAGACCGGCGTGGAGGCCAAGCGAGTGCGCCGTCGCCAGTACGTGCTCGTGGCGGCCCCGTCCGGTCCCGGCGCGCCCGCTTCCCGTGCGCCCCTCAACGGTTATGTGCTCGATGCGGAAACCGAGGAGCGCCTGCCCGGTGCCCACATCTATCTCACCGAATTGGAGGCCGGCGCCACGACAAATCGGGACGGCTACTTCGTGGTCTCCGACTTGCCCCCTGAGGCCTACGACGTGCGCATTTCCTACCTGGGATACCAGTCGGTCGACACGACCCTCACCGCCGGGAAAGGGCCCGTCCGAATTGCTCTCGCCCCCACCCCCATCGAGTCGGAGGGAGTGGTGGTGGAGGCCGGATCGACGAGCGGCCCCGATAACGAGCGGCTGCCGGGCATGATGTCGGTCGCCCTGGATCGAGTGGAGCGGCTGCCATCGTTTGGGGAGCCGGACCTGTTTCGGGTTCTGCAGTGGACGCCCGGGATTCGAAAATCAGGGGTCGCCGCCGCTGGCCTCAGCGTGCGGGGGGGCAACCCCGACCAAAACCTCTACTTGCTTGACGGGGCGCCCGTCTACCATCCGTGGCATGCCTTCAGCCTGATCTCGACGTTCCAAACCGGCACGCTCCGCTCTACGGACTTCTACCGCGGAAGCTTTCCGGTAGAGCACGGCGGGCGCCTCTCGGCCGTGCTTGATGCCCAGATGAAAGACGGAAGCCGTCGGGCTCCGAAGGCCGTGGCGGGTCTGAGCATGCTGAGCGGGCGCTTCCGGGTGGAAACGCCCATCACGCCCTCCACGTCGTTCATGCTATCCGGGCGGCGCTCTTACATTGACAAGCTGGTTGGACAGCGCCATCCCGTAACCGGGCCCAACGGGCGCCGCGATACCCTGCGGACCGGGTACTACTTTTTCGACACCAGTGCAAAGCTGAGCCACCGGTTTGGGCCCAATCATCGGCTTTCCCTCAGCTACTACCACGGGCGAGACGATCTCGACCTCCGACTTCCGTTCGACCTCTCGCTCGATTTTTCCTCGTGGCTGCGCCCGGCCGATCTGCTGTTCGAGGTGGCGCAGAACTGGGACAACCGGGTCGTTAGTGGGCAACACCGGTACCTCGTGGGCGACGATCTGTTCGTGACCACCACCGGGTACTACTCGGGGTACCGCGCCCAGGAGGCGTCGTTCGTGCAGCCTACCACGACTGCGGCCCTGGCCTCCGACTACCGCGTGCGATTGTCCGATGCGGGCCTGAAACTGAATTTCGACTACCATCATTCGGTGAGCCACGAACTGACGGGCGGCCTGCAGGTGTCGATGCTCCAGTTCGAGAGCACGCTGGACAGCGAATTGCAGCGATCCCGGAGCACTGTTACTCGGCGGGCACAGGAGAGTGATTTGCGCGCCATGAAGGTAGCCGGGTACCTGCAAGACACCTGGACCCCCACGCCGAACTGGACGGTGGAGCCGGGGGTCCGGGCGAGCTACTTCGGGGGCGGCAATCACGTGAATGTTGCCCCGCGGCTCAGTGCGCAGTATATAGTGCATCCCCGGTGGTTGGTCCTCGAGGGGAGCGCTGGCGTGCACGTGCAGTATCTGCACCGCCTTCGCGACCGGTACTCGCTGGCGTACGACCTCGTATCAAGCCGGTGGATTCCGTCGAGCGATCGTGTGCAGCCCGCGATGGGGGGGCAAATGGGACTTGGCGCCCAGACACAACTGCAGCCCGGGTGGACCGTGGAATTGGACGCTTATGCGCGGGGCACCCGCCACACCCTCGTCCCGACCGACGTTTTTCAAGAGAAAGACGGCATTGACGGACCCGGCATTGAAGTGGGAGCACTTCTGGGCCAGTACACGACCGGGGCCGAACGGGCCTTTGGAGTAGAGGTGAGCACGCTGATTGAACGGGGCCCCTGGCGAGCACGTCTCGCGATGAGTGGGGCCCGCACGTTCATTCAGGGCCCGGCCCGGTCTGGCCTCCGATGGCGCCCGTCGAGCCTGGACGTGCCCGTGTCCGTGCGCAGTACCCTTGGCTGGCAAGGGGGCGCGTGGAGCGCCACGATTGCCGCCGAGTTGCGGAGTGGATACCCGATTACGGTGCCGGAGGCCCGCTACCGCCTGGGCGACCCTGCAGCATCGGACCCGACGACGTATCTATACCGGCCCCAGGTAAACAACGGCCGGCTGCCGCCCTATCTCCGCGTGGACTTGACGGTGCGCTACGAATTTCAGCTCCTGTCGACCGACTGGGCGGCGACACTGGACGTGTTCAACGTCACCAATCGTGACAACATCCTGGATCAGACGTACCGCCCCACGGACACGGGGGTGAATGTAAATCGCCAACGGGGGCTTCCGATTCTTCCCCTCCTGGAGCTCAAGATGGAGCTGTAGGAGGATGTCCGAATGCCCGGATTCGAGGGAAGAAGGCGTCTGTTTTGGAGACAGCAGTAGCGGCAGCGAATCTGAGTCACAAACGCATCAGTGCCCATGAGCGGAGACACTGGCCGACGCATTTGGGGGATGACCGGAAAAGTGCTCCTGGCGCTGGGCCTGCTCCTGGCACTGGGGCGGTGTGACCTCGCCGATCCCGTGGATCGGCAGCCGCTCGTGGTCGAGGCATTCCTGAAAACGGAGCGCGCCCTCCCCGCCGTCACGCTGCGACAAACGCGGCCGCTCGGGGCACCGGGCGACCGTCGGGCCAACGCGGCGCAAGGAGCCGTCGTTGAGCTTGATCTGGGCGGACAACCCATTGCGTATCAGGAGGCAGCGCAGCGTCCCGGACGGTACGTGCCCGCCGACACGTCCAGGGCGGTGGCTGCCCGGACCCCCTGGCGGCTTCGGGTCCGCTGGCAAGGCGAAACGGCCACGGCCCGGGGCACAACGCCGCCGCCCATTGGGCTAGGAAGCGTGTGCGTGGACGTGCCCCCCACCCCTGTACGGGCGATCCGCGTCGACTCGCTGCGCCGCGACTCGCTCGACATCCCCGCCGAACAGACCTACATCTACCCGGTGGACGTGTCGCTTCGGTGGCCGACAACCTCGTTGGCACCGGGGGAGGACACGACCCACTGGGTGCGGCCCCAGCTTGACCCCGACACCACCGAATCCTCGTCCCGCGTTGTGAACTTTTTCTTGGAGCCGGTCGACGTGCGGCGCGAGGACCAGTTTCGCCGCCAGAATGACCGTCGCGCCTGGACGGGCGTCTATGCTGTGCCGGTGGCGGGGAGCACCTCGGCAGTCCCCAAGCACAACCTCACGGTCACGCTCACGCGTGGAGATACTTCCTTCGCGGCCTTCGCCCGCAGCCGGGATGACCCGGAGCGCCGCGAGCCCATATCGAATGTGACGGGAGGCCTCGGCATTGCCACGGCGGTCGCCCTCGACACCCTGCAGGTGGCCGTCGTGTCCACTGGAGAGCAATGCTATCCGTCGCAAGAATAGCGTCGCCGCTCGTCGAGGGAGAATCTAGGGGGAGCGGCGGACGTACGCCCAAGCTGCATGCTCACCGCCATTATGCGCCCGCACCCATGTCCGACCCGCCCACGGAGGGCACGATCACGCGTCTTGAGTCACAGGTCCACAACGACGACCGTGTCTCCATCTACCTTGACGGGGAGTTTGCGTTCGGCGTCCACGAGGACCTCGTGGTGAAGCACCAACTGAAGGTGGGGCAGACCCTCACGCCCGACGAACGCCGCGACCTTGAGACGGACGAAGAGTACGTGGACGCCAAGCAGAAGGCGCTCGACTACCTCGCGTACAAGCCGCGCACGGAGACGGAGGTGCGTCGTCGACTCCGGAAGCGCGACGTATCGCCCGTGGTGATTGACGAGGTCATTGCCCGGCTCTACAAACTGGAGTACCTGGACGACGAGGAGTACGCCCACGATTACGCGCACAACCGCTTTTCCAGCAAAAAGTACGGCCCCGTCCGCATCCGACGGGAGCTGGAGGAGCGGGGGGTGGATCGGCACCTGGCCGAGGCGGCAATCGACGAGCTGTTCGCAGAGGTCGATGCCGCCGCCGCGGCCTGGACGCACGCCGAGAAGCGGTGGCCGCGCCTGGCCGGCGAGGATGATCCGCGCCGGCGACGTCAGAAAATGTACCGCTACCTGCGCCGGCGCGGCTTTACGTCCGACACGATCCGTCCCATTCTGGACGAACTGGAGCAGAACGGAGTGCGTAGTGAAGAGCGACGGCCGTAGGCGCAACGCTTTGGCCGTTCCAAAGAGCGCTCGGCGACTGGGCCATTCGTTTCTACAGACGATTTCCTGCCTACATGCCTGACGGTTCCGATCCGTCTTCTTCTCCCCGCGAGGATGCGTCTACTGGCGATGGGAAGGCCGTGCCTGCTAGCGAAACCAGGACGGTTCCGACGGACGCATCTTCCCCGAACCGTGCCGCGCGCCCGGTGAGACGCGGGGGCCGCGCTACCGGTGACGGCGACTCGCCCTTCACGCTCGACCGGATCCTCCGCTTTATACTGGCGGCCGCCGTCGCCACGACGGCGGGATGGGTGCTCTGGTACTTCGCCGGCATCGTGTTGTATCTCGCTGTGGGGGGAGTTCTGGCGTACCTGCTTCGGCCCCTCGTCGATCGTATTCAGGCGCTGGGCCTCGGCCGGGTCCCTGCCATCCTGCTCTCGTTTGTGGCCCTGTTGGGGGTCATTTCCGTGGTCGTCACGTCGGTCGTGCCCTTCATCACGCGCCAGGTGCAGGACCTCTCGCAGTTGATTACTGTGGACACTGCCGCGTACGTAGCCACGCTCATCGAGTCGCAAATCCAGTCCGTGGCGCCCCTGGAGCCGGGCGTGCTGGAAAAGAACGTGCGGCAACTCGCCGAGTCGCTCCTGCAGGGAGATCTAATCGAAGGCCAGCAGGTGGCCGAGACTGTCAGCTCCGTCGTCACCGTGTTCACGAACATCGTGTACGCGGTGGTCATCGTCCCCTTCGTCACGTTCTTTTTGTTGAAGGACGAGCTCAAGATTCGGCGAAGCCTTCTCCACCTCGTCCCCAACCGATACTTCGAGGTTACGCTGTCCATCCTCGCGAAGGTGGAGAGCAACATTGGCCGGTACTTTCGGGCGCTGCTCGTGCAGGGCACGGCCATCGCCTTCATCGCCTCGGTACTCCTGTGGACCGTGGGCCTTCGCGGCGCGATTGCGATCGGAATCTTTACCGGTTTGGCAAACACCATTCCCTACTTCGGCCCGTTCCTCGGCTTTCTGGCCGGCACCCTCGTGGGGATTGCCCAGACCGGCGACGTGTCGCTCGTGCCCGGGGTGGCCCTCGCGATGGCCCTGACCCAACTGGCCGACAATGTGTTGCTACAACCCCTAATTTTCTCCCGGGCTGCGCAGACTCATCCGCTCGTTATTCTGTTCGTGGTACTCGTGGGGGCTCAGCTTGGCGGGCTCGTGGGCATGCTGGTGGCCATCCCGGTGACGACGACGATCCGAGTGGTGGTCGAGCAGCTGCTGTGGAGCCTGCGCAACTACCGGATCCTTCGGGCGGGTTGAGAATTGGGGAGGGGAGAAGCGTCCCGGACGATCGGGGCGCGCCGTCGCTTATCGCTGCTCTTGCATCCCAAGCTGCCTGATCTGCCCGCCCCATGCATTCCGACCCGACTGTGTACGACGATGAAGACCTCGACGCCGCGGTGGCGGCGGTGAGGCACTACGTGGAAACGCCCCCCGAGATGGCACTCATTCTGGGGTCCGGCCTGGGGCGGCTGGCGGAGGCGGCCCGCGACACGACCGTGGTGCCGGCCCCCGAGATCCCGGGCTATCCGGAGTCGACCGTGGAGGGACATCACGGGCAGCTTGTCTTTGGAACGCTGGAGGACACCCGCGTCGTCTTTGTGCAGGGGCGCGTACACCTCTACGAAGGCTACCCGGTGCAGCAGATTGCGATGCCGGTGCGGCTCGTTCACGCCCTGGGGGCTGAGCGGATGCTCGTGACCAACTCGGCCGGCGGCATTAACCGCACGTTCAGTCCGGGAACGCTCATGTTCATTACGGGTCACCTGAACATGGCTTTCGCCAGCCCGAGCGTGGGAGCGGGCACCGGCCCGGCCCGGCAACGAGCAGGCGACGACGCGGGGCGCGGGGCGTTCTACGACCCGGCCTGGACGCACCGGGCGGAGCAGGTGGCACTCGACCTGGGCCTCGACGCGCGACGCGGCACCTACGCGTGGACCCTGGGCCCCAGCTACGAGACGAAGGCGGAGGTGCGGGCACTGGCGCACCTCGGGGCCGACGCGGTGGGGATGAGCACAGTGCCGGAGGTGATCCAGGCGCACCAGCTTGGAATGACGGTGCTCGGCCTGTCGACGATCACCAATCCGGCGGCGGGACTGGCGGCAGGCGCCCTCGATCACGACGACGTGCTCGAAGTGAGCGAGCGGGTGCGGGGCGACCTGATGGAGCTTGTGCGGGGCATTGTGCGGGTGGCGGAGGGGTAGACGCTGAGTGGGCGGGGGAGACTTCTCTCTGGCGTCCGGCCGCCCTCAGCCCTCGCGGTCCAGGACGGTCTCGAAACGGTCGAGCTCCTTCTGGAGACGGGTACGCATCGGGGCGAGGCGCGGATCGTTGTGGTGGCGGGAGGCCTCGAGGACCGCCTGGTGAAACCACCGCTGTGCCTCGGCGTCGCCGCTGAGGATGGACAAGATGTCCTCGTCCGCCTCCAGGCTCTGGGTGATCGACCACAGGTTGTGGATTTTGTCGGCCAGGCTGATGGCCACCGCCTCGGGGCGGCCCGTGCGAATGCTTTCCAGGTAGTCCTCCTTGCGGGCGCGCCAGGGGCGCATCTCGCCGTCGGCGTCCAGCTTCTGCTCCGATACCTGTGCCACGAGCCGTGCCACCTCCGCACCCACGGCGTCGCGGAGTTGCTTGCGCCGCAGGCGTTGCCCGTGCTCGTTCATGTCCTCGATTGCGTCGTGCAGGTACGCCGCGGCCACAGTGGCCTCGTCCCAGCCCGCCCGGTGCACGATCGAGGCGACGGCTGCTAGGTGTGCGATTACCGGAATCTGGATCTCTTCGCCCTCCGGCACCTCAAAGGCCGGGTCGCGCCACACGCTCTTCCGATAGGTGCCGTCGTGCCACTGGGCCGACAGCTCGATCGCGTGCTCAATGAGTGGGCTGAACAGCGTGTCGGGGACCGTCCGTTCGTCCATTTGCAGCGTTCAAGAAGGCTTGGGCTTGGTAGGGGTGAGGACTCCAGGGTTTCGTCTTCACGTTCGCCGTCCGGGTATCCATTCGCCCATCTCCTACAGCTCCACGATCTGGTGCGCCGAGGTATTGGTGGGGAGGGCGTGCCGCAGCTCGTCGAGCAGGTCGAGGCTGTACTTGTTCAGGTAGTAGAGGACGTTGATGGTGCGCTCCTGGAGGCCGCCGTTGGGGCGAAGGTTGACGTGGGCCTTCTGGAGCTGGGCGCGCACCTCATCCTGCTGTCGCTTTTCGGCGCGGACCACCTTTTGCTTCAGGGTCTCCATCTCGTCAATGATCGAGGCACGCGCCGCCTCGGTGGCGGAGCCCAGCGTCCGGTCCACGGCCTCCACCTCGGGCTTCAGGGCGTTGAGGGCCTGGTGCAACTGAGGCATCGTCTCGGCGAACACGGAGTCCACGTCCACCTCCATTGTCTCCACGACGACCTCCTGGAAGAGCGCGTCGAGGTCGGTCTGGAAGTCGCCCACGGATCGGTCGTACTTGTCGAGCACCTTCTGGACCTTGCTCTCCACGAGGCTCACGCTGGCGCGGGGATGGATGAGTGGCATGTCGAGGCCGGCCCAGTCGTACACGTCCCCGTACTGGGCGAAGTAAGAGACCTCGCCCGGCCCCGCCACGTAGGCGGCCGTGGGGAGGAGGTAATCCTGCATGAGCGGACGCAGGACGACGTTGGGACTGAAGCGTTCGGGGGCAGTATCGAGGCGGTCGAGCAGTTCGGTTCGCGAAACCGTGCGGTCGGTGTGGCGGAAGTGAAAGGAGCCGTTCGTGCCCAGATCGATGGGCCAGCGGCCGCCGTCGCCCAGCCAGAAGAGGTTGGTGGGGCGGGCCGAAACCTGCGTGTGATAGCCCCGGTCGCGAAGGGCCTGGCTAGTAGCATCGATCCGGGCAGCGGGGGTCTTCGGGTCCTCCAGATCGCGGCGGAAGAGAGGGCGGCTCAGGGCCTTGAGGCGCGCGTCGTCCGGATTGATAAAAACGAGCCCGTCGTCCGCGAATAGCGAGCGCATGAGCTGGGTGAACGCGTCCTCGATTCGCGTGCCGGGCTGGTAGGCGGCCTGCACCCGTTCCATCACACTCGGCTTGAAGTCGGACGGAGGGAGGATCCCATCTAGTTGGGCAATTACATCGTCGATTGCGTCGGTGAGGGGGAGCCGTCCCACCGCGCCGGGGTTGTCTCCCACGTCGGGGGCGTAGTCGAGCGGCACGACCTCGTTGCGGTGCAGAACGTGTGTCGTGGCGATCTCCTCGAAGTCGTGGTCCTCGCCCTCCACCCAAAACACCGGCACCACTGTGCGTTCGGTCTGCTCTGCCCACTCTTCGGCTAGCTGGAGCGTGGTAATCGTCTTGTAGATGGTATAGAGGGGTCCGGTGAGCAGGCCCACCTGCTGGCCGGTCACGACGGCGATGCTTTCCGGGTCGCGCAGTGCCTCGATGTGCGTGCGGGTCGGGGCGTCGAGGCCCCAGCGCTCGTTCTGATCGAGCAGCACGTCGGCCAGCGTGTCGCGGTCTGCGGGCCGCCGGGCCGCTGCATCCGCCGCTGCCCGCCGGGCCGAGAGGGCTCGCCAGTCGCCTGGGTAGAAGTCCGCCACGGCCTCGAACTGGATACAGTAGTCGACAAAGAGGTCCGGGAACGCGCCGAGGGCGGCGGGCGACGCGTGGCGGACAGCGGTGGGGACGGACGGTGGCATGCAGGGAAGAGTGTCGATGCGTGGGGACGAGGACTTCGTGCACGAGGCGTCCCGCGACGGACGAAGGGATTGGGGAGGGGACGCCTCAACAAAAAAGCGAAGCCTTGGGGCATCCCTCAAGGCTTCGCCGGAATCGTCGGGGAAATGTGTGGACCGCGTTAGTTCTGGTTTTGCTGCTGTTCTTGTTCGAGGCGCTGGATTTCGTCGCGCAGTTCGGCGGCGCGCTCGTAGTTTTCCTCTTCGACCGCCTTCTCCAGTTTCTTCTGCATCTTTTCGAGCTCGGTGCCGCCCATCTCCTCTTCTTCGGTTCCGGAGGGCTCTTCGGCCTGTTCGGCGAGGGAGGAAATGTCCGACTCGTCTTCGGCGACGATGCCGGCCTCGTCCAGCACCATGGGGGCCACAAAGATGGGCGCGTCCACCCGCACGGCCAGGGCCACGGCGTCGCTGGGGCGGGAGTCGAGCTGGTGCTCCTCGCCGTTGTGACGGTAGCGGATCTTGGCGAAGAAGGTGCCCTCCCGAAGCTCGTCGATGACGACTTCCGTGACCTCCACGTCCACCGCCTCGAAGGTGTCGCGCAGCAGGTCGTGCGTCATCGGGCGCGGCGGCTGGATTTTTTCCAGCTCCAGCGCGATCGCCTGGGCCTCAAACGCGCCAATGATGATTGGCAGGCGGCGATTGCCCTCCACCTCCCCCAGCACCAGGGCGTAGGCTCCGCCGCTGGACGGGCTGGTGGAGAGACCAATGATGTCTACCCGAGTCAAATCCATCGCAATCTCAGGATCTCAATGAGTTCGAAGAAAGCGTCCGGCCCCGAGTGAGAAGAGCGGTGTGGGGCCGCACCAGAGCGAGCGCCAGTTCGCGAGCTATGCGCCAGTGCCCGTGGCGATTTCCGAAAGCGACGTTTCCAACGCAGCCAGAAACGCGTTGTTCTCCGCTTCGGTCCCCGCGCTCACCCGCAGATACCCCTGCAGTTCGGGGTATCCGCCCATGTTGCGGACCAGGACGCCGCGATCGGCCAGGCGGTTTTGCAGGGCATCGGCCGGGACGGGGGTCGTAAAGATCACGAAATTGGCCTGGGACGGCACCACGTCCACGCGGTCCATGGCCTGGAGTGCGTCGGTGAGGTCCGCAATCGATGTCTGTAGCTGCTGCACGCGATCCGCAATGAGGCCGGGTCGCCGGAGCACCGCCAGGGCGGTCTGTTCCGCGAAGCGGTCGACCATAAATGGCAGGCGCGCCTTCATGAGTTCGCGGACTACAGTGGGATGCGCGATGAGGTAACCCAGACGCACCCCCGCAAGCCCGAAGCCCTTCGAGAGGGTGCGCAGGATAAGCACGTTGGGATGCCGGTCGAGCAACTCCACAGCGGGCCCCTCCGGGTTGAACTCGACGTAGGCCTCGTCCACCACGACGAACCCGGAGCTGGCCGTCACAACCTGCTCAATCTCGCCGAGCGTCATGGCTAGGCCCGTAGGGTTGTTGGGCGTGGTGAGGATCGTGAGGGCGGCGTCGGTTTCCGCCGCGGCGTCCGCGAGGGCGTCCGCGTCGAACCCGAAGTCCTCACGCGGCGGCACGGTCGTGAGATCGGCATCTTGCAGGCGGGCCACCTTCTCGTACAGCGAAAACATGGGCCGTGGCAGCACCACGGGGTCGCCCGGATCCAGAAACGCAAGCCCGAAGGTGTAGGTGATTTCGTTCGAGCCGTTGCCCACGAGGATGCAATCCGGATCCACGCCGTCGTGCTCGGCCAGTGCGTGGCGCAGTTTGTCCGGCTGCTCGGAAGGGTACCGGTTCATCTCCACCTGCCGGTACGCGTTGAGCAACTCCTCCTTTAGGTCGTCGGGGAGGTCGAACGGGCTCTCGTTTTGGTTGAGCTTTACGTCAATCCCGCTCGGCATGTCCACGACGTACTCGCTCCGCTCCCGCACGGCCGGGCGGATGTGCTGAAGCAGGTCATCGATGGAGGGGGAGGCGGTGTTGACGGCCATGGACCGGCGGGCGCTCTGGAAGAGAGATGAGGGACGGAATGTAAAGGTACCGTCTGCCCGAGACAATGTCTCCGACGTCACGGCTTTTTCGAACCTGGGGGGCTGTCCGAACCTTGGTTGAGCCGGGTCCGGATGGCCTCGGCGTGGGCCTGCAGCTCTTCGGCCTCCGCGAGCGTCGTGATTTGTGGACCTGTTTCTCGGAGGCGCTCCTCCGTATACGACAGAACGGACTGCGTGCGCACGAAGTCGTCCACCCCGAGGGCGGAGGCGTGGCGGGCCGTGCCGCCGGTGGGGAGCACGTGGTTGGGGCCCGCGAAGTAGTCGCCCACCGGCTCGGACGAGTACTCGCCCAGAAAAATGGCCCCGGCATGTCGAATGTCAGTCATGGTCCGCCACGGGTCGTCCGTGTGGATCTCCAGGTGCTCCACGGCGAGGTCGTTCATCAGGTCGATGGCGTCGTCCATCGTGTTGGTGACGATGCACGCGCCGTAGTCGGTCAGCGACTGCTCGATGACGTCGGCCCGTGGAAGTGCGGGCACCATGTCCTCGACGTGCGCCTGCACCGCCTTGGCCAGCGGGGAGTGCGGCGTAATCAGGATCGCGGAGGCGCGCTCGTCGTGCTCGGCCTGCGAGAGAAGGTCGGCGGCCACAAACTCAGGGTCGGCCGTGTCGTCGGCCAGGATCCCAATCTCGCTCGGGCCGGCCACCGAGTCGATGCCCACGCGCCCGAATACCTTCTTCTTTGCGGCGGCCACGTACGCGTTGCCCGGTCCTACAATCGTGTCGACCGCTGGCACCGTGTCGGTGCCGTAGGCGAGCGCCCCCACGGCCTGCGCCCCGCCGACGGCGTAGAGGTGCTCCAGGTCGAGGACCGCGGCGGTGGCACGGACGAGCGGGTGCGGGCGTCCATCTTCCTGCGGGGGCGAAACGAGGTGGATCTCGTCGACCCCCGCCACCTGCGCCGGAATCGCGTTCATCAGCAGACTGGACGGGTAGAAGGCGGTGCCGCCCGGCACGTAAAGCCCGGCCCGCGCCATCGGCACCACGCGCTGTCCCAGCACTACGCCATCGCCATCTTCGGTAAACCACGACTCGCGTACTTGCTTCTCGTGGAAGCGGCGAATGTTGGTCGCGGCCTCTTCGAGCGCGCTCCGGAGGTCGTCGTCCAGCGCATCGGCCGCCCCGTCGAGCGCCGACGGGGGCACCTTGACGGGATCCGGCCGTACCGCATCGTATTTCTCGGTCAGGTCGAGCAGGGCCGCGTCCCCCTCCGTGCGGACCCGGGCCAAGATGTCGTCCACGGTGGCGTCCACCTCGTCGCTAAAGGTGCCGCTCCGGCTCATGATGGCGTCGAGGCGGGCGGTGTCGTCGGGGGTAATCAGCGGGATCATCGATGTCGGGAGAGTGAGACGCGTGGATCGAACGGATACCTCTATTTTCGAGCGGAGGGAATGTTTTTGCAAATACGTTGGAACGTTGGAAAGTTGAAGAGAAAGGGAGCACAAGCAGGGAAGATTACCAATGAGGCAGTGCCGAAACGTCCGGCTCGTGTGCGGCGTTCACCCTTTCGATATGCCTGACGTTAAGACTGCCTCCCATACTGTCGGCACCGCCGAGGACCGCGTGGACCTCAAGACAATGGACCGCGCGGCCCTCAAAGACTTTGTCGCCGAGCACGGCGCGCCCCGCTACCGCGGCGACCAGCTCTTCAACTGGATCTACGGGAAGGGGGTGTCCGACTTCGATCGGATGTCGAACCTGCCAAAGCGGATGCGGCGCGGCCTGCAGCGCGACGCGACGGTCGAGGACATCGAGATCGTCGATCAGCAGCAGGCCGCCGACCAGACGGTGAAGGCGCTCTTCGAGTTGCCGTCGGGCCGTGAGGCGGAGACGGTGCTCATCCCCGACATCGACGAGCGGGGGGAGGCGCGGCGTCTTACGGTGTGCGTGTCGAGCGAGGTAGGCTGTGCGATGGGCTGCGAGTTCTGTGCCACGGGTCTCATGGGCTTCCGCGAGAACTTGACGCCCGGGGCCATCTTCGACCAGGTGTGGCACATGAACGAGGTGGCCCACGAGCGCTTCGGGCGACCCGTGACGAACGTCGTGTTCATGGGGATGGGCGAGCCGCTCCTCAACTACGACGCGGTGCTCGAGAGCATCGACATCCTTACCGACGAGGACAGTCTCAACCTCTCGGCGCAGAAGATCACCGTCTCCACCGTCGGCCTCGCACGTCGCATCAAGGACCTCGCCGACGACCAGCTGCGGACGAATCTCGCGGTGTCGCTCCACGCGCCGGACAACGAGACGCGCAGCGACATCATGCCGGTCAACGAGGCGGAGAAGACGAGCCTTCCGGCACTCAAGGAAGCCCTCCAGTATTATTCGCAGACGACCGGTCGCCAGATTACCTACGAGTACTGCCTGTTCAAGGGGGTCAACGACAGCGAGGAGGACGCCCGCAACCTCGCGGAGATTACCCGATGGGCGCCGAGCAAGGTCAATCTGCTCATGTACAACCCGGTGGAGGGCCTCCACTTCGAACGGACCTCCGAGACACAGCTTGACCGGTTCGTGCAGGTGCTGGTGCAGGAGGGTGTGACCGTGACCGTACGGCGGAGCCGGGGGCAGGACATCGACGCGGCGTGCGGGCAGCTGGCGAACGAGGAGGAGTGATGGATGGGAGCAGGGAAGGTAGAGGGGCGAGGGTCAAGGGATGAGCACTTCGCACCGGAAAGACGGGACACCTCTCGCCGTTCTCCTCTTTTCCCCTTCGATTCTCGATCTCGATCCTCGTAGGTAGGCGTATTGCACACACCGATTTCGTTCATCTCCGTTTCTGACTATGGGCTTCTCCACCTCCAACTCCCCCGACTGGCTCACCCGGCTCGTTCAGGGCCTGCTCGGCATTCTCGGCTTCTACGCCGCCGTCCGACTCCTGCCGAGCGTGCTCCGAAGCATGACGCGTCGCTTCCTCTTCGGCCTCATCGGCGAGATCCTGCTCGTCGCGTTGGGACTCTTCCTGACGCGTCGTGCGACCGAGCGCCCGGTCCGCAGCCAACCTACCGCCGGAGAAAACGGAGCGGGCCCGCGACCCAATGATTCGTCCCGCAGCAATTAATGTGAGCCCTCATGACTTGTTTACTCGTGACGCGTTTCCGCCATGTTTGAGGAATCGGGCTTCCGGTCTAAGCACCTCGGCGTCATCACGCACGGCTCGCTGAACGAGGGCATCGAGATGAAGCTCGACCCGGGCGAGTCGGTCGAGAACGTGGTGGCGGGCACCTTCGTGGTCATCCAGGGGGAGCAGTTCGACTTCTTCTGCATGATCACGGACGTGGAGATTGAGGCGGCCAACGAGCAGATTCTACTCAACCCACCCGGCCCGTCCGACGACCTGCTGCGCGAGGTAATGCAGGGCAGCGGCACCTACGTGACGGTGCAGCTGAAGCCGATGCTCATGATGCCGAACGCTGACCACCCGGAGCTGACGGACGAGGAGCCGGCCTCTGTGAAGACCATTCCCGCCCACTTCTCGCCGGTGGCGCAGGCGGAGGCCGACGACGTGGCCCGCGTGTTCGGCGACGAGACGTGGGAGGACGGGCGCACCTACTTCCATGTGGGCCACCCCATCGGGATGGAGGAGAGTCCCGTCTGCGTCGACCTCTCGAAGTTTGCCGAGCGCTCAAATGCAATTTTCGGCAAGACGGGGACGGGCAAGACCTTCCTCACGCGCCTGCTGCTGGCGGGGACGATCGTGACGGGGCGGGCCGTGAATCTCGTGTTCGATATGCATTCGGAGTACGGCTACGGGAGCCAGGCGGAGGGCGAGAACGGGCAGGCGCAGTTCGTGAAAGGACTGCGCGACCTCTTCCCGAGCAAGGTGAGTCTCTTCTCGCTCGATCCCTCCACCACCCGCCAGCGCGGCCACACGCCGGACCACGAAGTGCACCTGCACGCCGACCAGATCCAGCCGGCCGACATCCTGCCGCTCCGCGACACGCTCAATCTCAACGCCACCGCCGCCGAGAGCAGCTATCTCCTCAAAAACCAGTACGGCGACCGGTGGCTCACGACGCTCCTGGAGGCGCAGAGTGGCGATGACTTCGAGCGGCTGGCCGACGAGACGGGCGCGCACAAGAACTCGATCGAGGCCCTGCGCCGCAAGCTCGCCCCGTTCCAGGAGTACGACTTCTTTACCACCCAGACCTCGCCGGACGACTACGACGTGCTCGACGCCCTCCTCGAAAACCTGGGGAGCGGCAAGTCGGTGGTGCTAGAGTTTGGGCAGTACGACGACCTGCGCGTGTACCTGCTGGTGGCCAATGCCCTCACCCGCCGCATCCGGCGGGCCTACGAAGAGAAGACGAACCGATACCGGCAGACGCAGAACGAGGCCGACAAGCCTCGGCCCCTCATGATCACGATCGAGGAGGCGCACAAATTCCTCTCGCCGGACATCGCCCACGAGACGCCGTTCGGCAAGATTGCGCGCGAGATGCGGAAGTTCTTCGTGAGCCTGCTGGTGGTGGACCAGCGGCCGAGCGCCATCGACGAGGAGGTGCTCAGCCAGATCGGCACCAAGATGGTGGCGAAGCTCAGCGACGAGAAGGACATCGGCGCGGCCCTCGTGGGCACGAGCGATGCCTCCTCGCTGCGCGAAATTTTGGCCTCCCTCGACGCGAAGCAGCAGGCGCTCCTGCTGGGCCACGCGGTGCCCATGCCCATCGTCGTGAAGACGCGCACCTACGACCAGGACTTCTACGACGCGCTCCGTGCCCATCCGGCAACGACCGGAAGTAACGATGGGGAGGCCGACCCGGACGAGGAGATGGAGGACCTCTTCTATTGACCCGTCTCTTTCACCGATCCCAGGGAGCGGAGAGGGGGGGCGGGGGGGCTGCTTCTGCTACGCGTCCGGAGTGCCTCCCGACTGTGGGGCTTCTCTACTGGGTGAGCGCGGGCTGGCCGGCAGGGGCGGCGTGGCGTTCCGGGGGAACGCCTTTGGTCGCGTCCCGATCGGCCGGCGTGTTCGCGGCCATTGCCTCATTGAGAGCGTCCTCGAAGCTTTGAAAAAGAACAGCCGCGTAGAGGCTGCGGTATGGGCGACGTTGCCGAGCCTCCTTGGACAGGGAGAACGTGAGGTCCTTCATGGCAGAAGACGTATCTTGTTGTTGGAGAACAGGAAACGCGATCCTTCAAGGGACCGCATTCTGTCAGCTTGACTTGGAGTAAGAGATATCCGCAAATCATGTGCCAGGGGCATCTAGGGGAGGTCCCGGCGGCGTAGGTAGCGCCCTTTTCTCATTTCAAGGTCCCGTCTGCCATTGTGACCGACATCTTTGCGGCCCAGCCCGTGCGGTGGGGGACGGACTGACGCGGCCGAATGTGGGCCATCCACCGGACAGCCTGTAGTCCTGAACACACAGGGAGAGGTGGGGCGGTACACGAGGGCAGTAGTGGGGGCGTGTGCAGCCCTGGATGCGGAGTTTCAGCGAAATCGGGTTGGGGCGCGGAAGGGCTTGAAACGACCAGACGCCCCCCGTACTTTCGATATTCCCTCCGACGCGGAGGGCCCGGTTCTGGTTTTTTCCGTGATGCACTCCTCTTCTCCTCTTATGGCCTCTTCCCCCGCTCCCGACTCCACGCCCACGAGTGATCCGTCCCACGACCTCGTCGCGTCCCGCCGCCAACCGCTCGACGCTATCTTTGCCCCCGACAACGTCGCTGTCATCGGGGCCAGCGAAGAGCCGGGAAGTGTAGGGCGCACACTGCTTTGGAATTTGGTGAGCAATCCGTTCGGCGGGACCATCTTTCCCGTGAACCCGAAGCGCGACAGTGTGCTTGGCATTGAGGCGTACACGGGCATCGGCGAGGTGGAGGCCGACGTGGACCTTGCGGTGATTGCGACCCCGGCGCCCACGGTGCCCGGCATCGTGGAGGAGTGTGGAGAGGCGGGAGTGGGAGGGCTCATCATCGTGTCCGCTGGCTTCCGAGAGGTAGGAGAAGAGGGGGCCGAACTGGAACAGGACATCAAACAGATTGCCCGTGACTACGACATCCGCATCGTCGGCCCCAACTGTCTGGGCGTGATGCGACCGCCCAATGGGCTCAACGCCACCTTTGCCGGGTCGATGGCCAACGCGGGGGACGTGGCCTTTGTGAGCCAGAGCGGTGCGCTGCTGACGTCCATCCTCGACTGGAGCTTCCGCGAGAATGTGGGCTTCAGCGCGTTCGTGTCCATTGGGTCGATGCTGGACGTAGACTGGGGCGACATGATCACGTACCTGGGCGACGACCCGAAGACCGAGAGCATTGTGCTCTACATGGAGTCGATCGGGAACGCGCGCTCATTCCTGTCGGCGGCGCGGGACGTGGCCCAGAGCAAACCCATCATTGTCATCAAAGCCGGGCGTACGCAGGCGGCAGCCCAGGCGGCAGCCTCCCACACCGGTACGCTTACCGGCAGCGACGCGGTGCTCAACGCCGCCTTCCGCCGCAGTGGAGTGCTGCGCGTGGACGACATCAACGACCTCTTCTACATGGCCGAGGTGCTGGGCAAGCAGCCGCGCCCCAAAGGACGAAACCTCACCATCCTCACCAACGCGGGCGGCCCCGGCGTGCTGGCGACCGACGCCCTCATTGGGGGCGGGGGCGAGCTTACACCCCTCTCCGAGGACGCCATGGACGACTTCGACGAGATCCTGCCGGCCGCCTGGAGCCACAGCAATCCGGTCGACATCTTGGGCGATGCCGATCCGGAGCGCTACGCCAAGTCTCTGGAGGTGGCGGCCAACGACGAACACAGCGACGGCCTGCTGGTCGTGCTTACGCCCCAGGCCATGACCGAGCCCACCAAAACGGCCGAGCACCTGCGGCCCTACGCCCGCGATAACGACAAGCCCATCCTAGCCAGCTGGATGGGGGGCGACGCCGTGGCCTCCGGCGAAAAGATTCTCAACGAGGCCGGCCTGCCCACCTTTGCGTATCCGGACACGGCGGCGCGCGTGTTTAACCACATGTGGCGCTACAGCTACAACCTGCGCGCCCTCTACGAGACGCCCAGCCTGCCGGAGGACGAGGCGGGCCTGCCCGACCGGGACGGAGCGGCCGATATCGTTGAGGCGACACACGAGTCCGGCCGCGTATTGATGACCGAGCACGCCTCGAAGGAATTGCTGGCGGCCTACGGCATCCCGACCGTGGCGACCCGCGTGGCCGAGACGCCAGACGAGGCGGTGGCGGCGGCCCGCGACATTGGTTATCCTGTGGTCGTGAAACTGCACTCTACCTCCATCACCCACAAATCCGACGTGGGCGGGGTAAAGCTGGGACTCACCAGCGATGCCGATGTGGAAGAGGCCTTCGCGAGCATCGAGGCGGGCGTTGAGGAGGGATTTGACGGCGTCACTGTTCAGCCCATGATCGACCGCAGTGACGGGTACGAACTGATCATTGGTTCCAGCATGGACGAGCAGTTTGGGCCGGTGCTGCTCTTTGGCTCCGGGGGACAACTGGTGGAGGTCTACCAGGACCGGGCCCTTGGCCTGCCGCCCCTCAACCGCACCCTGGCCCGTCGCATGATGGAGCAGACCAAGATCTACGAGGCGCTCCAGGGCGTTCGGGGACGTGCACCGGTCGACCTCGACGCCCTGGAGACGCTGCTGGTGCGGTTCAGCCAGCTGGTGGTGGAGCAGCCGCGCGTAAAGGAGATCGACGTGAATCCGCTGCTGGCCCAGCCGGGCGACGATGGGCTCCTGGCCCTCGATGCCCGCGTGGTGCTCCATCCGTACTCGAAGACCGAGAGCGACCTCCCTACCCCGGCCATCCGCCCGTATCCGCGGCAGTACGTGGGGATGCACGCCGTGGACGGAGAGGAGATTACAATTCGGCCCATTCGGCCCGAAGATGAGCCCAAGCTGGTCACGTTCCACGAGCGTCTCTCTGAGCGGAGCGTCTACATGCGGTATGCCAACCTCATGAAGCTGGAGCAGCGGGTGGCCCACGAGCGGCTCGCCCGCATTTGCTTCATCGACTACGACCGTGAGATGGCCCTCGTGGCCGAACGGCCCAACGACGACGGGGCGGATCAGATTATCGGGGTGGGGCGCCTGACCAAGCAGCCGGGCCGCAAGGAGGCCGAGTTTGCCATGCTCGTGATCGACGAGTACCAGGGCGAGGGCATTGGTACTGAGCTACTGCGCCGCCTCGTGGAGGTGGGGGAGGCCGAGGGGCTGGACCGGATTACGGCCGACATTCTGCAGCAGAATCACGCCATGCAGCGGGTCTGCGAGAAGCTTGGGTTCGACGTGGTCCAGGGCAACGGGCGAGACATGGTAACGGCCGTAAAGCCGCTCGCGGCCTAACGCGACGCGTGGGGCGGCCTTCGAGCTGGCCAACTCCCCCGATGAGCGGTACCGGGGCGTGTGTCCCCCCGCGCCCGCCCAGCCGGGAGTAAACAAAAAAAGCTGCCCCTCCCGGAGGTCCGGAAGGGGCAGCTCATGTTGTGCGGGGGCTCGTGGATCCACCCTCCATCGCCGAGGGCGGGTCGCACGGAGCGGATGGGTTACATCATGCCACCCATGCCACCCATGCCGCCCATGCCGCCGGCACCGCCCGCAGGCATGCCGCCGCCGGCACCGCCGCCAGCACCGCCGCCGCCATCGTCATCGTCCTCATCTTCGAGGTCGGCGACGACCGCTTCGGTGGTCAGCAGCATCCCGCCCACGGAGGCCGCGTTCTCAAGCGCCGAGCGCGTGACCTTGGTCGGGTCGAGCACGCCCTCGTCGAGGAGGGGACCGTACTCCTCAGTGCGGGCGTTGAAGCCAAAGTCGTCGTCTCCATCCTTGACCTTCTGGACGACGATGGACCCTTCGTGGCCGGTGTTTTCGGCAATCTGGCGCAGTGGCGCTTCGAGCGCCTCGCGCACGATGCCGACACCAATCTCCTGGTCCTCGTTCTCAACCTCAACATCTTCAATGGCTTCGAGGGCGCGGAGGTAGGCCACGCCGCCGCCCGGCAGCACGCCTTCGTCGACGGCCGCGCGGGTCGCGCTCAGAGCGTCCTCCACGAGCGCCTTCTGTGCCTTCATTTCCGGCTCGGTGGCGGCGCCCACGTTCAGGACGGCCACACCGCCGGCGAGCTTGGCCAGGCGCTCTTGGAGCTTCTCCTGGTCGTAGTCGGAGGTGGAGTTCGCGATCTGCTGCCGGATCTGGTTGACCCGGGCCTCAATCTCCTCCTGCGAACCGGCACCGCCCACGATTGTCGTGTCGTCCTGGGTGATGGTGATGCGGTCGGCCTTGCCGAGGTAGTCGAGCGTGGCGTTCTCGAGGCGGTAGCCCTTCTCCTCGCTGATGACCGTGCCGTCGGTGAGCACGGCGATGTCCTCGAGCATGGACTGCCGACGGTCGCCGAAGCCCGGCGCCTTCACGGCGGCCACCTTCAGCGTACCGCGCATCTTGTTCACTACGAGGGTGGCGAGTGCTTCGCCCTCCACGTCCTCGGCGATGATCAGCAGCGGGTCGTTCGTCTGGCTGACCTTCTCCAGGACCGGCAGGAGGTCCTGCATGTTGCCGATCGTGTCGTCGTAGATGAGGATGTAAGCATCCTCGAGCACCGCCTCCATCTCTTCGGAGTCGGTCACGAAGTACGGACTCTGATAGCCGCGGTCGAACTGCATGCCCTCGACCACGTCGAGGTGCGTCTCGATCCCGCGCGCTTCTTCGACGGTGATGACGCCGTCCTGCCCAACACGTTCAAACGCGTCGGCGATGAGCTCGCCCACGGCGTCGTTGTTGTTGGCCGAAATCGTGGCCACCTGCTGGATGCGCTCCTTGCCCGCAACCGGGTCGCTCTGGGCGCGGAGGTGCTCCACGACGTGCTCGGCCGCGGCGTCGATGCCCCGCTTCACGTCCATCGGGTTCGCACCGGCGGTCACGCTCTTGAGCCCGGCGTTGATGACGGACTGCGCGAGCACCGTTGCGGTGGTGGTGCCGTCGCCCGCGTCGTCGTTGGTCTTCGACGCGGCCTCTTTCAGTACCTGGGCGCCGATGTTCGGGAGGCGCTTCTCCAATTCAATTTCCTTCGCGACGGTAACGCCGTCCTTCGTGATCGTGGGGGATCCGAAAGATTTCTCAAGGACCACGTTGCGGCCCTTGGGACCGAGCGTCACCTTGACGGCTTTCGCCATCTGGTCAACGCCCTCCTGGAGGGCGTTGCGTGCCTCGGTGTCAAATTTAATTTGCTTCGCCATGGTTGCTGTCTAGGGGATTTCGTTCGTGTGTCATTCGGGAATGGGTGTCGGTCGTGCAACCGCGACGATGTTCGCCGCGAGGACGGCCGAAGTGCCAATCGCTATCCTTCGACGATGCCGAAGATGTCGCTCTCGCGCATGATGAGGTACTCCTCACCGTCGAGCGTCACCTCGGTACCGGCATACTTGCCGTAGAGGACCTCGTCGTCCTCTTCCACCGTCATCTCGATCCGGGTGCCGTCTTCTACGCGGCCCGGACCAATCGCGACGACCGTCCCCTCTTGGGGCTTCTCCTTGGCCGAATCCGGGATGTAGAGCCCGCTTTCGGTCTTCTCATCGGCCGGTTTCGGCTTGACGACGACGCGGTCGCCGAGAGGTTTGATGCTCGTCATGATTCGCTCGGAATGCCTTGTGAATGATGTATGGGTGAGACTTCATTCGTTGTTATCACTCACCAGTGGCGAGTGATAACAAGTCGTTCGGTCCAACATAGGGTCCCAATCTGTGTTCCAGTGTCCCCGTGGGCTGTGGGGTGAAGATCCTTTAGCGACGGGCGGAGTGGGGCGCGCATCGAGGGGGCCGGACATTCCGGCGGATCGCGCACAATTGTGCCCAAGAAGACAGTCCCCCAACGAGGGCTGTGCGTGGCGGGGTTCTTCTGGAGAAGAGTTCTTGACGAAGGTGCGGAGAGGACAGGGATCCCGTATGCCTTCCTCGGATCGATCGGGGGGGGCTGGGGACGAACCTTCGCGGGCGATTGGAAGTTGGGTCGGTGGTCGGGAAGGGAGTCCCCGACTCAGTTCGTGCAGGCTCTATGGCGTTGCGCCCCTCGCGCCATGCTCGGAATGTCCTCTACGCGTCTCGTCTGGTACAGCCTGCTCGCGGTCGCGAGTGGGCTGCTTGGGCTTGCCCTGTTGCCGCCGATTCTGCCGGCGGAGATGGGGAGTCTCCTGTACAGAGCCTTTGCGCCTGCGTGTCACCAACTGCCAGGGCGGTCCCCGCACATCGGCGGGGTGCCCATTGCCATCTGCGACCGGTGCACCGGCATCTATGCGGGGCTCGTGGTTGGCGTGGCCGTCACGGGCTGGGGCCGCGGTCTATGGAGGGAGCTAGGGCGGCGCGGCCGCTACCTGCTGCTCGGATCGCTCGTTCCGCTCGGGGCCGACTGGGTGGGGCCGGTGCTCGGCGTTTGGGCCAACGGACCTCTTAGCCGGGCCCTCACGGGGCTTCTGTTCGGGGTCGTGGCGGCGAGTTACGTTACCCACCGGCTCCTTCGGCGGGCCGCTGCGCAGCCGGGGAGAGGCGACGGGGCGGGAGAATCTTTCGGTTAAGGGCGCTCTTGGCTATGTTCGTGCGAGTCCCCTTGGCGCATGCGGGACAAGCGCATTGCCTCGTCCGCGTTGCTCCGCTCACCCAGGTTACGCAATGTCCATGACTCCTCGCCAGCAGTCGATTTTGATCGGTGCCATCGTCACTGGCATCCTGAGCACGTCGTACCTCGCATTTATCAACGTGATTTGCTGCCTCGGCGTCATCGCGGGCGGCGCCGTTGCAACGCAGCAGTACACGAGTCGAACGGGGGCGGCCGTCGAGTCGGGAGACGGGGCGGTGCTCGGGGCGTTGGCCGGTGCAGGCGGGGCCATCCTCTCCGCGTTTCTGGATCGGGCGCTGCGGCCCCTCGGGCTCGACGCGCAGTCTATCCAGCAGAGCGTGATGCAGAACCTGTCGCAGGATATGCAGGGGCAGCAGATGCCGCCAATGATGGAGCAGTTTCAGGGAGACGGGAGCGGCGGGGGAGCCATGATCCTGCTGCTCGGGGTCGTGTTCAATGCAGTCGTCTTTGCCATTTTTGGGGCCGTTGGGGGGGCCATTGGGGCGGCCATTTTCGGGGACGAGGCGCAGGGGGGAGATGTTGGGCCCGGCGGACCGTCGCCGAGAGACCTCGGACCGGAAAACGATTCGGGAGGCGATCGGGGGAAAGAAACGGCGCCCCGAGAGGTCGGGAGTGGGCTTCAGGACGAGTCGTCTGCCGGGGCGGAGTCGAACAGGGAGGGCTCGGTCTGACGCCGTTCTAGTTCTTCGATGAGGCGGCGGTTGGCCCGCGGAAAGGCGTAGTCGTCGAGTTCGTCGATGGATACCCACCGGAACGGCTGGTCCTCGCGCGCCTCCGGTGGGCCGTCGGCGAGACGCCCCCGGAAGGCGTGGAGCGTGATTTTGAAGTGGGAATAGGCGTGGGAGAGTGTGTAGAACGGTTCCGCTTCGCGCATCTCGACGCCGAGTTCTTCTCGCACTTCCCGCCGGCACGCCTCCTCCATCGATTCGTTTGCCTCTTGCTTCCCCCCCGGGAACTCCCAGAGCCCGCCGAGGAGCCCCTCGTCCGGGCGGCGCTGGATGAGGAGGCGACCCGCGTCGTCGAACACGAGCCCCACGGCGATGTCGTGGTGTGGCACGGGGGTTGACTCGGGCGTGATGGGGTAGTCCTCTTCCGTTCCCGCGTCGTGAGCACGACACACTGCGTTGAGTGGGCACCGGTCGCAGAGGGGCGTGGTGGGGGTGCACACCAGTGCCCCGAGCTCCATCATGGCCTGATTGAAATCGCCAGGCCGGTCGGGATCGAGCAAGGTGCCCGCGAGGTCGCGGAGTTGGCGCTGCGCTGCGCTCGTGGTGGCGTCCTCCTCCACGGCGAAGACCCGGCTCAGCACGCGGGTCACGTTGCCGTCGAGCACCGCGTGGGGCTTCTCGTAGGCAATGGACAACACCGCGGCGGCCGTGTAGGGGCCCACGCCTTTAAGGTCTTCGATCGTGTTCATCGTGTTGGGGACGGTGCCGTCGTGCGCCTCCACGACGTGTTGGGCGGCCTCATGGAGGTGGCGGGCGCGGGCGTAAAACCCGAGTCCCTCCCAGTGTTTGAGCACCTCGTCGCGCTCGGCGGCCGCCAGGGCCTCGACGGTCGGAAACGCCTCCAGGAAGCGGGGATAGTAGTCGCGAACAGTATCGACCCGCGTCTGCTGGAGCATAATTTCCGAGACCCAGATGCGGTACGGGTCGTCGGTCTCGCGCCAAGGCATCGAGCGCTTGTGCTCATCGTACCAGTCGAGCAGGTCCTGCTGGAACGCGTCGCGTTGGCGATCGGTGGGGGAGAGGGGAAGCGTCGGAATGGCCGAGGGGAGGGTCGACGAGCGAGAGCGTGGCGTGGGAGGGGGCTAGGGCGCGAGGTCAATCCGAACGACCAGCGTATCGGCCGGGGCGTCGTCGCGTGCCGCCCGAAGCAGCGCCTCGTGCGTACCGGGCTGCGCCCCCTCCGGAATCCAGGTAAACGAGCGGCCCGCTACGCCGCTGAGGGCCGGGCCGCGGAGGAGGGCGTAGCGCGCGACCGGGCGTCCGCTCAGTTCCGCGGGGAGTGTGAGAACGAGCGGGGTGTTTGGTTCCGTGGAGGCGCGCAGAGTGTCTACCGGAGCGGACGCTGCAACCCGCGGCTCGGTGGTGGGTTCGAGGGGAAAAGCGGACGTAACGGCTCCGTTTCCCGCCCAGCCCAAGCAGCCGAGGGTGAGAAGAAACAGGGCAGTGCGAGACAAGAGCGTCATCAATCAAGGCGGCACGATGAGCGGTCACCGACGACGTGTCGTATACCCGACGCTCGGGGTGGTGTTGCTCGTCGTGATGGGGGCGTGGGGCGGGGGAGGGCTTCGGTCCGCCGCCGCCCAGACAGCCACCGGCGCAGCGGGGGCCGAGCCCGCGGCGGTGCAGTGGGCACTGATGCTCGACGGTGAGCGCGCCGCGTGGCCCGATACGATCGCAACGGCCTCGCTCGATCGTGTCCGGGTCGTGGGGCGACGCGTACTCCGCCACCTCCGGCGGGACGGCTACTACTACGCCCAGCTCGACTCCGTGACGGTCGACACCAGCAGGAGGCCTCCGGCCGCCCGGCTCTACGCTCACCGTGGGCCGCGAGTGCGGGTCGGGGCCCTGCGCATTGAAGGCGACAGTGCCGTGTCGGACGCCGAGCTGCGCGCCCTCATGAACACCGAGACGGGTGCGCCCCTGCGACCGGCCCGGCTGGAGGCCGACATCCAGGCGCTGCTGGATCGCTACGAAGAGGCGGGCCACCCGCTCGCCCAAATTCGCGTGGTGAAGACACGACTGTCCACGACAGGACCGCCAGCGCTTCAGGTGACGCTTCGTGTAGAGGAGGGGCCTAGGCTGTGGCTCCGTCGCATCGAGGTGCCCGAGGGCGCTCGCACTTCGCCGGCACTGCTGGCACACCTCGCCGGGGTCGAGGTGGGGGCGCCGCTTCGGGACTACGACCCCGCAGCCATTCGGCGTCGCCTCCAAGAGCATGAGATCTTCGAGGACGTCGAGCCGCCGCAACTCCGGGTGGGGAGCGAGGGGGGGGGCATCCTCCGCATCCCGGTGGAGGAGGCGGCTCCGGGGGCGTTTGACGCGGTGTTGGGCTATCTCCCGCCCTCTCGCACACGCGACTCCGGGCAGCTCGTGGGCAGCGGCCACCTGCTCCTAAAGCACCTCTTTGGTGGCGGGCGCACGGCCGACTTTACCCTCGACCGGCGGCCCGGGCGCACCAGTATCTTCGAGGTCTCCGCCGCGGATCCGTACCTGCTGGGGCTGCCCTTACGGCTGGCCGGTCGTTTTCGGGGCGAGCAGCGCGACTCGACGTACGGCGAGCGGGTCTACCGGCTCGACGGTGGGTACCGCCTGGGCAACGGCCTGGAACTCACCGCCACCCTGAGCCGCGAGGTCGTGCGGCCCGGCCCCGCGGGCGCACAGCTCCTGAACGGTCGCCAGCAGATCCCGCGCTCCACCACCTTCTTCTATGGCGTGGGCGTGCGCTACCGCCAAATCGACCGCTCGCAGAATCCCCGCCGGGGGGTATCGGTGGATGTGCAGCTGTCGCAGGGGCGAAAGGACCGCCGCCGCCGTCGCATCTCGGCTGCGAAAGACACCGTCCAGGCGTCCGACGCCTTCCGCCAAGAGCGCCTTCGGGCCCACGCCCGCGCCTACCTTCCGCTCTTCGACCGGCAGGTCCTTGTCGTGGGGGGAGAGGGGGCGGTCCTCCTCAGTCGCGACTACGACCGGAGCGATCTTTTTCGGCTCGGCGGCGCCACCTCGCTCCGCGGATACGACGAGGACCGGTTTCTCGGAAACGTCGTGGCACGGGGCCTCGTCGAGTATCGGCTGCAGCTCGACCGTGCCTCCTACGCCCATGCCTTCTTCGACCTCGGGTACGTCGAGCGGCCTGCCCTGGCAGCTACCCCCGCCACACGGGGCTGGCATCCGGGCTACGGCCTCGGGGCGCGTCTTCAGACGGCGATCGGACGCATCTCGGTCACCTACGCCCTCAATCCCGGGGTGCAAAGCCCCGCAAACGGGCGTGTGCACCTGGGACTGTCCGTGGGGCTCTGATTCGGTCATTCATCCGTGCCACAGGGCCATGCCTCTACCGCTTCTGGTGAGGGGACATGCCGGGTCGCGTCCGGGATCGGCGGCCTGCGCTCCCTTGGACGGGGCGGCAGTCCCCTTCTCCAGCTCCTCGTAACGCACTTTCGCTAGGGACGGGTACATCATGAGAACGAGGCCGATGGGCACGTTGGTGGGGCCCACCGAGACCCGATCCCAAAATGCATCGATGCCTGGCACGAAGGCGCCCAGCCCCATCCCCAATGCCATCGCGAGCAGAACCCAAAGCGTGAGGTAGCGGTCGAGCGTCGACATCCGGTCGGTCGGCGGTCGTCGTAGCCATGCCAGAGGCGGTCCGTGTCGTTGAAGATGCCGGCTCGGAGCCGAAGATCAGCAGCACGACAGGTCGAGGGACTCGAAAAATGCCCTGAGGTCTCCTTCAAGGGCCGCGCGCGGCCGGGTCGAGGCCCATCGACGGTGCCCTGCACGAGCCCCGCCTCCTTCAGCGCCTTCAGGTGCTGGGAGACGGTGGACTGGGCTAGGGGCAGGTCGCTTACGATCTGTCCGCAGATACACGCCCCGCGCTCGGCCAGAATCTCGATAATCGACAGGCGCGACGGGTGGGACAGGGCCTTCAGGCGCCGGCCCAGCTGTTTTTAATCGGCCTCGAACGAGGAGTCGTCACCGGAGGGCATAGCAGTATGTTGCTTACCGCAGGTCGCAGCGGCAGGGTAAAACGCACCAAAAATGGAATCGAGCCGGCAGGCGCTATCGAAACGACACGATGAACTTGAGAAAGCCGAAGGGAGGAGGAAGCGCTCTCTATAAAATAAGATTTCTGTGAAGAGAGGCAAGTTCCTGAACTTTAATTGACGACTGTCTATATAGATGAGGGCAAATAAACGATGTCCAACGTCTGATGCCATGCCTGACGCGCCGACCTGCTCCTGCGCCGGTTCCCCGGACGCTACGCTCCCCTCTGCAACGGTCGAAGAACGGGTCGACGAACTCAAGGCACTGGCGAGTCCTGTGCGGCTTCGCATGGTAGACCTGATCTACCATGGCGGCGGAGAGATCTGCGTCTGCGAGATTCAGGAGCACTTTGACTTGAGCCAACCGACCATTTCTCATCACCTGAAGGTCCTGCGCGAAGCGGGGCTCATCCACAGCCGCCAGGAAGGGACGTACGTTTACCATCGGGTGGATCCGGCGGCGTTTGGCAACCTATCGGCCCTTATGGAGCGGCTTAGTACGGTTCGAGACGAGGAGCCGGCCATGGACGTTGCCTGAGCGACGAGGCGTGCTGGGGCAAAGGGGGCGTCTTTTTTTGCGTGAATACATCGACATCCATCAATAAAGACGATTCTCAATACAGCGAATCTCCAACCATGGACATCAAAGTGCTCGGTACCGGATGCGCGTCCTGCCAGACTCTCGACCGCCGCGTTCGCGAGGCGGTCGAGCAGACGGACGAAAACGCGTCGGTCGAAAAGATTGAGGACATGCAGCAGATCATGGAGTATGGCGTGATGAGCATGCCGGCCCTCGTCGTTGACGGGGAGGTGGAGGTGGCAGGGCAGGCCCCGTCGGTGAAGGAACTGGCCGATCTTTTGTCTGGGTGAGACACGCGACAGAGCCCTCACTCCGGGGGCGATCCGCTGCATGTGACCAACCGACCACGCCCAACCGCTTATGCTCGAGTCAATCGCCGACGGGGGGATCTACGGCCTTGCCGGGGTGCCCGAGTCGTCGCACTGGGGGCAGGCCCTCCACTTTTTTGTCTACGAGACGATGAAGATCGGCCTGCTTCTGGTGCTGGTAACTCACCTCATGGGCCTAATCAACTCGTACCTGCCCGTTGAGCGGGTGCGCGAATGGATCGCGTCTGGCCGGTTGCGGGGCAGTGAGCACTTGGTGGCTTCCGGCTTCGGGGCGGTGACGCCGTTCTGTTCCTGTTCCTCAATTCCGCTTTTTATCGGCTTCCTGCAGGGAGGTATTCCCCTCGGGGTCACGCTGTCGTTTCTGATTACCTCGCCGCTGGTGAACGAAGTCGCCTTGGCGCTATTCATTGGCCTCTTCGGATGGAAGGTAACACTCCTGTACGCCGCGAGTGGCATCGTGCTGGGCACGGTGCTGGGCTGGGGGCTCGGTCGGATGGGCCTCGGGCGCTTCGTAGAGGATTGGGTCTGGGAGATCGCCGAGAACAAGGCCGAAGAGACGGAGGCCGACACCCGCTCGTTCTGGGAGCGGCTGCCCTCGGTGTCGCGGGAGGCGATGGGAATTGTGACTGGCATCGCGCCCTACGTGCTGGCGGGCCTCGCCATTGGGGCCGGCATCCACGGGTACGTGCCGACCGACTTCTTCGAGCAGTACCTATCGGGAGGAAATCCGTGGGCCGTGCCGCTTTCGGTCACGCTCGCGGTGCCAATGTACGCAAACGCCTCCGGTATCATCCCGGTTGTGCAGTCGCTGGTGGCGAAGGGGGTGCCGCTAGGGACCGCCATTGCGTTCATGATGGCGGTCGTTGGACTTTCTCTTCCGGAGGCGATGATGTTGAAGAAAGCGATGCAGACGCGGCTGCTGGCGACATTTTTCGGGACGGTCGGCGTCTCGATCGTAGCGCTCGGGTACCTCTTTAACTGGGTGCTCTGATCAATCGTGGCGTCAACCCTGATTTTTGGACGTGCGAATCCCCTTGCTGAAGGCTGTCTCTCCGCATCCTGACCGCTGCTCCGGCGGGCTGCCTCTTGCGTAAAAGAGGGCTGCCGAACCGTCTACCGGGTATGCTCATTGACTGTAGGGTGCAATCACCCGCGTCAGTCGAGTCGTCCTCATGACCACCAACTTCTACGCTCCCCCCTCTTCCATTCGGGGCCGGCGCGTGGTGTTGCCCGCCGCCGAAGCGCGGCACGTGCGCACCGTGCTCCGGGCCGAAGCGGGCGACGAGATGGCAGTGGTGGACGGCAGGGGCGGCTGGTACCGGGTGGAAATCACCCACGTCGCGCCCGAGCAGGTATTGGGGACGATCGTCGAGCAGCGCGAAGACGTTGGGGAGCCAGTGGTGGACGCGACGGTGGCCCTGGGGGTCCTCAAGAAGCGCTCCCGCTTCGAGACGTTTGTGGAGAAGGCCGTGGAGCTGGGTGTGCGCCGCATCGTGCCCCTCCGCACACAGCGGACCGAGCGCGACTCAGTCCGCAAGGAGCGACTCCGCAACCTCATGGTGGCGGCCATGAAGCAGTGTCGGCGCAGTCGGTTGCCCGATTTGGCAGCCCCCCAGTCGCCAGAGGCTCTGCTCGCAGCGTCGGAGGCGGACGTGAAGCTCGTGTGCCACGCGGGAGAAGAGGCCACGCCGATCCGGCGGGCGATGGTCGAGGCGGGGGATGCGTCGGCACTCGTGCTCGTGGGGCCGGAGGGGGGATTTTCGGCCGCGGAGGTGGAGGCGGCGGTGGCGGCGGGCTGTACCCCCGTCTCGCTCGGGCCGCGCCGCTTGCGGGCGGAGACGGCGGGACTTGCGGCGCTCCACAGCGTGATGATCGGATCCAAAGATCCGCCGAACGAGGCCCGGTCGTCCCGACGCCCTGCGGAACCCGGCTGATGCAGGGCCTCACCGGTGGTCCGGCTCAATCCGGAAGGGGGCCGTGAAGAGCGACCGGTCGGTGTCGTTGATTACGACGTTCGTGCTGAATCGGTATGTGCCCTGCGCGGCGCTGCTGTCGATCTGGACCGAGATGGAGGTCGTGTCGCCAGGGGGCAAAGACCGACGGGCCAACAGAACGCAGGCATCGGCGACACGGAGGTCGGCATCCACCCACCCCTCACGCGTCCGTCGTTCGGCCCAGGACTGGCAGAGGTCATATTCCACGGGGGAAGAGCGCCCGTTTCTGAGCCGCAGTGTGGCGGACGTGCCCGGGGCAGGCTGGGAGTCCTCAATCGTGTAGGCAAGATCCTCTGAGGGATCGTCCCCAGAAAGGCCAACCATGTCGCACCCCCCGAAGAGCAGCAGGCCTCCAATCAAGGTTGTGGCCAGTGGGAGAGACAGAACGGGTCGGGGAGTGCGCGAACGAGCAGACGGCATAGGGGGGCGGGGTGCGGAGGGGCGAGACGTCGGCTGGGGATGCTGCGCTGAACGTGCTGTGTCGAAAGAGCGGCAGCGCCTCTCTCGTATAGACTACACGTATCGGGGGGAGTGATGACCCACTGGCGCGTCAACGACCACGCCGCCGGTGCCCAATACAATTTGCGCGTCAGGACCACGTTCGTAGGACGACCGGCGCGTGTGAAAACCGCGACGAAGAGGAGCACGGCCCCCTACGGCTCGTAGCCTGGGATGGAATTCGTGAGGCGTGAATCGTGAGGCGTGGGGGCAGGCAATCGTTCTCACGTATCACCCATCACGTCTCCTCAGGAGCAGCGCACACCGCCGAAAAACGCAAGCCTCGCCCATGTCCGACCTCACCGAAACCCAGCTCTCCTCCGAGCAGCTCGTCGACGGGGTGCTGCTCAATGCCTTTCGCGACGAGGTGCGGCTGCCCGACGACGAGACCTCGGTTCGCGAGTGGATCGACCACCCGGGCGCGTCCGCTATCGTGCCCCTCTTCGAGGACGGGCGCACGCTTCTCGTGCGGCAGTTTCGCTACCCGCCGCGACGCACCTTCCTGGAGGTGCCGGCCGGCAAGCTCGACGCGCCCGGCGAAGACCCGGCGGACGTGGCGGCACGGGAGTTGGAAGAGGAGACCGGGTGGCGCGCCGGTCGGTTCGAGCATGTGGGCAGCGCCTACCCCTGCATCGGCTACAGCAACGAGTGCATCCACGTATTTACGGCGCACGACCTGCGCCGCGGCACCCAGACCCTGGCGGACGGCGAGTTCGTAGAGGTTGTGGAGATGGAGTTTGCCGAGGCCCTTGCCCGAGCCCGGCAGGGCGACCTAAAAGACATGAAAACGGTGACGGCGCTGGTCTACGCCGCGGCCCACGCGAACGAAACCTCTCTCCCGTCGTAACCTTTGAGGTCATACGTTTCGATTGAGGCAGATTCATCCGCTGCGCACTGCCTCACTTTCCCGCGAGTTTCTCTCGGACAACCGGACGGTAGTTATGTTTTCTTTCATGGTCGTCATCATCGCGCTGATCGCGGCCGTCATGATCCTGGTCATTCTCATGCAGAGCGGCCAGGGGCAGGGCCTGTCCGGCATTGCCTCCGGCGGCGCGACCCGGCAGGTGCTGGGCACGCGGCAGGCGCCCGACACGCTCGAGAAGGCGACCTGGACCCTCGCGGCCATCTTCATCTCGGCCTGCGTGATCACCAACTTCTTTATCGATCGCGGCGAGCAGGAGAGCGTCATTCAGCAGCGGGCACAGGACAACCCGACCCAGCAGCAGACGCCCGGCGGGCAGGGTGGCAATCAGGCCGCGCCGCTTCCGGGACAGGGCGGGCAGGGCGGTGGCCAAGGCGGCACGACCCCGCAACCGCAAGGCGGGGGCGGAGGAAACTAGCGCCCTACGTCTCGATGAGAGCTTCCGAGGACGAACCGATTGGCGAGGGGCCTCCGGGCGCCTCGCCATTGCTATGGAGCCCCACGACTTATCGGCGCCAGGGGCACATCAAAAAAAGCGGCAGCCCCGGATCGGGACTGCCGCTCGTATTCGGGCAACTGTGCGGATCTGTAAGCCGAATTTGGTCTGCCCGCGTCCGGGGCCGAGCCGGGGTCGCGGGGAGGTCATCATCTATCTGGGACGGCCGTCGCCGACCGTCTCGAGCGGCCTACCTGCACCGATGGATCGGCGGGCCGCCTTCCCCTCCGGCGAGGCCGGAGGATCGGTGCTGCTTGGCCTTACACCCCGTGGGGTTTGCCGGGCCGCCCCTGTCACCAGGAGCGCCGGTGCGCTCTTACCGCACCCTTTCACCCCTGACCCCACCGGCCACGGGCCGGTTGGGGCGGGACTGCTCTCTGTTGCACGTGCCGTCACCGGGTCCCGCGGACGGGAGCCGGCGCCTTCCCGTTAGGAAGCACGGTGCCCTGTGGTGTTCGGACTTTCCTCACCGCCGCCTCGTGCTGGCAGGGGACTGCCAAGCGGGCGCGGCGACGGAGCGATGGCCCGATCCGCACGGTACAAATATACCGTGCGGGGGCAAAAAAGGTCCGGAGCAGCGAGCAATCTAGGGCAATCGCATCCAATTGCCTGTCCTCCGCGAAGAGCCCTCAAACGGCCATTTTCAAGGCCATCGGTGGTTCAAGGCACTCCAACTCGTCGCTCTGAACTTGATTCAGAGCCCATAATGCCGACGGGGGCAGCCCGATCGGGCGTAATCATGGGCTCCAAATGAAGCTTGGAGCGACGGGGGACTTTGATGCGAGTGCCTCGCGGAGCAATTTCGTCGCAGGAGCACGGGCCCCACGGCCATAGAAAAAAGCGCAGCGGCCTCTGGGGCGGCTGCGCGTTACAGGTCGAGCTTCTCTTTCATTTCGTCGACCGTCTCGTTGTAGAGCTCCTGGTCGACGATAATGCGACCGGTGTGCTCGCAGGCGACGATGGTTTTGCGCTTTCGGATTTCGACCTGTCGCTGGGGCGGCACGGCGAATCCGGCGGCGGCGCCTCGCTTGAGCGGCACGACGGCCCGACCGTCGCGGAGGCGATCACGAAGCTTGGAGTAGGCCTTGAGGTAGCGGCTGCCGACCTTCTCGGCGGCCTCCTCTCGGAGCTCCTCAAGGGTTTTTTCCTCGTCCTCCGTGTCTTCGACCACCTCTTCGAGCTCCTCACGCTTTTCGTCGAGCACGTCGTCGAGCTCGTCGAGGCGCTCTTGCGTCTCTTCGATGGCCGCCTCGTTCGACTCGATGGTCTCCTCGGCCTCCTCAATGGTCTCCTCGGCCTCGGCAATGCGCTCTTCCTGGCCCTCAATCTCCTTCGTGAGCGCGTCGAACTCCCGGTTGTTGCGGACTTCGAGCTGCTGTTCCTCGTACTTGTCGATCAGCCCTTCCGCCTCCTTAATGTCGAGTTCGGCTTGCCGCTTCGCCACCTTCTGCTCCTGCATCTCCTCCTCGTAGTTTTCGAGGCGCGTCTCGAGGCCGGCCTTCTCGTCCTCAAGATCGCGGATCTCTTCGGGAAGATCGCCCCGCAGCTTCTGAATCTGGTCGATCCGGTTGTCAATGTGCTGGAGCCGGACCAGGGCACGGAGCTGATCTTCCACGTCCGTCTTTTTCTTTTGGGCAGTCGGCATGGACTAGTTGTTTTTGATCATACGAGCGCGGGTGAACACCATTCAACAAGTACATTCAGGGCAGGCGGAGGTTCATCCCGGTGTTGGGAACTTCTTCCATTTCGTGCAAAAACACGGGTTGCCAAATTGTTAAGCAAACGGTCGTGCGGGAGCGAAAGGGGCGTCCTGGGGGGCGCATTGCGTGTTTCGTGTTGCGGATTTCGTCTGACGGGCGGAATGGGCAGTGCGTCCCCGAGCTACTCGTTCCCGTCGGCACCGGACGGCACGAACGTGCGCATGGGACTCGTCGTGGTGTCGGTGCGGCGCCAGTCGATGTCGGGGAAGCGGTTGGCCAGCCAGTCCCGGAGAAGCGCCTCGGTGAGGGCTTCGGTTTCGTAGTGGCCGGGGTCGATGAGGGCCATCTCGGGGGTGCCGTCCGTGCCGAGTACGTCGAAGAACTCGTGGTACTTGACGTCGGCGGTCACGTAGGCGTCGGCCCCGGCGCCGCGGGCCGTGCCGATGAAGTCGCTGCCGGCCCCACCGCAGACGGCCACCCGTTCGACCAGCGCGTCGGGATCGCCGGCGTAGCGCAGGCTGTCCGCGCCGAGGCGAGTGGCCACGCGGTCGAGGAACGCAGAGAGCGGCATCGGGGCGTCGAGGTGCCCCAGGGCGCCGAGTCCGGCCCGCGAGTTCTTTTGCTTCACGGGATAGAGGTCGTAGGCCACCTCCTCGTACGGGTGCGCGTCCTGCAGGGCAGCCATCACTGTCCCCAGATCCCAGCGGGCCACCTCTACTTCCAGCTTGCGCTCGCGTGCGGCCTCCACGTCGCCCCCCGCGGTCCCGATGTGCGGATCGGTATCGGCGCCCGGCCTAAAGAAGCCGGTGCCCTCAACGGCGAAGGCGCACGCCTCGTAGTCGCCAATCTGCCCGGCCCCCGCATCGGCCAGGGCCTGACGCACGTCCTCGAACGCGTCCTCGGGCACGAAGACGGCGAGCTTGTAGAGCGTATCCTCGAAGCCGTCGAGAAACCCGACGTCGGTGAGCCCCAGCCGGTCGGCGAGGGCAAAAGAAACGCCCTCGGGGGCGGCATCGAGGTTGGTGTGGAGGCTGTAGAGGGCAATGCCGGACTCCGCGAACTGGAGGGCCAGGTTGGAGACGTACCCGTCGGCCGTGATGCCGTCGAGCGGCCGGAAGAGGAGGGGATGGTGGGTAACGACCAGTTCAGCGTCCTGGGCCTTCGCCTCCGCCAGCACCTGCGGCGTGGCGTCGAGGGCCAGCACGGCGGAGGTGACCGCCCGATCGGCGTCGCCCACCTGGAGCCCAACGTTGTCGTAGTCCTGCGCGGAGCCGGGTGGGGCCCAGGCTTCGAGGGCGGAAGTGACGTCGGCGATGGCGGGGGCGTCATCCATGGTCGGGGACGGGCGGGAATGGCGGGATCAATCCGTAACCAGATGCACGCTCATTACATGCTCGGAACGAGACGCAGATTCGTGGGGGGGCGTGTCGATTCTGTGAGTTGACCAGGGGATGGCTGCGTGGCCGTGGGGCGAACGTGGACGACGCCCCGCCGCGGGTTGTCTCGGGAGGGTGGGGCCCGGGACCCCCGGTACACAGGCGCGCATGCCTGGAATGCGCCACGGCGGGGCTGCGGGAGGGATCAGTCCGAGTTGGCCTCCCAGTACACGTCCTGCACCCGCACGTTCTGCGCCTCCGCCGGGATGTATTTCCGGAAGCCGCCGATGTCGCGCTGCCCGGTGTCCAGGCTGTCGCCGCTCACTTCCTGCGAGAAGGTACCCTCTGCGGTGTTGATCTCAAAGTAGACCTCGTAGCCGCGGATGCGCACGTCCCCGGCGTTGCGGGCGCTAAACTCCACGTCGGCAAAGATGCTGTCGGGCCCAGTGCTGTCGCGGTTCACCCGGTCGTTGAACCAGTTGGTCACCTCCGCGGCCAGGGAGTCGGACTGCTCCCCAAAATCGTCGCCCCGCTCCAGGAGAATCGTCGCGCTGGCGGTCTGGTTTTCCTGAACGTTGACCTGCACGGCGCGGGCGTCGTAGCCGGTTTTGTTGGCCTCGATGGAGTAATTGCCGGTGGGAATGTCGGGCAGGGCGAAGGTGCCGCTGTCGCTGGTGAGGACCGACTGGGTGGGCGGGCTGGTAGTGACGTTGGCCCGGGTGATGGGGGCGTTGGTTTCCGCGTCCTGGACGACGCCCTGAACGGACCCGCGGGTCTGGGGGCCGATGGTTTCCTCGTCGCACGCAGCGACGGCGACGACCAGAGAGAGCAGCAGGAGGAAATACGCGGGGCGGTAAGCGGTGTGCACGTGGCGGGTCGGCATGGTTCGGGAAAAGCGGTCGGGCGATCAGGCAGGCACAGCACGGCCCCGGGCGAGGACCGCGCCGGTCTGCACGGAGGGAGCGCCCGGCCCGGCGGTCGCGGCGCTGGGGCGCCACGCGGCCGGGCCGGCCCACTCCAGCCGGAACACTGGTGGGGGTCCTCAATTGGGACGGTCGTCCTGGTTCTGAAAGACTGCGCGGCGCGGATGGGGATGCCCGTCTGCTCACGTTTCATCGTGAGCAGTGCCTCATCGGCGTCGCGTTTTTGTTGGTCTGTGCCGTTCGAAGGAACGGCGGCCTCGCCCTGGGGCGAAACGCATCCGTGGATCCGAAAAGCATCCGTGACCGGGCGCGTCAGAAGGCACGCCGCCGTCGAATCGCATCGACGACGGTGTCGGCGCGGCGCACGGTGAAGTGCACCACTGCGTCGTCTCCCGCCTGCACGTTCACCCGTACCGTCGACAGGGTGTCGGTCCGTCCCGGGACGGTCTCGAAACGGCCGGACTGCGTGGTGCGGGACGTGCCCGCGTCGCCGGTGCGCTGCACGTCGAGCTCGTAGGTGAGCGGGCCGGCCTCGGTGCTCTCGTTGGCGAAGAGGCCCTGAACGCGCAGCATTGTGCCCTGCCGCTCCATATGAAGCTGCGCCCCGGTGCTGTCGCCCGCAGGAGGGCTCGTGGCGGCACAGCCGGAGAAGACCGAGGGCGCGCCCCACGCCGCGGCGGGGACGAAGAGGAGGCCGAGGCCCCCGATGCCCAACGTCGCCACCGCGAAAAGAAGCCGCATCGTAACGAGCTGCGTTGTCGTGAACATGGATCTGGCGCCCGCCCGGTCGTCGTGCGCTAGTTCGGGCCGTGCCGGATGATCATGCGCATCCCGTCCCCGCGCTGGCGGACGTTGAAGGGCATGCTGTTCTCGCCCACCTGGACGAGCCGGTTGTTGCTGCCGATCTGGCTCACCTGGTGGGCCTCGGAACTGCCCGGGTTCCCCAGGTTGCTCCCCTCAAAGTCCAGGAGGTACTCGTTTCCCTTGCCGGTCTGCTCCAGCGTGAGGCCGTTGTTGTTGCCGACGAGCTTGATGCCCGCGAGGTTGTCGCGGCCGCGCTGGCGGATCGTCGTCTGGTTGTACGAGCCGTCCTGGACGATCACGGCAAGGTTGTTCTCCCCCGGAAACCCGTCGCCCGGCCCCTGCTCCACGCTCGCGTCGTTGTCGTCGCCGTTGAGCTGCGTGATGGAGGCCTGGTTGCCCGATCCGCGCTGGTTGATCGTCGCGTCGTTGTCGTTGCCGTCCTGAAAGATCACGGCGCTGTTTCCGGACGTATTGTCCGCGAGAGCGGGTACGCCCCCAGGGATGAGGTTGAGAATTTTGGACCGGTCGACGGAGCCGCACGAGGCCTCGCCCGCCGGCGCGCAGTCGCCGCCCGGAAGCGTCACGACGACCTGCCCCTGCGTGGCACCCTCGATCTGGGAGGCCACGGACTGAACCTGCTCGATCTGGACCTGGGCCCGGGCGCCCGTCGCGCCGAGCGTCCACAGGCCGACCATCAGGAGTCCCGCGAGGGCTAATGTGGAGTGCACAGCGAAACGATTGGTGTTCTTAGTGGTCACCGGGGAGATATTGTTGTGCGAGAAGGGTCGTTGAAAGCAGCAGCGTCTGCATTGTTGTGGCTGTGGGGGGCGGACTCGAACCGCCAACATCCTGGGGTACTGCCAGGTGTTCTGCCGGTTGAACTACCCCACAGTGTTGCACCGGGGGCACGATGCCCCCGGTGCAATTTTTACATCGTCAGTGTGTTCTCACTGACACTTCTGAGCCCATTCTACGCTAGTTACTCTGGTTGATGGTGGCCGTATTTCCCGAGGCACCTGAGCCCATCGTCACCTCGGCGGTATGGCCATTGCCCTTCTGCGTAACATCTACGGTATTGAAGTTGCCACCGTCGATTTCCGCGAAGGCAGTGTTACCGGCACCGTCTTGAAGCATGTCAATGGTATTGTGGTTACCATTGAAAATATCGATACCATTACTTCCATTTCCATCACCGTCACGGTCCACGGTGTTATTTTGGCCTATCTGGCGAACGTCGATGTCGTTTCCTTCTCCACGACTGTAGATTTCTGTGGTGTGAGAACGACCGCGTTGATCGATATCAGCGATGCTATATTCACCTTTGAAAGTGACATTTACGAGCGAACCATAACTTCCATTCCCGCTGACTCCTTGGTCAACAAACACCTCATTTTCTTCAGTCGCCCCGGAAAAGTAGGTTACGACATCATTGTTATTACCGATTTGACGGAGACGGGCATAGTTATCTTCACCAGCATCATCTACTCCTTGGAAATACCCATCGGCAGTGTTGTTATTACCAGTCTGCTTGATGAGAGCCGTGCCATCCTGACCTGTCTGAGAAACGGTAGAGAAGTTACTAAATCCGTTCTGGTTAACTTCAGTCAGGTTGTCATCACCGTTTTGCTCCACGTCCGCCTCGTTCTGCTGGGCAAACGCCATACCCGCCGAAAAGACGAGGGCAAGCGTGAAGATGCTTGTGATCTTGA
>Ga0207753_1000039_pt1 | contig 51758 bp, 59 predicted proteins | sample PonA233FremontCA_2_FD_187273 | JGI IMG/M metagenome (GOLD analysis project Ga0207753, IMG submission 187273) | Salt pond sediment microbial community from Fremont, CA, USA - Pond A23 Sediment 3 (SPAdes) | ecosystem: Environmental > Aquatic > Non-marine Saline and Alkaline > Saline | place: USA... | reverse complement strand
CAGCGGTCGTCGCGTCTGGGGGAAGCGATCTCGTGACTCGGGACGCCAGCGCGTGACGCAGAACTTCACCTATTCGGGCTTTCCCGGCTGCCGCGGCGCGCGGCAGCCGGGCTGTAGCGCCCATGACTCGGCTTCTTTCGCGCATGGACCAGTCAGCACGACGTGCTCTCGGGCACGGAATACAGGTCGGTCTCTTGCGCCCCATATCTTGTTTCACGCTCCAGGGATAGCAGCGTTTCCATCGAGTCAGCACGGACATTCAAACTTATCAGACACATTGTACTCCCGTGAGACATCAGTCCAAGCTCGTCAGCATCGACTGTTCTTCCGAGAATACGGCGAGGATGGGGTTAGTGGGAGATAACCTGCTTCAACAGTAGGAGACAACCAAAGCTATATATGTAATTCTATTAGCATACTCAAAATGTACGCCTGGAACACTACCGAGCGAAAATCTACTAGTAGGCTTGGTGAAAATATCATAAGTAGAATACTCGCGCGGATGCGCTAATCTATTCCGACAGTTCCCACGATCCGTCGAGAACTGCCTTACACTGTTCGATTATGTGGTCGGTGAACTCCGTTGTGGTGCGTCCCTGTGGATTCGCTACTGCACGGTGTTTGACCGTTCCAATAACCCACGGGGAACAGTATGATTTCTTATTGGGGTTTCGGCCTGTAATCCACGCTTTTCCGACCTCGTAGTTTGCCGGAAGATCGCTCGTCGTGAGTGCAGCACAAACGTACTCCTCGCCGGGATACGGGAGCTGCTCTGCGGCCAAAACTAACCAGAGTCGCGGGTTCGAGCCCTGTCTAAAGGGATCAGGAGCCCAGAAAACATCCCCTCTTCGATAGGCGTCACTCACGCTGTTCACGCGGGTCGACCGCGTGCGCCTGCCACTCGTCGTATTCGAACGGTGATTCTTCGTGACTTTCAGCGACGTCACTAGCGTGGGCCGTTGCAGCGTCGATACTCCGATCGTGATCACTAATTCGCCAGTACCGTCCTCTGTGGTCCACTTGCCCGCGTTCCCGAAGTCGTACCAGCGTCGGCCCAACCGAGCCACGCTTGACTTCGGTCGCCTGTGCTATTTCGGTCTGCGTGAACGCCTCGTTAGCATTCTCTTCGAGAAATTCAAGTATCGTAGCGGCATTCGTCTCAGGCCTCGGTTGCCCCTCACTGTCATCGATCTCCTCGAACCGATCAGCGCTAATTGGCATATGTATTGTCTTGTATTAGATGTACTAAATGCTTTCCAGGGTTCTCTTTTGTGTCCGTCTACGGCCGAAGTGGCTGTACATATCAATATGAGTTCGATAGAGTATTATTAAGGGTAATATACGCCCGGAACACTAACGTCCGACCTCATCCCAGGCGGTGTGCCACGGTCGGTCGGCTAACCCTCGTGCCGGGCGGGTCGCGCCTCAGGCGCGACCGACTGCCGAGACGGCGTCAGCCGTCGAGGCGGGCGACGCCGAAAGCGTCGCCGGACGCGTATCGCACACCCGGGTTCTCCGAGCGGTCATTGCTGCCCGTAGGGGCTGCTCGGTCGGGGACTAATGGTGCGCATCAAAACATACGTCGTCAGGGGATAATTCTCTTTCGTGTCTGTGACCGTGTGGATCGGATCGGGGTGGACTCGAACGTCGGCGGTCTCAAACTGCGTAGTCGCTCTCAAGGACCTGCGCGTACCGGCCGTTGCGGTAGCCGAACTTCCGGAGGGTGTATTCGGTGAACAGCTTCACCCCCGAGACGCCGGCACGGATCGATTCGCGGGGCTCGATCCCATTGTCGTCAACGATTGTGTCGACGAGGCTGAACAACCGGTCCCAGTCGTCCGGGCCGTAGCCGCGGACCATCTTCGCGAAGATACAGTTCCGGCGGACCTCGGGGCCGATCGCCCGGTGCCACTCGGCGTTGTACGCTCGCAACGCGCCGAGCGCCGCGAGCCGCCCCGCAATCGAGCCGGTCCGGACCGCCACGTGATCACCGCCCTCGTGGAAAGCGGACGTCGTGCCCATCGCGCCACCGACGACTGCGACGTTCGCCCGCGTCGGCGACTCGATCGGGCGCGTCGACGAAATCGGGTACGTTTCGGTGCCGCCGGACTTTCCGCGATCCGTCCGCAACGGGAAGTCATCGAGATCGTATCCGGGGTAGACGGTTTCAAGCAGCCGTTCGATGTACGTGCCGCCCTGTGGAATCCGGTCGTCCTCGGACTGTAACAGCCGGTAGCGTTCGCGGTTTTCGACCGAGTCGAGGTCGAGGTCGATCGGCATCGTCAAGCCGACCCGGGCGACGCGCCCGTCGTTGGGAAATACCCACGGATAGGCGGTGTGCCCCGGCATGTACCCCCACCAGAACTTGATCCGATCGTCTTCGAATAGCTCCGGGGGAAACTCCCGGTACTCCTGGTACGCGATGTGGTTCGCCCGACGGGTTTCGAGGCGGTCCATCGCCGCTTCGGGGAGCCAGCGCTCGAGAACCCGGCCGGTGACCGTTCGTTGAGGGCCGTCGGCCAAGATGAGGTACTCGGCCTCGATTTCGGTGCCGTCCCGAAGGGTTAGCATGTGTGAGGGGCTTCCAGTGAGCGTCGTCTCGACGTCGGCGACGCTGGCTCCAACCCGGTAGTCAGCCCCGGCGTTCCGCGCCCGTTCGCCCAGCCAGTCGTCGAAGCGTGCCCGGTGCATCGTGAACCCGAAGTTGGGGTACGTGGAGTCGATTCCCGTCTCGGTCAACGACAGGGTTTCAGCGGGGCCGATGAACTCCGCCGCCGAGAGTTCGCGGTGTTTGACGTGTTCGGGGACGGGCTCGTCGAGATCCATAATGTCGACCCAATAGTCGAGGATGCCCGCCGCATCGGTCGAGTCCGGGCCCCGGCCGTCCCGGTCGGCCCGGGGGACGCCCTTCTCAAGGACGACGACGTCGGCCCCCTCGCGAGCGGCCGCGTGGCCGGCAGAGGAGCCGGCCGGCCCCCCGCCGACGACGGCGACATCTACGCGTTGCATACCCTGTTTCGGGGACCGGCGGGGCTTAAAACGATTGAAGCGACGCGTCCGGACGACGTGTCAGTACGTCGGCGACTCCTTGGGGACGCCCCCGCGTTCGTTCGGTGCGCGAGCGAAAACGCAGAGCGCGTTGGAGGGCCCTTGAGGTACGCGATGGCGGCGTTGTTGATCGGCCCGGCGGCGGCTCTCGATCTGCGGTGACTCGAGATGGTCCGTGTCCGGGGTCGCGAAATCGGCCTGGATGATATGGGAGTGGTTTTAGATCCACCCAGGTTGTTCGTCGACATCGTCGTAGCCCGACGGGCGCGTCAGCCCGATGAGTCCGTTGGCCTCGCCGACGGTCACGTACGCCTCGATCCGCGGGTTCGTCTCCGGGGGACGGAATATTTTGCGGGGTCGGTCATCCCCTCGCCGCCGCGGCCGGTGTAGATTTTCATCGCTGCTCAGTCGTTGGCGCTACGACAACGTGAACCCGTGTGGGACTGCTGTCGTCCGACTAGTTCAGGCAGCCGAGTTCCCGGAATCGGCTCCGAACGAAGCCGGCTGCCGCCCTCGTCTTCGAGGGCTGACGGATCCGCTCCATCTCGTCGTCGCCCAATTCGAAATCAAAGACGTCGCGGTTCGCGGCTATGTGCTCTCGGCTCGTCGCCTTTGGGACGGTCACAACGTTCGGCTGCTGGACGAGCCAACGGATCGCGACCTGCGCCGGGCTCTTGTCGTACCGGTCCCCGACGGCCTCCAAGACCGGGTCGTCCAAGACCCCGCCGTGGGCCAGCGGCGAGTAGGCGGTCACGACGATGTCGTGAATTCGGCAGTAATCGAGCAGTTCGGTCTGGGACCAGTAGGGGTTGTACTGGACCTGATCGGTTAGGATGCCGTGCTCGGAGAACTCACGGGCGCGGTCCAGCCGGTCGATGTCGAAGTTCGAAACGCCGATATGCCGAACCGACCCCTCCTCGACCAACTCGTTCATCGCGGCCAGGGTCTCCCGGAGCGGCGTTGTCACGTTCGGCCAGTGGATCAAGAGCAGGTCGACGTACGAGGTACCGAGTTTTGCGAGGCTCTCCTCGGTCGATTGACGCACCTCATCGTAGCCGCGATTGCCGCTCCCGAGCTTCGTCGTCACGAAGACATCCTCGCGGTCGACATCGCTGTCGCGGAGTGCGGCGCCGACCTGCCGCTCATTGTCGTACTCCTGTGCGGTGTCGAGGTGGCGATAGCCGAGCTCCAGCGCCGTTCGGACCGCCTCGCGACACTGTTCGCCGGTCAGCCGCCATGTCCCGAGCCCGACAGACGGGATTTCGACGCCGCTGGCTGTGGTGGTGTTCATACCGCTGGTACGGACGCGAGTCGCATAACTCCCGCGTCAGGGGAACTCCCGGAGCGCCTCAAGGATTGATTCGATCGATGCCGACGTCGTCGCGAGCGAGACGCCGTCCGCTCGGGCGAGCGCTGGGGCGTGCTCCCAGAGATCGTCGCCCTCGAGACCCTGAAGGATGACCGCCGACGGCGTCGGCGTCACGACCCGCAACGCAACGAGCGGCGACTCGCCCCGTGTCACGTTGGTGAACACGAGCGCGCGGTTCGTCGACTGGCCGTAGAGCCGGTAGAACTCCTCGCTGGAGAGCCGCTTGATTGCCTCGACGCTGTTTATTACCGTGTGACCCGCGATCGTCTCGGCACCCCCCGATACGACCGTCTCCGCATCGATAGCGTCATAAAACCGCGAGAGCGGGATTGTCGCCGGGTACTCCCGGAGGTCGTAAACGACATCCTTGTCGAACCCAGCCGACAGGACCCTTGCATGTTGGCGGACGCGGTCGCCGCCCCGGCGTTCGTCGATGTCAAGCAGTGACCTGACGACACGACTGACGACCCTGATCCCGGGGTTCTCCCGCCGACCGCTCTCATAATCGGAGACGACCGACGCGGAGACATCGAGTTCGTCCGCGAGCGTCGTCTGTGCCACGCCGAACTCCTCGCGCCACTTCCGCAACGTCGCTCCCGGATCGTCCGACAGCGTTACCTCCCCGGCGATTCGCTCGGCGAGTTCCGCACGCGCATCGCGCATACGTCCTCATGTGCTCCCTGACGATATAAGAGTGGCCTCACATCTTGCGAGTAGGCCTACGATCCGAGGTAGCTGATACCGCTGGCCTGCGGTGGTGTGTGCCCCTGCCAGCGGGTTTATATCGATCGGACCCTACCCCACGGCCATGCCGTCGACGCTCGTTGCTGTCGCCGTCGGTGTCCTCCTTGCTATTGCGCTTCTCGGTCCAGCATTCAACCGCAGTTCCGTGGCGATCGTCGCCGCCGCCGCCGCGGCCCCTGATCTCGACCTCGTCTTCGCGCTCGTCGACCTCGGCGACCCGAACGCAACCCTGCACACCGTTTTCGTTCCCCTCCTCGCGGCGGCGGTACTGTACTCCGATACCCGGCTTGGCGGGGCCTCGCGACTCGCCGACCGGTACGGCCTGTACGGGGTTCGGGTCGCGTGGGTCGCCATCGCCGCCCTCATGATCGCGGGAATCGGGGTCGACGCGTTCAGTTCCGAGGGCGTCGCGCTGTTATACCCACTCTCGGGTCGGTACTACGCCGTCGTCGGCGGGTTCCTCCTCTCGACGCAGGACGGCATCGTCCAGACCTACGTGACGCTCGCCGACGGGTGGATCGAGGTATCCTCGCCGGGGACGCTCGACACCCACACGATCCCTTCGCCCGTCACCCCCGGCGGCGACCGACGGCTCCGGATCGTCGAAACCGGCGAACAGGCCGTCCTCGTCGCAACGGCGATTGTCGCCCTCGCGGCGAAGTGGCTGGTCGAACGGTACGATCGTCTAGCGGAGGCGCGGGCCTGATGCCCTCGTCGGTCGTCCATGCCGCGGTTGCGGCGGTACTCGCGGTCGGACTCCTCGGTCGGTTCTATGATCGCCAGGCACTCGCCATCGTGGTCGCGATCGTTCTGGTCCCGGAGTTGGACACGGCGCTGGGACTGGTGATTGCGGGTGCCCATCGGACCGTCCTGCACACGATGGGCCTCTCGGCGGTCGCCACCCCACTCCTGTACTGGGAGACGACCCGAGAGGGGTCCTGGATCCGGGGGCGGTGGGGCGCCCGCGGCGTCCGAATCGCCTGGGTCTGTCTCGTCGTTCACACGTTCGCCCACATCGCATTCGATTGGACACATCTCGAGGGGATCAACCTCATCTGGCCGGCCGTAGATCGGTTCTTCGTTCTCGAGGGCGAGATGTACGTCTCCGCGTCGGAGGGCTTCGTCCAGACGTTCGTCGATATCGCCCGGGATCCCGAGACTGGCCGGGGCGTGATCGACGCGGGGCAGGGCGGTACGCGGGCCGAAACGCACGTTTCGAATCCGGCCCAGCCCGATCCCCAGCCGGATCCTGGCCCCGTCGATCGTCGCTTTCCGATCGCCGTCCGGGGGTGGCAACTCCACCTCCTCCTCACCGGCGCGTCCGTGATGGCCGCGAGGCGGCTTCAGTCCGATCAATTTAATCCGAGAGGCTGCGGCCCGAACAGTACATCCGATGACTGACGCGACGATCCGCCCGTATGACCCAGCGTCCACCGGCGACCGGCGGGCGCTCTGGGATCTCAAGCGGGAGTTCGAGACCGGAATCGGCGAGGCGACCGGCGGCGAGGACAAGTCGAGCCGGTACGAGTCGAAGTTGACTCAGGGGTATAAACGGCGGTGGCTGGAGTGGGTCGACCGCTGTGTCAGCGACGAGGAGCGCTGTCTCTCACTGGCCGAAACTGAGAGCGAGGGTGTGGTAGGGTACGTCTTCGTGCTGCCGGAGCGGCTATCGTTTATTTGGGATGCGGCTGTGGTCAACGAACTATACGTTGCCCCCGAAAAGCGGGGCGATGGCATCGCCGACGCGCTGTTCGAGCAAGCCATCGGGGTCGCCGAGGAGCAGGCGCTGCCGCTCGATCGCCTCCTGCTCGACGTCGACCGGGACAACGAGCGCGCGCGGCGGTTCTACGAGGGGTACGGCTTCGAGCCGTGGGGCGAGGTCGTCGCGCGCGAACTGTGAGGGTTCGTCGTCAAGCGCCTACTGACCGCCTCCGGCTCCGGTATTCGCGGCGACAACCCCGCCGAGTGAACCGAAGACCACCGGAAAGACGATCCCGGCAAGGACGATCGCCGGCACCAGTTCCGGGCGCCCGCTGAAGGTCGCGCCGAGCGCTTCCGAGGACACTCGGAACACGACCGCGCCGACTGCAGACAGCGTCAGATACGCCGGTGCGGCGAGCGCGCCGGCGACCGCACCCTCGGCCGTATCGGTGACGCCGCTAGATCGGCCGACAAAGACCCCAGCCGTGACGAGGAGCGCGACCGGGACGACATATAAAAGCGGGGTGAACCCGTCGCCGCCGACGTATGAGACCGACCGAGTCCCGCCGAAGCCCAGGAAGCCGGCCTCGATGACGGTGTCGACGAAGTGGCTATTAAAAAAGACCCAACCGACGAAGTCGATCGTGCCGCCGCTCTCGACGTTTCCGGATATTTCACCGAGTTCGGAGCCCTCGATGCGGGCGAGGACGACGAGCGCCGTCAGTGCGTAGCCGACGATCCACGTGGCTGTGCCGGCGAGGGCTCCCATGACGAACGAACGGCTATCAACTTCGATATCCGAGGACATTCCGTCTCAACGGAAAACGTGGGTTTAAAAATAGCTTGTGGCCATCGATCGGGGCTATCGGCCCCGAGCTACTCCAAACACCCCCGGGAATCGACTCGCTAAAGGGTCGCTTCGGTGTCGATACCGTAGACACGGGCCGGCGTTTCGACGTGCGCACGGCGAAGCGCCTCATCGTGCCCCGCGTCCGCGAGTGTCGCGGTCCGCCTCGGGACGGTCTTCGGACCGAGCACTGCGCCCGGGCGGTCCGGGTCGTCGATAAAGTCGGTCTCCATGAAGAAGGGCCACTCTCCACCACAGGCGCGTTCGAGGTCATCGGTGTTGGCGATGACGCTCGGGATCGGCCCCTCAATGTAGCCCCCGGAATAATGCTTGACGACCTGCTCACGCGGGAGTCCCTGGGCTTCGGCCCACTCCGCGATGTCCTCAAAGTCTTCGCCGCCCTCCGTGTGGAGTTGGACGGCACAACCGACCTCTGCGGCGCGGGCAAAGGCGTGCCGCATGACCTCGTTTGAGGCGTCCCACGTCGCGTCCGCGACATCGTAGTGGGGGCGCCCAGACTTGATCGCGAGTGCTGGCCCGGAGGCGACGTACTCGGCGGCGACATCGATGCCCGCCTTCATTAGGTCGGCGGCCTCCTCTGGATCGTAGCCCCGTTCGAGCAGTTGAGATATCAACGCCGGGTGAACGCCGAGGACGGGGCGGGCCCGGCCGGGAAGCACTTCGTCGGCCGCCTCGGTCACCTCGACGGTGATATCGAACGTCTCCCGGAAGCCGTCCTCGTCGTCGACCTCGCCGACGAGGTTCCAGGAGGGCTTGTTGAGAACGTTCAGGTGGGTTCCGCCGGCGCGTTCGAACTCCTCGGCGGCTTCGACCCCACGTCCGTTGACCGGGTCGAGATGGAGGTGGTTATCGAGTACAGGGCCGTCGTACATATCTGGAATTCGGCCGGCAGTTTAATAGGGATTGTTGTCGCGTTCGGGGGCATCGCTCGCTCCGATCGACAGGCAAAGCAGGCTGTCGTCGCCCGCTTTGCTCGACGGGTGAGGCGGCCGTCGTCGCCCGCTTTCAAGTCACTCGATCGTCAGTTCGCCATCATTGCTGTCCTCGTCCCACTCAAGTTCGAGTTCGATACTCAACTCGCCGGGCCCGTCGGCCGGTCCCTCTCGCTCGGCTTTTAGTTCGAACGTCGGGCGGGCGGGCGGCTCCATCGTCACCGACTCCTCACCGGACCGGAGAGTGATCGCCTCACCCTCGTCAAGAGAGTCGGCGACGGTCCGGAGATAGGTCGCGATCTCGGATCGGTGCTGCTTGCTCTCGGATTTGAAAAGGACGTTCTCGGGCATGTGAGACGATACGCGGCGCGGGTATATAAAAACCCCCACGCCGATTTATAACCGCCTCCGGCGAGTATATAAACCAATAAACCGCTGGCTAAAAGCCGATCGACGCCTACCGTTGAATATGACCAACCGCATCGTCGGCGGGCCTCGGATCCAGGCCACCACTGCGTCACAGATTGAATCGGGGGCTGCGCGAGTCCGTGCCTGCTGGAACTCGTTCCGCGAGCGATCCTTGGGCGAGCGCAACGGCACGCTGCTTGCCTGCTTTTTCAGCGCTAAATCAGTCATAAACGGCGGTCCGCTGTACACCGCGACCCACCCAATAACCGACAATGACGCCTTGCTCGGCCTCGGTGAGACGCTCTCCGAGTACCTCAGTCCTCGGCCCGATCACAGCGACCGCGCCTCGCTCGTTCGACCCGGCTTCCCGACCGCTCGACACTCCCAGGGCGGTTATCGATGACCGATCGACTGGTCGAACGCGGGCCGATCCGCGCCGCGACGTTCTTCGCGCTCGCGTTCGTCCTCATGGCTGTCGGGGGTGCCCTGATCGGTGAGTTCCGGATCGGCGTCCGGTGGGGGATCGGTCTCGGCGTCGCCTTCGGTGCGTTCGCGTACGTCTTCCTCAGGCCGACGGAGGCCTCGGACGGTACCTGACTGTTTCGGAGCCCTCGCGATCCGTATCCCCGGTCTCTGCGTTTGTGGTCGTGTTCGGACCTCGAAAACGCCTCGTTTATTAACGCGACCGATGAAGAATCAGTATGGCTGAACACGACAGCGGAGCGCCAGCGATCGATTCGAACCTGTTCGTGACAGTGTCGGGTCCACCCGGTTGCGGCGCGACGGCGCTCTGCACCCGCCTCGCGGAGGCGATGGACTGTCCGTACGTCTCCGGCGGCGACATCTTTCGCGACCTCGCGACGGACCGCGACATGACGCTAACGCAGTTGACGGCGGAGGCCCAGAAGTCCGACGAGATCGATCGAGCCCTCGATCGACGCCTGCTCTCGATCGCTGAAAAGTGGGGCGCAACCAACCGGCCGTTCATCCTCGAATCGCGGCTAGCCGGGTGGCTCGCGGGGAATCGCGCCGACTTTCGAATCTGGCTCGACGCCCCCGAGTCGGTTCGCAAGGAGCGGACCGACAGTCGCGAGGAGACGGCTGCCGAAATGAGCGTCCGGGAGGTCAACGAGGCTGGTCGCTACCAGTCGTACTACGATATCGATCTCGACGATCGGACGTTCTACGACCTCCAGATCAACACGGCCCGGTGGAGCAAGGCGGGCATGCTCGAACTCGTTCGGGCGGCAATCGAGGCCTACGATCCCGACGATGACGAGGGAGCATTCGAGGCGGACCCGATCGAAATCACCGAGTAACGACGGAGCGAACGACTTTTTCTCAAGTTATGTCCTCCGAGGTCGTTTCAGCATAGGGGACGAGCGTCAATTTCTCGCGCTGTGGTCGAGATCATTTATACCAGTCGAAGGAAATAATTTCTGTAGCAGTCGGAGTTAATCGACGAGTGGCCTCAGTCTTCGAGGCGAACGGCGTTGACTTGACCGTCTTGTCCGGGGCGGGAGGTGACGCGGGCGCGACCGGCGTCGGTCTCGATGACGGCCCCCTTCGTGATGATGTTCCGTCGAACGTAGTTCGGGTTCGAGGCGTTCTCGACGACGTCCTCGATAGCCGCACGTTCAACGCCATCGTCGGTTGCGACGCTCGCGGCGTCCGCCTCGACGGCACGAACTTTCACGTTGCCACCGTGGGTTTCGACGACTTTCAGTTGCTGTTCGCCGATCTGTGTTTCGGTGGGCGAAGAGCCGTGTTCGTGCTTGCGCTTCTTTCGAACGTTTCGCCGACGACCACCGGTTCGCTTTTTTGTAGACCGAGCGTGGTTCATGTTTGTCACGTGTCCGGGCGCGTACTTGAATGGCTCGGGTTAGGGCTATCAGCGTCGTGGGAGCCGATCATCGACGACGGCGCGCGCGACCGCGACGGCGTTCTCAAGCCCGGTCTCGAACCCGGCTTCGAATCCCGATGAAAAGAACGACTCTCTGGCGGCCTCGTCGCCTGACTGGCGGTCGTGGTTTGAGATGCCGCGGAGGCTGAGATATTGATCGGCGTATCTGAACCGGGCGAGAGCCGTCGCCGTGCCGGCGTCCTCCATCTCGGTCGCCAAGTGCGGCTCGCAGCCGTGCTCGTCGGCGAGCCACGACGCCTCCTCGGCCAGCCGTCGCCCGTGCCAGAGTTCGTCTCCGCAGAGGTTCGTCCCCGTTACCACCTCGGGGTCTTGGCCCGAATCAGAGTCGGCTGGGTCCTGCCGGCCCTGATCGCCATCATCGGCGTCGGCTTCCGGCGGGCGGAGTGTGACCCCCTCGGCCAGCGATTCGGCCCGAGAGACCAACTCCGAGTCAAACCCAAACGCTCCACGGTCAGTGTAGGGATCGGACGCGATCGGAACTGACCCCTCCTCGTCGGGATCGAACCGGCACTTGTCGTCCCAATCTAAGAGCCGATCGGCGACGACGACCGACCCGATCGGGAGGTCGGGCGGCCCCCCGGCGACGCCGACCGAGCACACGAGCGCCCCGTCGAGGTCGACCGCTTCGCTCGCACACACTGCGGTTGTCGTCGTCGCGGCGGCGGTTTTGCCGATTCCCGTCGGGACGAGGCCGAGGCCGCGGCTGGTGTACTGAAGCGGGGCGGACAGCCCCGGCACGTCGACCGCGTGCTCGAACTCGTATGCGCGCCGCCAGGGATCGGCCTCGCTCGGGACGCCCTCCAGGTCGTCGAACGCCGGTAACACGAGCGCACGCAACGTGACTGACATACCGTTGGGTCGTTCGAAGGGAAAAAAAGGGTGGGGTCCTCCGAAGACGGGGGACCGGGGTTCGGACGACAGCGCGGGATCGGCCCTGATTGTGGCGAACTGGCATCGATTCAGCCGTCGTCCCGATCCCGGTGCCGGCTGAGCGCCGCCCCCATCGACAGTTTCCCGAGCGCGACCTGTCGGGCGAGTTCTTCGTCTATCGCGCGCTGGTCGTCGCCCCGTTCACGAGATCGTTCCTGTATCATCCGTATTTCGCCGACCGTGGGCTCAACGTCCCGCGATTCGACCTCCTCTCCCTCGGTTCGGGCGATGTTGACCGCCGCGAGCACGTCGCCCATGCCGCGGACGCCACGGCCTTGATACGGCGTCGTCCCAGTCTCGTCGACGAGTTCGACTGGGGCACTCTCGATCGCGTCGACGATGCGGGCGCCGCGAAGGCGCGCGCCGTCGCCGATCCGAACCAGCGGGTCGGCTGCATCCTCAAGTTCCCGTTCGATAATCTCGGGGGCGTCGGAGCCTGGAACCTGGAACGCCGCGACGACTGTCCCGCCGGACATGACGACGATCCCAGGGCGGTCGCCGGGATCGACGCCGACGACTGTGCGGCCGTCCTTGCCGCGAAGGTTCGCGAGTGCCGTCTCGACTGCCCGTCGGGGATGATCGGGTGACGCCCGAACCGTCGGTATCGGCGGATGTTCGTCCTCGGGACCGACGATAGCGACCGCCGCAGCGTCCGGGAGTTCTTCGCCCGGTTCGAGCGTATCGAACCTGACGTTTCGGTCGCGCAGCTCCTCTACCACGTCGTGGTACACCTCGAAGTCCGCCGTCGCGACGACGATCACTGCCAATCTCGTACGCGCAGGGATGTATTAAATTCGGTGGCGTGGGCGAGTTAGCCTCGGACGACGGCGACGGGTCGGAGTCGGGTGCGTGGGTTTTTAAGCGAACGCGCCGAACGTTGCGATGTGAGCGAGCTGCTTCCGACGGGGTGTGAGTCGATCGATTCGTTGCTCGGCGACGGCCTTGAGCGCGGGGTCGTCACGCAGGTGTACGGCGCGCCGGCGTCGGGAAAGACGAATCTCGCGCTGTCGGCGGCGATCCGGACCGCGGCGTCGGGGGGGACGGCGCTGTATATCGACACCGAAGGCATTTCGCTGGACCGATTTGAGGCGCTCGCCGAAGCCGCCGCCGATGGCGACGACGTCGAAGCGATCACGAGTCGGGTAATCGTTTCCGACGCCGTCGACTTCACGGAGCAGCGCGAGGCTGTCCAAGACGCCGGTGATCTTGCAGAGCAGACCGATCTGATCGTCCTCGACAGCGCGACGGGGTTCTATCGACTCGAACGCGATAGCGACGACGAGGGGGAGACACTCCGAACCGTCGCCCAACAGGTGACCCACCTCCTCGCACTAGCGCGACGACACGACATCGCGGTCCTCATCACGAACCAGGTGTATTCCGACCCCGAGACCGACAGCGGTCGCCCGCGACCGCTAGGCGGGCACACGTTGACCCACTGGTCCGGGGTCGTCCTCCGATTCGAGCGGTTTCGCGGCGGAAACCGGCGGGCGACGCTCGAGAAACACCGATCGAAACCGGCCGGCGAAACAGCCCGTTTCCGGATCACGGACGCGGGGCTTGAGGCGGTCGACGAAACCACGGCCTGAGGTTGTGAGGTCAGCGTCGCTTTCGCTCAGTCCGATGCCGGTTCGCCACCCGGTCGGTCCCGGTTGGCCCGCGACGGCGGCGGATAGACGCCCTCGTCGGGCGACCTGGCGCGTCCGTCAGCGGGCAACACACACCGTTCAGGTTCGCGGTTGACGTGTCGGTACTGGTCAGGAGCGTTCGCGAGGGGGTGTGCAGGGTTTTCGCCGCTGTCGATCCGTGCGGCACGGAGTTCGTCGAACCCCGCGACGCGGGCGCGGATCCCGCGCCAGTGGTGGCTCGTCCCCCGCGGCACGCTGAAAGGGTGTGGCGGCCTAGTATCGGGACCCCGGCCGGCGAGAATCGCCCGATTGACGTTGGCCGCCAGGTCGTCGTGGTCGACGAGGACACCGACGCGGGCCGTCCGCGGCGTACGGGCGGCAAGTACGTCGAGCCCGAGATGCAGTGCCCGGTACTCCGCGATGTTGTTATTCGGCACGGCGTCGGGCAAAGAAAGTCGGGCGACCCGTTTGCCGCCGCGCGTTTCGATGACGACGCCCAACCCGCCGTCGCCCTCGGTGCGATAGGAGCCGTCGGTCGCGATATAAAAGTCCCGACAGTGGGTGCGAGGGGGGTGTGCGATGTGCGGCGTGGGCGATTCGTCGAACAGGTTCCGCAGTGCCGGCCGGCTGTAGGCGGCCATACGATACCTTGGTCTCCGTCGTTACATAAATCCATGGCCCAGATCGGCCAGAGCAGCAAAATATGCCCCGACTCGACGCCCCCCGACCGGCCGATCAGCCGGAAACCGGGAGGGCCCCCCGATTGGGTACCAGTATGGTCGTGCCGACGCACAAACACATAAGGTATCTGCGACCGTACATGCGAATGGTAAATGGTCGACTCGACTCAGCTTGCGGAAAGCAAATCAATACATCGAGAGACCGGGAAGACCTTTTATTACGCGACTCGGCTGCTCCCCGAGCGCGTCCGCCACTCGACGTACGTCCTGTACGCGTTTTTCCGGGTCGCGGACGAGGTCGTCGACAACCCCGAGGGGTCGAGTCCGACTGAACAACACGAGCAGTTGCTCGAGATTCGCGATGCGGCACTGGGCCGCGAGCCGACCGATGACTCCGTGTTAGCGGCGTTTTCCGAGCTCAGAGAGCGTCACGACATCCCGGACGAGGAGGTCGAGACGTTCGTCGACGCCATGCGGACTGACATCGAGAAGTCGAGATACGAGACCTACGACGAGCTTGAGACGTACATGCGCGGGTCGGCTGCGGCGGTCGGCGTCATGATGACGATCATCATGAAAACAGGCGACGACGAGTCGGCGCTTCCAAAGGCGAGGCGACTCGGTGAGGCGTTCCAGTTGACGAACTTCCTTCGCGACGTTGGCGAGGACATCGTCGACCGCGATCGGATCTACCTTCCGAGGGAGACGCTCGACGCATACGGCGCCGATCCGGCAGATATCGAGAGCCGACGCTTCACCGAGGAGATCGGGGAGGCAATCGAACACGAGATGCGACGCGCCGAGCAACTCTACCGGGAGGGTGTCTCCGGCATCAAGTACCTCCCGATAGACTGTCAACTCCCCGTCCTCACCGCGGCGGTTCTGTATGCGGACCACCACCGGCTCATCCGCGACCGGGAGTACGACACGGTCACAGCGACGCCCTCTATCGGCACGCTTCGAAAGCTCTCTTTGGTCGCGAAGACGCGATGGTACTGGGTGTGGAACAAAGACCCCGAAGCGGTCTTCGCAAAGGTGAGCGAGATCCCGACCGTCGAGGAGGAACCCGCGCCGAGAACCCGCCCCGGAGATCCGGTTCCAATGGGGTAACGCCGCTTACCGCTCCGGAAAGTCAAATCGGTCTGTTCGCCACAGCCCATATCCGAACAGCGCAGCGAGCAGCGCCGCGATCCAGTTCCCGAAGTACGCGTTGATGACCCCCCACAACACGACGAAACTCACCAGATCGTCGAGCATGAACTGGCAGCGCTCAACGCGGGAGTACAGTCCCTCGCGGTCGAACGCGCGATCGAGAATGCCGACGGCGACCACTGCCGAAAGCACCCACCCTGCGTAGTTCGTCCACGGCACGCCGTAGTACCAGCCGCCGGCGGCGTAGCCCCAGAACCCGAGCGAGACGGCCGCCGGATCAAGCGCGAGATCCATTCCGACGACGGCGGCGACGACCACCGGGAGTCGGACCGCGGTCCGTCCGGCCAGGTCCCCAAGAAGCAACAGACACAGCAGATAGGCGTTCACCACGAGCGGGAGGAAAAAAAGCGGAAGCGCCGCGGGCACCTCCCCGCCGATCATCGGTCCGAGGTTGACACCGTACTCGAAGACTCCGTACGGATAGCCGGTGACTACCCCGACGGCCTCGATCGCGTAGGTGTATCCACAGAGGGCGAGAAGACTAACAGCCGTCCGTCGGGTGATGAGCGGTGCGACGCCGGCGATGAGGGGCAGCCGCATCACGGCGATACCGAAGAGCAACAGGTAGGGGTTGAAATTCAGCGGCCCCGGCAAGAGCGCCTCCGCGGAGGCCAAGAGCGTGATTGCGCCGATCGCGGGAAAGACCACGGCGATCGTGAAGCGGTTATCCTCGACGACTTCGTCGAGACGGCGTTCGAGGCGGGCCCGGGCCGGCAGTTCGACGCTAGCCATACAGCATCACCCAGAGCGCGGCGAGGGTCAACGCCGTCCCGGCGGCCGTGTTGAGCACCGGAAACCACCAGTAGGCTCGATCGACGGAGACGGGAGAAACAGCGACAAACGCGACGAAGACCGGGTAGACGCCGAGGACCGCGGCAAAAAACGGGTGGACGGTTCCGAACACTACGGCGGCGGCGAGCCAACAGAGCCCACAGTAAACGTAGGTTCGGGACTCCCCGAGTGCCGTCGCCGTCGTCTCGATACCTGCCGCCCGGTCGGGGTCGATATCGGGGATCGCCGAGAACGTGTGCATACCCATCGTCCACAGCCACCCGCCGAGAATCGCGGCCGGCGGCGGGGCTGTCCCAGCGATGGCCGCGTACGCGATGACACCGGGGAGGACGTAGAGCCCGTTTGAAATCGAATCGAGAAACGGCGTCGTCTTGAATCGTAGCGGCGGGGCACTGTACTCGACGGCGAGAAACAGAAACGCCGCCAGCGCGACGATGCCGGCGGCGGGCAACGACGGCACAAACGCCACCGCCAGGGCACCAGTGAGCGCGACAAGTCCGGGGACGAGTCGGCCGCCGCGATACTGAACCTCCCGCCCTGCCTCGTCTTTTTTCGGGTTATCGGTGTCGACGTCGGCGTCGAACACGTCGTTGACCCCGTAGAGGAACACGTTCGCAGGGAGCAGAAAGTACGCGAACAGCGCGACGGCTAGGGGGGCAAACAGCTCCGCCGGGGTTCGGGCTGCGTAGACGACACCGACCACCACGGGCCCGGCGAGGTAGAGCCAAAACCGAGGGCGCGAGAGCCGGAGCAGATAGCCCGCGGTCGTCCGCTCGCTCGGCAGGAGTCGATCCAGGACGGGTTGGGTCATACGGCGTCGTCAAGCAGGGCGTTGGCGGTGTGTTCGCCGCTTATGAGGCACATCGGGACGCCGATCCCGGGGGTGGTGTATGAACCGGTGTAGTAGAGTCCGGGAGACGCCTCCGAGCGGTGCGACGGACGGAGCAGGGCCGTCTGTTTGAGGGTGTGCGCGAGGCCGAGCGCCGTCCCCTGCATGCTGTTGTATCGGTCGGCGAACTCCGAGACCGAGAACTGTTCCTCGAAGACGATCCGGTCGCGCAACTCGACGCCGGTGTTTTCGGCGATATCGTCGAGAACGAGGTCACGATACCACGTCCGAACCTCCTCGGTGTCGTCGAGTCCCGGCGCGACGGGGACGAGTGCGAAGAGGTTCGAGTGTCCCTCGGGGGCGACGCTGTCGTCCGTCTTCGAGGGGACACAGAGGTAGTAAGCGGGGTCCTCGGGCCAGGCCGGATCGTCGAATATCTGCTCGAAGTGCGGGTCCCAGTTCGTCGGCAACACGAGCGTGTGGTGTTCGAGCGGTTCTACATCGCCCTCAACGCCAAGGTACAGTAGGAACGCCGAGGGGGAGTACGTCCGCGACTCCCAGTAGTCGTCGTCGTACTGGCGCTCGTGCTCTGGGAGGAGTTCGCGCTCGGTGTGAGCGTAGTCGGCGTTGCTGACGACGTAGTCCGAGTCGAATGTGCCGGCCTCGGATTCGACCGTGAAGCCATCGCGGCGGTTGAGAATCTCCGAGACCTCCGCGTCGGTAACGTATTCGACGCCCATTCCCTTACCCAACTCGACGCAGGCGTCGACAACCGACTGGAGGCCGTTCTCCGGGTAGTAGACGCCGAGGTTGAAGTCGACGTGGCTCATCATGTTGTAGATTGCGGGCGTATTGGTCGGCGCACCGCCGAGGAACACCAGCGTGTACTGCATGATCTGGCGGAGTTTCGGGCTCTCGAAGTAATCGGCGACGTAGTCGTCCATCGTCCCGAGCAACTGGAGGCCGATCGGGGCCGCACGCATCACGTCGAGGTCGACCCAATCGCGAAGGCGGGGGCGATCCTCGTAGATGAAGTGCTCCATGGCGACGCCGTAGTGCTCTTCGGACGTGTCGAGGTACTCCGCGAGCGCATCGCCAGCCCCCGGTTCGTAGGAGTCGAACAGCTCGTACATATCCTCGCGGTCGGCGGTGATGTCGACGGTGTCGCCATCTTTGAAAAAGATCCGGTAGTGCGGGTCGAGGCGTTCGAGTTCGTAGAAGTCCTCCGGTTCGTGGCCGAAGTGGTCGAAAAACCGCTCGAAGACATCGGGCATCAGATACCACGAGGGACCCATGTCAAACTTGAAGCCCTCGGCTTCGAGCACGGACGCGCGCCCGCCGAGGCCGTCGTTCTTTTCCAGTACCGTGACGTCGAAGCCGGCATCGGCGAGATAACACGCCGTCGACAGGCCGCCGAAACCAGAGCCGACGACCACCACGGAGGGGGATCGAGACATATCACACGGTACGGTCGGGAGCCATATGAAAACGTGTGTGGTGGAAAATGCCACGGGGAAACGACCTTGCCGCCCCCGGACGAATCGGTCACATGGACACAGCAGTCGTTACGGGTGGCTCACGCGGCATCGGCCGGTCGGTTGCGGCGACGTTCGTCGAACGCGGTGCCCACGTCGTCGTCTGTGCGAGGGACGCCGAGGAACTCGAGCGCGCCGTCGCAGACATCGACCCGTCCGGCGAGGCGGTGACGGCGATGCGTGCGGACGTCCGCGACGAGTTCGATGTCGAGCGTCTCGTCGAAACCGCCGCCCGGGCAGGTGACGCCGCAGGAATCGACTGTGTCGTTGCGAACGCCGGGGTATTTTACGGAACGCCCGGTGAGACGGCGATCGAGGCGGTCCCGTACTCGGCGTTCGACGATACGCTTCGGACCAACGTCCGCGGGGTGTTCACCACCGTCCGCGAGTCGATCCCACATCTGACCGCCGACGCGCGCGTACTCGTTCCGTCGGGACGGATCGCCCGCGAGGCGACGGATGGGTACGGCGCTTACGCGGTCTCGAAGGCAGCCGCCGAGGCAGTGATCCGCCAGTTCGCGGCCGAAACGACGTGGCCGATGGGGGTCGTCGACCTCGGGATGGTCGAAACCGAACTGACGGACCACGCGAACGGTCGCGACCCCGGGGATATCGCACCGATGTTCTGGTGGGCGGCGGTGGAAGCCGACCCCGAGACGGTCGATGGCGAGATCGTCGGGCTGCGGGAGTGGAAGCGGGCTACGAGATGAGATCGACCCGCGATGTCGTTCGCTTCATTTTATTTATGAAATATTTAGTCAAAACTAACAGATTAAAAACAAAAGCGGATGGCCGGGGTGTATAGATGGTCGAGACAGCGCCCGAACCGAATCGGGAGCATAAGTAGATCGTTACCGGTGTTTCCCGGCGGGCGTTCGGCCGGGGGGTAGTCGGAGATTCGATGCGGGGGCGATCAGATATCCGATATCCGGGGATACGCGTCGGGGAGTGCAGCGGCGTCCTCCGGCAGCAAGGCGACGACGAGGCGCTCGCTGAACCCTTCGACGTATTCGACCAGCGCGGCGATCCGGGCGGAGTCGATCGCCTCCAGCGAGTCTAAAAGCATGAACGGGACCGTCTCGTACACCTCGTGGGCCAGGTAACCGGCCAGCGCGAAGACGAGACCGGTCACCTCTCGTTCGCTCTCCGAGAGGTGATCGATCGTGTCCTCGTACGTCACCCCGCTGTCGGTCTGTCGAACGATATGGAGTTCGAAAGCGCGCTTTGTGACCTTGCGCCGCCCATCGCGCACCTCCTGCTCGACGCGTTCGAGCCAGATCCGTTCGAGATTGCTGTACCCGAGCGTCTCAAGCACCGAGTCCATGTGGTCGTTGAATCCGTCGACGGCCTGCTCCTCGATGCGGTCGATCCGGGTCCGGAGATCCTCGATCTCCGCGGTTAGCTCCTCGCGCTGCCGGCGAAGCTCCGACTCGGCGTCGAGGCGACCCTCAATGCGATCGATCTCGGCCTCGGTATCCTCGAGGTTCTCCTCAAGACGGCCCAGTTCGTACTCGTATTGATTCGCCTCTTTGTGGAGTTCCAACACCGCCTCGTAGCCGTCGCCGTCCTCGAGATCCTCGATTCCAGCCTCGAGGTCTTCGATCTCCGCCTGAAGCGTCCCGCGGCGCTCCGTGAGGCGATCGATGGCCGACTCGCTCCGCTCGATATCGGATTCGAGGTCGGCCCGCTGTCGTTGTAGCTGTTCGCGCCGGCGTTGGTGCTGTTCGAGGTCGCGAACCTCCTCGGTCAGTTCGTCGAGCCGTTCCTCGATATCGTTCACCTCGCCGAGTTTACTCCGGCTGAGTTCCTGAAGCCGATCGACGGTTGCCTCGATCTGGTCGCGTGAGACCTCGCTCCCACACGTCCAACAGGTCGTCGTCGCGTCTGGAAGGAGGCCGCCCGTCACTTCGTCCTCGTTTCTGTCCGCGTTCGCGTCCGTGGACGGGGCCGGAACCTCGAGCGCCTCAAGACGGTCGCCGTCCTCGCCGTCGAGCATGTCCTGGTTGAATCCGATGACGCTTTGAACCTCGTTGAGCTCCGATTCGAGTTCGCGTTTCTCCGTCCGGAGCGTCTCGATCCGCGCCTCAAGTTCTTTGATCTTCCCAACCGGAGCCGACGGCAGGTCCCCGATCTCCGTGTCCAGTTCGCGTTTCCGGACCCGAGCCGATTCGAGGCTCTCGCGTTCGGTTTCGAGTTCATACCGGATGTCCTCGAGTTCGGACCGCTTCGTTCGGAGGTCCGCGAGTCGCTCCTCCAGTTCGGCCTTCTCTGCTCGCGTCTGCTCGACGGTCACGTCCTTGGACTCGAGCGTCGATTCGACCGACGCGAGCTTGTCCGTTGTCTCGTCGATCTCGTCCTTGAGACGAGTCCGTTCGGCCTCGAGTGACGGTAACCGGTCCTTGAGACCGTCGAGCGTGTCGATTTCTTTCTCGATTTCGTCCCGCTCGCGGACGTGCCGTTCGATCTTCGTTTGTATCTCGTCGGTGTCGATGGGCCGCATGATCAGGTCACGCAGGTCACCACCGGTCGCGACAGCCCGTCTGGCCTCGTTGGACTCGAGCAGGAACGCGAACAGATCGGCGAGCGTCGGGTCCTCGAGATACGGCTCCCCACTGGCGGCGATCGCCGGCGCCTGTCTGGTGAACTCACGGGTGTAGGTCTCCTCGCCGATCCGCAACTCGGCGGTCGCGTTGTCGGCGTCACCTTTCATCGAGACGTCGCTGCTCCCGAGGACGGCCATGATCGCCTGCAGCAGCGACGTCCGATTCGTCGCGTTCTCGCCGGCGAGGATGGTCACCCCCGGATCGAACGTTACCGATGTCTCGTCGATCCCGCCGATGTTCCGGACGAAAAGAGTGGCCTCCCCAACGGCCTGCTCAGTACTCATAACTCATCGTATCGCGCCTCGGCGCATAAATATGATGAAACATCGACTCCGGCGAGTTGAACACAAGATACTAGTCGGCGTCGTCCCTTCCTCAGATATGGAAAACACCGACGACCAGTCCGGTTCGGGCCGGGGTCGCCGGAGCAAGGTCGTCCGCCTCATCGAGGAGTACGATCTGGACTCGGTGGGCGATGAACTGGAACGGCTCTGGACTGCCGAGGAGGACCGAAAGAGTCTCAGACAGCTAGCAACGTATTTTAATCAACGGCTACTCAGGCGCGCGCTCGAACAAGCCGATGTCCGACCGCTAGATGGTGAGGTCGAAAACACGTACCGACTCCTGACTGACGACGCCGAAAACACCGATCGAACCCGGATCCGCCGCCGTCTCGAGCGCGACGGCCTCGACGTCAAGACGCTCGAGACGGACTTTGTCACCTATCAGGCCATCCGAACGTACCTACAGAAACACCGCGGCGCCGAGTATACGCCGGATGAGACCGATCCGATCGAACGCGAGGTCGCGAACGTGGAACGGCTCCGCGGGCGGGTCGACTCCGTCACCGAGGGCAAACTCGAACAGCTCCGTTCCGGCGGGCACCTCGATATCGGGCCGTTCCGGACGTTCGTCGACGTTCGCGTCGTCTGCGAGGAGTGTAACACGCAGTTCGATGTCGTCGACCTGCTCGAACGCGGCCACTGTGAGTGTTCGGAGTAAGCCCCAACAGTCGAGGAGACCGTTTCAGTCGGCGACGGTTTCCACTATCGGCGTTTCACTAACAGCCCTAAACGTGTTAGGGGTGACACCGCAGACGCCGCTGTGGTGATTCGGATGGGGAGATGAACACGCGGCGCGCGCTTACTTACCAGATATAAACATATAATTTCTATTTATCATGTCTTCGGATACGGCCGATCCGTCGACAAAACCGAACGGATTCGATTCCCCAGTTTTATTCCTCTGCCGGGTGTTCCGGTGGCATGGAGTGTTCGGTTTCGGGGGATGTCTCGCAGTATCTAAACGTGCTCTACGATACGTACGATCACTTCGATGTCCGTCAAACGACCGTCGGCGTCGATCACGATGGGTTCGAGGCGGTCGCGGAGCGACCCGATGGCATCGCAGTTCGCGTCAAGGTCAAGGGAGATGGCGGATTGATCGCGTGCCCGGACGGTGACGACTGGGTGCTCCCCGGTGGGGTGCTTGACGATGCCCCCGCTCCCGATACCGTTGCTGACGCAGTCAAGCGCTGGACGGGAGTCCAGTGCACTATCGAGGGGCTCAATCGAGTCTCGATCGTCGGCGTCCGATGCGAGGGCTGTTCGGAACTGTGGACCGTTTCGGCGACGTTTTCGGCGACAGCGACCGGTGGGTCGCCGCACGAGAGCGCTGTCTGGCGGGAGCGGAACGCGCCGGTCGCTACGCCGCTTCCGTGAATCGGGGCTGCCGGACTCGACATACCCAAGGGCCGCCCGCTCCCTGTCGTGATATGGGCACGCCACTCGACTCGCGCGAGGCACAGGTCGTCGAAACCCTCGACCGACTCTACGAACAGTACCCCGAACCCGAGATATCCCTGGAGTTTTCAAGCCGCCTCGAACTCCTCATTTCGGTCATCCTCTCCGCGCAGTGTACTGATGAACGCGTCAACGGCGTAACGGCCGACCTCTTTGAGGCATATGACGGCCCCGAGGCATACGCCGAGGCCGACGAGTCTGAACTCGCCTCCGCCATCGATTCGATCACCTATTACAACAACAAAGCGAGCTACATCAAATCCGCCTGTCAGGATATCGCCAAGACCCACGACGGCAGGGTGCCGGATACGATGTCCGAGTTGACGGACCTCGCCGGTGTCGGGCGAAAAACTGCGAACGTCGTCCTCCAGCACGGCCACGAGGTCGTTGAGGGTATCGTCGTCGACACCCACGTCCAGCGCATCTCGCGGCGACTCGGGCTGACTGAGGAGCACTCCCCGAAACGGATCGAATCCGATCTCGTGGGAATTGTCCCGGAAGACGACTGGAAGGAGCTCACCCACCTGTTGATCAGTCACGGTCGCGACACCTGCACCGCACGTAACCCCGACTGCTCGGACTGCGTCTTGGAGGACATTTGTCCATCGTCGAAGCTGGACAGCGATATCGATCTAGCCGACGGCAGCGAGTGGTGAGCCGTCGCCGACGTTTCGCGTCACGGGGCCACCGGTGTGTCGACGCCTCGGTTTGCCGGCTGGCAGACCGATCCAGTGGCCGATCAACCTGATCTTTACTCGCGCGCGCGAGTGGCGTCAGACGCCCCGCAACGCTTTTTTCCATCGGATTCGACGAACGAACAATGAGTGAACTCGGTGATCTGCTTGACGATATTGTGTCGGACGTCGACGGGACGCTCCTGTTTTCCCCGAGCGGATCGCTGTACGAGCGCTTCGTCGAGGGGGGCACCCCGGTCGTCGTCGCGACCGAGAACGCGGTCGACGCCGGGCAATACGTCGAGCTCCCCCTCGAGTTCGACGAGGTACGTGAGCGGGTCCGATTCGGCGTCGAGGGCGCTCTAGAGAACGGGTTCGTCGAAGAGGGCGAGCAACTCGTCTGCGTACTCGCGCTGTTTTCCGAGGATATCGACACGGTCACCCGCGTTCGAGCCGGCGATTTCGAACAGTCGGGCGTCTACGATCTCTTTGTCAATAGCCGTGCGGAACCGTCCGTCATCCGGAACGTTTTGGAGGTCGCGATCGAGTTAGGAAAGAAAGGACAGAAGGGCAAACGCGTCGGCGCGCTGTTCGTCGTCGGCGACGCCGGGAAGGTGATGAATAAGTCTCGGCCACTCAGCTACAACCCCTTCGAAAAGAGCCACGTCCACGTTGGCGATCCAATCGTCGATGTGATGCTCAAGGAGTTCTCGCGGCTCGATGGTGCGTTCGTCATCAGCGACTCCGGGAAGATTGTCTCGGCGTACCGGTATCTTGAGCCCGCCGCCGAGGGGGTCGACATTCCGAAGGGTCTTGGCGCGCGCCACATGGCGGCGGGCGCGATTACGATGGATACAAACGCGGTCGCGGTCGTCCTCTCGGAGTCCGACGGGCTCGTCCGGGCGTTCTCCGGCGGCGAGATAATCCTCGAGTTGGATCCGGAGGCGTACTGATGTACCCGACGGTCGTCCGCGCCTGGTCCGAGGGGCTTTCGACGTCCGAGCGGAACCTCTTTGTCGCCATCGTCGTCCTTTTTTTGGGGATCACCGCCGGCGCGCTCGCCGCCACGCTCGTTCGGCGTCTGCTCGTCGCCCTCGGTGTCGACGACGCTGTCGAGGGGACGTCCTTCGAGCGGACGGCAAGACAGTTCGGCGGCTCGACGATTCAGTTTCTCTCCCGCTTGGTCGGGGCGTTCGTCTTCTTTTTCGCAGCGCTGTACTCGATGCGGACTGTCGGGTTGGTTCCCGGTGAGGCGCTAATCGAGGAGACGGTCGCGTTTCTACCACGACTGTTCGTCGCCGTTTTCGTCGTGTTGGTTGGTCTCGTCGTCGGGGACAAGGCCGAAATCGTCGTCGATGAACGACTCCGAAGCGTGAAACTCCCGGAAGTGACCGTCGTCTCGACGCTTTTGAAGCTCTCGATACTCTACGTTGCCGGCCTCATCGCGCTGTCGCAACTCGGCGTCGCCACGGCGGCGCTTCTGGTGTTGCTTGCTGCCTACGCCTTCGGCGTCTTCTTCCTCGGTGGCTTGGCATTCAGAGACTTGCTCGCCTCCGCGGCCGCGGGTGTCTACCTTCTCATGTCGGAACCATACGCGATCGGCGACGAGGTCGAAATCGACGGCTGTCGGGGGATTGTCCAAGAGATCGACGTTTTCGTGACCCACGTGGAGGACGACGGCGAGGAGTACGTCGTCCCGAACCGGAAGGTGATTCGGGAGGGCGCGATGCGGGTCCGAGGCTGAGGAGTACACGGGAACCTCTGCATTGAAACGGTTGTGCTCCGAGGAGCCGGGGCAGTTGTGCCCTGAAGAGTTTAGCCTCTCCCCGACGAACCACCGGATATGCTGAACCTGAATCTTGAGTCGTTCATGATCGAACTCAAAGAGGGAAGTATCAAGAACGTCGGTCCAACAAACAAGTCAGCGACCGCGAAGCTCTTTGATCCAGAATCAGTCGAAGCACGCGCGTTCGGCGACAGCCAACTCAAGATCGTCGCGAGCGACGCCGACGGCAACGAGATTCAGGTCGCGCTGTTCCCCGAGGACGCGGCGTCGATCGCCGAGGACATTGCGGCGGTTCGCGAGGAGTTCAGAGAACAGGAGTAGGCTACTGTCAGCCGGTCGAGTGGGTCGCCTCATCGTCGGTTTCGAGGGGTTCGGCGGGAACCCCGGCCCACGTCTCGCCCGCCGGGACGTCCTCGGCGACGAGAGAGTTCGCGGCGACCTGTGCGTCCGGGCCAATCTCGACGCCGGGAAGCACGACGACCCCGGCCCCGATCATCGCCCGCTCGCCGATTCGGATCTCGCCGGTTCGGTACTCATCCTGAAGAAATTCGTGGCACAGAAGCGTCGCGTCGTAGCCGACGATCGCGTCGTCCTCGACAGCGACGAGTTCGGGCCAGAACACGTCCGGCGTCGATTCGAGCCCCCACGAGACGCCCGACCCGACGGCGACGCCGATCGAGCGAAGTAGCCAGTTTTTCACTCTAAGACTCGGCGCGTGGCGAGCGAGGACGATCGCCACGTAGTTGAGAACGACCCGCAACGGATGTTTCGCCTCGGGCCACGACCGAAGCGAGTTGTGTGGACCGGGGGTCGGGTGGCGAGCCAGTCGGTCGTGGCGTTCCTCCATCTTCCGAGCAATGCTATCGCTGTCCGGTTCTGTATTCGGCCCGTCCTCGCCTGGTCCGCGCGTCACGTCCTATCTCTCGCTCGGCAGTGTCTTAAATCACCCCTGCCGGGCGTCGCGTTCGGACCTCCGGACGGGGGCTCATTTCGCGTTATTTTTTTACATCGCTTTCTGAACCGCCCCCGGCACCGGGAGCCGCCGACGCGTCATTTGGGTCACCGACGGCGACCGGTTCGGTCTCGCGGACCCGGACACCCCGCGCCGCGAGGTGCTTCGTCCGGTTCCTCGCGAAGTCTTCCTCTTCGGTGCCCCGCGTTGCAAGGACGTACATTCGAGCCTTTCCCACGGGGCGCATCGTCCGGCCTGCCCGCTGGGCGCCCTGCCGGCGCGACCCGCCGAGCCCCGAGGCCGCGATCGCGACCTCCGCGTCGGGGAGGTCAATCCCCTCATCGCCGACCCGTGAAACGACGATCGTGTCCACCGCGCCGCGCCTAAATCGGTCGAACAGCCGACTCCGGCGGGCGTGCGGTGTCTCGCCGCTTATAAACGGGGCGCTGAGTGCCTCGGCGATCGCGTCGCCTTGGTCGATGTACTCGACGAAAACGATGGCTTTCGAACCGCGGTTCTGGTGGAGGATCGCCGAGATTTCCCGGATCTTCGCGGGGTTCGTCGCCGCGGCTTGGCGGCGGCCGTGGCCGTCGCTGGCGGCGTATTCCTCGCGGTGCGAGGGCGACGCCCACGGGAGAAACCGGATCTCGACCTCCGGTTCGGCGACGTAGCCGGCCTCGAACAGCGCCTCCCAGTCGGTGCCGATCGGCGGGCCGACGAGTGTGTAGATCTCCTCTTGATCCTCGGTCTCTCGCACCGGCGTCGCGGTCAACCCGAGCCGGTGTTTGGTCTGGAGGGAGGCACTCCGGCGGTGGATCGGCGAAGGAATGTGGTGAACTTCGTCGAAGACGATCAACCCCCACTTTCGGGAGTCGAACAGGGTTCGGTGGCGATCCATGCCCGCAGTCCGGTAGGTGGCGATCGTCACCGGTCGGATCTTCTTTGCCCCACCGTGGTACTCGCCGACTTGATCGGGCGACAACGTCGTGTGCTCCAGTATCTCGTCGTGCCACTGGCCCGCGAGTTCTCTCGATGGGACCAACACGAGCGTCTCGCCCTCAACGTCGGCCATCACGCCAAGCGCGGCGATCGTCTTGCCCGACCCCGGTGGCCCGACGAGTACGCCCGATCCCGAGTCGGCAAAGCGGGCGATCCAGTCGGCCTGGTAGGGCCGAAGACCGAGCTCGAGGTCGAACGGCAGATCGTCCCCGGTTTCGAGATCCCGGTCGTCTTGAACCGGGTAGCCAGCCTCGTACAGCGTCCGCTTGAGTTCGGCGGTCCGATCCTCGGCGACCCATGCCGACTCGTCGCCGATCCGGGCCCGCAGAACGTCGTCGTCGAGTCGGGGATCGGCGACGTTGCCCAACAGGTCCGCGCTCTTCGCCTCCAAGACGACGTAGCCGTCGTCGTGCGTCGAGAGTCGGAACTTGTGGGCGCGCTCCCACTGCCCTTCGATCCACCCCTCTAGGGCCTCGTATCGACTGCCGAGCGCCGACCGGACCGTCGAGAGCAACTCGGGGAGGGTCTCGTAGGGGGCGTTCCAGATGTCCTCTTCGCGGACCGTGTATATGTATCCTCCTTCGCGGTTCGTGTCGGCAAGGTGAGCAAACTGCGTCAACAGCGCCCGCGTGTACTGTGCGGGCTGGTCAACGATCACGTCCCGCCGCTTCTCGAAGACAGTGATGCGCTCGTCGGCATCTGCCCGTCCGGGCGCGTGCCAGGCCGTCTCGGTCGCCGTCACGTCGAGTCGTCCGACGTGTCCGTCAGTTGCGAGCCGCGAGAGCGCTTCACCCGTCGCCTCAACGGGGCGGTCGAGGGCCGCCGCGACCTCGGCGGTCGTTACGACCGGTCGCCCTCGCGCGTCGAGTTCGTCATAGAAGCGCCCGGCGTCGACGGCTATCCCGCTGTCGGCGTCAACCACCGCTTTACCGTCGACATCGACGGGCGCCTCGCTGTCGGCATCGCTGGCCCCTTCGCCATCGGCATCCACGGGCTGCCCCGCCGCGTCGGATTGCTCGTCGGTCACTGCGAATTGTTCGGGACGGACAATCAAAAACGACCCGCATCGGGCGGGCCGAAAGCTACGATCAGGACCGCAGCCATGTCCGCGCCCGACGGCGGGACAGGCGGATAGTAGGCCGGCAGGCTTTTTCGATTCCGCCCGGTGGGGTCGGTATGGGCGATTTCGAACTCGACTTACAGACCGCCGAGGGCGAATTGGACGAACCGGATGCGGGCGGCCGCGTCGTGCTCGGGGTACTCGATGGATCGACCGACCCGGAGAAGTGGGTCGATCACGTCAAACGCGACGACGTGGTGGTGTTGAACGTCGAGGGAGACCTGAATGACCTCGCTGCCGGATTCGCCCGCGAGGTTCGCGATTACGGCGGCGAATTGATGCACTTTCGAGGGTTTCTCGTCGTCTCACCGCCCGGCCGGGATATCGACACCGATCGGCTCTGAGACGACCCGTTGCCCGGATACGCAGCGAACACCGACACCGGTGCGGCGTCCCGCCAGTACTATTGTGAAACGGCGACTACGAACGCAGTAGATGGCTTCGATGGACGAGCAGTCCACAAAAGAGCGTCCCCAGCCGCCGTATCCGGAGGCCGTTGGCCATCCGTTGACGCACAGCATTCGGTCGATGCCGGACGTGCTTGCGTTCCGGGATCGGGCGCTGGCGGGCCACGATATCGCCCGGACGTACTTTTTCGGTCCGGGAGACGTGTACAACCTCACGCACCCCTCGCACGTTCGGCGCGTGTTGATCGACGACCGAGACACGTTCTCCAAGTCCGAGGATTTCCACATCGCCTTCGACGACGGCCTTGTAGCCGTCGAGGGTGAACAATGGCAACAACAGCGCCGCATTCTCCAGCCGCTCTTCTCGCGAGACAGCGTTCGATCGTACGGCGACGGAATATGCGAGCAGATCCGGCGGCGGACCGGGAGTTGGAGTCACGGCGACCGGATCGACCTCCAGGCGGAGATGAAACGGCTGACGCTGGAGGTCCTGTTCGCGACGCTGTTCGGGCGTGAACTCGAACTCAATGGAGACTCGGAGCTCCGCTCGGCTGCGGGACAGCTTAAAGAATGGTTCGCGCCGACCTCGTACCCACTACCCACGTGGATTCCGACGCCCGCCCGGTGGCGCTTCAAGCGGGGGCGACGTCGGCTCCGGACGGCCGCCGACGAACTGCTAGCGGAGGCTGCCGGAGGGCCGTCGCCGGACGAAGCCGAGGACCTGCTGTCGTTGCTCGTCGGCATCCGTCAACGACGGGGGGACGACGGGGACGTACTCGCCGATGAACAGCTCCGCGATCAGGTCGTCACGTTGATTTTTGCAGGGCACGAGACAACGGCGGCAACGCTGGCACTCGCGTTGTTCGAAATCGCGCGACGACCCGTCGTCCGCGCTGAGTTTCACCGCGAGATAGACCGCCTCGATGGGCCGCCAACGCCGGCCGATGTTCCCGACCTCGAGGTCACCGAGCGGCTCATCAGGGAGACGCTCCGGCTGTACCCCCCTGTTTATATACTCCCCCGCGAGTCGGCCCGCGAGGTTACCGTCGACGGCTATCGCATTCCGGCTGACGTTCCCGTCTGGCTTGGAATCCGGCAGATCCACCGGGACGGTCGGTTCTACGACGCGCCGAAACGGTTCCGCCCCGAACGGTGGCGAGACGGCAGCGATGACCGGCCCGATTTCGCGTACGCGCCGTTCGGCGGCGGCCCGCGCCTCTGTATCGGTCGCCAGTTCGCACTGCTTGAGGCAAAACTCGCGCTGGCGACGATCGGTCGCCGGTTCACGCTGTCGCGCGCCGGGGAAGACACCGGGGAACGGGCCAACACGTCGATCGACGACTCCCCCATCGAGCACACGACGGAGCCACCGCTGTCAGCGGACATGACGCTTCGGCTGGCCTCGGGCACCGATTTTTATCTGCGTGAGCGCTGAGAGATACCGCGTTCACTAGCCTGAGATGAGCACCGGTCTGGAACCCTGCCGTGCGACGCCCATCTGGTTGCGTCAGGGGGACGAACGGCCGTCGGCTCGCCGTTTCTCGCCGCGCTGGTGGGTGTCGGGTGAATCCCGGTCGTCGCCACGCTGCTTTCGATGAACGTTGCGGAAGCGTCACCGTTGTTTCGCCGCAGACAGACGTTGGCCTGCGTGATGATGATGGTCGGCCCCTATGACGTGTAGCGCTTTGATCGCCACCACCTTCTACGAAGTTTTGACAGCGCACGCGAGACGCTGACGGCCGGCGACAGCGGGATGTCGACTCGTGAGAACCGACTGTTTTAACTGGGGATCAAACGGGGACGACGCAAGTCCCGCGATCATCAGATCCTGCAGCTATACCCGCTCTCGATCGACAACAGCACCCGTCTGGCCAGTTCGATTTTGCTGTTGGGTTTATCTCACCGTTATCTTATATTATTTATATAATTTTAGTTAATGTGTGGGACAAATGGCTTAGATCAAGACAGGTTTGATGATATTAAAATTATAGCCCTGGCATCAAACTGTCTTGGTTTGAGCGTTTTATACTGCCAGCGGTGTCGTGGTACCGCCGTAATCAGCTGTCCCACAGAACGCCGGATTGCACGCTGATTAAACGAGTTCTTTGGAAACGATGTACCGGAGTCCCGGCGGGCCCACACATCCAAATGACCGCGTTTCGGGCTCGCAGTGCAGACCCCTCCCATATCATTCTCGTGCGCGCTACACCCCTGTGTGGGGGTAGACGGTCGACCTATAGACTGTCTGTCATGGAGGTATATACTTTTATCCCTGTCGTCAAAACGCATGCGCATGCCAAACGAGTGGAACGTTCTTCTTCCGAAAGAAATCGACCAGTCGGGGCCCGAATCCATCGTGGATTTCGCCGACTGTACTGGGATGGACGAGTACACCAGCTACGAGTCGGCCCTCGATGACATCGACCGCTACGACGCCGTCATCGTCAGGGTCGCACCACTCGACGATGACGTCATCGACCGGGCTGACAAACTGCAGGTCATCGCCAAACACGGGGCCGGCCTCGACAACGTCGACATCGACGCGGCCTCCGAGCGGGGTATCGTTGTCTGTAATACCCCGGGCGCGAACGCACGGTCGGTTGCTGAACACGCGGTGGCGTTGCTGTTTGGCGTCCGCCGGAACCTACGGACCGCCGACAGCCACGTCCGGGCGGGCGAGTGGGAGCGCGGGGCGTTCGCCGGTCACGAACTCACTGGGGATACGCTCGGGCTGTTCGGCTTCGGCGCCATCGCACAGGTGGTGAGTGACCTCGTCCAAGGGCTGGAGCAGACCGTCCTCGCGTTCGATCCGTACGCCGCGGACGACAAAGTGCCCTCCAGCGTCGAACGCGTCGACGAACTGTTGGAACTGTTTGAGCGTTCGGACGCGGTGAGCATCCACGTGCCGTTGACTTCGGAGACGCGTCACGCCGTCTCGACGCCGGAACTGGCGGCACTCGGCGAACGGGGCGTGCTCATCAACACTGCGCGCGGGCCGATCGTCGACGAGGCAGCACTGGTCGAGGCGCTGGAGGCGGGTGAAATAAGCGGGGCCGGTCTCGACACCTTCGAGGAGGAACCACCCGGCGGGGGCCACCCGCTCTATGATCAAGACAACGTGCTCCTGACGCCACACGTCGGCGGGGTGACCGATGAGGCGCTCGCCCGGATGAGCCAGCAGGCGGCAGACAACGTCCGTACCGTCTACGAGGGCGGATTGCCCACGTCGACGGTGAACCGCGCCGATCTAACGGAGGGTGAAGAATGAGAACCGAGAACGGGCTCCGGCGGGCCATTGAAAACGGTGAGACGGTGTTCGGGGCCAGCGCCGTCACGTTCTCGCCGACGGTGGTCGAGACACTGGGTTCGGTCGGGCTGGACTACGTCTGGCTCGATTTCGAACACGGCGGTCCAAGTCCCTACGACAGCACTGTCTTCGAGGAACTGACACGGGCCGCTGAGGTCGCCGACATCGAGCTACTAGTTCGGCTGCCCAAACCCGAACCGGCTCTGGTGCGGAAGGTACTCGACGCCGGCGTCCGCACCATCCTGCTCCCGCGTATCGAGACCGCCGAGGAACTCCAGCGAGCCATCGAGGCGGCATACTTCGCCTACGATGGGGACGTCGGCGATAGGGGCGTCGGCGTCGGCCGGTCGGGCAACTGGGAGGGGTATGTCGACAGCTTCGTCGGCGGCGAGGACAGCGAGGTGCTGGTCGGGACGATGATAGAGAACCAACGAGCCGTCGAGAACATCGAGGATATCCTCTCGGTGCCGCAACTTGGCTTTGCCTTTGTCGGGGTTGCCGACCTAACGATGTCGATGTCCGGCGGGGACCCCTTGTCGAAAAACTCCGAGCAGGTGACGGCGGCGATAGACCGGGCCCTCGAGGCCTGTCTGGACAGGGGCGTCCCGATGGGCCGGATTCGTAACAGCGTCGAAGAGGCACAGGCAGCCGTCGACGCGGGCTACCAAATCGTCCGCATCGGGGGCGACATGTCGGCGGTCCGGACGACACTCGGCGGACGCCTCGACGAACTGCGGGATTAGCCCCCCTGGCGCTGTCGAGACATTTCAGTAGAGTCTCTGGCTGGGATCGCTGTTCTACCCGAAGCGACATCTCCTGTCGGCTTTGAGTTCCCCTCCGCCCTGCACGAGGGAGTTCCTCCGTGAGCAATCCAGCCAGTCGAGTACCCTGACTGTGAACGTTCGGGTCGCTGACGCTAGATTGGTCAGGCGAACGCGGCTGTTCCCCAACGCCAGCGGGTGTCCAGTCATGTTCGTTCCACTACCAGCACGCCCCATCCGTGGATGCGTCCCTGCCGAGTTCAGCACACGGGGCAGCAGGCCGAGCCATCGGCCCAACTGCAGACTCAGGATGTTCCACGTCCCGGCAACGTCGCTATCCGCCTCGATATCAGGTGTGATACAGTGATCCGCCGAGAAAGTGCAAGCTCGTTTTTTATTCGCCAACAGACCGAGCCGCCCCTGTGTTAGGCTCCGTCGGCCTGTGCCGCGAGGTCCTCAAGAGCCTCATTCGCCGTCGCGATAGCCCGCTCCCGCTTGGCTGGATAGGCTTCGACTTTTCCGCGGAGCATGAGTCCCTCGCCGAGCGCGACATCGCCGTGGTAGGCTGCCTGCTTGTCGAGGCCGATATAGAAGGCGCAGTTGTCGTCGATGCGGGCCTCCAACTCCTCAAGCAGGCGGTCGAGTTCGCCGAGTCCGGTCAGCTTCGAGAGTACGTGCCTGACGTCGTCAGCGCGTTCGAGCCTGATCGAAAAGATCACGATCCGGTCGCCGTTGTGGCCCTCGGTGACGTCGCGCTTGAGTTCGGTCTCCTCAGGGAGAAAGGTCCTGAGTGCCGCCTCGACCCGTTTTTCGTCCTCCGTCGCGTAGCAAAATGTCCGGAGATCGACGTAGTGGAACGGGACGGCACTCATCGTCTCACTCGTCGTCCGCGTCGTCGGCGACTTCGAGGGACTCCTCGGCGATGCCTGCCTCTTGTCCCTCCTCGAAGTCGACGATGTAGGTGTTGTCGCCGAACATGGTCTCCGAGACCTGCGTGACCTCGCCCGTCTCGCCGTCGTACTCGCTGTGCTTGTCGTGGAACACCACGCGGTCTCCCTTCTCAAATGCCATGCCTCCGCTTTTCGCCGATACGGAAAAAGCCCGTCGTTTCATCCGCCAAGGTCACTCAGCAAAGCCGAGCGAACAGCTCGCACACAGCCTGAACCGCGTTGATGCCGAACAACGGACCCACCTTCCGGCGCCGAGCAGTTTTTTACGTACGCCCCCGAAGAACAAGTATGATATTCGAAGCCACGCGACACACCGATCGCCCTCCGACCGAGCCACACCGGCGCCCGGAGCGGGAATGACGACCCTCGACGGATTGTGGTTTCTGGCCGACGAAGCGACGCAACGCGCCGAGCGGGCGTATCATCGGCTTGAGGACATCTACGATGGAGCGCCCCTCAAACGGACGTATCAAAAACGCGTCTCACGGGACCGATTCCGGACGCTCGCCGAGCGGATCGAACACAGCGGGACACCCTACGGGGCCCATACTCTCGTCCAACGCGAGAGCGATCAGCTCCTGTTAGTCCGTCACGAGGGCGTCGATCTGTGGGTGCTTCCGGGCGGCGGCGTCGACGGCTCCGAGTCGTTCCGCGAGACGGCCGAACGGGAACTCGACGAGGAAGCCGGGATCAAGGCGACCTATCGCGGATTGGCGATGTTGAACCGCGTCGAGGTGACCTGTCGGGACTACTCCACCTGGGGTGTACTCCCCGTCTTCCGTGCGGTCGCTGACACGACGGCCCCCGTCATCTCGGATCCCGACGACGAGATCAGTGCCGCTCGGTGGTTCGACCCCGGACAGTTGCCGGACGATACCCGGGACCGGGAGGACCTCATCGACGCCGCAAGGGCCGTCAATTAGCAAGGCTCCGGTGGGCGCGCAGCTACGGTTGAACCCACACCACGTCTCGGCTCACCACTCAACGCCATCACGTTCGTCCGCCGCCCGCCGTCGCAACGCGGCTCGCCCGTTTGAGGCATCGTAGCCGAACAGGACTGACTCGCCGTACCCCTCCGCAACCTCCATCGCGTGGATCAGGTCGCCGATGTCGACATCAACCGCATAGAGCTCGACGCTGAACGGCGTCTCCAGGCGGCTTTCGAATCCTTTTGCGATCGTTTCCAACCAGTAGGTCGTCCCGTAGTAGGTGTCGTACAGCGGGACGACGAACTCGTCGATGTGAGGTTCGAGAGCGTCAAGATCGAGCCCCGCCCGTTCGTACAGGTGACCGTCGTAGGGGTCGGGATACAGCGTCAGATAGCTCCGTCCGGGGATCCGGTCGACGGCCGCTCTGACGAACTCTGTGATGCGCTCGGCGCGCCACTCGTATCGGTCCTCGACGGTCGTTTCGGTGGGATGGGGGCCCTCCCCGCGGTCGTAGCGCGTCCGGACCCACGACTCGAAGCGCTCGTTGCAGCGATCACAGTAGCAGTACTCGGGGCGCGGGAAGCCGACGTCGTCGAGTCGGATGTCCGGAGTTACCTCGGCGCAGTCAGAAACGATCTCTAAGAGGCCCTCGCGGTAGCCGTCGTGGGTGGGGCAGACGTAGGCCCAATCAAAGTAAGTCTGCTCGCGGGTGGCTCGCACCCCATCGGGGGTGACGGGAACGAGGTCAGGGTTCTCCTCGGCAGCAGCGTTGTCGCCAAAACAAGAGATCATGCTCACCGTGTCGGGGATCGGCTCCGCGGAACGGCCGGAGACATCTTTGACCTCGTAGAACCCGCGGTCGAAGTCGGGCCAGCGGACCTCCTCATCGTTTCGCGTGACGACGCCGTACATACCCATAGTCGGCGCTCGCGGCCCCTAAGTCGTTCGGAAGCATGGGTGGCGGACCGACAGCGAGCGCAAGCGTAACAGAAATCCCATTCGTTCAACACCTCCGCGATCGTTCGATGGGTCGGATGGAGGGCGGTTCGGCCCCCGGCGCCCGGGTGGAGCGCGGATCGAACGGAGGGCGATCGGTTCGAGTAGCGCGAACTACCGTTTCGCGACGTACAACAGGACGACCGCCGCGACGAGCACGACGGCGAGTGCTTTTTTCGACATACAATGCATTTAACGACGTCCGGGGGTATAGATGTTCCCCCGGGGTGTGCGTCACGCCGCGCTGATGTGCGAGGCGATTGATTCCCGGATAATCGTCTCACAGTACGTACACCGGACGCCCTCCTCGAGCACATCGAAGCGGGATTCGATCGGCTCATCGGCCGTCGAGATGCAGTTGGCGTTCGGGCACGACAGCACGCCAGCGACGGTTTCGGGGCGCGTCACTCGGTGTTTCTCGACGACCTCGAACTCACGGACGATGTTGATGGTCGCCGCCGGCGCGATGAGTGACAGCACATCGACCTCGTTTTGGCTCAATTCACGACCCTCGACTTTCACGATGTCCTTTCGTCCCAACCGGTCGGAGGGAACGTTCATACCGACGCTTACTTCTTCGCCGGACCCGCCGTCAATGCCGAGGATCGCGAGCACATTGAGCGCTTGCCCGCCGGCGATGTGGTCAATAACGGTTCCGCTCTCGATCTTGGAAACGCGGAGTTCGGTGTCTGTCATAGCATCTCGTCTAAAAGCGCCATCCGAACCGGGATGCCGTTGTGAGCCTGTTCGAAGTACGTCCCATAGCGCGTTTCGTCGACCTCCGGGGCGATCTCGTCGACACGCGGCAGCGGGTGCATCACCGTCAATTCGTCTTTGGCCGACTCAAGGAGGTCGGCGTCGATCCGGTACTCGCCGGCGACCTGTCGGTACTCGTTCTCGTCGGGGAATCGCTCGCGTTGGATCCGTGTCACGTACAGCACATCGAGCGTGTCGAGGACATCCTCGATTCCGGTGTGTTCTCTGACCTGCGCGCCAGCCTCGTGGAGGTCGTATCTGACGCCACGAGGGAGACGCAGGCTTTCGGGGCTGATGAAGTGTTGACTCACGTCGAAGTTCGTCAGCGCGTGCGCCAGCGAGTGGACGGTTCGGCCGTATTTTAAATCGCCCATGATCCCGATCGTGAGATCGTCGAGGCCGGCGTTTTCCCGGATCGTGTACATATCTAAGAGCGTCTGTGTTGGGTGTTGCCCCGCCCCGTCGCCGGCGTTGACGACTGGGACGTCGACGAACTCGCTTGCGAGTTTTGCCGACCCCTCAGAGGGGTGTCTGAGGACGATCGCATCGGCGTATCCCTCGATGACTCGGACAGTGTCGGCGAGGCTCTCGCCCTTTTTGACCGACGAGGAGTCGACGCTCCCCATGTCGATCGTGTCGCCGCCGAGTCGCTTCATCGCCGCGTCGAACGACATCTTGGTCCGGGTGCTCGGTTCGAAAAATAGCAGTCCCAACAGCGTGTCCGAGTGCCGTCCAGCGATCGCCCCGGGATCGGCGGCGATCTCGGCCGCGCGGTCGAGCACCGTCTCGATGTCGCCACGGGATAACTGCTTCGCGCTGATCAGGTGGTCGTGGCGCATTACCGGAAGGCCGGCACGGACGGTCTTGAATCCCCCGACCGGCGGATCGTATGCCGATCGGTCACGCGGTCACGAACGGCTTCGGCACGAAACAACACGTGAGCCGCCAGAAGGTTTAATCAGCGTCGCGGCGGTATTTACATATGATGAGCGAACGACTCCAGACCGGGATTTCCGCCCTCGACAGGCAGCTTGACGGCGGGATTCCGGCCGGGAGCGTCGTTGCGCTCACCGCCGCGCCGGCCAGCCAGGCCGAACTGTTTCTCTACGAACTCACCGGCGCGCGGGACACGCTGTATCTAACAATAGACCGGACGAGCGACGCGGTCGCGAACAGTATCGAGGCCGCACCGACATCAACCGGTGACCCGACTGTCCGGGACGTCACCGGGGACGCACCGCTGGACAACACCTCGAAGCTCATCGCCGCGCTCCCGGATTCCTCGAATCTAATCGTTGACCCGATCGATGTTCTCGAACGAAACGAGCCGCCGAGATACCGGAAGTTCATGAACGAACTTCAAAACCAGGTGTACAACACCGATAGCCTCGCCGTGTTGCACTGTTTGGACGGTCACGCCGTCCCCGAGCTCCGGGACACGACGGTGCACATGGCCGATGTCGTCTTCCAGTTACAGACGAAACTGAAAGGCGACCGGGTCGAAAATCGTCTTACGGTGCCGAAGTTCCGCGGCGGGAGGGCGCTCTCCGACGCGATCAAACTCGATCTCACCGAGGCGATCGATATCGATACCAGTCGGGACATTGCCTGAGACGGGACTGGGCGGCGATCCGAATAGGCGGCGCCGACTGTTTATATACAATGCCGGCGGCAGACCTACCGTGAGCTAAAAACCGCCGGCGGCCCGCCGAGGCGGGTGTACAGCGTGAGGGCCGCCCAGAGACGAGCGCTGTCTGTTCGCAATCCTTGAAGTGACCTGACGATGAGACTCTACTATGGATCTCTTCGGGACCGCTGGAATCCGTGGGGACGCACGGACGAACGTGACGCCGTCACTCGCGCTGGCCGTCGGGCGGGCAGCCGCCGCCGACGGCTCCGAGTTCGTCGTCGGCCGCGACGGTCGCGAGACCGGTGAGGGGATCGCGGCCGCCGTCGAAGCGGGACTTGAGAGCGGCGGTGCGGACGTCCACCGCGTCCGCCCGGTCCCGACGCCAGCGCTTGCGTACGCGAGCCGCGACCGCCGGGGGATAATGATCACCGCGAGCCACAACCCGCCGAGCGATAACGGGCTGAAGCTGTTCGTCGACGGAACGGAGTATGACCGCGAAGCCGAGCGCCGGATCGAATCGCGGATCGATCCGGACTCGGAGCCGACCCCCGCCGCGTGGGACCAGTGGGGAGCCGGACGAACGCTGGACGTGTTGGCGTCTTATCGCGCCGATATCGTCGAGTACGCCCGCGACATCGCCGGCGACTGTGCGGGGCTCGCCATCGCCGTCGACTGCGGGAACGGGACGGCGGGGCTGGCGACCCCGGATGTCCTGCGTGAACTCAGAGCCGATGTCACGGCGCTGAACGCTAATCTCGACGGCCACTTTCCCGGCCGGGATTCGAAGCCCACCCCGGAGAGCCTCGCCGATCTCCGTCGATTCGTCGCCGACGGTGGCTTCGAACTCGGCATCGGACACGACGGTGACGGCGACCGGATCGTTGTAATTGACGCCGACGGGGATGTCGTCCACGAGGATACGATACTCGCCATCGTCGCTGAGCACTACGTCGCGGCGACCGAAGCGGCCGATCCCGTCGTCGTGACGACGCCGAACGCCTCGGGTCGGATCGACGAGCGGGTCGAGGCCGCCGGCGGCCGGATTGAGCGGGTTCGGCTCGGCGCACTTCACGAAGGGATCGCAGTCGCCGAGAGGTCGGGCGGGACCGTCGTCTTCGCCGCCGAGCCGTGGAAGCACACCCACCCGGCGTTTGGCCCCTGGATCGATGCCGTCGTTAGCGCGGCTGTCATCGCAGGTCTATCGGCTTCGACGGGGCTTCGGAGGCTTCAGGACCCGGTCCGAGAACGGCCGTACCGGAAGATGAGTGTCGAGTGTGCGGACGATCGGAAGGTAGCTGCGATGTCCCGGCTCGAATCGCGGCTCCCGGAGGTGTTTCCGAACGCCGACGTGGCGACCGAGTACGGACTCAGGTTGACCTTTCCTGACGGTTCGTGGTTACTCGTCAGGCCAAGTGGAACCGAGTCGTATCTCCGGCTCTATGCCGAAAGCGACGATGTCGACTCGCTCGTCGACGCTGCCTCGGAGCCCATCGAACGTGCAATCGACGACGAGTCGGCGTAATCACGATCGGCCATCCTCGGCCGTTCCCGTTTAGATCGGCTCTATGACCGTGGCCGGGTCAGTTATTTGCCGCCGGCCTCCCGACCCTCCGGTATGGACGACACCGAACTCCTCTCGCTCGCCCGTGAGGCGGCCGAACGGTCATACGCGCCGTACTCGGAGTACTACGTCGGCGCCGCAATCGAAGTCGGCGATGGAACGACGTTTAGCGGCTGTAACATCGAGAACGCCAACTACTCCAACAGCGTTCACGCGGAGGGGTTAGCCCTCTCAAAGGCAGTCGAAGCGGGGTACCGGCGCTTTGAGGCGGTCGCCGTGAGCTCCGACCGGCGCGATGGGGTGACGCCTTGTGGAATGTGCCGACAGTCACTCGCGGAGTTTTGTGACGACGAGCTTCGGATCGTCTGCGATGCTCCGGATGGGCCAGCCGTCTACACCCTGGGCGAGTTGCTCCCGAACACGATCACCGCCGGTCACCTCGAATGACCGACTCCAGCGAGGATCCCAACGATGGCGAACAGTACCATCTCGGAGTGTGCGAGGGTGCGGTCGACGGCCCGGTGTTGCTTCCGGGCGACCCGGATCGCGTCGAGATCGTCGCCGATTTCTGGGAGACGGCCGAGGAACTCGCGAGCCACCGCGAGTACAGGACGCTCGTCGGCGAATACGAGGGCGAGCCAGTTGCGGTCACCTCAACCGGGATCGGGTCGCCGTCGGCGGCCATCGCCGTTGAGGAACTCGCCCGTGTCGGTGTGGAGTCGTTCCTCCGTGTCGGCTCGTGTGGGGCGATCCAGCGGGACGTCGATATCGGCGATCTCGTTATCACCACGGGCGCGGTCAGACAGGAAGGAACGAGCGACGAGTACGTTCGCGAGGACTATCCGGCGAGCGCTCACGGCGAGGTCGTGACCGCATTGGTGACCGCGGCGGAACGCCTCGGCCACGAGTACCATCTTGGCGTCACCTGCTCGACCGACTCGTTTTATGCCGGCCAGTCCCGCCCGGGTGTCGGCGGGTTCCGGGCGGCCGGTAGCGACGAGCGAATCGAAGCGCTCCGCGAGGCGGGCGTACTCAACTTTGAGATGGAGGCGAGCGCGATTCTGACGCTTGCAGGGTTGTACGGGCTCCGAGCGGGGGCCGTCTGCACTGTCTACGCCAACCGGGTAACCGGTGAGTTCCGGACAGAAGGGCAGCGAAAGGCGGCCGAGACGGCGTCGTTGGCCGCGGCACTCCTTGGTCGGATGGACCGTATCAAAAAACGTGCGGGCGTCGACCGCTGGCACGCCGGCCTATCGCTTGACGACGCGTGAGCCTTTTCCGAACGTTGTTACATGTCCGGGAACGCCTTCGCGGCGTCCCCGAATCCGGTCACCGTGGTGATCCAGCGGGCTGCGACGGTCTTTTTTAGCGCCTTCGCCGCTGGGCCGCCGAACGTGTCCACCGGGAGTCCCTTTACGTTGTGCGCGACGGCCTTGCTGCCGACGGAGATGAGCGTCCCTTTGTCATCGTGTGTCCACTCGACGAGCGGTTCGCCGCGAATCGCGCGTGCGATGTTCTCGCCGGCGACCTCCGCAGCCTGCCAGGCAGCCTGTGCCGTCGGCGGTGCGGGGTTGTCCTGATCTGCCTGGTCGATGAGCGCGGCGTCGCCGAGCGCGAATACGCGCTCGGCGGACGTTCGGAAGTCGGACGCCGCTTCGATCCGGTTGCTTCGCTCGTCCTTGTCGACGGCCGCGGTTTCAGCCGCGTCCTGGCCGGTGATACCACCGGCCCAAAGCAGCACGTCGTAGTCAAGTTCCTTCTCGTCGCCGATGTACACCGTCTCGTCGTCGACCTTGCCGATGAACTCGCCGGTGTGTATCTCGACGTTTTTATCCTCGAGGAGCTTTCGGAGCTTCGCCTGCACGACGGGATCGTTGTTCGGGAAGACGTTGTCTAACCCCTCTACGAGGTGGATCTCCAGCGGCGCACGGTGTTTGTCGCGGAACTCCGCGATCTCGCCAGCCGACTGGATACCGGAGAGTCCGGCGCCGCCGACGACGACCTGTGCGGGGTCGTTTCTGGCGGCTTCGCGGGCGGCCTCAGTGACCGCATCGTGGATTTCGAGAGCGTCCTCAAGACTCTTGAGGGTGAGCGAGTGCTCCTCGAGTCCCTCAATGCCGAAGAAAGCGGTCTTCGAACCGATGCCGAGGAGCAGATAGTCGTACTCGACGGTCGAATCGTCGGCGAGCGTGAGCAGCCGCTCATCGGTATCGATAGCGTCGACGCGGCCGTGCACGAACCGCGTCGCGGGCGATTTGATCTCGGAGATATCGAAGGTGATCTTTTCTTTGAGATCCGGGTTCCGGATACAGCGGTGGGACTCGTGAAGCACTAGATGGTGGTCGATGTCCGATATCCAAGTGAGATCGGCCTCACCGTCGAGTTCTGATTCGAGCCGCTTGATCGCGCCGGTACCGGCGTAGCCGGATCCGAGCACGACGACATCCTCTGTCATATCTATATGTCGGGTTCCCATCGATACAAAGCTGTTGGAAACGGTTCATCGCTGAGAGATGCGTATTGTGCTACGGACGCTTTGTGGTGAAGAAACGTGTGATCGTTGTCGTTTTAATTCAAAAGCTTACATTCGTGGGAACCGTTGCAGAGGTGACGACCGGAGCGTCACTCCGGCGTATCGTCGTACCGGAGAGTTAGTGGAGTGGCTCCTCGTCGCCGGCCGGCGCCTCCATGTTGTCGATGGTGAGAATAAGGCTGTTGTTGGTGTCGTCTTTGCCCTCGAGTTGGCCCTCGATGAGGAGTTTCGAGAGCGGCGTCGGTCCGACGCTAATGTCATCTCCCTCGTCAAACTCCGATATCGATCCCTGAAGTTTGACCTCGGCCCGACAGAGCTCGGGGTGGTGAACGCTCGTCAGATCTATTTCTTGGACGTTCGCTTTTACGAGATCGCCTTTGTGCCGGAACGGCACGTCTGCCGCCTGGTCCATCTCTTGGATTTTCAACGCGTCGTACGCTGTGGCAGTCGGTTTGTACCCGCCTTTCGGCCCAGGTACGCCTTCGACGAGTTGGAGCGCTTTGAGGCTCTGCATCTGGTTGCGGATCGTCCCCGGGTTCCGGTCGACCTCGTTAGCGATATCCTCGCCTTTAACCGCGCTTTCGGAGTCGCGAAAGAGGTTAATGAGTTCTTGGAGGATCGTTTTCTGGCTGGGAGTAAGTTCGATCGATGACATAACGTACAATTTGGTAGTTTGTGACTTAAAGGCGACGGTGGGCCGGGTCATCGGGGGCGAAGGCGGCACCCAGGAGTCATCAGAAGCGAAGGCGGCATCCAAGAGTCATCGGAAGCGAAGGCGGCGTCCAGGACGTTACCGGCGCGCTCGGTCGTCGGATTCTGATAGCCTGACAGCCTACTCTCCGGATGCACCCAGAGAGCGCGAGGAGTTCACGACGACGAGCGTACTCGACGCCGCCATCGCGACAGCCGCCAACAGCGGATTCAATAACCCGAGCGCGGCCATCGGGATCGCGAGGCCGTTGTAGAGGAACGCCCACCCGAGGTTCTGTTTGATACGACCGTTGGTCCGTTCGGCGATCCGGAACGTCTCGGCGACCGAACGAAGGTCGTCGTCGACGATGACCGCGTCGGCGGCATCGCTCGCGAGTCGGGTGCCGCTGCCGAGCGCGACGCCGAGGTCGGCCGCCGCGAGCGCGGGGGCGTCGTTGCTGCCGTCGCCGACCATCGCAACCGGGCCCTGGCCCCCGAGCCGTCGGATTGTCTCGGCCTTCGCCTCAGGCGGGACGCCCGCAAACACCTCCGAAACCCCACCGACGGTCCGGAACCGGTCCGCGGCGGCCCCCTCGTCGCCGGTCAACACGACAACAGATCGATCCGACGAGAGTGTCTCGACGGCCTCGCGCCACTCCACTCGCGGCGTATCGCCCACCACGATGACCCCCCGAGCACGGGCATCCCATCCGACGACGACCGGGACATCACCGTCGGATCTGGCGTCCGTGATCCGCTCGTTCAGGTCGCCGTCGATCTCGAACCCCCGGTCTCGGAGAAGTTCAGGGTGTCCAACGACGGTTTCTGAGCCCTCTATCGGGGCGCTGACGCCACGGGCCGTCCGGTCGAACGAGCCCGGATCGACCGCCGTCGAGCCGCCATCAGTCGCCGTACCATCGGGGGGGCGTTTCGAACCGGCCTCAGCGTTGTCACCGATGCCGTCGGCTGGGTCGACACCACCGTCGAGATTGACGCCGCCAACGTGGTCAACAATCGCCGCTGCGATCGGGTGTTCGGAGAGCGACTCGACGGCGGCCGCCCGCGAGCACACCTCCTCCGGCGCGTCAGCGTGGACCGAAACGACCGACATCGATCCTTCAGTCAGTGTTCCTGTCTTGTCTAACACGACGGTTTCGATGTCCGGGGCATCCTCGAAGACCGCCTCAGCGGTCACGATAATCCCCCGATCGGTGGCGGTTTTGATCCCGGCAGCGATGGCAAGCGGTGTCGCGAGACCGAGCGCACACGGGCACGAGACGATGAGAACAGTCAGTCCGACCAGCATGGCGGCCGTGACGCCGCCGCCGGAGAGCAACGTCCACCCTGCGACCGCCGCCGCGACGGCGATAACGAGCGGGACGAAAACGGTCGCGAGGCGGTCGGCGAGCCGCTGGATACCCGGGGTCGAACTCTGAATCTCCCACAGTAGTTCGACGAGTCTATCCAGCGTGCTCGTCGCGGTGTCGTCGACGACCACGACGAGTGGCGCGTCCGTGACGACCGTCCCACCTGCTACCCGGTCGCCCGGGCGCTTGCTGACCGGCGCTGATTCGCCGGTGATGAGGGACTCGTCGACCGCTGCCGTTCCCTCTCGAACCTCGCCGTCGAGGGGGACACGCTCGCCGGCGCGGACGAGGAGTCGATCGCCGGGGGCGACCTCGTCGAGAGGAACTGTTTCGCCGCTCCCGGCGAGTCTGGCATCCTCGACCGTTCGTTCGGTTAGCTCCGAGAGACGCCCGATGGCGCGCTGTTTGATCTTGCTCTCGTAGTAGCCGCCCCCGGTCACGACGAGAATGATAGCGACGGTGACGTCGAAGTAGAGGTCGGTCTGACCGAGCCCTATCGCGAGTGTGCTATACGCGTATGCGCTGCAGGCGGCCAGCGCGACGAGGAGGTCCATGTTCGGCACGCCGGCCCGGAGGCTGACGAATGCACCTCGGAGGATCGGCCATCCGGTATAAAACAGGACGAACGTCGCCATGAGCCAGATATTCCCGAAGATGTAGAGGCCGTCCAACCCGCCGAAGTCGGCGAGCGGCTCGTAACCGAAGTACGTCGGATACAGAAACAGCGCGTACCACATCATCACCATCATGCCGAACAATCCGCCGCCGACGAGAAACTTCACGACCTCATTGGTGTCCCCGTCGGGGCGGCCCTCCTCGCGCCAGCCGGCAGTGTACCCGTACCCCGAGAGCGCCTCCGGGAGTTGTTCTTCGTCGACGACGTCCGGATCGTACTGCACGCGGACGGTATCAGTCGCGTAGCTCGCTTCGACGGCATGAACGCCGTCCTCAGCCGCTGTCCGTCCCTCCAGAAACGCCTCGCAGGTCGTACAGTGCATCCCGTCGACCGAAAAGAACGCCGACTCGGCAGTGTCCGGGACTTCATCGGGCGTTGTCGTGCCGTCGTTGTCGACGGCCTCGCGGACGGCCTCCGCTTCAGACGCCTCGAGATCGCCGAGCGACCGTTGCACTTCGAGACAGCCCCGACAACAAAAGGTCCCCTCAACGTCAGGACCGGTCACCGGCGTCGCGGGCGTCGGTAGATCGCAGAGTCGACAGCCTGATTCGTCGGCTGTGGTGGTGTCGTTAGTATTCATACGGGGGATCGCCGCCGGTACATGCGAGGGTCGTCACCGTTCACAACTTTATGAGGATCGGGTACTCACGGTTCGTCTCCGGTCGCATACTGGACAGCGATGCGTAGCAGAACACGGGAGGGAGACGACGGGCGGCCAGGATCGCATTAAGCTGTCACCGGTTACGCCGAGGACCCACCATGGACAGTTGCCACTTCGGCGGGACCGGTCGCGATGAGCAACGCGCCGATCGTTATGAGGACGTTGACGACCGATATAATGCCCGCAGTGCTTGAACTCGTTAATCCGTACCACAGCACTGGCGCCATCGCGAGCAGTCCGACGACGACCGACACTCGCGGCGAAAGCGAACCATCTGACATACTCCTCAGTTAGCTCTACTAGATAAAAAGTTATTGCCCGTGTCCCAGCAGTCTGGAATCCTGAGGGCAATAAATATATACAACGAATTAACAGTGGTCTGTATGAGTTCGAAGTTACGACGCGAGATCGGGCACGACGAGTTCGATCCAAAAGGGACGCTGGCGTTGATCGCCATTTATTTCGTCATCATCAGCGCCCTGTGGGTCTTCATGTACTTCGTCGAGTTCCTCGGAAACGATCTGACCATCGTCGGAACGATACTATGAACATCCACACCTACGAGAAATTCTGGCTCGCCGCGTCGATGGTGCTCATCGTTGGGTTCATTCTGACGATCACCTACGGGACGGTCGGAATCGGCGTCGCGATGGTCGACGACTCCGGGGAGACAATCAACCCCGAGAACATCAACGACCACCCGAAGTTCTCCAGTCCCGGCGTCGAACAGGTCGGTGAAAACGAGTACGACGTATACATCCAAGTCGTTCAGTTTGCGTTCCTACCAACCGAAGTTGAGGTACCCGCTCACAGCACGGTGAACATTCACCTCACGAGCCGCGACGTGATACACAGTTACAGCGTCGTTGGGACGAACGCGAACACGATGGTGATCCCGGGAGAGGTCGCCGAGGTGACGGTCAACGTCGACGAACCCAAAGAGTACGGCGTCATCTGTACGGAGTACTGCGGCAGCGGGCATCACAACATGGAAGGGAAACTCAACGTCGTTCCCGAGGAGGAGTTCGAGGGAGATAGCCAATGAGCCTCGGCGCTAACTCCGGAACATACCTCGATCAGTTCCCCGACGAGGCGAAACTGATCCGGGCGACGTTCTACAGTTCCTTCGCCGCGCTCTTTGTCGGTGCGCTCATGGGGCTGTTGCAGGTGCTCCATCGGGTCGATATCCTCCGGCTCATCCCCTCGGAGGACTACTACTCGTATCTCACGCTCCACGCCGTGCTGTTGGTATTGACCTTTACTATCTTCTTCCTCGTGGGGGTGTTTACTTGGGGCGTCACGACGAGCCTCGATCGCGGACTCGAGGACCTCCGGTACACCTGGGCGTGGTACGGCCTCATGGCGGGTGGTTCGCTCTTGGCCGGCATCACCATCATCGGTGGGTTCTTCGATGCGATCCCGCTGAGCGCGGCCGTCCTCTACACGTTTTACGCGCCGCTACAGGCACATCCGCTGTTCTACGTCGGCCTCGCACTGTTCATCGTCGGGTCGTGGTTCGCCGGGATCGACTGGTTCCGTTCGTGGTGGGCCTGGAAGCGCGAGAACCCCGACGAACGGATTCCGCTGCCGACCTTCATGGCGCTGACGACGACGCTGTTTTGGATCATCTCGAGTCTCGGCGTCGCCATCTCCGTCGTCGTGTTTATGATCCCGTGGTCGCTCGGGCTCATCGACCAGGTAAACGCGCTCCTGACTCGGACGCTGTTTTGGTTCTTCGGCCACGCCGTCGTCTACTTCTGGTTGATGCCGGCGTACATGCTCTGGTACGTCATGCTGCCGAAGATCTCCGGCGGGAAGCTGTTCAGTGATCCACTCGCCCGCGTCGTCTTCGTTCTCTTCTTGATCCTCTCGACCCCGACGGGGATCCATCATCAGTACCTCGATCCGGGGATCGCCGAAGGGTTTAAATTCATCGTGATGGTCAACACGATGTTCCTGCTGTTGCCAAGCCTGTTGACCGCATTTACCGTCGTCGCGAGCATGGAGCACGGTGCGCGACAACGCGGCGGAACCGGCTACTTCGGGTGGTTGCGCGCGCTCCCCTGGCGAAACCCGGTGTTCACCGGGATGGCGCTCGCCGGACTGATGTTCGCTGCCGCCGGCTTCTCGGGCATGATAAACGCCGGCATGAACATCAACTACCTCGTTCACAACACCTGGTGGGTCGTCGGCCACTTCCATCTCACCGTCGGGACCGCGGTCGCGTTGACGTTCATGGCCACCACCTACTGGTTCCTGCCACAGTTGACCGGCAAGAAGATCTGGAACAAGTCCCTCGGGCTAGCGCAGGTCCTGTTGTGGTTCATCGGCATGACATTCATGTCGAACGCGATGCACCGCGCTGGCCTCGCCGGCATCCCGCGGCGAACTGCCGAGCCACAGTACAGCGGCTTCGATTTCCAACCGGCCGCTGGATCGGTCGCCGAACTCAACATGCAGGTTGTCATCGGCGGAACGCTACTGTTCATCTCGACGCTGCTGTTCATGCTCATCGTGGTGATGACCGTCCGCGGCAGCAAAGTCGACACCTTGCCGGCGAACGGTTACGCCGAGACGCTTTCGGGTCCCGAGGATGCGCCGCTCGTCCTCGACAACCTGCGGCTGTGGGCGGGCATCGCAATCGCGCTCGTCGTGTTGGCGTACGCGCTGCCGCTGGCGTCAATCATCGGCCGTCACGGGCTCTTCGGCCCCGGCGGAAGTCCCTCGCCGCAGTTCATTGATACGGTCGTGTTCACCGGACAGGCGATCTTCGACTCGCTCGTGGGGGTGATCCGTTGATGTGGCTTCCGAGACCTGAGGTGATCGGGTGATGCGCTCGGCCTCTGGGGTGAGCCGCTGATGCGAATCAGCTGGGGGGGCTTCCTCGTCGTCGTCGCGGTGATGGTGCCGATCGTGATCGAACTCCGCACCGTGTTCGTCCACCTCGGCGTCGAGATGTCGATCGCACAGACGGGATTGCTCGCCGCGGTGATGATCGGGGCACTGCTCGCGTGGGCAGTCGCACCGGATATCCGCGGCCGGAAACGATCCAACGAGAAATCGGAGTAGCGGGCTCCGGCCCCGGCCCCGGTCGTAGGGGTCGAACACGTTGGCTCCGGTGTTACATCGGTAGTCCCGAATTTCACAGACAGATAGGACGGAAGCCCAAATCATCAGTCACGGAGGAATCCGATCGCAGCCGTCCTTGCGTTTTTACTAATCGCAGTACACTTTTTATTGGATATATACCGCGTAGTTCAGGATGGTCGCGAACGACACCCAGCCGAGGTAGGGGACGAGCAGCGCGGCCGCCCGTCCGTCGACCCGAGCCACCGTCGCGATCGTCCCCAGAATCGCGATCAAGAGGGCGACGATCACCGCGAGCCCGAGTCCTGGGCGCCGGAGTCCAAAAAAGACCGGTGTCCACGCGAGGTTGAGCGCGAACTGGACGGCGAAGGTGGCAAGCGCGAGTCGGACATCGGGGCGGTCGGTTCCCTGATTATAAACGATCGAGAGCGAGAGTCCCATCAGAGTGAAAAGCGCTGTCCAGGCCACTGGGAATGCGATCCCCGGCGGGTAGAACCACGGTTCCTCCAGCCAACTTGTGTCGGTGCTGACGAAGACGGCCGGAAGCGCTCCAAGCACGTTCATCGTAACGACGAAGCCGACGGTCTGAAGCAGCCTCCGCCGCCGGTCCGAAAGAGCGGACATGATCAGGGACATCTGTGGGTAGCCGGGGATTTGTCAGTCGCACCGGGGACCTCTATGAGTACTCAGCAGCTGAGTGAGTAGTCAGGATCGGGTCAATCGTGGTTTGGACACTCCGAAGCCGATCAGTACGCCTCCGCGAGCCCTGAGAGTGCCTCGTGGTCAGTCGTGGTATGAGGGGCAGTTAATGGCGAAACGCTGATACGACCCTCAAGGACGGCGCGACGGTCGCTCCCAACAGGGTCCGGGACCGACCCCTCGGCCATCAGTTCCCAGATCCGATCGTGAATGCGAACCGTCCCGTCGCCGTTCGACTCGGCGTCCATTCGGTAGACGTGCGACGGGCGGGTGACCTCCATCCGGGCGTCGCCGTCCGCAGACGACACCGGCGCGTTGACGTTGAGATAGTCGGTCGTTTCGAACACGTCGACGTTCTGGGCGTGTTCGGCGAGGTACTCGACCGCTCGGGCAGCCTCGTGGAAGTGCTCGGGATTGGCAGAGAACTCCTCGAACGTGAACTCTCCGGCGGGGAAATAGACGGACGCCGCAATAGCCGGTACGTCGAAGAACGTCGCCTCGACGGCCGCCGACACCGTTCCCGACCGGCCGAGGACGTACGCGCCGAGGTTCGCGCCCTGGTTGATTCCGGAGACCACCATGTCAGGGTCGAAATCCAACGACCCGAGAGTCGCGACGACGCAATCGCTCGGCGTTCCCTCGACTACATAGCCCATCTCGTGTTCAGTCAACTCGACCGTTCGCGAAAGCTGTCGGCCGACAGAACTCTGGTCGTTGGCCGGTGCGACGACTGTCACGTCAGCCACCGCCGAGAGACGATCGTAGAGCGCGCGGATACCGACGGCGTCGATCCCGTCGTCGTTCGTAAGCAGTATTTTCATACGTTTGCTGGGTTCGCGTCCCGAAAAAGGCCGTCGCTGTCGGGCATTGATTCGGTCACATCCGATGTGGCTGGTGGGCTTACATCAGGATGGGTCGATGCGGTCGCGTACGTGGTGGAGACCAACATCCCCGTGCCCGTCCCGGAAGTCGGCGGCATCAAACACCCAACAGGCCGCGGACATTCTTGAGATACAACGAGGGCGCACGGCCCCTGCTATCGTCGACTGCCCGCCTGATAACCGGGCCGACATCCTCGGCGATCCCCTCGCCGTGGCCGACGAGCAGTCGGTCGGGGTCGTAGCTCCGGAGATCCGTCGGGGGCAGGACGCGCAACATCGGGTGAACGCCGAGTTCCTCCGCCGGTGCCCGGAAGTATTCGACGGTCCCGAGCGCCTCGGGGACAACAAGCGTTTCGCCGTCGAAGAGCGTCGCCTCCTGCCACAGCGGGTTGTCGATCAACCGGCCGACTTGGAACCCAGCGAGGTCGCTCCCGAAACGCCGGGTCGGGACATCGATATCGCTCGCGACGCCATCCATCCATTCCGGGATGTAAACCGCTACATCGTGTCGGTCCGCGACGGTCGCCGCGTCGCGTTTGTGCCTGTCGAGCAGCACGACAACGCCTTCCGGATCGGCGTACTCCGAGAGCAGGTCGTCGAGTCCCGCAGCATCAACGGGGTCGATGATCCACAACCCGCCTTCGCTCTCGACGGCGTGGGAGGCGCGCTGCATTGTTTCCTCTGGGTGGGCAATCCATCCGACGCCATCTTCGAACCGGTCGACGACGGTCAACTCGCCCGTACCGGAGCGTTTCATTGGCATGAAATCACTACGCCGTCGTGGCTGATAAACGCGACCCCCGCGGCAGTGGGGGCATGACACCACTATTTCCGGAGCTTCTATACTCTTAGAGCGGCTTGTGGTGGCGTATATTCTTGTTTAGATAGCATCGGGTGTCGCGGTTCCGTTTATACTGACCTACCCTCCGTCGTTTCCGAAGCTTTCGTTCCGATCGGGTAGTTCTGAGCCAGAGGGGAGAGATTGCGCAGTAAGGACTTATTCGGGGGAATTAGTCGGGAAGCCTTTCGGAGTATGCCATGACCGTCAACATAATTACCGGCAGTTCTCAGGGGCAACCCTCCGACGTTTCCGGAGCTTTTTGTTGGTAAATGGGTTAGAGACGAGAGATGAAGGAAAAGACACAGACACCACTGTTTCCGGAGCTATCTATGAGAGGGAAGATGGGGGGTAGCGAGTATATAAATGAAAACCAGTAGTGATCCTTTGCTACGGGAAATTATTAATCTTAATTAGGTAACTATTAATCTTAACCAGGGTGGCTACTGATATATCCACATAACATATATGCACATAATATATATGCACATAA
>Ga0207753_1000037_pt1 | contig 53132 bp, 51 predicted proteins | sample PonA233FremontCA_2_FD_187273 | JGI IMG/M metagenome (GOLD analysis project Ga0207753, IMG submission 187273) | Salt pond sediment microbial community from Fremont, CA, USA - Pond A23 Sediment 3 (SPAdes) | ecosystem: Environmental > Aquatic > Non-marine Saline and Alkaline > Saline | place: USA... | reverse complement strand
GGCGTAGCGGTCCGACCGAATGCGTAGGCTCTCCTCGGCCTGCGCCACGGCTCGCCGCGCCTGTTCAATCTGTGTTCGGGCGGACTCCAGGTCGCGGCGTGCGGCGGTAATTTCGACCTCGTTCTCCAGGGCCTGCTGCTCCAGGGCGATCCGGGCACGCTGCTGTTTGGCTTCGGCCTCCTGTGCGCGCCCGATCTGCTGGAAGCCCTCGAACAGGCTCCACGACAGCGACACGCCCGCCGTCCAGCTCTGCCCGCTCGTGCCGAAGGGCGTGTCGTCGTACCAGCCAGTGGTACCCCGAGCGTTGAGGGTGGGGACGAAGGCCAGCCAGCGCGACCGGGTTTGTTCGCGGGCCGCGTCGGCCCGAGCCCGGAGGGCCTGCATGTCGGAGCGGCGCTGGTTGACGGCCCGCAGCGACACGCGCCCCATTGACACTGGCTCGCGCGTCAGTGAATCGGTGGGCTCGATGCGCACGTTGTCCTCCAGCCCGATGAGGAAGCGCAGCCGGTCCGCGGCGTTTTGGCGTCGGGCGACGGCGTCGGTCCGGCGACTCTCCAACTCCGACACACGCACCTCGGCCGCCAGTCGGTCGGCCCGGTTGATGATGCCTTCCTCGAAGAGGGCTTGGGCCTGGTCGCGGTTCGCGCGGGCCGCGGCGAGGGCCGAGTCGATTACGCCCACCTGCCGCTCGGCAAGGAGCAGTCCGTAGTAGCCCTTCTTGACCCGAAACGTGACCGTCGCCTCCGTACGCTCGGCCTTGTGCCTGGCGGCGCGAGCGGCATCGGCGGCCGCGCGGCGTTCGAAAATGCCGTCCAGGTTCAGAATGGGCTGCTTCACCTCTAGCTGCGTGCCAAAGAAATCCACGCGGTCGGGTGTGTTGAGCACGTCAACCGAAAAGTCCTGCTGGGTAAAGCGCTCTTGTCGAAGCTTGCTGCCGAAGGCATTGACGGGATCGGTGGTGAAGAGCCCCTGCTCGCGGGCGGTAATTTGGGGGAGAAAGACACCGAGTGACTGGCGCTTGCGGGCCACCGCGGCGCGACGCTGGGCATCGGCGGAGCGGGTGGGAAAGCTCTGCGTGCGGGCTTCGGACAGGGCTTCGTCCACCGACAGGCGCAAGGTACGAGTGGTGTCGGGAGAGAGGCCTTGGGCCTGCGTCGCTGTCGGGATCACTGCGGGGAGCAGGAGCATGAGGGCCCCGACGAGCAGGAGACGTGCCCGGGGAACTCCCAAGAAAACCGTGGGCAGAGAGCGCATGAAAGATGGGGGATGGTCAGAAGCGTGGAGAGTGTGTACCGGCCTCACGCGAGCGGCGCTTCGGCGAGGCGCAGGGCCGCGTCCACCGTCCGGTCGATGGCGGCCTGTGGGGCGATGGACAGGGCGTCGGCTTTAAGAGAGCGAACAGTCTGCTGAACCATTGCGAGGATCCAGCCCGCCATCAGTGGTGCGGGGGCGTCGCGGAACGTCCCGTCCTGCATGCCCGCATCGAGCGCGTCGGCGAAGCGGCGAAGTGGCAGTGGCAGGGCCTCGTCGGCGTCGTCTTCCCTGAGGCCGGACTGCCGGGCCGAGAGCAGGTAGGTGCACGACGCAGGTTTTGAGGCGTAGAAGTTGAACACCCCGCGCACCAGTGCCTCCAGGCGAGCGGGTGGGCTTGAGGCGTATTCGGCGGCCTCGTTGAGCGTCTCTTCCAACTGGTGGGCACACCGCTGATAGAGCCATTGGGCCAGGTCGTCTTTGCCGTCGAAATGGCGATAGAGCGTCCCTTCGGCCGCGCCAGCCTTTTCGGCAATCTCGCGGGTTGTGGTGGCCTCAATGCCCTTCTCGGCGAAGAGCTCAAGGGCCGTCTCGCAAATGGCGTCTCGCTTAGTCATGGGGATGGGCGGTGAGGAAAGGGAAAGCGTCTACAGCCCACATAGTGGCCCACAACAGGAACCGTTCGTTGCCCCGTTGTTCGCTGCGGAGTCATCGTCTGAGTTCAAGATCACACCTGGGCTGCCCGTGATGATGCGCTCCACGGACTGGCCCGTTTCGGGGCACTCGTCGAGTGGGTCGTCGGTGATTCGCTGTCGTGTCTTGAATGTCGTGCCGTCCTCACGGCGATAGACGTACGTAGGCATACGAACCGAGAGTCGTGCAGTGAAAGAAGAATGCGTGTCGGGAGGGTCGGGAAGACAGTGTGGGCGTCTTTCCCAAGAGGTCCTGTGGGGAGTCTCGGGGAATCTCAGTCCGGAATCTTGTTGAAACCGGGATCCCCGATGTCAGAACTCTTCGGCCGTTCCGAAGCATCATAGCCGGGACGACCGGTCGTCGGTTGTGAGTGAGTGTTCACTCACATCGTACTATGACCACGTCCGAACGGGGTTCGGCGCTTCGTCGGAGATTCATGTCGGGGTTCTCAGGTCCTGCTGATTCTTCCCTTGGTGAAATCAGACGGGCTGAACTCGGGGCGCTGAGGCCTGCTTGGGGGAACTACACGGCGTCACGTGGTGGTGATGGTAGTGCCCGGAGGGGAAAGGGAACCCCTGCGTGAAGGTGTCGGTCAAAAATTGCGAGTGATTGATCACTCGCAACAAGCCGGGCCTACGTCTGGTTCTCGCGGTTTTTTGTCACATCCTGCCTTCCCCCGATGACCACGAATATGGGCACCCTGGACCGTCTTCTCCGCACGCTCGCCGCAATTGGCGTCGGTGTTCTCTACGCCACCGGCACCCTCGGTGGCATCCCCGCGCTCGTCCTCGGCGTCGTTGCCGTTGCGTTTCTCCTGACCAGTTTTGCCGGTACGTGTCCGCTCTACGTCCCGCTCGGCCTGTCGACCCGGCACGAGAAACGCGCGTAACCCTGGGGCGTGGGAGGCATCTGGGATATGAGGATCGCTGTCATTCACCGAGTCCGATTCCTATGACCGATTCGCCTCGCCTCGTACTCCTTGGGGGCGGTCACGCCATGCTGCCCAGTCTCGCTCATGCTCGTGAGTGGACGGCGGCTGGTGTGGACGTGACCCTGATCGATCCGCAGCGCTGGCTCTACTACTCGGGCATGGTGCCGGAGCACCTGGGCGGGGTGTATGCGGTGAACGATATCCGTATCGATCTGCGCCAGTGGGCCCGCGAGGGCGGCGTGACGTTCGTGCAGGCGGCGGCGACCGCCATCGATCCCGACGAGCGAGTCGTCTCGACGGCGGATGGCGGCACGCACCCGTTCGACGTGCTGGCGGTGGACGTGGGGGGTATAAATCCGGCGGTCCCGAGGGCCGCGGTAGGCACCAAGCCGATCTCGCGCATCCGGGCCCTCGCGCCCATTCTGGAACGTGTGCTCGACGACCCGACAGGGACGCTGGACCTGGCCGTTGTGGGCGGTGGGGCCGCAGGGACGGAGGTCGCGCTCAACGTGACCGGTCGCTTCGTGGGGGCGGGCCGTGGGGCCGACCTCGACCTGACGATCATCGAGCAGGACGCGCAGATTCTCCCCGGCTTTCCGGACGGCATGAAGCGGCACGCCGCCCGTCTGCTTCGCGAACGGGGGGCGACGATCCAGACGGGAACGACCGTCGATTCAGTGGACTCCGCAGGGGAAGGAGGGGCTCGGGTCGAGACGGCATTCGATCATGGCGGGTCCGTGACGCTTCGTCCCGACGTGGTGCTGTGGGCCACTGGCGCGGTGGGTCCGTCGCTGCTGCGGGAAAGTGGTCTGTCGACGGATGAACGCGGATTTTTGCACGTCGACCGGACCCTGCGCACGCTTACCCATCCCCGCATCTTCGCCGCGGGCGATTGCGCAACCATCTTAGACCTGGATCTCGACAAAGTGGGAGTGCACGCTGTGAAACAGGGGCCGCTCCTTCGTCACAACCTCAACCGCAGTCTTCAGGGGGGCACGGGTCCTGCCACACCGGCCCCGAAGACGGCGCTGAGATCCTTTCGCCCCTATCCTGTGGCGCCCCTTCTTCTTTCGACGGGGGCTCCGCAGGCCCTCTGGACGGCCGGGCCGCTCTGGGCCGCGCACCCCTGGCTGCTCCGGCTCAAGCACTGGATCGACCGGCGGTGGATTCGGGACTACGCGCCGGGGGCGTGGGGACAGGTCGGGTGGCGGACCTTCCTCGGGGCCGAGGCCGCATCGTCTGGGTCCGCCGTCACGCGTCCGCGGGGCCGTCTGCCGAAGAAGGATCGGGATGTTCGGCGTTCCCCGTGAGGCGCGCCCGCTCCCGCTTCAGTTGGTCTAAGAGACGGGGATCGTGCTCCACCAGGCGTTCCACGAGGGAGACGAGGCCGTCGCGGTCCAGGTCGGCCACGAGGTCGGCCACCGCCGCCGGCTCGGTCTTGGGCAGGTCGTCGCTCTCCAGCGCCTTCAGGAGAACCGCTACGATGTGCTTGCACCACGTGCCCTTGTGGTATGGACAGGTGCACTCGACATCGGTCACCTGATTGGCGTCAAACTGGATGCTCACCAGGTACGGGTGCACATCGGTGCCCTGGACCTTCGCCTTTAGGGTGTGGTTGTCGGTTTGCTTCAGGGATTGGACCGCCCCGTTGGCGAGGTACTGCTGCCCTCGTTCGAACGATCCGCCAGCGGTGTGATCCCGGATGTCGTCTTTCGTCAGCGACGGAAAAGCCATGAGGGATTATGCGTTCGGTGCAGAAGACGGCGCCTGATCGATCGTGGCGGCGGCGTGCGCCAGGAAGTTATCGAAGATCTGCGTTGCGGCCTTCGACGCCTGCACGTTGGCCTCGGTGCAGGTGTCGAGTGCGTTCTGGATGGCGCGGTCGGACAGGTCCTTCGAATGGATCATGGACGTTGCCGTCTGCAGGTCATATTCGGGGTGGAACTGCACGGCGTACGCCTGGTCCTGACGAAAGGCCTGCACCCCGGTCTCGTTGCTTGCGAGTAGCTGGGCGTTGGGCGGCATCTCAACCACGTGGTCCGAGTGGGTGGCAAAGACCGTGAACGGGTCTGGAAGGCCATTCCACAGGGGATCGTCCATCTCTTGGGTCACCTCGACGTACCCGAGCTCGTAGGAGCCGCTCCGGACCGTGCCGCCCAGAATTTGGGCGAGAAGTTGGTGGCCCCAACAGACGCCAAGAATCGGGAGGTCGTCGGCCAGGGCGCCTTCCACCCACTGGCTCAGTTCCTGAATCCAGGGGCGATGGTCGTCGTAGACCGACGACTGGGACCCGCTGATGATGACTCCGTCGAAGGACTGGATCGGTCCCGTCTCCGTCTGAATGGGATCCGGGTCGCCGAGAGGAGGTGGCATGTCCCCCTCGTTGACATTGTAGACGGTCAAGGGGGCGTTCACCTCCCGCTGGAAGTTGCGCTTGGCGTGTGGGGTGCCGAGGGAGGCGTCGAGAAGAGCGAGATGCATGGATGAACTTCGTGTTCATGAAACACGTCTCGTAACACTTCACCGCCGAGCAATACGCACGTTCCGGTTCTGGAAAAAGAGCCTAAGGGATTGCCGGGAAGGCGTAGCCGGCTGGTGCACAGCGTGTTTGATCCGGGGAACGACCGATGTCCTGAGGGGACGCTGGGAAGAAAACATCGATTCGTCTGCCGGCCATTCCGAAAACTTCCGGGGGATATGCTCGTGTTAACGGTCTGAGAAGGGGGCAATCCCCTGGCCCTTCGCCATCGCTCTGCTCCGTCCATGATTCGAGCGAACTGTGGGTGCGTTTGGCACGCTGCCGTCCTCGGGGTCCTGTGTGCAGGTGGAGTGATGCTGGGGGCGCTGTGGGCTCCGCACGCCCGAGCGCAGTCCCCCGACCGCGCAGACGCGCCCCGTACCGCCTCCGATTCCTCTTCTCGGGGGAGTGCTCACCCAAGCCGCGCGGCCCGGTGGCGGCGCATGCGACAGAAGAAGGCCCAGAACATTGCCCCCCCCGAACCAACGTTCGTGCAGCGGGCAATGTCTGCCGTGGCCGACATCGGGGGCGCGGTGGTGCCACATCGCTTCATCCTCAACATTCCCCAGCTCGATGTTGCGGGCTTCCATCCAGTCTTTGGTGGACTGGAAGGCAATGCGGGGACGACGGCGGGCATTCTCTACGAGCCGCCTTTCTGGCAGGGCAAGGACCGCCTCGCGGAGGTGCAGGTGCTCGGAAGTCTTCGGCGCTACTACGGCGCGGGACTGCGCTTTGGCGGAATCGCCGGGCCGTACGTGGGATATACGTATGCACGGTACCGGCACCGTCCCCGCGAACAGTTTTACGGCCTCGGGATCGATAGCCAGGCGGAGTCGAAGGCCGGCTTCCGTCTCAATCAAGGCGTGGTGGGGGGGCTGCTGGGGCGTACGATCGGCCCGAGTGCTTTGGTTGGGGGACACGTATCGTATCAGGTGAACCGGTACGGGGATGGGTACGGAGACTCCCCCACGGTTGCCGATCAGTTTGGGACCGATCTGTCAGGCGTGGGCACCGATCTCGACTACCTGATGATCGGAGGCTTCTTTGAGCTCGACGTTCGGGATGCGCCCTACGACCGCGCGTTCGGTCACCGCTTTGCCCCCACCGAGCCTCGTCTGCGAGGTGTTTCGCTCGATGCGTCCCGGGGCTTCTATCTTGCCACCGAGCTGACACACAATCTGAACGTGGGGCAGCAGGACCTGGACTTCACTCGATTTACGCTCGACGTGCGGGAATTTCTCCCCATCCAGGAAGGCCTGCTCCACGGGTTCTCCTTCCGGCAGTTCGCGTCGGTCACGCATTCCGGCGGGAACCGCGTGCCGTTCTACCGACTGCAGTCGATTGGGGGCGCGCGGTCCCTGCGCGGCTATTCGTCGGGGCGGTTTCGGGACCGCAACGTGCTTCTCGTGAACGCGGAGGTCCGGTGTCAGATTTGGCACTGGCTCGACATGGCGGTCTTTGGCGACGCCGGGCAGGTCTTTCGAACCTTCAGGACCGTGGACCTGGACGATCCCCGCCTCGGGTACGGGCTCGGATTTCGGATCAAGAATGACGGGAAGACGCTAGGGCGCATTGACGTTGCGCGGGGGCGCGAGGGCTGGACGCTACACACGGACCTGGGCTCTCTCTTTTAACCGTCATGCGCGCCCTCCCGTCTGCATCAGCGTGGGCTCGTGCCGTTGGCCGCACGGGCAGGTTATGCCTGCTTCTGGTCCTGGTCGGGGCGGGAAGCGTCGCCCCCGCGTCGGCCCAGCGGTTTTTGCCCGACGACCCACTGTGGAATGATCCGGACCGGATGGACATGCCGTTCCCCGAATCGACGACCTCGGTGCGGGGCATCGGGCCGCTGGAGTTTTTTCGACGCAGTTTTGGGGTGCCGGGGGAGTACACGGCCCCGGCGCAAAATGTAAACACGGTGGGCGGGGTCCCCAACTCGTCCTGGTACACCAACCGCCACTATCGCTCGCCCCTGTCGAGAGCGGCGCTGCGACGGGGACCCAATCAGGAGCCGGGCCCATCGCTGCGGGGCCCTTGGCGGGTCATCGGGGTGGAGACACGTGGCGACCTCCCACGGATTGAGGTTCGGGATGCCACGGGCCGTCGCTTCCGGCTACTCTTCGACGCACCTGCGCACCCTGAGATGGCCACCGGGGCGGCCATGATCAGCAGTCGTCTCCTGCACGCCCTCGGCTACAATGTGTCCCAGCACTGGCTACGCCGCATTCGGCCCGAGCGGCTGGCCCCGAAGCCCGACAGCGGCATCACGCCGGCCGGAATCGACAGCGTGTTGGCCCAGGCCGCCCGGCGCCCCGACAGTACCTACCGCACCCTCGTGACGCGGATTCCGAACGTGGCGCGCCGCATCGGGCCGTTTCGGTTTCGGGGCACGCGCCCGGACGACGCGAACGACGTGTTTCCCCATGAGGATCGACGGGAGTTGCGCGGGCTTCGGGTCGTCGCGGCGTGGATCCACCACAGCAAGCTGCGTCCGCGTCACACGCTCGACGTGGGGGTGCGCGAGGAAGGGCGCCGGTTCGTGCGCCACTACCTGACGGATCTTCACCTCACGCTGGGCAGCGCGGGGGCCACCCCCAAGCCGCAGTGGTCGGGACACGAGTACGTACTGGAGCTAGACCGCGTCTTCGAGCGCATCGGCACGCTGGGGTTGAGTGGCGGCGAGTGGGCCGAGGACGCGTCCCCCGAGGCAGCGGCGATTGGGCACTTCGGGGCAAAACGGTTCGACCCGCGGCGGTGGCGGCCGGAGTGGCCCAACCCTGCGTTCCAGCGGGCCCGCCCCGCCGATGCATTCTGGGCGGCGAAGAAAGTGCGGCACTTCTCGCGGGCCGATCTGCGCACAATTGTGGCCACGGCCGACTACAGCTCGCCCGCGGTGGCCGACTACATGCTGCGTACCCTGGTGGCCCGTCGGGATTCCATTGCGCGAGCGTACCTGCACTGGGGTGGCGGCCTCGATCAGTTCAGCGTCCGGGCGGAGCAGCTCACGTTTGCCGACCTGCGGGCCACCCATGGCCTGGTCCCTGATACCGTGCGGCGCACCGTGATGTGGCGGGCGTACGACAACCAGGCGCGTACGGCGAGTCCGATCCTCGTGCGCACCACGTCGTCCCGCGAGTCGGTACCAGTCCCGGCCTATTCGGCCCCGCACCTACGGGCCACGATTGCCGTGCCCCACGCGGGGTCCACGCATGTCTTCCTGCGGCGTTCTCCTCCGGAATCGGCCGGCCCCGCGCCCCACCGTGTGGTTGGGGTCGAGCGGACTGGGCCCGCCTCGCCGCGCGGTCCTTGATGGCCTACGCCCCAATGGAGAGACGAACGACGAACCACCCATGAGGAAAAAAGTTGAATCTCTCGTCAAGGAGTGCCACCATGTAGTACACTTTCTTTACCCAAACGTATCAAATACGATCATGAAATCGGTTCCCAAGTCTTGGGCCCTAACCGTCGTCTTCCTGTTTGTTGTGGGATGTGGAGGCGGAGGGCAGGAAACCAGTGAACAGCAAAGTTTTATCGGAACCATCTCTGAGGTGAATGCGGGGGAGCGAACCATTTCCGTAACCATCCCCGATACGGCCGAAACGATGGAGGCGGGCACCGTGAGTCTGGCGTTCACAGACTCGACTGAGATCTTGAAGAACTTTATGGCGATGCCGGTGGACTCGCTCCAGGTGGATCAGGACGTGCGTGTCGATGCCGTCAGAGATGGAGAGCAGCACGTCCCGTCGAGGGTGGTCGTCCTCACCAATTAGTGGAGGGGGCAGGGCCTGCCCGTCCCGAGTGCGGAGGCGGAGCACGTTCAGGTTCCCTTCAGGGCAATGTTGTCGGCCCCAAAGAGACGCTGGGCGCCGCGCATGAACTCGGCGGTGGGCTCGACGACGTAGGCCCGGCTGCGGAGGCGCTCCTGGCCGCGGAGCTCCGGCGCGTCCACGTCGAAATAGAGCGTGCAGTTGCCGTCGATCCGCTCACAAAGCTGCCGAAAGGAACGGAGTTCGTCCGGCATCACCTGTTCGAGGTCAACGGTGAGCACCACCTCGTCCACCATCTGCTCGCGGACCTTCCACATCGGACTGATGTCCTTGGTGAGCACCTTCACGGTGCCGCCGCGTACCTCCACGTTGCCCTTCGCGAGCACGACGTTGTCGACCTCCAGGTAGGGCTGCACGCGGTCGAGGATGCTGGAAAAGACCACCATTTCCCCCTGGCCCGTAAAGTCCTCGATGGTCGCAAAGGCAATGGGCTTGCCGGACTTCGTGGTGTTACGGTCCACGTCGGTGATAATGCCGCAGAAGGTGCGTACGGGGCCGCGGTTGCGGCCGTCGCCCCCTGCCGCGTTTTCGATCACCTGCTCCAGTTGCTCCGGCTCGCCGAAGTGAGCGGTGGCGAAGGCGTCGGCCTCGGCTCGAAACTCGTCCAACGGGTGGCCGGAGACATAGAAGCCGAGGACCTCGTGTTCGGCCTTCAGGCGGTTGGCCTTCGACCACGTCTCCACGTCCGGCAGGCCGGGCTGCATGGCTTCGGTGCCCGCGTCGCCGTCGCCGAAGAGCGAGTTCTGTCCGGCCATGCGGTCGTGTTGCACTTTCTGGCCGTAGCGCACGGCCTTGTCCATGATCTCCATGAGCTGTGCGCGGTGGCCCTCCAGGTCGTCAAGCGCCCCGGCCTGGGCGAGCGCTTCTAGCGTCCGCTTGTTGACGGTGCCCAGGTCCACGTTCTTCGTCACGTCGAAGATCGAATCGAAGGGGCCGTGCTCCGCCCGCGCGTCGATGAGCGCGTCGATCGCCTTCTCGCCCGCATTCTTGATGGCGGCGAGGCCGAAACGCACACGGTATTCGCCATCGTCTCCCTGCTCCACCGTGAAGTGCGCCTTGCTGCGGTTGATGGAGGGAGGCAATACCTCCAGGCCCATCGTCCGCGCCTCCTCCAATACCTTCGAGAGCTTGTCGGTGTTGTCCATCTCGTTGGTCATCGCCGCCGCCATAAACTCTGGCGGGTAGTGGGCCTTGAGGTAGGCCGTGCGGTAGGCAACCAGCGAGTATGCCGCGCTGTGACTCTTGTTGAAGCCGTACCCGGCGAACTCGTTGATGATGTCGAAGAGCTCGTTCGCCTCGTCCTCGTCGATGCCGTTTTCCTCGCGGCACCCCTTCACGAACTTCTGGCGCTGCTTGCGCATGAGCTTTTCCTTCTTCTTGCCCATGGCGCGGCGCAGGATGTCCGCCTCGCCGAGGGAGAAGCCGGCCAGCTCGCGCGCCATCTGCATCACCTGCTCCTGGAAGACGGCGATGCCGTAGGTCGGCTTCAGGATGTCCTCCAGCATCGGGTGGGGGTACTCCACCTCTTCGCGTCCGTGCTTCCGGGCGATGTAGGTGGGAATGTTCTCCATCGGCCCCGGCCGGTAGAGGGCGTTCATGGCGATCAGGTCGTCGATTTCCGTCGGCTTCAGCTTACGGAGCCACTCCCGCATGCCGGTCGATTCGAACTGGAAGATCGAGACCGTGTCGCCCTTCTGGAAGAGCTCGAACGTCGTCTCGTCGTCGAGCGGAATGTCGTCGATATCGACCTCAATGTCGCGCGTGTCCTCCACGAGGTCGACCGCATCTTCGATGAGCGTCAGCGTCTTCAGGCCCAGAAAGTCCATCTTGAGCAGGCCGAACTCCTCCACCCAGTCCCCATCGTACTGGGTGGTAACTACCTTCTCGCCCTTGCTCTTCGAGACGGAGACCGGCACGTAGTCGCTGATTTCACCGGGCGCGATGATGACACCGGCGGCGTGGACCCCCGTGTGGCGCACCGATCCCTCCAGCACTTCCGCGTACTGCATCATCTTCTGGACCTCCGGGTTGTCCGCGTTCTTGAGCGCGCGGAAGTCGGGGTTCTCGTCGAACGCCTGGTCGAGATCCACGCCCGGGCCCTCCGGAATCATCTTCGCAATTTCGTCGGCACGGTCGAGGGGAATGTCTAACACGCGCGACACGTCGCGCACCACTGTCTTCGCGCCCATGCTTCCGAAGGTGATGATCTGGCAGACGTTCTCCTGGCCGTACTTCTCGACCACGTAGTCGATCACCCTCTCGCGCCCACGGTCGTCGAAGTCGATGTCGATGTCGGGCATCGACACGCGCTCCGGGTTCAGAAAGCGCTCGAAGAGCAGGTCGTACTCGATGGGGTCCACATCCGTGATGCCGAGGCAGTAGCTCACGCAGCTCCCCGCCGCGGAGCCGCGGCCCGGACCCACCCGCACATCAAGCTCGCGGGCCGCTTCCGTAAAGTCCTGCACGATCAGGAAGTAGCCGGAGTATCCCTCGTCGGCGATAATGCCGAGTTCGTGGTTGAGGCGGTTCACCACCTTCTGCGGCAGGGGGGCGCCGTAGCGCTTCTTCGCCCGCTCGAAGGTGAGGTGGCGCAGGTACTCGTCCATCCCCTCGAAGCCATCGGGAATGGGATAGTGGGGCATCAGCAGGTCCCCCATCGGCAGGTCGAACGTGCACTTGTCGGCCACCTTATTGGTATTCACGAGCGCCTCCCGCTGAAACTTCTCCGGGATGCCGGTGAGAGCCTCCATCATGCCCTCCGGGTCCTTCAGGTAGAACTGATCGTTCGAGAAGCGCATCCGGTTCGGGTCGTTGTAGTCGTCCCCGGTCTGGAGGCAGAGCAGGATGTCCTGGGCCTCGTGGTCCTGCCGGTCCACGTAGTGCACGTCGTTGGTGGCCAGCACCTCTACGTCGTACTCCTCGGCCCACCGCAGCAGCACCTCGTTGATGGTGTGCTGGTCGTCGATGTCGTGGTCCTGGATCTCGATGTAGTAGTCGTCCCCGAAGATCTCCAGGTACTCTTCGAACAGTTCCCGGGCGCGCTCTTCGCCCTTGTTCAGGATTGCCTGCGGCACCTCGCCCTGGAGACAACAGGTGGTGGCCACGAGCCCCTCGTGGTGCTCGCGCAGTAGGTCGCGGTCGATGCGCGGCTTGTAGTAGAAGCCCTCCAGGAAGGAAGTCGACGAGAGCTGCATCAGGTTCTCGTAGCCGGTCTGGTTCTTGGCCAGGAGGACCTGATGGTAGCGGGTAGCGTCCGACTTGTCCTGGATCCCGCTCGGCGTTAGGTAAAACTCGCACCCGATGATGGGATCGACATCGTAGTCCTGCGCCGTGGTGTAAAACTCCGGCACGCCGTAGAGATTGCCGTGGTCGGTAATGGCGACCGCCGGAATGTCGCGCCGCTCGGCGCTTTCGATGAGGCTGTCGATGCCGGCGGCGCCGTCAAGAAGAGAGTACTGGGTGTGGCAGTGGAGGTGCGAAAACTCAGGCATACGGCGGGCAGGGCGTCGGGGACGAGACGCGTGGCGACGAGGACGACAAAGCATCCCCCAAGTAAAGAGATGCCCGCGCCGGAATCAACGCCGTTGACTGAAAAGTCGGTGTTGAAAATGGCGGGTGGCAATGGGGGGGGATGGCTCCGCGGGAGGGAACCAGAAGCGTGGGGAGACACGCGTCAATCGTCCGACCTGCGGTCGTTTACCATGTAGATGTCGCACGTTCCGTTTACGTCGTACAGCTGTTGCCGCACGCTGCACTGCTCCAGGGCGCGTTTGATTGCCGCCTGTCTCGTCTGTCGTCCAGAGCTGTACCCGTAGGCGTACCCGCCATCTCCACCCTGGACGAAGGCAAGGGCCTTGTGTTTGGGCTCCGCTTGGTAGGCGGTGTATTGGTCGGGAAATCGTTCTTCAAAAGACGGGGCGCAGCCAACGCAGATGCTGACGAGTACCGTGAGAAAAATGGCCCTACCGGTCCATTGCATCATCGGAGTCTCTGTGAGAGCTTTTCGCTGTAGCAATATGACTCTACCGCGGTGACGGGCGGCGAAACCTGACACATTGAGCCCCCGAGGCGCCATCGACGGAATCGGGGCCTCGTCCTTCATCGGCAGGAGGAGACTGCCAGATCTTGCTTCACGAGCGCGCTCGTACGAAAAAGGTGTTGGATCGAACGACCTCCGGCTCCTCTGCCTGCCGGCTCGTCTTGTACGACAGCCGCACGCGGTAGCGGCCGGCCTCTCCGATCCGGGTGGTGATGCGGAACGAGGCACCAGGGTCCAGGATGCGACGGTACCCCATCGCATAGATCGCCGGGCACAGGCCTCCGCTGTAGCTCTCCCACGCTCCGTCCGCGCGCCGTTCCAGAACGAACGTGAGATCCGGACCGCAGACCGGAAGATAAAGCATGCGATTCGAGGGGTTTGCGACCGTGAAGTCCACTTGAGCGTCAGGGCCGAGCGTGTACTGCTTCTGCTCAGAGGCGACGGAAATCGCACGCCTGGATTGTGGCTCGCCGGTCACGTCGCAGCCCCAGAATACAAGGAGGGCAAAGATCAGTGCTGTCTGGTTGGCGCCACGCAGAGCACCCATAACGATTGAGTTCATCTGCGAAAAGTCGCGGCAGAACGATCGCTTCGGGCAAAAGAAACAACCTCCGTTCCAAGAAGGCAAGATGGCCCGAGCTTTTCGTCAGTTATAGCGATGCGTTATACCTCTAGTTATCATTGGTAATGAGGGCTTCACAGCAAATATAAATTACCACTCGGAATTACGTGCTTAATTTACGGTGCGGAATACGAATTGTTGAGAGAGAGAATCCAGTTGTCTGTATCCATGGAGAAGGCGAAGAGCGTATACTAATTATCAAAGTCAACAAGTGAATAAGAGTAGCACTCCACGTACTCTGTAGCCTCCCCGTCTGCCTGGGCGTAAGCTTTCAACTCTCCGATCTTACCACAGCCGACTAGTATGGTCCTTGCGTGCATACTCTCGTGCTGCATCACACTTTGGTTGACGAGCATGATCTGGATCATCCTCGCATAGAATTTCCATCCCGACTTTGCAGAGAAAGCGACCGAGCATTTGAAGCAGCTTCGGGGTCATGACGATTCTGAGCTGTCCCTTCTCGTCACCACGACGGTGGTGGGCAAGCAACCTGTGAACCCGGTTCTCGCTGTGAAGGGCAACTGAGACGGACCCATCAGGAAAGGGGGAGAAGCCTATGTTCATTATGCTCTGGGTGAACAGATTGGGAATACGCCTTTGTCCTCGTTTGGCTGTGATAGGTGAACGTTTGGCTCATCCCCATCCTTAGTTTCGATCCGGGGAAATGTCCTCCAAAATGCAATCGGCGTCTTGTTCAGTACGTACTGCTCGATGCTCTGCCCGAAGTAAGAGTTGCATTTGTCGCACACCTCACCCTCTAGAATTTGATCATCGTTTCCCAGCGACTCAGGGATAATGTGCTCTCTACTGGAGTAGGGACCTTCCGACTCGCAGAACAGACAAGACTTCATTTACGGCGGGCAGATATGAGAGGTATTCCATGTTTATATCAAAGCACTCAGGATAGGAACATCCTGCGGTTCTCGACTCCCTGGAATCTAGGACGTTCTGCGAGGGCGTCTGTGCATATGTCAAACCAGTTAGACTCACGCAATATGCCAACCGTTTAATATATTCAACATTTCTCGTGAGCACACGGCCCCTGTCCGGGCGTGCCGGTGTGTCCCGACTGAGAGGACACTACGCATCGATCCCTTTCTCCCGCAGCAATGCGTGGAAGTCACTTTCGTCCAGCACCGGCACGCCCAGGGCCTCGGCGTCGTCCCGCTTGCTGCCGGCCCCCGGCCCCGCCACCACGTAATCGGTGTTGCCGCTGACGCTAGAGGTGGCGTTCGCGCCGTGCCGCTCCACGAAGCGCTGCACCTCGCTGCGCGTCCAGTCGTCGAGGCTGCCGGTGAAGACGAACGTGAGGCCCTCCAGCGGTGCCTCGTCCGCCGCGTACGGGTTGGCGAGCGCGAGGCCCGCGTCTTGCAGGTCGTCGATCACCCGCCGGTTATCATCGTCCGCGAAGAACGCCGCGATGCTCTGCGCGACCTCGGGTCCAATGTCGTCGATCTCCGTGAGTGTGGCCTCGTCGGCGGCCATCAGGGCGTCCAGCGACGCGAAGTGCTGCGCGAGGAGGCGGGCCGTGGCCGAGCCCACGAGTGGAATGCCGAGGGCGTAGAGGAAGCGGTCGAGATCCTGTTCCAGGCTCGCCTCGATCTCGTCGAGCAGGTTCTGGGCCGACTTGTCGGCGTAGCGTTCCAGGGCCAGGAGGTCGTCCTTCTCGATCTCGTAGAGGTCCGAGATGTCCTGGATCAGCCCTGCGTCAATGAGCTGCTCGGCGCGCTTGTCGCCTAGGCCCTCGATGTCGGTCGCCTCGCGGGAGGCGTAGTGCTTGAGCCGCTCCCGAAACTGGGCAGGGCACGTCATGCCGCCGGTGCAGAACGCCTGTTTCTTGTCGTCGCTAAGCACCACCTCGGCGCCGCAGACGGGGCACGTATCGGGGATGTGGTAGGGGGCTTCGTCACCGTCGCGCTCGTCCTCGATCACCTTCACCACCTGCGGGATCACGTCGCCGGCCCGTTCGATGAGCACGGCGTCGCCGATGCGGATGTCCTTGCGGTCGATCTCGTTCTGGTTGTGGAGCGAGGCGCGCGTGACCTCCACGCCGCCCACCTCCACGGGCGCCAGCACGGCGACGGGCGTAATGCGGCCCGTACGGCCCACCTGCACGAAGATGTCCTCGATCGAGGTGGTGGCGCGGCGCGGCGGAAACTTGTAGGCCACCGCCCAGCGCGGGTCCCGGTCCCGCACGCCCAGCGTCTCGTGCCCCGCGAAGTCGTTCACCTTGATGACGAGCCCGTCCATCTCGTAGGGCAGGTCGTCCCGCACGACCACGAGGTCCTCGTAGTGCGCCAACGCCGCGTCGATGTTGTCGCACCGGCGGATGTGCTCGGTGCACACGGGCAGGCCCCACTCGGGAAGCACCCGCAGGACCGCAGCGTGCGTGTCGAAGTCGCGCCCGTCCGCGGCAATCTCGTAGAAGAAGATGCGGAGGGGCCGCCGCGCGGTGATGTTGGAGTCGAGCTGTCGGAGCGATCCGGCGGCGGCGTTGCGCGGGTTGGCGAAGACCTTCTTGCCTTCTTCCTCGCGCCGGCGGTTGAAGGCATTGAACTCGTCCTTCCGCATGTACGCCTCGCCCCGCACCACGAGGCGGTCGGGCACCGGGCGCTCGTCGTCGCGGAGGCGGAGGGGGACGCCCTTGATGGTTTTGACGTTCGCCGTAATCTCCTCGCCGGTTTCGCCGTCGCCCCGAGTGGCGCCCTGGACCAACCGGCCGTCCTCGTAGATGAGCTCCACGGCCAGCCCGTCGAATTTGGGTTCGGCGGTGTAGGTGACGGTCTCGCGCCCGAGTTCTTCGCGGCACGTCTCGTCGAAGTTGCGCACCTCGTCCTCGTCATAGACCGCCTTCAGGCTCAACATGGGCGTGGGATGCTCGGCCGTCCCCAACTCGTCGCGCACTGTGCCGCCCACCTGATGGGTGGGGGAGTCGGGCGTCTCGAGCTCCGGGTACGCCGCCTCGATCCGCTGGAGCTGTTGGAAGAGGCGGTCGTATTCGGCGTCGGAGACGACCGGGTCGTCGAGGACGTAGTAGCGGTAGTTGTGATATCGCAGGGCCTCGCGGAGTTGCTCGGCGGCCTCGGCGGCCTCCGCTTCGGCGTTGATTGCATCCAGGTCAATGTCTGGCGTCGTTTCTACGTCGGGCATTCTTTTCTTTGAGGAGGTAAGAGGGAAGAGGATCTGGTAGAGGCGTCCCTGGGGCCGAAGGGCATTCCCTTGCGGTACGGGACGGGTCGTGGATGTTGGGGGGTTGTGCGGGAAGAGAGGCCGGACTGGTTAGCGTTCGTAGGTGCCCACGCGGTCGGTGTCGGCGAGGACGTGGTCCTTCATTGTATTGGCGATCTGGGCCTTGGCGGCGCCGCGGTCGAGGTCGAGCGTGGTATCGAGGGCGTAAAGGCGGAAAAAGTACCGGTGGGGACCGTCGCCGGGCGGAGGGCAGGGGCCGCCGTAGTCCACGTCGCCAAAGTCGTTTGTGCCGTGCTTGGCCGTCGGAGACGTTCCGGCGAACGCGGCGCTGACGTCCACACCGCGCGGCAGGTGCGTTGTGTTGGGGGGCAGGTTGAACAGTACCCAGTGGGTGAACGTCTGCCCGGGGGCGTCGGGATCGTCTACGATGAGGACGAGGCTTTCGGCACCATCCGGCACGCCGGTCCAGTCGAGCGCCGGGGACACGTCCTCGCCCTCGCAGGTGTGCTCGCGGGGGATTGGGTCGTTGGGAGCGAAGGGGGCGGAGGTGATGCGGAGGGCGTTGGGCATGAGGCTGCGTCTCCGTTGGAGGAAGAGGCCATGACGATCGAGGTCGCTGGATTGAGGACGGTGACCGCCCTCCACCAACGCATTCTCAAATTCGAGGCAGCGGCGGACGTTCGGCGGGCGCGGTGTCGTTACGCCTCCTTCAGTTGCGCATAGAGTCGCTCGGTATCGTCGCGACGGCACAGCTCCGTGCCGGGCGTCATGACGGCCGCCGCCCCGGCCGCCACCCCGAAGCGTACGGCGTCCGCCAGGTCCCATCCACGGTCGAGGGCGAGGGTGAGGCCACCCACCATGCTGTCCCCGGCGCCCACACGGCTTTCTATGGGCACAGTGGGCGAACGCACGTGCAGGGCCCGCTCGGGGGTAATGAGGAGCGCCCCGGCCGCGCCCATCGACAGGACGACGACCTCGCACCATCCACGCTCCATGAAGTCACGCGCCGCCCCGATCCGTTCGGGATCGGTGTCCAGCGCGCGGCCCGCAAGCTGCTCCAGCTCGCGGAGGTTGGGCTTGAGGAGGTACCAGCCCGCCGCCCGCGCCGCACGGAGCGCCGGGCCCGAGGTGTCCAGGATGGGACGGGCCCCGAGATCGTGGGCCGCCTCGGCCACGGCGGTGTACGCATTGTCGGGCACGCCGGGCGGGAGACTGCCGCTGGCCACGAGATGGTCGGGCGCCGGATCGAGGGCGCGGAGGGCCGCGAGGGTGTCCTGGAGCGCGTCAGCCGTAAGCGTGGGGCCGGGCATCCCGAACCGGAATTGCCGGTCCGTCGAGGTTTCGGACACGATCAGGTTCTCGCGGGTCCAGTCGTCGACCGGGAGAGGGTGATGGTCGAGTCCCTCCTTGTCCAGGAGCCCTTCCAGCATGGCGCCCGTGGGGCCGCCGGCCGTGTACAGGGCCTTCGGCGCGCCGCCGAGCCGCTGCACGACGCGCGACACGTTGATCCCGCCCCCGCCGGGCTCCCGGGACGGTGCCGCGCAGCGCAGCTTGTCCTCGGCGACCACCCGATCCACCGAGGTGTTCTTGTCGACTGCTGGGTTGAGGGTGAGGGTGGCAATGGTAGACATGATGGCGGAAACGGCAGAACGAAGGGCAGTGTCGGTTCTCCGGGGGACCCGAGCGGGGGAGTGGAGCACGGGACTGTGCAGAAAAGGGCGCGCAAACCGCAAATCCCGCGTGCATTCAGGGTACGATCGACACCGGCAAGATCCAAGACGGTCCCGCCGTCGCCTCGCCCCTCCGCACCCATAAGGAGAGCCAAGCAGGGAACAGTTCTCTGGTGTTGTTTCGTTAAACTTTATATAAGAAAGAAGTCGATCCAGTACTCCTCTCCTTTCGTACCGCACCAATTCCTTCAGTCCGATGGATGCCCGAGACGGTCCCCTCGACACCCGTGTAAAAGACATCGTTCAGTCCAAAAATGCCCTCGCCGACAATGACGGGGTGCTCACAACCGGGCCGTCGGCGACGGTTTTCGAGTGCATCGGTCGCATGGTCGACCATGACGTGGGCTCCATCGTGGTGGTCGACGGGGAGGCCATCGCCGGCATCTTTACCGAGCGGGACTACATGCAGAGCATTGCCCTGAAGGGGCGGTCCTCCAAGGAGACGGCCGTGCGGGAGGTAATGGAGCAGGATGTGGCAAAGGTGGGACCCGAGAAGCAACTGGCGGAATGCATGCACCTCATGACGCGACTGCGGTGCCGCCACCTGCCCGTTGTGAACGACGCGGGGGATTTGGTCGGCATCGTGTCGATTGGGGACTGTGTGAAGCGGATCCTGGGCTCGGCCCGGGCCGAGACCGATCGGCTGCGGAAGTATGTGCGGGGGCAGTACCCAGGGTGAGGCACGGGGCCCGACATGGGGGACAGGCGGCCTCCCTGTGCGTCCCGCCAGGAATCACACGGAGAACACACCGCGGATGCGCGAACCGCGGAACTGTTTCTCTGTCTTGGAATTCGCACGCGGGGCGTCTAAAGCACGCGCCCATCCAAGGATCTTCGCCTCGTCTACCCCCCGTCCAGAACGCCCCTCGACTGCCCGTGAGCATACTCGCCGTAGGGACTGTTGCCTTCGACTCGATTGACACCCCGTTTGGATCCGCCGAGCGCGTGCTGGGCGGAAGCGCCTCGTACCTGACACTGGCCGCCCGCCCCTTCTGCGAGGACGTGCGCCTCGTGGGCGTGGTGGGGCACGATTTTCCCGACGAGTACCGACAGGTGCTCGCCAATGGGGGAGTTGACCTCGAAGGCCTGGAGGTGGATGAGGACGGAAAGACGTTTTTCTGGCACGGCCAGTACCACTACGACATGAACGAGCGGGACACGCTCGACACCCAACTCAACGTGCTGGCCTCCTTCGAGCCAGACCTGCCCGCCTCCTACCTCGACAGCGACATCGTGTGCCTCGGCAACCTGGAGCCGGGCATTCAGCGCGACGTGCTGGACCAGGTGCACGATCCGGACTTCGTAGTGGCCGACACCATGAACTACTGGATCGAGAACACCCCGGACAGCCTGCGCACCACGCTCTCGCGGGTCGACTGCTTCGTGATCAACGACGCGGAGGCCCGTGAACTGGCCGACGAGCCGAACCTCGTGCGCGCCGCGGGACAGATTCGCGGCATGGGGCCTGAGACGCTCATCATCAAGAAGGGCGAGCACGGTGCGCTCCTCTTCACCGACGAGTCGGTCTTTAGCGCTCCGGCGTATCCGCTGGAGGACATCCAAGACCCCACCGGCGCGGGCGATGCCTTTGCGGGCGGCCTGGCGGGCCACCTTTACCGCACCGGCACGGTCGACGAGGACGCCCTGCGCCGCGCGGTCATCTACGGCAGCGTGATGGCTTCCTACGTGGTACAGCGATACGGCCCCGATCGGCTGCTCGACCTCGACCCCACCGCCATCGCTGAACGGGCCCGGTCATTCCGCGAGCTGGCCGCCATTCCCAAGCTCGTCCCGCTCGACAAGCAACTGGTATAGTCGTTCCCACCGGGCCATCGTGGTATGGCCCCGGCTGCTTCCTCGCAACGTCCCATCCCGATGCCTGAACCCGAGTCCAACGTCGAGGCCGACGCGACAGCGTCGGCCAACCGCACCACGACCGGCACCGTGCGCCTCGTCAACGCCGTCTTTTACGGCCACCACGGCGTTATGCAGGAGGAGCACCGCGTGGGGGGGCGCTACGAGGTGGACGTAAGTGTGGGGCTCGACTTCGAAGAGGCGGCCGTCCACGACGACCTCACGCGCACGGTCGACTACGAGCAGGTCTACGAGTTTGTGCGCACGCTCGTCACCGAAAACAACTTTTACCTGATTGAAAAGCTGGCCTACCGCATCGCGCACAAGGTCCGCGATACGTACCCCGACGTAGAAGGGGTAGAAGTCACTGTGCGGAAGCCCAACCCGCCCGTAGGCGGGCCGTGCGACCGGGCCGAGGCCACCTATACCATCGACGACCCGGGCACCTGAGACGCTACGCGGAGGAGTGTGCCCGGCGCCGATCGGCGTCAGGGGCCGACGAGAAGGGCGCACCGTCGCTGGGAGACAGGAGGGCCGATGGCTCCAGGGAGGGGTGGGGCCGGGCGACGAACGTCATCAGGAAGTCGTACAGCAGGTTGTCCACCTCGGTGGTGTCGGCCAAGTTGTCGAGCACGCGCCGCACGGTTTCCTCGTCCGGCAGGGCCGAGCGGTAGTACTCCCGGTACACGAGGATGCGCTCCCGCTCCCGCGTGGCGTCGAGTTCGCTGTGAAACTGGGTGCCGTAAACGGGAGCGTCGTCGAGCCGGAAGGCCTGGTGGGGCTGGTCGTTTTGGGCCAGTTCTGTGGTGCCGGGGGGCAGCGCCACCACCCGGTCGTGGTGGCCCATGTTTGCCCGGAAGCGGTTGGGAAAGCGGCAAAAGAGGGGATCCTGAGTCCCAGCGTCTGATAGTTCCACCCATCCGCAGCCCAGCTCGGAGCGGTCCGGGTCGTGCACCACGTCCCCACCCAGGGCGCGTGCGATGACCTGGTGCCCCCAGCACGAGCCAAGGGTGGGCAGGCGCCGGTCCACGGCGTGCCGGATAAGGCGGTGGAGCGGCTCGGTCCAAGGATAGGTTTCTGTCGCCGAATACTTGCCCGCCCCGCCGATGAGGAGGGCATCCGCGTCGTCGAGCCGGTCCGGGGTCGGGGTGTCGCCCCGGGCCACATTGACGGTGTGGAGCTGTTCGGGGCGCAGGCGGCCCCGTTCCAGAAAACACGACCGTTCCTGGGTTTCCATGTGCGGCGCGCTCCGGCATTGAATCAGGAGGACCTGAACGGGCGGGGATGTGAGGGGAGAGGCCAGCATAGGAACGATTCGTCGGCCGCGGGGCGGCCCGGCACGCTCAATGAGAGGGGACTGTGAGAAAAGCGCGGCATCGCGTATACGCCGGACGCCCGGAAATGGTTGAGGCCCAATGAACCGCCTACGCCGCAGGGGGAGCGAGCAGGTCGTCAAACGACTGCCGGAGGGTGTGGTAGAGGCGGCGGAGCGGCAGTCCTACGACGTTGAAGTAGTCGCCGTCGATGCGCTCGACGAAGAAAGGGGCGCTGTGGTCCTGAATGCCGTAGCCGCCGGCCTTGTCCATCGGAGAGCCCGAGTGGACGTAGGCGCGGATCTCATCGTCCGAGAGCGGCGCGAACGCCACGGTCGTCCCCTCCACCGCAGTCGTCGTGCGATCGGTGCGTGCCTGCGCCAGGGCAAGGCCGGTGTAGACCGTGTGGGCGGTGCCACTTAGCCGATGTAGCATGGATCTTGCGTGGGAATCGTTGTCCGGCTTGGTTAGAATCTCGCCGTCGTGGGCCACTACCGTATCGGCGGCCAGAACCAGGGCCGACGGGTGCTCTGCCGCTACCGGACGCACCTTGCGCCGGGCCAGGGTCTGCACCGCCGCGGCCGGCGACGCAGGATCGGACAGGGCTTCGTCGGCAGGGCTCACCTGCACCTCGAACGGTACGCCGAGGTGCTCCAGAAGCGCCTGCCGCCGGGGCGACTGGGAGGCCAGGATGAACGGGGGCGTTATGCGCAGAAGCGGGTTCATGCGGAGACGGGACAATCCAAAACAATGAGTGGGGGAGAAACGCGGCGGGAGTGTGAAAGTTATTGAATGCCTCCGGCCCCTCCTTACGACGAGGGGCGCCGGCTAGATCGATGGTTGACACCGGTTTAGAAAGCGACTACGTTTTGAACGCTGTGTCCCTCACCGGAGACGACTTCCTATGACCGTCTTGTCCGTTTGCAACCATAAGGGCGGAACTGGCAAAACGACGACGGCCATCCACGTCGCGGCCGCGCTGGCCCTGTCCGGGCGGCGCACCCTCGTCGTCGACATCGACCCGCAGGGCTTCCTTACGCGGACGATGGGCCTCGAGGAGCCGCCCCCGGAGCAGTCGGTGGCTGCCTTTTTCGATCCGGAGGCCGACCCGCGAGACATTGACGTGCAGGAGACCGGGGGCTTCGATCTCATTCCGTCGTCCAACACCCTCACCCGGCGCATGCGCGACCTCAACAAGCCCACCGACGTCTTGTGGGTCCGCGAGGTGCTGCAGGGCCTGGACCTCCCGTACGACCTTGTGCTCTTCGATACGGCCGCCGCGCTGACCGTCTACAGCCTGAACGCGCTCGTGGCCAGTCAGCACGTTCTCATTCCCGTACTCCCCGAATACCAGTCCGTCGTGGGGGGGGAGCAGACCTACCAGACGACCCAGCTCGTGGAGAACAAGCTGAATCCGCTTCTGGAGTCGCGCCACATCTTGTTCACGCAAGTCGACGCCCGGAAGCGGATGCACCGTACCTACCGCGAGTACATCCGAGAAAAATACGACTCGGAGGTCTTGGAGAATATTGTGCGGACCAGTACAACGCTGGCGAAGCCGCAGGACGGGCAGTCCACGATCTTTGATCACGACCCCAACTCGCGCGGTGCGGTCGACTACGCCAATGCCACCGATGAGTTGATGAGCCGCATCAATGACACCGGCGGTGGGGAGGAGCGGCCACCCGAGGCCCGAACGCCGGCGACGGCCGCGTCGGAGAACGCGTCCGAGATCAGTGAGCTTCTCAGCCCCTGACCGGGTCGTTAGAGCGGGTCGAGCCGTTCGATCTCCGCCGCCGACCACTCATAGAAGTGGCGGTCTGTCGTCTTGAGAGTCTCCACGCAGTCGTTGTAGAGGGCCCGTGCCTCATTGACGTCCGGGGGGGGCGGATCCGGTTGGATTTCGATCCAGCGCCGCAGGTCGCGCAGGGCGCGGGGCGAGTACGTGTCGAGGTCGCCCTCGGTCTTAAAAAGGGCGAGCTTGGTGTCCTCCTGCCAAAGGGTGTAGACGAGGACCCAGATCGAGACGCCGAAGAAGGCCACGACGCAGAAGAGCATCGTGATCCATACGTCGAGGGACAGTCCGAGCATGACAAAACGTTGGAACGTTAAAACGTTGCGGGTTTAGCGTTGCCGTGGAGAAGGCGGGACTACAAGCGAGGGGTTCGGAAGTGAGAGACGGATTAACGGGCCTCATCACGCGCGAGGGGCTCGCGGCGGCCCTCCAGGTACGACATGAGGGCGTAGCTGAGGAGGGGCACGCCCACGAATACCACCACGCCCCCAATCATCTGCGGCGTGCCGAGGTTGGCCCAGGCGTAGTTGAAGACGATGCCGAGCATCACCACCGGGATGACGTACCGCACCACAGGGTTCCAGAAGGGCGGCACGTAGATGCCGGCGTTGCGGTTGACCTCCAGCACCCGCAGCTTCTCCGGCCCCATCGACCATCCGATGGCCCCGATGATGGCCAGGGTGGCGAGGGGGAGGCCGAAGTTGCCGAACACGAAGTCCAGAAAGCCGAGCACGCTCGGGGCGTAGGCGCTGGGAATGCCGAGCAGCCAGATGCCCGTGCACACGCCGATTACGGTCTGCTCGCGGCTGAGCGCTGTTTCCTCGCTCAGGGTGGTCACGCTGACCTCCGTGATCAGAATGGCGGAGGTGAAGGCCGCGAAGAAGAAGCCCACGAAGAAGAGGAGGGCCCACAGCAGGCCGCCGGCCATCTGGGGGAAGACCTGCGGCAGCGACACGAACGTGAGGCTCGCCCCCGAGGCCGGATCGAGGTCGAAGGCGAAGACGATCGGGAAGATGGCGAAGGCCGCGAGGATGCCGACACTCGAATTGCCGATCACGGTGAAGACGCCGCCCCCGATGGGAATGTCGTCGTATTCGGGCAGGTAGCTGCCCACCGTGAGGGCAATGCCCCACCCCAGGCCGGTAGAAAAGAGGACCTGTCCGAGGGCCGTGATCCAGGTTTGGCCCAGCGCCAGCTTGCCCCAGTCGACGCCGAACGTAAAGGCGAGTCCCTCGGCCGCTCCCGGCAGCGTGAGCCCCCGAATTGTAATCGCCACGAGGGCGAGCACGAGCCCGGGCACCGCGTAGATTACGAGCCGCTCCACGCCCCGCCGGATGCCGAGGTACAGGATGGCCGCGACGAGGGCCATCACGGCCGTGTGGGTGCCCACCGAGAGCACAGCGCTCTCGCGGAAGGCGTTCCAGAAGGCCTCCGGCGCAAAACCGCTCGCCGTGAAGGTGCCGAGCAGCGAGTGGACGGCGTAGTAGAGCGTCCACCCCACCACGGGCGAGTAGTAGGACATAAGCGCCACGTTCACGACCAGCACCACCACGCCCAGCCCCACCAGGCCCTGCGACGCAACCACCGACCGGAAGGCACCAATAACGCCCTGTCCGGCGTATCGCCCGAAGCCCACCTCGGCGATGAGGCCCGGGATGGCCAGCACCAGCAGGAGTGCGAAGTACGCGAGGATAAACGCGCCCCCCCCACTCTCACCGGTGACGAACGGAAAGCGCCAGATGTTGCCGGCCCCCACCATGGCCCCAAGCATCGCCATCAAGAATCCGAAGCGCGAGCCCCACTGGGCCCGCGAGAGCTCTACGTTTTGGTCAGCCATCGACGCCTCGTCGCTGTGCAACGATTGCGAGCGCCCGCAAAGATAGGGACGACGCATCGAAATTTCGAACGACTGCTTCGTGGGGCAAAAGCTCGGAGGGGGCATGGAAGGCAGAGAAAGGGACCACCTGTGCGTTGGGTTGGTTGTCGAAGTCGCCCCGAGATCTCCCTACTGCGCATCGTCATTTCCCACTCAGTTCCCCTGCCGTCATGATTGACGCGATCAAGGCCGCTGCCGATGACGTGTATCCGGAGGTCGTCGCGCTGCGTCGTGCATTGCACCGGCATCCGGAGCTGTCGGGCGAGGAGGACGAGACGGCGCGGCGCGTGGCGGATTGGCTGGAGGACCTCGGGCTCGACGTGCACACCGGCGTCTACGGCACCGGCGTGGTGGCCACGCTGGAGGGCGGCGAGCCGGGGCCGACCCTGCTCCTGCGGGCGGACATGGATGCGTTGCCGATTCGGGAAGACACCGGGCTCGATTTTGCATCGGCGAACGAGGGGGTGATGCACGCCTGCGGGCACGACCTCCACACGGCGTCGCTCCTGGGAACGGCCACGATTTTGGCGGCGCACCGCGAGCAGGTGCACGGACAGCTCCGGTTGTGCTTCCAGCCGCACGAGGAGCGCATTCCGGGCGGGGCGAAATTCATGATCGAGCACGGTGTGCTCGACGCGGCGAACGGCATGCCGGCGCCGGAAGCAGCCTTTGGCCAGCACGTGAAACCGGACCTTCCGCCCGGCACTCTTGGGGTCCGGCCCGGTGGGTTTATGGCGTCGACCGACGAGGTGTACGTGACGGTGCAGGGCACGGGCGGCCACGCCGCAGACCCGCACCAAGCAGTGGATCCGGTCTACGTCGCCAGCGAGATCGTGGGGGCTCTGCAATCGATTGTCAGCCGTCGGTGTCCACCGGGCGTGCCGTCGGTACTCACCATTGGGCGCCTCGTGGCGGACGGGGCGACCAACGTGATCCCCGACACTGCCCGCCTGGAGGGCACCTTTCGGGCTATGGACGAGGAGTGGCGCTTTCGGGCGCACGGTCTTATTCGCCAACTCGTGCGCCGCACCGCAGAAGCGCACGGGGCCACCGCGGAGGTGGAGGTGCGCGAGGGGTATCCGGTCCTCCACAACGACGAGACGACGACGGCACTCGTCCAGAAAGCCGCCCGCGAATACGTAGGGCCGGAGCGCATGGTGGACGCAGACCGGTGGTTTGCGGGCGAGGACTTCGCGTACATCCTGCAGAAGTGCCCCGGCACCTTTTATCAGCTCGGTGTAGGAAGCGAGCACGGACTGCACACTGCCCAGTTCGATCCGGACGAGGCGGCCCTCCGCACCGGCGCGGGCTTCATGGCGTACCTAGCGTGGCGGTACGGACGTGCCCGGGCTCAGGGGGGCTGACCGACGCGAAGGGGCAAGAGGCACAGGGACCCTCGGCCCGCTGCGAGACGTGTCGGGCGCTCCCCGGCATCCATATCAGGGAATGCCCCACCCCAAAAGACGGTGGTTCGCCCTATCTTCGTATTTGAACTGACACATCCCGCTCGTCGCGTCTCGTTTCGGCCCTGCGCGTCATGGATCAGACCCTTCAACTCCCGAACCACGTCAACGTTATCGGGCCCACGACCGACTACGCCTACAAGTGGGGACTCAACGTGGGCCTCTCCGACAAAAAAGCCCTCCGCCTGGCCCTGGCGGTCGACGAGCTCGTGACCGACGTGGTCCGGTTTGCCTTTCCGGGCGAAGAGGGAAGCTTCGAGATTACCTTTCGGGCGGACCTCTCCACGGCGGAGGTCATCATCCACGAGAAGGGGGAGCCCTTCGACCCCTCCCAGCACCCGTACGATCCGCACCGGGCCATTGAGGAGGACAACTTCGAGGGGGCAGGGTTTGCCGTGGTGCAGCACTGCGTCGACGATTTTGCGTTTCTGAATCGGGGGCGGGAGGGCAAGGAGTTTCGGCTCGTGCAGCACATTGAGTCGGAGCACATCGCGGACCTCCACCCCACGGAGCAGCCGGACCCCGACGCCGACCGCGAGGACGTGGACTACACGCTCTCGGCCGTTCAACCCAGCGACGCCGAGGACATTGCGAAGCTCATCTACCGCACGTACGGGTATACCTACGCCAAGGAGGACCTGTACTACCCGGAACGAATCGAGCGGGCCCTGGAGCGGAACGAGAAGTTTGGGGTGGTCGTGCGCAGCGAATCAAGACGCACTGTCGGGTATTTCGCCGTGCTCCGGTCGCCGGACTCCACCATCGGTGAGGTGGGCGAAGCGGCGGTGGACGTGAACCACCGGCGGCGCGGCCTCATGAAGCGGATGCTGCGAGCACTCATCGACCAGGCCAACGAACAGGGGCTGAGTGGGGTGTTTGGGGAGGCGGTGACGGTGCACGACATCAGTCAGCGCGTGAACCACCACTTCGGCATGGTGTCTACCGCGCTGCTTCTAGGCCTCTTCCCGCCGGAGCGGTTTCGGTCGCTGGCCGACGACCATACCCAGCCCATCAGCATCGTCATCGACTTTCGGCCGTTGATCCCCTACGACACGGTGACGGCCTACCTGCCCGCCCCCTACGCCGATTTGCTGCGCCAAATCTACGACGCCCTCGGGGTGGAGGCCCTGCAGAGGCCGCCCGCCTCGGCCGTCCCCCCGCGCGAGGAGCTGCCCGCCACCACCGAGATGGACGCTCGCATCCGGTATACCTACGGCCACGTTGTCTTCGTCGTGGAGACCGCCGGGCAGGACCTAACGGATCAGGTGCAGCAGGCCCTCGACGACCTGGACGACGAGGACATGTCGGTGGCGTGTGTGGACCTGCCGCTCGACGACCCTGCCACCCCCACCGCCACGGCGGTGCTGCGCGAGCACGGCTTCGTCTTCGCCGGGCTCATGCCCCGCTTCCACCGCGACCGTGACTACCTGCGGTTGCAGCGTCCACTGGTGGCGCTCGACCCCGACGCTATCACGGTATATTCGGACCTTGCCACAACTCTCAAGCGTCACATCCTAGAGGAGCTGTCATGGACCTCGAACGACACGGCGACACCCTCACCGTCCGTCCCCGACGCGACTTCAACCTGATGGCGGTACGCCACCTCAAATACCACCTCGACGACGCAACCCGCGTCCGCATTGATCTCGCCCGGGCCCGTCTGGTGGACACGGAGGCCGTTATGGCCCTCCATCGCCTCCGGGCGCAGGGGGTAGAGGTGATTCTGCTGGAACCGCCCGCCATTTTCTACGAGGTACTGGAGGTGCTGGAGTTGGAATCGGCCTTCAAGGTAGAGCAGCTCGTGGAGCGGGAGCGGTCGTGACCATCCGTGCGGCCCTGGAGGACCCCGCGAACGTTGTGCCCTGCCGGTCGTGAAACCGTCCACCCCTTTTTCGGACCGGCCCGCTTCGCTGCATGCCCACCACCTCTCCCCAAACGGATCGCACCGTTCCCGCCGACGCCCTGTTGGCGTACGTGCACGACCACGCCGACGCCTACGTCGACTTCGTGCGGCGACTGGTTCGAGCCGAATCTCCCTCTACCGCTCCGGAAACCCAGCAGGCGGTACAGCGACTGATGGCCGAGGCGTTCGTTGATGTCGACCTATCGGTCACTCATCTGCCGGGCCGCGAGACCGGTGGGGCCCTCTACGCCCGACCTGCACATCGTCCCAAGCACGCCCCCTCACAGCTCCTGCTGGGCCACGGCGATACGGTCTGGGACCGCGGCACGCTCGATACCATGCCGGTCGAGGTGGAGGACAATGAGCTCCGTGGGCCCGGCGTGTTCGACATGAAGGCGGGTCTCGCCAACATTGTGTTTGCCCTGCGCGCCCTCCGCGCTGTCGGCCAGTCGCCGTCGGTGTGTCCACTGGTGCTCGTCACGAGCGACGAGGAGATTGGCAGCCCGGAGTCGCGTCGCCACATCGAGCGCCTCGCGGCGGTGGCCGAGCGCGTGTACGTGTTGGAGCCGGCCCTAGGGCTCGACGGCAAGATCAAGACGGCCCGGAAGGGGACTGGGGAAATGACCCTTCAGGTGCGCCCCGACGAGGCCGCGGCAGAGGGCAACGTGGTACTGGAGCTGTCGCAGCTCGTACAGCGGCTCTACGATCTCCACGCGCCGGAGCGCGGCGTGACGATCAACGTGGGGACCATCGACGGCGACCAGGTGGACGACGAGACCGGCACCTCGTACGGCCAGCTGGTCGTCGATGTGCGCGTGCCCACCCACGAGGCGGCCGACACGGTCCGTGCGGCCGTCCAAAACCTCCAGGCCCATACACCTGGGGTGACCGTGGAGGTGCAGGGCGGAATCGAGCGGCCGCCGCTGGAGCGCACCGCCCGCAACCGTCGGCTCTGGCACATGGCCCGTGACGAGGGGACACGGATTGGGCTAGAGCTGAAGGAAGGTCGGGCGGGCGGTGCGTCCGACGGTAACTTTACGAGCCAGCACACCGCGACGCTCGACGGTCTCGGGGCCGTGGGCGACGGAGCGCACGCCCACCACGAGCACATTCGCATCCGCGACACCCTTGATCGGTGCGCCCTGCTCGCGCTTCTGCTCCTGGCCCCGCCCCAGTTCCCGGAGAACGACCGCTGAATACACGGGCCCCGAGGGGGGCGGGCCGGCATGGGCAGACGGACTGGAGGGCACTACGACGTGAGGGTGCGCAGCATTGCCGCGTCCAGCTGGTGTCCGCCGTCAAACGAGCGGAATGTCGCCGGAATATCGTGGGTCTGGAGGCGCCGCTGCAGGGCTGCGCGGCGCTCGTCGGTCACGTACGGGTCCTCCGTGCCCGCAATGAGCGTAAGGTCCAGGGCGCGCAGGCGATCGACGTGCTCCGACAGGTCGAGGTCGTGCGCCGGCGCTCCGCCCCATAGCACCAGCCGGTCGACGGCCGTGTCGCCGAGCAGTGCCCACCGACTCGCCGTGGCGGCGCCTTGCGAGAAGCCGAGCGCGCAAAGCGTGGTCGGCGCGTCGTCGCCGGCGAGGTGACGCACTGTAGCGTCGAGGGCGCGGACGTAGTCGTGGATCTCGGCGTCGCGAGCCTCACGCGTCATCCAGGAGGCGCCCACCTGCTCGTGTGTATCCATGCCGTCCACGTAGAAGCGCGAAAGCCCTTCCGGTGCCACCACGCAACGGTCGGGGCGTGCGAGCGGAGCGAGCGACTGTGCAAAGTCGGGGGCCAGTTGGCCGTAGCCGTGCAGCCCCACCCACCACGTCGACGTCGTAGCGGGACGGCCCAGCGTGGCCACTCGGGCCGTGCGCTCAACGCGGAGTGTATGGACGGTGGGATCGGGCACGAGAACGTGAGAAGCAAAGCGGAAGAGACGAGAGTTACGACGGAAGGCCGTCCTGGGCCAACGCCCGCTCGAGCCGGTCCAGCGCCGTTTCGGCGGCGGGCACGACGTGCACCAGATCGGTAATCGGGGCCCGGGCGAATTGGCCCTCCCGGAGCTCCGCAAAGAAGGAGAGCAGGGTCTCGAAGAACCCGTCCACGTTGACCATGGCGATGGGGTGGTCGTGGTATCCGAGCTGTTTGAGAGTGAGCACCTCCATAAATTCCTCCACGGTGCCGTAGCCGCCCGGGAGCACGACAAAGGCCTCGGCCTGCTGGTACATAATCCGCTTGCGTTCGCGCATCGTGTCGGTCACGATCAATTCATCGGCGTCGTAGGCGATGCCCTCCCGCGACTGGAGCTTTGCGGGGATGACGCCGGTGACCGTTCCGCCCGCGTCGTGGGCCGCCTCCGCCATGACCCCCATCAGTCCCACGGCCCCGCCGCCGTACAGCAACTCGTGTCCGCGCCGGGCCAGTTCCCGCCCGAGGGCCTCGGCCACGGGCGGGTACGTATCGGCGATGGCGTCGCTCGATGAGCAGTAGACACAGATGGACGACATGGGGGGAGAGGGTGGGAGGGAAAGAGCGCGTAGAGACCGGTGCCACGGGGGGCGCAGGCAGGGGCTAGGGTCCTGTGCGGGGGCGTCGCATGGGGGGCGAGTTACGCCGCCTGGACGGTGTTCAGGGTCCGGCGGGCTTGAGCCAAATGCCGCCGCTCGTGGGCCAGGGTGGCTTCAAACCAGGCGCCCAGGCTGATCCGGAGGAGGGGGATCGCGGGCGAGGACAGTCGGATGCGCCGAAGGTCAAGCCCCTCAGCGTCGCCGATGCACGCAGCAAACTGGTTCTGAAGGGCAACGAACTCTTCCACCGCCTCGTCGGGATATAGCGTATTCGGGGCCTCCGGCTCAAAGAGGGAAGGCGCGTCGAACGTCCAGCCCGAAGACGGCTCCAGGACGCGGACAAACCAGCGGCTTACGATCCCATATCGGAAGGGCGGCGTGCCGTAGGGCCCTTTTGACTGTGACCGCTCAATGGCCCGTTCCACAGATTGGAGCAGGAGCCAGCCAGCCGTGTTCAGATGATCGATGCACTGAACGGCAGACCACTTCTCGGGATCCGGGCGGGCCCGGAGGGTCGCTGGCGCCGCGTCGGCCACCAGGGCATTGACCTTATCCTCCAGGGCCGCAAAATCGGACCGGTAGCCGTCGAGTTGGGGGTGCACGCCGCGTGGGGATGGAGGGAGGGAACAGAGCCAAACGGAAATTACCTGGCGTCGAGCTCGAGTAGGCCGTCGTTCACCAGGGTGACAAGGAGATCCACGATCGCCTCGTTCTCAAGGTGGGGACGAAGGGGCTCCGCCGGGATCTGCTCGCGTCCCGTCACCAATCGTGCCGCGGGCGCACGATCGGGGGATAGATCGATCGCGTTGCCATTGGCGAACAGGGTGGCGGTGCCATCATCGTGTTCAATGAAGGCGAGACGGGCCACCGGACCCCGCCGCAGGCCCTGGCCGGCGCGCAGCGCCTCCACCAGCTCGGCCGCGGAGAGGGGCGTCTCCGGTGGGACGGCCGCGCGGTCCCGATCGGGCCGGGTGATGTACGTGCCGAACCACCGGTCAAGGGCCGCATCGTCGTGGACGAGGTCTCGCAGTAGCGTGCGCACCCTCGCCCGGGTCTGTTCGTGGAGCGCCCCGGGATGAGTGACCGGCGTGAGGTCGGGGTCGCTGTACCGCGCGTCTGGGTCGATTTCCTCGATGGCATCCTGCAGGAAGTTGGCCACGAGGTCCTGGTGCCGGGGCGCCCGGAAGCCGACCGAGTAGGTCATGCACGCGTCGTCGGTGGCCACGCCGTAGTGGGCCACTCGGGGCGGCAGGTACAGCAGGTCGCCGGGCCCGAGGACGAACTCCTCGTCCGCCTCGAAGTCGGCGAGAATACGGACGTCGAGGTCGGGCACAATTGCCTCGTTCGTCACCGGCTCGGTGCCAATCTGCCAGCGCCGATGTCCCGCGCCCTGGAGGAGAAAGACATCGTAGTTGTCGATGTGCGGTCCCACAGTGCCGTGTGTCGGCGCGTAGCTCACCATCACATCGTCCAGTCGCCAGGCGGGCAGGAAGCGGAAGCGGTCGAGCAGGGCGCCCACCTCCGGAATGAGTCGGTCCACCTCCTGCACCAGCAGGGTCCAGTGCGTCTCCGGGAGATCCAGAAAGTCCTCCGATGCGAACGGGCCGTGCCGCAGCTCCCAGGGGTGGGCGCCGCCCTCCTCCAGGATGAGCCGGCTATCCACACCGTCCTCGCAGGCTAGTCCTGCTAGTTCCTGTGGGGAGAGGGGCGAGCGGAAATCCGGCAGCGCATCGCGCACCACGAGGGGGTGTTTCTGCCAGTACGTGTCGAGGAATTCAGCGGGCGAGCGGTCGCCGAGCACCGGTGAGGTGGGAGTAGTGGGCTGCATGGAGGAGGAGTTGCCGAAGGAGAAAACAGAGGTCGGAGCACCGAATCCTGGTCTAATCGGTGAGGCGGAAGAGTGAAACGTGACTTGCGCAGTCCTGACTCAGTGCCCTCATGCTTTCACGCATCACGACCCGAACAGATACATCAGGCCCTTCAGGGCCGGCCACAGGAGGAGCAGCGCGAGGAGCCACGCCACCCAGCGGACGCTTGCGGTGCGTTGGGGAAATTCGTAGCCGCAGTAGGGGCACTCCTTAACGTCGCCGGTGTCGTTGAACTCGAGGGCACAGGAGGGACACTCCCGGGGGGAGGACATGGAGGGGCAGGCGGGCGATTGCGAACCACGAGACGCAGGCGCAGCGGGCTAGAGCTGCGAGGCGAGTTCATTGAGCATCATTTCCACGTCCTCCTCGGCAATATTGTCCGGGTTGGGGCCCGGAAAGCCCGCGTCCTGGACGGGACGGGCGGCGTCGAGGTCGAGTTGCTCGAGGAGCAGGGCCGCCACGCCGGTGGCCGCGGCGGAGAGAAGCAGGGCACCAAAAACTTTGCGCATGGAGGGGATTGGAGACTGGTCCAGTAATGTATTGGAGGTGATACGAACGGCGCGGACCGAAGGGAGTTCGCACGAGGGAGCGAACTTGAAAGGGGCGCGTGGGTTCATGGCGCCCCTCTCGGCAGAGAAGAGAGGAGCAACGTGCGCCTGCCCTCAAGACTCGTCTCATCATGCCCCGCACGCTGATTTTCTCGCTGGCCATCATGGTTGGGATCGGGGGAGGGCCCCCGGTCGGACAGGCCCAATCGTCCGATACGGCTGTGCCGGTTGCCCGCATCAAGTACGATGGCGGCGGCGACTGGTACAGCGACGAAAAATCGCTCACGGAACTGTTTGCCTTCGCGCGCCAGCACACGCTCCTCGACCTGGGCCCGTCGGAGGATGTCGTGGAGTTGACGACCGATAAGCTCTTTTCGTACCCGTACCTTTACCTCACCGGCCACGGCAACGTCACCTTCTCCGCCACGGAGGCCGAGCGCCTGCGCCGATACCTCCAGCGGGGCGGGTTTCTGCACGTTGACGACAACTATGGCCTCGAAGAACACATCCGCGCTGAGCTGAAAACGGTCTTCCCCAACAAGAAGCTCATAGAGGTGCCGTTCGATCACCCCATCTACCACATTCAGTATGACTTCCCGAACGGGCTGCCCGCGATCCACGAGCACGATCCCGAGGAGGCCCCAAAAGGGTACGGTATTTTCGACGATTCGGGCCGGCTCATGGTGTTTCTCTCCGTCGAGAGTGATCTGGGCGACGGGTGGGAGCCGGCGTCGGTCCACGACAACCCGCCGGAAAAACGCCGGGCGGCCCTGCGGATGGGCACCAACCTCCTAACCTACGCCCTGACGCACTGAGGAGGCACGGGGGCTCCGCGGCGCCGACGGGGCCCCTCCGACGCTATACGTTTCGACGCACGTACGAACCGGCATGAAAAAGCTTGCAGCGCTCGCGGTGATTGGGGCTGCGCTCTTGATTGTGACCAACCCCGGAATGGACGACTTTCAGGGATTTGTGCGCACCTACGCGGCGGACCGAATCCAGCGCGAGATGGGCGGCGGGCCGCTGTCGGACCTTCTGAGTGGGGCCGGCGGCGAGTTGCTGGCGGGGAATGTGTCGGAAATTGCGGAGCGGGAGTCCTACGTTGTGTGCAGCCTCTACACGCTGGACCTGGATGGCGACGGCCGCCCCAACGGGCAGGCGCTCGGGGTGGCCGGGCAGTTCATCGTGCTCAATGAGTTTACGAGCGAGGATGGGGGATAGGTGCGTCTTTGACGAAGCAGAAAACAGAGCCCCACCCGCTCCCACGGGTATTCACGTTGTCCGGCCGCCTTCCTACATTGCAACGTGACCATCACAGCGTGACGGGATTGCCCCGCCCGATTGCCCCTTCGTTCCCCTCGTGTTCATAGCCAACGCCCCCCAATGAGTGCGCTTCGCAGCCAAGACCCCGAGATTTACGACGTCATTCAGAAGGAGGTGCAGCGCCAAAACGATGGCCTGGAGCTCATTGCCTCCGAAAACTTTGCCTCTCGCGCCGTGATGGAGGCGATGGGCTCGGCCCTCACCAACAAATACGCCGAGGGGCTGCCGGGGAAGCGCTACTACGGCGGGTGCAAATTCGTGGACCAGGCCGAAGAACTGGCCCGCGACCGGGCGATGGAGCTCTACGATTGCGACTGGGTGAACGTGCAGCCCCACGCCGGGGCGCAGGCTAACAGCGCGGTCTACCTGACCTGCCTGGAGCCGGGGGATACCTTCCTGGGGCTCGATCTGTCGCACGGCGGGCACCTCACGCACGGCTCGCCCGTCAATTTCTCCGGCATCCTCTACAACGCCGAGTATTACGGGGTGGAGAAAGACACGGGGCGCATCGACATGAACAAGGTGCGCGACCGAGCAAAGGAAGTGCAGCCCAAGATGATCTCGATCGGGGCCAGCGCCTACCCGCGCGACTTCGACTATGCGGCGTTCCGCGACATTGCCGATGAGGTGGGCGCCCTGCTCTGGATGGACATGGCCCACACGGCCGGGCTCATCGCGGGGGATGTGCTCAATGATCCGATGCCGCACACCCACGTGGTGACCACCACCACCCACAAGACGCTCCGTGGCCCCCGTGGCGGCATGATCCTGATTGGAGACGACTACGAAAACCCCTTCGGCAAGACGGCACGCAAGAGCGGTCGCACGAAGCAAATGAGCGAGCTGCTCGACTCGGCGGTCTTCCCCGGCACACAGGGCGGCCCGCTGATGCACGTCATCGCGGCGAAGGCCGTGGCGTTTAAGGAGGCCCTCCAGCCCGACTTCAAAGACTACGCGCAGCGGATCGTGGACAATGCGAAGGCGATGGGCGCGGCCCTCAGGGAGAGGGGCTACGACCTCGTCTCCGGCGGAACGGACAATCACCTCGTGCTCATTGATCTGCGCAACAAGGGACTTACCGGCAAGACGGCCGAGCAGGCGCTCGAAGCGGCGGGCATTACGGCCAACAAGAACATGGTGCCGTTCGACGACAAGAGCCCATTCGTCACGAGTGGTCTGCGGCTGGGCACGCCGGCCATGACCACACGCGGCTTCGGCCCGGACGAGTTTGGGCGGGTGGCCGAGCTGATTGATCGGGTGCTGCAGACCCCGGAGGACGAAGACGTCCACGCGGTCGTGGAGGACGAGGTGCAGGCCCTCTGCGACCAGTTCCCGCTTTACGACTTTGTCGTGGCGTAAACGGGAACGCATCCGCGGATCTGGCGGTTGACAAGGCGCCACTGAGTGCCTCCTGCTCGCCCACTCTGCTCACCCTCGACTTTTGTGCGACCTCATGCCGTCTATGGACCGCGGTACGTTCAGCTCCTCGTCTCGGGCCGAGCTCGTTGAGATCGGCCGGCGGCTCTACGAGCGGGCCCTCGTGCGCCGCGAGGACGAGCTGATTACCGACCCGCGGGGCCAGCCCATCGGGTGGCTCCTCGATACGCGTGTGCCCACGCTGGACGGCCAGCTGTTTACGGAGGTGGGCACCGTGCTGGCCGAGCGCCTGCGCGAGCGGGACCGATCCCAGGTCGTAGGGTACGGCTTCGGCGCCCATCCTCTCGTCTGCAGCGTGCTGGCCGTGAGCGAGGGCGACGAATTTAAGGGGGGGCTTATCCGCGAGGAACGAAAGGAGCACGGGCGACGCCGGCTCGTGGAGGGCCCGGTGGATCCGGACGAGCCCGTCGTGCTGATCGACGACATCATCAACAGTGGCCGCAGTGCCTCCGAGGCCCTCACGCTCCTGCGCGGGGCCGATTTTGCGGTCGACGGCCTGCTCACCCTGTTCAACTTCACGTGGAGCAGCGGGCAGTCGCGCATCGAGGCGGAGGGGTTGTGGGTCGACTCACTGCTTGACCTCAACCTTCAAGACGGGGCCAGCAGCAGTTCAGACAGCGTGTAGGGCCTCGAGGCGGCCGCGTTTTGCGTTGCGGATTGGGGGGGACGGACGCCGCGGGGCCGGAGACCACCGATCCCGTCCTACTGCATCACAGTCGTAGTTGTATGCCGGAGGTGCCATCCTCACAGACAGATACGCCCGCAGGGGTGCAGGGCGACGGGGCGCCCAGCGACGGCGCAGCCCCCGACGAGCAAGGGGTCATGCCGTTTCTCGCCCACCTCGAAGAACTGCGGTGGACCCTGATCAAGGCCGGCGCCGGGGTGCTCGTGGCCATCGCGGCCTGCTCGTTTTTCAGCGAGTGGATCGTGGATCGCGTCCTCATCGGGCCCACGCGGCCGGATTTCTTTATGTACCGCGTGTTGGGGTTGGAGCCGGAGTCCTTGGAGCTGCTCAACCGCACCATCACTGGCCAGTTTTTTGCGGACATCGGCACCATCATCATCGTGGGGATGATCGCGGGGTCCCCGGTGGTGGTGTACTACCTGTGGAAATTTATCGAGCCGGCCCTCTACCCGAATGAGAAGAAGGGGATGCGCTTCTCGGCGGTCTTCGCCACGTTTTTCTTCCTACTGGGCGTGGCCTTCGGGTATCTCATCCTTACCCCCCTGGCCCTTCAGTTTTTTGCGCAGTACACGCTCTCCGAGCAGATCATCAACCAGTTCGACATCATGACGTACTTCAGCATGGTGGCGTTCTGGGCGTTGGGCACAGGGCTGCTGTTTGAGTTGCCCGTGGTGGTGTACTTCCTGGCCAAGGTGGGCATCCTAACGCCCGAGGCCATGCGTACCTACCGCAAGTACGCCCTCATCGTGGTGCTCGGCGTGGCGGCCTTCCTGACGCCGCCGGACCCGATCTCGCAAATCATCGTGGCCCTGCCGCTGCTGGGGCTGTACGAGCTGTCGATCTACGTGGCCAAGTGGGTCTCGCGGCGTCGAGCACAGGAGCTGGGCATGGCGGACGAGTAGGTCGCTGCGCCGAGCCGCGGGGCCCGCCCGTGGTTTCCGCTGGACTCCACCTTGCTACCGATTGGAGGGCATGGACAACACACGCACAACATCGACGCTCGTGGCGCTCTCCGTGGCCATCTCCCTGACTGCGGGTGTGATCGTCGGCATCGCGGCACCGGACGACGACCTGTTCGAGTTGCGGAAGAACCTGCGGATCTTTGGGGCGGTCTACGAGAAGGTGGTCACGGGCTATGTGGAGCCCGTAGATCCCGGCCACCTGATGCGGGTGGGGGTCGACGCCATGCTGAGCGAGCTCGATCCCTACACCGCGTTTCTGGGAGAGTCGGAGAACGCACGCATCGACATCATTACGGAAGGGCAGTACGGGGGCGTGGGGCTGGAGGTGGAACGGCGCGGCGGGCAGATTACGGTCGTCGCTCCTGTGGCGGGGGGCACTGGCTACAAGCAAGGGGTGCGCACCGGCGATATCATTACGACGGTGGCCGGCCAGCCTACGACTGAGCTATCGCTGGAGGACGTAGAGACACTGCTGCGGGGCGAACCGGGCACCACCGTCCAAATCACTGTGACGCGGGCCGGCACCCCGGCCCCCCTGACGTTTACCCTCACCCGCTCGCGGGTGGAGCTCCCGGCCGTCACGTATCGGGGTCGTGTGGGGCCCGACGACCAGTTCGGGTACATCCAAGTCGACCGTTTTACCCGCGACGCGCCCGACGCCGTGGAGGCGGCCCTGACCGAACTCCACGACGCGGCGCCCCTGCAGGGCGTCGTGCTCGATCTGCGCGACAATCCGGGCGGTCTGCTCCGGGCTGCCGTTGGGGTCACGGAACTGTTCGTGCCGCGGGGCACCGTGATCGTGTCGACCCGCGGGCGGCAGGACAGCGTGCGCAATGCGTACCGGAGCGACCGGGTCCCCTTGCTGCCCGACGTGCCAGTGGTCCTCCTCGTGAACGGCCAGAGCGCTTCGGCGAGCGAAATTGTGGCGGGGGCCCTCCAGGACCATGATCGGGGCGTGGTGCTGGGGACCACGACCTACGGCAAGGGGCTCGTCCAGAACATGCGCTCGCTCCCCCACAATACGGCCCTCAAGCTTACGACGGCCCAGTACTATACGCCAAGCGGCCGCACCATTCAGGCGCTGGATCCTGTGACGAGCGATAGCGGGGCCGCATCGCCGGGACGCTCCCACGAAACATCGGCCGGGCGCATCGTACGGGATGGCGACGGCATTCGGCCCGACGTGCGCGTGCCGGCTCCTGCCCCCAGCGCCCTGGAGCAGGCACTTACCCGGCGGGCCGCTTTCTTCCGCTACGCCAACCACTACGCCGCCACCCACGACACACTCGCCACTGCGTTTGCGATTTCCGACGCCGACCTGACAGCGTTCCGGGAGTGGCTCGATCAGGAGGGCCTCCAGTACCCCACCCGTGCGGAGCAGATGCTCGACTCCTTGCGGGCACAGATCGAGGCCCACGGGTACGAGGACGCCCAGGAGGAGGCCACTGCGCTGGCCGGGGCCCTGCGCAAGGCCAAGGCGACGGCGTTCGAGCGCCACGCCGCGGACTTGAAGCAGCGTCTGGAGCGCGAGATTTTGACCCGCTACGTGAGCAGTAGTCAACGAACAGCGGCGTTTCTCCCGGCGGACGTGCAGGTGGCGGCGGCGACGGACTTGCTCCGGGACGCGGACCGGTACGACCGCGTTTTGACGCCGGCGGACGAGCGGTAGCAGGAAGGCACGTGGTGATTGACGCTCGACAAGCGACGCAATGACGATCGGTCAGGCCATTTTGCTGGGCGTCGCGGGACTCGGCGCGGGCATCATCGCCGGGCTTGTGGGGGTGGGGGGTGGCGTCATTTTTACACCGGTCCTGTTTGTGGCCTACGGCGTCCTCGACGTGCCGGCGGATGTGCGCACGCCGTTGACGGTGGGCACGGGACTCTTCTGCACGGGCCTGGCGGCGGGGGCGAGTGCCCTCCATCACGCCCGGCGCGGGGCCGTGGACGGACGCCTGGCCCTGGGGGTTGGAGGGGCGAGCGCGGCGGCCGTGGGCCTCGTGTCCCGATTCGTCGTCATACAGCCATGGTACAGTGCGGCCCTCTTCCAGGTGCTGTTCGCCGCGGTGCTGCTCGTGGTCGTGGTCCGTATGGTGCGGGGGCCCGTTCCCGAGACTGCCCCTGCCGGCCCGAACAGGCGGGCACCGTGGGGGATCGGGCTGGGCACTGGCACGGCCGCGGGCACGGTGGCGGCCGCCGTGGGGGTAGGGGGCGGCGTGGTCCTGGTGCCGGCGTACCACCGCGGGCTGCGTCTGCCCATGCACCGCGCCGTCGGCACGTCCAGCGCCACCATCGTCTGTATCGCGGCCCTCAGCACCATCGCGTACACGTGGTGGGGGCACGGGGTGGCCGGGCGCCCGGGCCTCGCCCTCGGCTACGTCGACATTGGCACCGGCCTCTTGCTCGCCGGTCCTGCCGTCGTGGGGGCGCAGGGCGGCGCCGCTCTGGCGCACCGCATCGACACGACGAAGCTGCGCTGGGGCTTTGCGGCGCTCGCGCTCGTCGTGGCGGGACGGCTGGTGTGGGGCGCCCTCTCGGGCCTTGCGGGCTAGCGCCGAATTCGAGTTCTTCCTCTCGATCCGCATCCATACGCTCTTCCTGGATATGTCCCTCTACCAGCGCTTTTTTGCCCACACCCTTGCCTGGGGCGACGCGGCTCAGCACCGCATCTACGGAGACCGCAAACGGCGCCTCTTCACGGGCCTGGAGGGGACGGTCGTTGAGATTGGGCCGGGGACGGGCGTGAACCTGCCGTACCTGCCGGATGAACTCCGCTGGATTGGGTTGGAGCCGAACCCGCACCTGCACGACTACATCCGGGAGCGGCTGGCCGGCCGTGCCCTCGACGCCGCGCTTCGCACCGATCCGGCGCAGGACACCGGCCTGCCGGACGAGAGCGTGGACGTCGTCATAAGCACGCTCGTCCTCTGCTCCGTCCCCGATGTGTCGGCAGCACTAACCGAGCTGCGGCGCATCCTACGGCCGGGGGGACGGCTCCTCTTTATCGAGCACGTGGCGGCCGAACGCCACACCCCCCTCTGCTGGTTTCAGCACGGGATTCGCCCCCTCTGGAAGGCCGTGGCCGACGGCTGCCATCCGGATCGGGACACGGGGGCGCTGCTCCAACAAGCCGGCTTTGCGTCGGTCGAGATCGAGCGCTTCAGTATCGGCGTGCCGCCCGTGTCGCCGCACATCATGGGGACGGCCACAAAGTGAGGAGGAGGCGCCGACTCACGGAGTCTCTTCAACGCCCTCGTCGAGGGGCTTTCTCCTGCAGGTTGTGTTCGCCGGGCAGAGTCGGACGACTTCCTCGGGGGCTGGAGGGCCGGAGGCAGGGTGCGGTGGTAGCCGCGCCATGAAAAGTAGTCTGCCGCCGTGGTCGTGAGCAGGTAGAGCGTGTGGAGGTCCCTCTGCCGGACGTACTGCTCGATGGTCTCTGTGAGGCGGTGGCCCAAGCCCTCGTGTCGGTGGCCGGAGGCGACCACCAGTGACCGCAGCAGTGCGACCGAGGCCGCAGGCTCGAGCCCCACGACGCCGATCGGTATCTCGTCCGCCGGCGCCACGACGAAGTGCTCCAGGGAGGCAACTGAAAGATCGGTGTGGAGCAGGTTGCACGCAGCGAGCAGTTCTCGAATCGCATCGAGGTCTTGGGGCGCCTCGGGTTGAATCGGTACGGGGGGATGGAAAGGGCGAGGAGGTGAGGTCGAGGAGGCGGAACGATCGCGGAGCCCGTAAAGGTACAGAAGGCGGTGCTAATTCGAGCGTTTCTTCCTGATCCCACGGTTTAATGCCCACGACCCATATTCTTGCCCGTGCAGTCATCCGAGCGGCTGACCAAGTGCTCGTTGTTCGGGCGGAGGGGCAGCCGCACACGTTTTTGCCGGGTGGGCATCGGGAGCCCGGTGAGGGCCTCGCAGCCTGCCTGCGGCGGGAGTTGCACGAAGAGCTAGGGATGGATGCGACGGTCGGGACCTACCTGGGGGGCGTGGAGCATCGGTGGCGGCGCAACGGCACGCGGCAGTACGAGATCAACCACTGCTTCGGGGTGGCCATGCCGTCGCTCACCGCCGACGCGGCGCCTCCTGCCCGTGAGGAGTACCTGTCGTTTGCATGGGCCGGAGTTGACCGCCTTGACGAAGTGGAGCTAGAGCCGGCCCCGCTCCGCACCCTACTTCCCAGGCAGGAAGAGGGGGCGACATCGTGGTGGGCCTCCACGCTGGAGTGAGGCGTCCCGGAAGTGTCGCGTCAGGAGGCCGGAGAGTTCGGGCGGGCCTGGTCGAGGGCCTGCCGGAGCCGCTCGGGTTCGTCGGTCCCGATGCGGAACGTCTCGGTCGATGTCTCCACCTCGACGGCGTCCAGTCCTGAGACGTTATAGAGCCAGCCGTGTGGCGTGCGGTGGATGCCCCAGCCGTGGAGCAGGGAGGTGCGGACCCGTGTGGCGCGCTGCACGTCGTCCAACGGAATGCGCCGCTCCCAGAATCCGGGACCGAAGTAGAACCGAAGCACATCATCCTCCACGATGACGGTGAGCGATGAGAACAGCACAGCCCCCACAGCGTGTCCCCCGGCGATGAGGGCGCGCACCCATCCCCGGCGCTCCCGGTTCGTCCACGCAGCGAGCAGGGCAACTCCCGCCATTGCACCGGCCGTCACGTATCCGATTTGCGTATGCTTGTAGGCAGCCATGACGTCCTGGGGGCGTGAGGAAACAGGGGGCAGTGAAAGAGAAGACGGTTCGACTGGCCTACGGGGCAGGGGCGCCAAGGCTCCGGTCGTGCAGGCACGGCCGGCCAGAGGTCCCAACATAAAAAAAACGCCCGCCCCGAAAATCGGGACGGGCGCGTATGTTGGATGGGAGAACCGGTCAGGATGACCGGTTCCGCGCAGCGGTTACCACATCCCATTCGACTCCTCGGTGCGGGAGACGTTGAGGGCACTGAGGCCCTTGTCCGTCTGCTCGGTTTCGAACTCCACCGTCTCGCCGTCGCGCAGGTCCTCGCTCTTGCCGCCACCGACATTGCTGTGGTGGACAAAGACATCGTCCCCGCCGTCCTGCGGTGCGATGAAGCCGAATCCTTTCTCGCTGCTAAACCACTTTACTGTTCCTTGTTGCATACCAATCGTGTGTTTTATGGGTGCCTCACCCGTTCCGAACCGCCATCTGAGGCGAGGGACCCAGTCCCTACCGGCCAAGACGGCACGACCATAGTGACGCGTGTTGAAGTGTGATGCTCCCCCCACGCCCGACGGCACGCGCCGGTTCCGGTGGGGGAACCGCCCGGGGACATCTTCACGGATTTCCCGTCTGCTGCGGTGCGGAGAGGGTGGGGCTTCGCGGATCCAAGGACATGGACGTGTGTAAATAAGAGCCCGTTTTTCCCACGGGCCTGTAGCTCAGCCTGGATAGAGCATCGGCCTTCGGAGCCGAGTGTCGGGGGTTCGAATCCTCCCGGGCCCGCAGACAATTTCCCGTAAACCACTGATTTTCAATGGTTTACGGGTTTTATTTTTCGATGGGTGTGAAAATGGGTGCAATTGTTTCGGTCGCTTGGTTCCCAACACGGACAGTAAGTAGCTGAAGAATACTCAGGATTAGAAGTACTGCGGCCCAGCGACGACATGCTGAAGAGAGCATTCCACTGATGCGAAGTAGCCTTCTAAAAAGGCGATTCGGTTTGTACTCGCGACAAGAGCGTCAGTCCTTGGTTGCCGTTGAGGAAAATGAAGGTATCGGGGGCGTCGGTGCCGCTTACGACTTATTTGATGACCTTTCGAGGGGCATCCAGGGTCTGGGAAAGGTGGAGGTCCATCCGGTTAAAGGTCTCCATACGTCTAGAGAGAATCGTCCCTGCTGCTCTAGAACTAGATTCGGGTTGGGACGAACGGGTTAACCCCGCATACAGCCTTAGCCGGATCGATTAGTGTGTGGTCCTAACCTTTTGCCTATACGCTTGCGGGGCCAGAGTCGGTTGCAGAATGGCGTGAGGTTGATGAGTCAAATTGGGCTAAGGCTCGTTGCATCTTGCTTACGACCATTCGTCCCCATCCAGACTGGTTGAGTCTACGGGCTTTCGATCCGCTAATCTTCCGATGAGGTTAATCTTGAGGTACGTGATCGCTAGCGAAAAACTTTGTTAGAAGCGATGCGTGCCGTAGAATCCACTCAAAGCCGCGTTTCCATCCAGGGTGTTTTCCCTTCTATTCGCAAGCTCCTCTTCTTCTAGGCCTGCCTATGCCCATTTCCGATCTTCCCGAATCGCTCGGTCGACACCTGCTTAAGACAGCGGCAGATCACAGCTTCTCTGCCATCACCATCACCCGCACTGCCGCCGCAGAAGAACCCGGCGAAATCATCTACGTCAACGGCGCTTTTGAGGACCTGACGGGCTACCAGGCGGAGGAGGTGATTGGCCAGACGCCTGGCGTCTTGCAGGGACCGAAGACTGAACAAGAGGTTATCAGCCGGCTCGCCCGGAAGATCGCCGCCGGAGAGGTTTTCCACGGACGGGCGACGAACTACCGGAAGGACGGCTCCGAGTTTACGATGGAGTGGAAGGTGATCCCCGTCGTTGAACAACCTGGTGTCGAAGAGGCTTTTCCCACGGGTGGGGAGTCCCAACGGGAGGCGTCAGCGGGTGAGGACGTGACCTATCACATCGCGGTTCAGCGCGAAGCGCCCGCCGACGAAGAGTAAGCGGTGTCCCTCCATTGGGCTCCGTCTTCCTTGAGCCCATCTCCTCCTGCATCTTGGCACGGGGCCGATCTAAGCAAAGGGCCAATCTCCACTCCCTCGATGGCCCGATGCCGAGGAGCTTGGAAAGCGAGCCACTTCAAACTCCTGTTTGCCACACACTACGTCCGTAGCGCCTTGACTTAGGGCGTAGCTTTTTGCTTGACTAGCTTGCTGTTCCCCTTCTTCGGTGGTCACGCTTTGAGCGGCAGGGCCGCGCTGGTCTGCCACCCATCCTATAGCGACGGGCCGCGTATGGAGTCTCGGGCTCAATCGAAGCGAACGCGAGCGGAACTGAAAGAGCGCTTAAGCTGGGGACGCCGTGCAGTGGGTCGGAGAAAGAAAAGGCCACTGTGAGCTGGGGCCGTGCGCAGAGGTCGCTCGTGGAAGCAGGCGTTTTTGAGACAGCTGCTCGTGGGGGATCGCTATGCGATGCTTGCATCAGCCCCGACCCGCTCTGCGAGGGCCTCGAACTGCTCTTTCGTGACGGCGATAAAGACTCGGTCCACGCCGTCCAGGTCATGCTCGTCGGACCTGATTCGATTGGTGCTCCCGCCGGGAGCATCGGTTCCTCGGTTGCCATTGACGGAAATGAAGGTATCGATGGCATCTGGGCCGTCTACGGACTCTATGATCGCCTCGCGGGAGACACCCAGGGCTCCTGCAAAGGTGGAGGCCATCCCGGTGTAGAAGCCCCCGTACGTTCTGAGAGTATTGTCTTTGCTGCTGTCGAACTGGTCTTGGGTCTGGGGACGGGCAGATTGGCCGCGCATATAGTATCAGCTGGGTCGGTTATAGCATACAGTCATGATGTGTTGTCACTACGCGCAGGGGGTGGAGTCGGTCGCAGGATCTCGTAAAGTTGATGAATCATATTTGATCGGCGTGTTAGGTTTGATTGGCGGTTCGTGTTCGGCGGTTCGTGTCGGCCGGGTGGGAGAGGGTGTGTCGAGGCGGGCTGCTGGAAGCCGATCAGTCTCTGACCCAGGTGGCAAGGATCGGGGGCATTATGTTGCGCTTTTTCCCCTGGGGCCCGCTACCGGACGGGCAACGATCCCCCAGCCGCGGGTTCCGGTCGGGGCTCTCAGTTCGTTCCGCCCGGCCGACTGTACGGAACTGGTTGTAATCAAGACATCTAGCTTCTAAGATCGAGCAGGGCGGTAGCGTCCTGTCGGAGAGCCGGACGGGCCTGTCCCCACAGGCTCCGGGGATAACTTGCCCCGCAACCGGTTCTAGTGGAGCTCCGGTGGTAAGTCCGGCAAACCGGCCATCCTCGTCCGACCGAAGACCATCGCTTATCTTCCCGGAATCCGTTCCGGGGAACGTTTTTCGGGGATGGGGCGCCGACTTTGCCTCCATCCCGCGATGTCCGCACGCCGAAGGGAGGGGGTAACCACGGTCTACCGGGCAACGTCGGTTGTGGGGTTACCGATGACGCGCCCGGCACGGGACTTGTGATGCAAAAGGTCCGGCCGATTTGGAAAGAGGGCCAGTGAGGGGTAGGAGAGAGACCGTCAAATTCATTCTCAGTGTTTTGGGTGGGCCGACGGCGGGGATAGAGTTTCGCATCGCTTTGACGCACGTTCGACCGCAGACGCATGCCTTCAATCGCCGAGCAGCTCGACGAAGCTCGCAAGGACGAGCTTCTCGACCTGACTCTCCGCAACCCCCTGATCAGCCACCGCACGCTCAAATCAAGGGGCGTAGAGGTGATTGACGAACGTCCCGCCGAGGTCTATCGGATCCTCGTGGAGGAGGGGAGAAAAATGTCCTTCCTGGAGGTCAGCGAGGAAGAGAAAGAAGAGCTTCAAGGGGAGAAGGAGCATGAGATGATCTTCGGCCAGCCCGACGACGAGGAAGAAAGTAGCGATACGACCGGGACGCCTGATCGGCACCGCGACACAAAGCTCCAGACCCCGTATACGTCCAATCAGCTCCAGAAGCGGCTCCGAAACAGCTATTACCACGCTCGGCGCTCGATCGAGGAAGAGGGCATCAACACGCTCTTCCTGGCCCTCGGCATGCTGCGCTGGTATCGGAGCAGCTCGGCGGAGAAAGAGCGGAAGGCCCCGATTCTTCTCGTGCCGGTGGAGCTAAACCGTACGGACGTGCAGGGCCGCTTCCGCGTCGAGTACCTCGGGGAAGAGATTGGGGGCAATCTGTCACTGAAGGCGTTTTTGGATGAGGAGTTTGGGATCGACTGGCCCCTTCCCCCGGATCCGCAGGACGAGGAACTCGACCTGCAGACGTACGCCGGGCGGGTGCGGGGCGCGATCCAGCACAAAGACCGGTGGCACATCGACCAGCACGCCATCGAGCTGGGCTTCTTCTCGTTCTCGCGGTTTCTGATGTACGAGGACTTAGGCGTCGAGAACTGGCCTGAAGGCGAGCGCCCCGATGAGCATCCGGTTCTCCGGAAGCTCCTAGGCGAGGGCTTCGAGGCGCCCGCATCTTCTTTCGAGGAGAACGGGCGCCTCGACGAGCACTTGGATCCGGAGGAGACCTTTCACGTCGTCGACGCCGACAGCTCGCAGACCGAGGCGATCCTGTCGGTCAAGGACGGGCAGGATCTGGTCTTGCAAGGTCCTCCAGGGACGGGCAAGTCGCAGACCATCACGAACATTATCGCGGAGGCCATTGGCGAGGGGAAGACCGTGCTCTTCGCGTCGGAGAAGATGGCGGCCCTGGAGGTCGTGAAGCGAAATCTCGACGAGGTGGGGCTCGGGGATGCCTGCCTGGAGCTGCACAGCCATAAGACGCGGAAGAAAGCGGTCCTGAAGGAGTTGGAGCGGACGTTGAGCCTCGGCAGGCCCCAGGTCGAAGATTTTTCCGATGAGGCCGCCATCATGACCGATGCCCGCGAGGAGCTCAATGGCTACGCCGATGCGGTCAACCAGACGATCGGCGAAAGCGGCGTCCGGCCCTACGACGCGTACGGGAGGTTGGAGCAGTTCCGGGAAACTCTGTCTGGCCTGGAGGTGCCACCCTTGGGAATCCCGTCCATGCGGGAGTGGACGGGTCAGGAATACGAAGAGCGCAAATTCTTAATCGAGCAGCTTGAGTCACACCTCTCGGAGATGGGAGTACCCGCGGAGCACCCGTTCTGGGGAAGCGAGAAAACACGCTTCCTGCCCCGCGAGCAGAAAGGCATCGAGAAGGCGGCGCGTTCGGCAACGGAGGCCCTCGAAGGTGTGAAGAGCAGTGCCGATGCGCTCGCCGACTGCCTCGGCTTGGAGGTTCCAACCTCTCCAGAGCAGACCGAAACGCTCCTTAAAGCGGCGGAGCAGGTTCTTCAGGCCCCAACCCTCACCGGAATCAAGGTGCATTCGGACGCCTGGAGCGTTCATGCCGATGCACTCCGTGAGGTGGTGGATGCGGGCGAGCGCTACAAGGCGCTCCGCGACGAATACGATGACCTCTTGATCCCTGAGGCCTGGGACCAGGACGTTCTTGAGATCCGGAAGGGCCTGGCCACACACGGAGAGAAGTGGTACCGGTGGTTCCTCAGCGAATGGCGCAAGGCCAAAAACGACTTGGCTGGACTCTGTAAGGCCGAGTTGCCCGGCGGTAACGAGGAACGCGTCGGCCTCGCAGACGGGATCCTGGAGGCCCAGCGCCTGGAAGAGCAGATTGAGGAATCGTCCGCCCTGGCGGAGGAGGCCTTCGGTCAGATGTGGCGCGGCCCGGACTCGGACTGGGAGGCGCTTCGATCGGCGACCGACTATCTCATCGATTTGTACGGCAAAATCGAGGAGGGAGACCTCCCGGCCGAGCTTCTCGATCCGGTCTCTGACCTCCCGGATGAGGCCAAGGTCCAATCCCTTGCCGAGACGCTCGAAGAGAAGCGGGAAGAATTGCGGGCCGGGACAAAAGCGTTTACCGAGGAGATTGAGCTTGACGAGGAGATCCGACTTGACGGAGAGAGCCTCTCCGCCCAGCCATATGCGGTCCAGGAGGAGATCTTTGAGCGCTGCCGGGAGGAAGCGCCTCGCATCCAGGAGATCGTCACGTACAATCAGCTCACGAAGGACCTAGACGAGGAGGGGCTCAGCCCCATTGCCGAGGCGGTCCAAGACTGGCAAGAGGCTCCAAGCCACCTCGCCGACGCATTTGACCGCGCCTACTACAACGCCCTTCTGGAACGGGCTTTAGACGAGCGCCCGGCCCTGGAGCGATTCAGCGGAGCCCAGCACGAGAAGGTCGCCGAGCGCTTCCGGCAGCTCGACGAAGCGAGCCTGGAGCACAACCGACACGAGCTGGCCCTTAAGCACTACGAGCGCATGCCGTCCAAGAAGGGCGTCGGGCAGATGGGGATTCTGCTCCACGAGATGGGCAAGAAGAGCCGTCACATGCCGATTCGCAGGCTCATGGAACGGGCCGGAAACGCCATTCAGGCCATCAAGCCCGTTTTCATGATGAGCCCGATGTCGGTGCCGAAGTATCTGCCCCCGGAGAGCGTCGATTTCGACCTCGTGGTGTTCGACGAGGCCAGTCAGGTGCGTCCGGTCGACGCATTCGGCTCGATTCTTCGGGGCGACCAGGCGGTCGTCGTGGGCGACAACAAGCAACTCCCTCCGACAAGCTTTTTCGAGTCGTCCATTGACACGAGCGGAGACGGCTACGAGCGCCGCGCCGGGGACCAGGAAAGCATTCTCGACCTCTTTCGGTCGCGGGGCGCCCCGGAGCAGATGCTCAAGTTCCACTACCGCAGTCGCCACGAGTCGCTGATCGCGGTCTCGAACAAGGAGTTCTACGACAACGACCTAAACGTCTTCCCGAGCCCGGACGCGGAGCAGGAGGAGATCGGCCTCTTTTTTAATCACCTTCCCGACACGACGTACGACCGTGGCGGCAGCCGAAAGAACAAGGGCGAAGCAGAGGTCGTGGCCGACCGAGTCATGGAGCACGCCCGTCAGCGGCCGGACATGTCCCTCGGCGTGGCCACGTTTAGCTCCGCCCAGCAGGAGGCCATCCGCGACCGGCTCGAATACGAGCGGCGCCAGGATCCGAGCTGTGAGGACTTTTTCTCCGGCCACCCCGACGAGCCCTTCTTCGTGAAGAACCTGGAGAGCGTGCAGGGCGACCAGCGGGACGTGATCTTCATTAGCGTCGGCTACGGGCGGGACGACGACGGGCGCGTCACGATGAATTTCGGGCCGCTCAACCAGGAGGGCGGGGAGCGCAGGCTCAATGTCCTCACTACGCGGGCCAAGTACCGCTGCGAGGTCTTTACGAACCTGAAGGCCGAGGACATCGACCTCAGCAGCACGGACGCCCGGGGCGTGGAGGTGCTCAAGGAGTACCTGAAGTTTGCGGAGACCGGAGAGCTCGACCTCGCGACACCGTCAGGCCGCGGGCCGGACTCGCCCTTTGAGGAGGCCGTTGCGGATCGCCTTCGAGAGAAGGGATATGACATTGAGCACCAAGTCGGCGTGGCGGGATTCTACATTGATCTCGCAGTTCGGGACCCGGAACGCCCCGGCCGGTACCTACTGGGCATCGAATGCGACGGGGCCACCTACCACAGTGCCCGGATGGCCCGTGTGCGGGACCGCACCCGGCAGGCCGTGCTCGAAAGCCTCGGGTGGGATCTCCACCGCATCTGGAGTACCGACTGGTTCCGCAACCCCGAGGATCAGCTCGGGAAGGTGATCGCGGCGATCGAGCGTGCACAGGTGAAGACAGAGGCGTCCGAGGAATCAGATAAGGAGGGAGGGGCAGATGAAAAGGTGGTGTCCGAAGCTGGAGAAACCGGAGAAAACGGCCGCCAACAGGAAGAATCAGAGGTACCGCAAGAACGCGAGACGGAAATCCAGCGCACGGAAGATGAAGAAGAGAAGGCGGATCTTCCGGTTCAGCCTTACGAGAAGGCGTCACTGAACGTACATGTTCAGGACAGCCTGCACGAGGAGTCCACCCGCACGCTGGCCCAGTGGGTCAAAGACGTGGTACAGGCAGAAGGCCCGGTCCACGAAGACGTGGCGGCGCGGCGCGTTACCGACGCGGCAGGCGTGAAGCGAATGGGGAGCCGTATCCAGGAGGCCCTAAGCGAGGCCATCGACTACGCCGCCCGGAAGGGATGGGTGAAGAAGAAGCGCCACCTGCTCTCCGACCCCGACCAGGAGGAGGTTCCGGTCCGAGATCGAAGCGACGCAGAGGGGGAAGTTCGGGACATCGAACACGTTCCCGGCCCCGAGATCGCCGAGGCGGTCCGTCAGATCGCCGAGATTTCCTTCGGCATCGAGAAGGACCAACTCGTCCAGCAGGTCGGGCGGCAGCTCGGCTTTGGGCGCGTTGGCTCCAACATCCGGGCGCGGATCGGGTCGATCATCGACACGATGCTGGACGAAGAAATGCTTACCCGAGAGAACGGGCAGCTTGCCGTTCCTGAATCGGAGCCGCCCAAGTAAGCCGAGGATGGAAGCACAACGAGTCCTCCGCTGCCGCGTTGATAAATAGTGAATACCGGGACTTGCGCGTCATCACGACCACACCCGTGCCGTAGAACTGGCCCGCAACGTTTCGCCCAGCGACCTTTCGGTGGAAGGCCGACGGCTTCTCGACGTCGTCCGCCGTGGGAGGACCGTGTTCGTGGAGGAAGAAGAGGGGGGAGCGGAGGCCGCGCTGTTAGGCATTGCCGACTACCGCATTCTCCGTGCCCTCATGCACGCTCTTGCCGCTGGGCTGAAGGTCGACTCAAACGAGGGCCTTTCAGAAAACAAGCTCGCAGGGGATCCGGGGGACCAGGAGCGATTCAATCAGGTCACTGCCCACCGGAACCAGATGCACGAACTGCTGGATCGGGTCCTGGAGGCCGACTCTCAAGAGGAGCCCCGAACCCGGCTTGACGACCTCAGAGGGCGCCTGAAAGAGAAGGCGCCCTCGGCCTTAGGGATCCTTGGAGAGGGCTTCTACGACGCGATCGCTGTGCTGACGCTTCCGGAGAAATACCGCAAGCGGCTCCGCACAACGAACATGCTCGAACGCTTTATCCAGGAGATCCGCCGGCGGGAGACGGTGATCCGCATCTTCCCGAACATCAACTCAGCCTACCGGCTCGTCGGGGCCCTCTGCGCGGAGCCCCATGAAGGTGGTCCACTGGCCGCCGGTACCTGAAGATGGACGAATACTTCCAGTGGCGAGTTGATCGATCAGGCGAGGATCGCTTCAGCGAGTAGGCTTCGCTTAACGGGAAACTATCCACTCGACCGACCGCTGCGCTTGCCTGAATTGAAGATCTGGCAGAACGCTAGTTACAAAATTTTCGGGCAATGACGTCGTAGCACGCCCTGGCTCCTCCCACACCTCCCCGTCAAAAACTGGAAATGCCTTTACGACAAGGCCTTTTTGTAGCAAGCGAACAAGATTGGGCGCTAAGGAACTGAGAGCAGCCCCTACAGGCTGGAAGGGGCGTTTTCACTGATTGAAGGGCCCATCAGGGGCTCCTGAAAGAGAAGTTCACCCTATCCCTCTGCGCTTCAAAACCACCGTTTCGCGGCTGCATTGGCGGATCGCTTTTTCGGTGGCCGTCCTGACGGTGCTTGCCCCGTTTTGCACGGATACTACAAGAAGCCCTACGACGGCTCCGATGTAACGAGTGGGTGCTGGGGCGCACGAAGGACCAAACAAATTTTCTTGCAGGTCGCGGAGCTACGAGGACCCCTTTGCGAGCGTTCTGCTTTTTGGCCTCGGTACCACACCGGAGACCGCTGGCGACGACGGGTCGCGAAAGCCCTGTGAGAGATGATGGGAAACCCCGTTAAGCGTAGGGCGCAGAGGAACGACTGCCTGACATACGGGTTCGCGGAATGAACATTCATTCCAGCATGCCGGGCAGGCCAATAGGCGGTGCTCGCGGCGGAGGCCCTGCCTTCTGGTCGGGCCTTCCCTCGCACCGGCGGGCTTGTCTGGGTGTGCGAAAAGAAAAAACACAGGAAGCACTGCGACCGACGGCACCACCCTATCCGTCGCAGTACCCCTGTGCCACACGATCCACAGCACAACAACCATTTGTAGACCATGC
>Ga0207753_1000033_pt1 | contig 56530 bp, 45 predicted proteins | sample PonA233FremontCA_2_FD_187273 | JGI IMG/M metagenome (GOLD analysis project Ga0207753, IMG submission 187273) | Salt pond sediment microbial community from Fremont, CA, USA - Pond A23 Sediment 3 (SPAdes) | ecosystem: Environmental > Aquatic > Non-marine Saline and Alkaline > Saline | place: USA... | reverse complement strand
CGCTGCAGGCCTGCGGCGCCGAGGTGGCCTGGAGCGGCTGCAACCCGCTCTCGACGCAGGACGATATCGCCGCTGCCCTGGCCAACAACGGCATCGAGATCTACGCCTGGCACGGGCTCGACACCGACGACTTCTACTGGTGCATCGAGCGGACCATCGATACGCCGCCGCACCTGACACTCGACGACGGCGCCGACCTGATTTTTACGGTTCACTCCGACCACCCGGAGATGGCCGACCACATCATCGGGGGCTCAGAGGAAACCACGACCGGAGTGCACCGCCTCCGCGCCATGGACAATGATGGAGAGCTGCAGTATCCCGTCTACGCCGTAAACGACGCCGAGACGAAGTGGGACTTTGACAATGTCTACGGCACCGGCCAGAGCACGATCGACGGCATCCTCCGCGCCACCAGCACCTTGATTGCGGGCAAGAACTTCGTGGTCGCTGGCTACGGCCACTGTGGCCGCGGCGTCGCCACCCGTGCGAAAGGCATGGGTGCCAACACGATCGTGACGGAAGTAAAGCCGGCCAAGGCGTTGAAGGCCACGCTCGATGGCCACCAGGTCATGAGCATGGACGAGGCCGCCGAGAAGGGCGACATCTTCGTCACGGCCACCGGCATGAAGGACGTGATCCGTGGTCGGCACTTCCTCAAGATGAAGGATGGCGCCATCGTCGCGAACACCGGCCACTACGACGTGGAGCTGAACCTGGAGGAGCTCGCCGACCTCTCCACCGACGCCCGCGAGGTGCGCGAGAACAACCGCGAGTACACGATGGAAAACGGCAAGCGTGTCTACGTGCTCGGCGACGGCCGGCTTGTGAACTTGGCCGCGGCGGAGGGGCACCCGAGCGAGGTGATGGACATGAGCTTTGCCAACCAGTTCCGTGCCCACCTGGACTTGGTGCAGCGCCACGAGTCCGACGAGATGCTGGAAGACAGGGTGTACGACATCCCGCAGGAGATGGATAACGAGATTGCCCGCGTGAAGCTGCAGACGATGGGCATCGAGATCGACGGCCTTTCCGAGGAGCAGGAGCACTACGCTACGGACTACTCGGCGGGAACGTAGAAGAAAAGACCAGCCGGAGTAAGACCGCCGACTGATGGACATCAGACACGCCGCGTTGAGGCTGGCCCTGAGCCTCGGCGCGGCGTTTTTTGTTTGGCGCGGGCGGGCTCGAACGCCACGTCCATAGAGGTTGGTGTCGGAGACGCGAACGCCTTCCGTTTCCCAGAGTCTCCGTACATGCCTTCCGACAGCACACACGATCTAACGCTGGAGGCCGGCGTCCTCCACGGCCAGTTTTCCTCGAGCCTGTCGCCTGTGCTCACCATCGCGTCCGGCGACACTGTTCGGTACCATCGTCTCCCCGATGTGGCTTGGGGGCTGGAGAAGCACAACGCCGAGGGCGGTCCACGCCGCAAAGTGGAGCCTCGCACCCCGCCCCGCGACGACGGCCCCTGTCTGGCCGGGCCAATTCGCGTGGAGGGTGCCGCGCCGGGCGACGTGCTCGCCGTCCACATCGACACGCTCGTGCCGGGTCCCTGGGGCTGGACGCCCCGCCGCACGGGGGGCAACCTGGACGCGGCGGTGCTCACCGAAGGAAGTGTGCTGTATTTGCCCGTGGAGGTAGAGGGGGCGCTCGTGTCGGTGGGCGACGGGCACGCGGCACAGGGCCACGGTGAGAGCAGCGGCACGGGCATCGAGTGCATGATGGAGGAGGCCAAACTGCGATACGTAGTGCGGCCGGACCTGAAACTCGACGCGCCCCGCGCGGAAACACCCCGTGGCTGGGTCGCCTTCGGGGTCGGAGATACGCTCGATGACGCCTCCACGATGGCGCTCCGGGGCATGCTGAGGTGGCTCACGGAGGCATACGATCTTCCGAGAAAGGAAGCCCTCGCCCTCGCGAGTGTCTGTGTGGACCTCGAGGTGACGCAGCTCGTGAATGGGGGTCGGGGCCTCCACGCCGTACTGTCCACGGCGACCCGGGAGCGTCTCTTCGGCGCGGAGACCTAGCGGGGGTAGGGGCGAGGGCGACCGCTAGGCTCAGGTTAGCAGATCCAGCGGGGGAGGAGGAGTCCAAACCCGAACGCGAGGAGGGCGAGGAGGAGAAAGATGGTGCCTACCACCCCGTCGTAGGACAGGAGTCCGGCCGCTCGCAGAAGATTCCACCAGTCATGTGAGTTCGGGGTGTTCGTGATGAGCGGCAGGGTCCGCTCCTGCGCATCGGCGGCGTAGGTGCTCACGTACAGTGCGTTCTGCCCCAGCCAGACCAGCGCCACCTGTACGCCGGGCCGATACGAGCGTCGCAGGAACGAAAAGACAAAGAGGCCCGGCAGGATCAGTTGAAAAAGTGAGCCCCCAAGGATGCGCAGTGTCCAACCGAACGGGGCGAAGAAGACGTGCCCGGCCTCGTGAATAATGAGCGCCGCCGTATCGAATACCGTGAAGGTGCCGGTGGCGTGGGCCCACAGCAAATAGCCACAGAGTGGGGCAAGGAGCCCCGAGAGTCCCCACGTGGTGAGGAGGGAGTGCCAGGACCAATCCGACCGGGAGGGAAGCATGAGAGGGTGAGAGACGTTTGGGGAACGCGTTTGCGGGGCTGCGCAAAGGAAGTGCCACGTTCCCGCCTGAGGTATATATCTTTTCATCCACCCGCCGGCTGTCGTGACCAAACAGAATTTTCTCTTCCTCTCCCTCGATGCTGCCCTAATTGCCGATCTCGCCTGGCAGGTCGCCCGTGAGGGTCACGATGTTCGGTATTACATCGAGGCCGAAAGCGATCAGGAAATCGGGGATGGGTTTGTGCCGAAAACCAAGGACTGGCGGGCCGACCTGGACTGGGCCGATGTCATCATCTTCGACGACATCTGGGTGGGCAAAGAGGTGGGCACCGGGGCCCTCGCACAAGAGCTTCGGGCGGATGGGCACGCCGTGGTGGGGGGCACGCCGAACACAGATCGGTTGGAGGAGGACCGCGGCTACGCGATGGAGATTCTGAACCGGCACGGCGTCGACCTTCTGCCCCACCGCGAGTTCGGGGATTTTGACGCGGGCATCCGGCACGTGGAGGCCCATCCGGCGCCGTACGTCATCAAGCCCCTCGGGGAGGTGCAAAACGTGAAGCGGCTGCTGTACGTGGGCCGGGACGACGACGGGGGCGACGTGATCGACGTCCTCCGCGCCTACAAGAAGGCATGGGGGCACCGGATGAAGGGGTTCCAGTTGCAGCGCCGCGTGGAGGGTGTCGAAATTGCGGTCTGTGGTTTCTTCAACGGCTCCTCGTTCGTTGAGCCCATCAACTTCAACTTCGAGCACAAAAAGCTCTTCCCAGGCAACATCGGCCCCTCCACGGGCGAGATGGGCACGTCGATGTTCTGGGCGGGCCGCAATCGCCTCTTCGCCGACACACTGGGGCGACTGGAAGGATGGTTGGCCGAGGAGGGATACGTCGGCAGCATCGACGTCAACTGTATCGTGAATGCCGACGGCATTCATCCCTTGGAATTTACGCCCCGCTTTGGGTACCCCACCATCGCGCTCCAGGAGGAAGCGTTCGAGATGCCGACCGGCGCGTTTTTCGCCGACCTCGCCCACGGCCGCGATCCGAATGTACAGGTGCACCGGGGCTACCAGGTGGCCGTCCGGGTGGTGCTGCCCCCGTTCCCGTTCGACGACGAAAAGACGTATGACGAGAACTCTCGGAACGCCGCGGTGGTGTTCGAGACCGACGACCGGACGGGAATCCACATTGAGGATGCGAAGCGCGTGGACGGGCAGTGGCGTGTGGCTGGTGAGTCGGGAATGCCGCTCGTGGTCACCGGCACGGGCGACACCATGGAGGCCGCCCGTGAGCAGGCCTATGGGCGACTCGACGACATCGTAATCCCCAATCTCTACTACCGCGACGATATCGGAGAACGGTGGGGCGCGGGGGACGGCGACCGGCTGCTGGCATGGGGGTATCTGGGCTAGGAAGCGCCGGGGGCTCCCACTACTGCGTGAGATCCACAGCGGGCGTCGTTGTTGGAACGATACGATGGGTTGAGGGTGAGGCTGTGTGCACCGACTCGTTCTCGCGCCTACACCCTCCATGACCGAACTTCGCTACCTCCCCGACAGCGATGACGTCACCACCTTCACGGCCACCGTCGCGGAGGCCACCGAGGACTACATTGTCCTCGACGGCACCTATTTCTACCCCGAGGGCGGTGGCCAGCCGGCCGACCACGGGCGTCTGGTGTGGGCGGGCGGCACGGCGCGGGTGACCGACGTGCAGAAAGAGCACGGCGACGTTCGGCACTACCTGGACGGTCGGGACGGAGCACTGCCGGACGAGGGCACTGAGGTGGAAGGGCAGATCAACGACGAGCGTCGGACGACACTGAAGCGGATGCACACCGCCCAGCACGTGGTGTCCAAGATCGTGCTCGACCGCTTCGACGCCCAGACGGCCGGCAACCAGATCCACGAAGAACGGTCCCGCATCGACTTCGAGCCCGCCGACTTCTCCGACGACGACGTGGCGTTCATTGAGGGGCGGACCAACACGGTCCTTGAACAGAACCTGCCGGTCGAAAAGACGCAGATGCCCCGAGCCGAGGCCGAGGAGAAGACGCCGGAGGGGCGCGGCTTGCTCGATCTGATTCCGGATCACGTCGATCCGCTCCGGATGGTCCGCATCGGCGACCTCGATCTCTGTCCGTGTGGGGGGACGCACGTAGATCGGCTCCGGGAGGTCGGGAGCATCCGCATCACGAACCGCACCTCGAAGGGCGCTAATGTGGACCGGATCGAGTTTGAACTCGTGGACTAATGTTCTCGGCTGTCTCCTGCGTCAGACCCTTCTCTGAGCCCACTGGAGTTCCCGAATGTCTGCTACCGCTCACGCTCCGGGCAGCGTCACCATCATCTTTGCGCCACAAGACGGCGAGGCGTCTCTCGGCATCAGCTTTGCCACGGCCGATGGCGTGTCGGCGACCGTCGAGCGCGCCCGCGAGTCCTTGGTTTACCTGGACGACCGGCCCGCTCGGATGGAACCCGTGACAGGTGTGCTTGACCGCCTCAGCGTGCCCGCGACCGTACGCCTGGATCCCGATGTACCCATCGGGTGCGGATTCGGGGCCAGCGGAGCGGCCACCCTGGCCGCCGCCCTCGCGGCCAATGAAGTGTTCGCCCTCGGCCACGACCGCGACGCTCTCGTGGCGGCGGCTCACCGTGCCGAGGTGGCCGCCGGGACCGGCCTCGGGGACGTGTTTATTCAGGATCGAGGCGGTCTCGTGTGGGATACCGGCGACGGCCTGCAGCACACGACCCGCACCGCCCGGATCGAGTATGAAAGCTTTGGGGGCATTGCCACGGCTGCGGTGCTCGGGGACGAGGGCACGATCGCGCAAGTTCAGGAGGCGGGCCGGACGGCCTTGCAGGACATCGAACCGGAAGGAGACTTTGCCGACCTGTTTGCCACCTCCTGGCAATTTGCGGCACAGACCGGGCTTGCGACGGAGGCCGTCTCGGAGGCCGTCGACGACGTCGTCGAGGCTGGGGGCACGGCCACCATGGCCATGCTGGGGGAAACCGTGGTGGCGACGGGAGTCGACGGCGTCCTCAGCCACGAGACCAAGATCACCCCGGAAGGGGCGGCGCTTGTGTAGTTCTGCTTACTGTGCTTTTTGCCGCTGACAATGCGTGCGACGTTTTTTTGGAGACATCGTGGGTGGGTGTGGACACTTGTCGCTGGCCTTCTGCTGGTGGGGATCCTCGGCTGTCGCTCGCACGAAGTCCCGGCTCAAACCGAGATTCTGTGGGACACCTGGGGCGTACCGCACGTCTACGCGCCCGACGCCGACTCGCTGATGTACGCCTTTGGCTGGGCGCAGATGAACGCCCACGGCGATCGTCTACTGCGACTGTACGGGCAGGCGCGTGGTCGTGCCGCTGAGTACTGGGGCCCAGAGCACCTTGCGTCCGACCGTCGGGTGCGCACGCTGGAGCTCCCTGAGCACGCGCGGCGCTGGGTACAGGAGCAGAAGCCGCCCTTCAAGGGCTACGTGCAGGCGTTCGTGGACGGGTTGAACGCCTACGCGAAGGCACACCCGAACCAGCTGGCCGACGTCCGAAAACGGGTCCTCCCGCTTCGTCCGCAGGACGTGTTTGCCCACGTGCTCCGGACGGTCCACGTCACGTTTGTGGCTCAGCGTAGCCTGGCCCAGTCGCAGCGGTGGCGTGGCGGCTCCAACGCGTGGGCAATTGGCCCCTCGCGCAGCCAAAGCGGCAATGCCATGCTCCTTACCAACCCGCACCTGCCGTGGGACGGACGGTTCACGTGGTTCGAGGCGCAGCTCGTGGGGCCGGGGTTCGATGCCTACGGTGCCGCGCTGCTAGGCATGCCATTTCTCGGGGTGGCCTTCAATCAGCACCTTGGCTGGACCCACACCGTTAACCCCATCGACGCCGCGGACCTCTACCGCCTTCGTCTCATCGACGGCGGCTATGCGTGGGACGGCGGTCCGCGCCCCTTCAGCACCGACACCAAGGTGCTGCGCGTGCGGCAGCCGGACGGATCGCTGCGGGCCGACACGATGACGGTGCGACGGTCGGTGCATGGGCCCGTCGTGTCGCAACGAGAAAATCAAGCCCTCGCGCTTCGCATCGCCGGCCTCACGCAGCACAACCTGTTCGAGCAGTACTGGCGTATGCTGCGGGCCTCGTCGCTCTCGCAGTTCGAAGCTGAGCTTCGCAATCTCCAGATGCCCCTGTTCAACACCATCTACGCCGACGCCGACGGCCACATCCTGTATCATTTCGGGGGGCGGGTACCGCAGCGGCGCCACGGCGATTGGGCGTACTGGCAGGGCGTGGTGCCGGGCGATACGTCCGCCACCCTCTGGCGCACCATCCATCCCTACGAGGATCTGCCTCGCGTGGTGGATCCGTCGAGCGGATGGGTGCAGAACGCCAACGATCCGCCGTTTACGTCGACGGTGCCGCAGCAGGTAGATCCGGCCACGGTGCCCCCCTACATGACGCCGCGCCATCCTCAGCCCGCGGCGCGCATGTTCCGGCCGCAGCGGTCGATCGAGATGCTGGCCGGCGACTCGTCGATCACCTTCGCGGAGCTGCAGCGCTACAAGAACGACACGCGCATGCTGGCGGCTGACCGCCTGCTCGATGACCTGTTGCCGGCGGCCCGGCAGTCCGAGGATCAAGTCGTGCGCCGTGCCGCTCAGGTCTTGGCCCGCTGGGACCGCACGGCCGACGCCGAGAGTCGGGGCGCGGTGCTTTTTGCCGAGTGGCTGCGGTCGATGAGGAGCGGAGACGCCTCCTTCGAAACCCCGTACCGCCCAGATTCCCCCCGCACGACGCCCGACGGCCTCGCCGATCCGGCCGCGGCGGTTCAGACGCTCGGGCACGTTGCCCAGCGGGTGACGCAGCGGTACGACTCGCTCACGGTGCCCTGGGGGACTGTCCACCGCCTCGTTGGCCCCGACTCCTCGTACGCGGCCTCGGGGGGAAGTGGCCTGCTCGGCCTTTTCCGCGTACTGCGGTATCAGGAGGGCCCCAACGGACAGCGGCGCGCCACTGGGGGCGACTCGTACGTAGCACTCACCGAATTTACTGCCGACGGGCCTCGCGCCAAGGCCGTGCTGCCCTACGGCAACGCGTCCCAGTCCGGGTCGCCCCACCGTGGGGATCAGCTTGAGCTCTACGCCGAAAAGCGGATGCGGCCGGTGTGGCTGGATCGCGACAGCATCCGCGCCCATCTGAGCAACCGCACTGCATTTTAGCGACTCTCGTACCTACTCGTCTCGCTTATGCCGACCCTTGAGGAGCGACTCATTAAACGCCTCGGTCTTGAGAGGATCGATCGCCAAATCTCCGGGTGGATGCGGCGCTATGGCCTCTCGGTATTGCGTGTGGGGCTGGCGCTGGTCTTTATCTGGTACGGCATTCTGAAACCCCTCGGGATGAGTCCGGCCGCGGAGCTCGTGCGGCGCACGGTCTATTTCGTGCCGCCCGATGTCTTCATTCCCATCCTGGGATGGTGGGAGGTAGCCATCGGGGTAGGGCTCCTGTACCGCCCGCTCAACCGGACGGCTATCTTTCTGCTGTTTCTGCAGATGCCGGGCACACTCCTTCCGCTCGTGCTTCTGCCGGAGGTCTGCTTCACGCAGATCCCGTGGGGGCTCACGCTGGAGGGACAGTACATCGTAAAGAACGCGGTCCTGATTGGGGCCGCCCTCGTGGTTGGAGGGACGGTGCGGGAGCAGGAGAGCGTGAAAGGGACCACTGATTCCACCGAGGTGCCGGTCTCGTAAAGGAGGAGTTGGAGGTCCCCGGACCGGTCGGATATCTTGTGTTGCTGAACTGCTGTTACTCATTGTCTCCAAGCTCGTCGTCTCATGCGTCACCTCCTGCATTCAGTCCGCGTTCCCACGTTCCTCATCGCACTGTTTCTGTGGGCCGTCTGGGGGCCCGCCGGGGCCGCCGCCCAAGGCATTGTCCCCGACACCAGTGTGGACGCAGGACCTGGGACCCTCCCGCTGGAGCCCACTCGCACCTTTGAAATGACCGCCACGGAGGGCTCGTGGCTCTCGCTGGACACGCACCCCAGTGGTGAGAAGCTTGTCTTCGAACTGCTGGGCGACCTCTACACGTTGCCCCTCGATGGCGGCGAGGCCACCCGCATCACGCACGGCATGGCATTCGACAGCCAGCCGCGGTATGGGCCGGAGGGGGAGCGCATCGTGTTCGTGTCCGACCGCAGCGGTTCGGAGCAGGTGTGGATCCTGAACCGGAGCGAGGAAGACACGACGCAGGTGTCGAGCGGGGACAATCTGCGCTTCCATTCGCCGGAGTGGACCCCGAGTGGGGACTACGTGATCGCGTCGCGGCAGACCAGCCTGGGCGACGCGGCCACGCCGTGGCTTTACCACGTGGAGGGGGGAACCGGGACGCCGCTGGTGGACGGCTCCGACGACTTGCGGCTGAGCGGCGCGGCGTTCGGCGATGATCCCGAGCACGTGTGGTTCGCGCAGCGCAGTGGGGCGTGGGACTACAACGCCATTTTGCCGGAGTATCAACTGGCCGTTTATGACCGCGAGACCGGCGAGTTGTATGGGCGCTCCTCGCGTTTCGGTTCAGCGTTCCGTCCTACGCTTTCGCCCGATGGGCAGTGGCTCGTCTACGGCACGCGCCACGACGCGCAAACCGGCCTCCGGGTGCGAAACCGGGACACCGGAGAGGAGCGATGGCTGGCCTTTCCCGTCCAGCGCGACGATCAGGAGTCGATTGCGACGCGCGACGTGTATCCCGGCATGAGTTTCACGCCGGACTCGGAGGCCCTGATCGCGTCGTATGGGGGCAAAATCTGGAGGCTTCCCATTGACGGCGGCGAGCCCTCCAAAATCCCATTCACCGCGGATGTGGAGATTCCGATGGGGCCGGAGCTCGACTTCGACTATCCCATCTCCGATGCGCCGCAGTATACCGCCCGTCAGATTCGCAACGCCGTGCCCTCGCCCAGCGGCGACCGGCTGGCCTTCACGGTGCTCGACCGGCTTTACGTCATGGACTATCCGGACGGTACGCCGCGTCGTCTCACCGACCAGGATCGGATTCAGGCACACCCCACATGGGCCCCGGATGGCGAATCGATCGCCTACGCCGCGTGGTCTAACGACAGCGGGGGCCACCTGTACCGTGTGCCGGCATCCGGCGGCCCGCCCACGCAAATCACCGAGGCCCCTGCTGTTTACCAGCAGCCGGCGTGGTCGCCCGACGGGGAGCGCATTGTCGCCCTCCGCGGCCCGGCCCGTGCCTTCCGCACCTCCACGAGTCCGGTCGCGCCCGGTGCGACGGACAATGTTGTGTGGGTGCCCGCGGAGGGCGGGGAGGCCACGCAAATAGCCCCGGCGGAGGGACGACACCATCCCCACTTTACGACGAATCCGGACCGGATTTACGTCTACGGCCAGGGGCAGGGTCTCCAGTCGATGCGCTACGACGGCACGGACGTAAAGACGCACCTGAAGGTGCGCGGCCTCCGCCAGCCGCTTAGCGACGAGCCACTGCCCGCGTCGCTCGCCCTCATGGGACCGGAGGGGGATCAGGCCGTCGCACAGGTGCACAATAGTCTCTACCGCATGGCCGTACCGCTGGTGGGCGGGGAAGCCCCCACGGTGACGGTCACGAACCCGTCCGCGGCGTCGGTGCCGGTGCGCAAGCTCACGACCGTAGGCGGGCAATTTCCGGCGTGGGGCGAAGCAGGGGAGCAGGTTCACTTCTCCGCGGGGAACGCGCACTTTCGGTATGACCTTGTCGCGGTCCGGGCCGCTCAGGACAGTGCGGAGGCCGCGCCCGACTCGCTGGAGAGCGAGGAGCCCGTGTACGAGCCGTCCAAGACGCGCATCGAGATTGAGGCGTCCCGCGACATTCCGCAGGGCACAGTGGCGCTGCGGGGTGCCCGCGTGATCACGATGGATGGGGACGAGGTCATTGAAACGGCCGATCTCGTAGTTGAGGACAACCGCATCGCCACGGTGGGCGAGCAGGGATCGGTCGAAATTCCCGACGGTGCCGAGACGATCGACGTGTCGGGTCACACCATCATCCCCGGATTTGTGGACACGCACGCCCACTTGCGTCCATCCTGGGGGCTTCACAAGACACAGGCATGGCAGTACCTCACCAACCTCGCCTATGGAGTCACCACCACGCGCGACCCGCAGACGAGCACCACCGACGTGCTCACCTACGCCGACAAGGTGCGGAGCGGGCGCATGCTCGGGCCGCGCATCTATTCCACGGGCCCCGGCGTTTTCCAGAGCGAGCAGATCGGGAGCCTAGAGGACGCACGCAACGTCATGCGACGCTACAGCGACTACTACGACACGAAAACCGTGAAGCAGTACGTGGCGGGCGACCGCGAGCAGCGACAGTGGATCATCGAAGCGGCCCGTGACCTGGAACTCATGCCCACCACTGAGGGCGCGCTCGACCTGAAGATGGACCTCACGCAGATCATCGACGGCTACCCCGGGCACGAACACACCTTTCCGATCTATCCTCTCTACGAGGACGTGATCGGCCTCACGGCTGAATCCCAGACGGCCTACACTCCGACGTTGCTCGTGAATTACGGCGGCCCGTGGGCTGAGAATTATTTCTACACCCGCGAAAACCCACACGATAACCCCAAGCTCCAGCGATTTATGCCCCACTCGGAAATCGATGCCCGCACCCGGCGGAAGGGACAGGGCGCGGGGCCGGGTCCCGGCGGCTGGTTCATGGAGGAGGAGCACGTCTTCGATGAGCAGGCCGAGACGTTGGCCGCCATCGTAGATATGGGCGGCCGCGCCGGAGTGGGAAGCCACGGGCAGCTCCAGGGCCTGGGCTACCACTGGGAGCTCTGGGCCATGGCGACCGGCGGACTCTCAAACCACGAGACGCTCCGACTCGCCACCCTTACTGGCGCCCACGCCATTGGGCTCGATCAGGATCTTGGCTCCATCGAGCAGGGCAAGCTCGCAGACCTCGTCGTGCTCAAGGGCAATCCCCTTGACAATCTCCGCCATACGCGGTCGATTCGCTACGTCATGAAGAACGGGCGGCTCTACGACGGCGAGTCCCTCGACGAGGTGTATCCGCGGTCGCGGTCGCTTCCGTCAATGTGGTGGCAGCGGGCCGGTCCCGACGCCGCCGTGCCGGGCGTGGACCGAGCCAACGATGGAATTTCGCTGGACGACAGCCTCCAAAACTGAGGATACCCGCCTGAGCCCTGACCTTCGACATAAAAAATGGCTGCACCGGATCGCTCGGTGCGGCCGTTTTTTCGTGTAGGAGCGAGTGACAACCATTCAGTACTCGGCTGTGGGTGTTGACGAGTTCCGCGGTAGACCGAGTTGTCCGCTCTATGCCGACGGATCTTTCGCTACCACAGTCTGTCCGGCCGAGAGGGGTGGGGAGAAGTGCCAGTGTGGCGTTTGGGAACGAAGGGGACTGGGGGTTGAGGGCTCGTGGGCACTTCACGCCCTTTGCGACCGGGGGACGGTATACTTAAACGTCCCACGTAAGAATGTCCTGCTCCGATTTCTCTTTGTCCTCCCATTCCTCGGCGTCTTCGAGAGGACCCGTCTTTTCGGTCACGTTGTAGCCAAGCTCACGCCACTGGTTGGCCAGGTACTCGTTCCACTGGATGTAGTGCTCGTACTCCTCGGGCAGCTGGTCGTCCGGATAAATGGCCTCGACGGGACAGACCGGCACGCAGGCGTTGCAGTCGATACACTCGTCGGGCTGGATGGCGAGGAAATTGGGGCCCTCGTAGAAGCAATCCACCGGACAGACCTCCACGCAGTCGGTGTACTTGCAATTGATGCAGGGCTCAGTGACGACGTACGGCATACGGCCAGAAAAGCAGTGGTGGGACGCAGTTGCGGGCGGTGGATAAATTCCGTAGTCTCATAGGCCATATGGCAAGTGCAGTTCCAGTCGCTTCGGGTGCTGGGGGTCGTAGGCGCAGACGTCACGAGGCCGTTTCGCCTTCGTCTTTTCTTTCACAGATCCGCATCTCTCATGTCCGACGATGCCCCGGTAATTGCCCTCGTGGCCCACGACGGCAAGAAGGCTGACCTCATCTCTTTCGCCCACAAAAATGAGGATCTCCTCCGCCGGGTCCGATTGATGGCCACAGGCACTACCGGACAACTGCTCCAGGACCAGCTCGACCTAGACGTGCACCGGTACCACTCCGGCCCGCTGGGAGGCGACGTGCAAATCGCAGCCCGGATTGTAGAAGGGGACGTGTGGGCCGTCGTTTTCTTTGTGGATCCTCTTGACAAGCACCCCCATGAGCCCGACATCCAGACGCTTCTTCGGGCGTGCAACGTCCACAACGTGCCTCTCGCCACCAACGAGGCCACGGCCCGCTACCTCATTGCCCACGATACGGTTGCGGACGAAATGGGTGAGGCGTGAGGACGCCAGGGAGCCTCCAGGCGACCACACAGGGGCTATCCTTGGTCGAAGAGGTCCTTTTCCGAGGAGGGCGCAGTGCGGTCGAAGTGGTCGTAGGCCCGCTGGAGGGCGACGCGTCCCTGCGGTGTGCGCTCCATAAAGCCTTCCTGAATCAAATAGGGCTCGTACACTTCTTCGATGGTGCCGGACTCCTCCCCCACCGAGACCGCCAGGTTCTTGAGGCCGGTGGGCCCGCCGTCGAAGTTGTCGATGAGGGTGAGTAGGATGCGGGCGTCCATGTCGTCGAGGCCTTGCTCGTCCACGTCCAGGGCGTTGAGGGCGCGGTCGGCGATGGCCTGTGTGATTTGCCCGTCGCCTTCCACCTCCGCGAAGTCGCGGGTACGCCGGAGGAGGCGGTTCGCCACGCGGGGCGTCCCACGGCTGCGACGGGCGATCTCATGGGCGCCGTCCTCGGTCGTCTCCACGCCGAGGATCCGGGCGGAGCGCTGGGTGATCTCCTGTAGCAGGTCCGCCGTGTAGTAGTCGTAGCGGAAGTCGATGCCGAAGCGGGCACGGAGGGGAGCCGTGAGGAGGCCCTTGCGCGTCGTCGCCCCCACCAGTGTAAAGGGCGGGAGGTCAATCTGGACGGTTCGGGCGTTAGGACCCTGGTCGATCACGATGTCGATCCGGTAGTCCTCCATTGCCGAGTAGAGATACTCCTCGACGACGGAGCTGAGGCGGTGGATCTCGTCGATGAACAGCAGGTCGCCCTCTTCCAGGTTCGTAAGTACGCCCGCGATGTCGGCCGGCTTTTCGAGCACCGGGCCGCTGGAGGTTCGGATGCGCGCCTCCATCTCGTTTGCAATGATGTGAGCGAGCGTCGTCTTCCCCAGGCCGGGGGGGCCAGACAACAGTACGTGGTCGAGCGTCTCTCCTCGCTGCAGCGCCGCCGTCATGAACACGTCGAGATTTTTCTTAATCTTCTTCTGGCCGACAAATTCGTCGAGTGACTGCGGGCGCAGCAGCTTTTCGACATCGGTCTCCGAGCGGTTGGCCTCAGGGTCGAGGGCCTCAGGTCGAGGGCTGCTCATGAACGGAACGGAGGGATTGAGAGAGGGAAGCTGACGCTGCTTCGTTCAAGCAGGGAGGCGGCGGAGGGTTTCATGTGTGGGCACTGTGTGGCCGCCGCCGGCCCGCCAATTCCGCCTGGGCCTCGTTGAGGGGGCGCGTAAGTGTGTTGCCGGCCTCAAACTTCCGGACGCCCTCTTCGTAGCATAATAGCACGACGACGGAATAAATTTTGTGGCACAAGTATTTCCCGAAGCTTGTGGCGGAGAGTTGCGGGGACGGCGCCCGCGCCAGTCGTTTCACATCACATCCACCCTGACAAAGCCAACCCGTCCGAGTCCGATGAGCAACGCGTTAGAACTCAAGCAAGAGCAGGAGCTCCAGCAAAAGCTTTCCCCGCAGCAGATCCAGTATATTAAGCTGCTGCAACTGGATACGTTCGATTTGGAGCGCCGTATCGAGGAGGAGCTTGAGGAAAATCCCCTGTTGCAGGAGGGCCTCGGCGAGGAAGAGCAACGAGAAGAGGAAGAGATCGACGCGACCGCCGAGGAGATGGAAAACGAACTGGAGACCGACGATGAGGAGGAAGAAGACTTCGACGTGGAGGACCTCCTCAACAATACGGACGATATGTATGGCTACAATGCCAAGCCGGGCTATCAGGGCGACGAGGAAGACCGCGACCGTCCCATGCCGGCGGACCAGTCCCTCCCGGAGCAGCTCCAGGAGCAGATTTCGTTCCTGAACTTGGACGAGGCGGATCAAATCATTGCCGACCAAATCATTGGCTCCATCGACGAGGACGGGTACCTGAAGCGAGAGATTGACTCGATCCTCGATGACATTTTGTTCAACCACGGCATTGAGGTCACGGAGGAAGACGTAGAGGCGGTGCTGCGGCAGGTCCAGTCGCTCGATCCGGCAGGCATCGCTGCCCGCGATCTGCGTGAGTGCCTTCTGCTCCAGCTCTACCGCATGCCCCAGGACGTAGAGGGGCGCGACACGGCCATCGCCATGCTAGAGGACCACTACGAGGCGTTCACCAAGAAACACTTCGACAAGCTCGAAAAACGACTCGGCGTGGACGACCGGGAACTGAAGACGGCGTTTGACCTTATTCGCCAGCGCCTCGATCCGAAGCCCGGCGAGGGAGAGTTTTCAGAGCAGACCAACTACATCACGCCCGACTTTTCGGTGCGCTATGTGGACGGCGAGTTCGTGATCACTCTCAACGGCCGCAATGCTCCCGACCTCCACATCTCGCGCCATTACCGCAAGATGCTGGAGAAGCTCAAGAAGCAGAAGGAGTCCGATGCGCAGGAGGTCGACGAAGAAACCGAGGAGTTTCTGAAAGACAAGTTTAGCTCGGCCCAGTGGTTCATCGACTCCATCAACCAGCGGCGGCACACGATGTACCTAGTGATGGACGCCATCGTGCAGCTGCAGGAGGACTTCTTCCGCTACGGCGAGGGCAATCTCAAGCCCATGATCTTGAAGGACGTGGCCGAGATCATCGATATGGACATCTCCACCGTTAGCCGCGTGGTGAACGGCAAGTACGTGCAGACCGAGTGGGGCGTCTACGAGCTCAAGTACTTCTTCTCCGAGGGGCTGGAGACGGTCGATGGGGAGGAGGTGTCGAACAAGGAGGTAAAGGCCGAGCTCCAGCGCATTGTGGACGCCGAGGATAAGACCGATCCGATGTCGGACAGTGATCTTGCCGATGCCCTGGAGGAGAAGGGCTTCAAGATTGCCCGCCGTACCGTCTCGAAGTACCGAAAGCAGCTCGGGATTCCCGTGGCCCGTTTGCGTCGAGAGATCGTGCTCGACGAGGAAGCGGAGGGACAGGAGGCGTAACGCGTAGGCCCTTCGTCATCGTCTGTAGGAGAGGGACAGCGTGAGGCCTCCGACGAGGACCAGCTCGCCGTCTTCTACGAGCGGATCGATCCCGGTGCCCAGAAGCAGACCTGGCTGTACGCGCGTTCCATTGAGCATGATGGAGAACACAGCCTGGTGCGCACTCCCGAAGCCTTGTCCGGCGTCCGTGAGGGTCGGTCGACCCACGACGCTGAATCCGGTGACGAAGCGCTCGCCAGTCCGCCAGAGCTGAGCGGCGTAGGGGAGCTGCCACCCCGCCGTGCGGCCCGCACTGCTGTCCGCAGATACCGACGCGTAAGAGACACCGGCCCGGAGGCGGAGCGTTGTAGTTCGGCCCAGAACAAGACGGGTGTTGAGGAGGCCCGACAGGGACACGGCCTCCTCCCGAAAAGCCGCGGTGCGACCCAGGTCGGCGCGCTGGCCGGCCTGAAGGGCTTGGTTGGTAGGCACTGCCGGAATGCGGGCACCCAGTTCGACGAGCAGCGGCCGGGAGGTACTACTCAGCCCGATGCCCACATAGGGATTCCCGACCGCTGTGGTCGAAGTGCCCCCCGTAGCGTACCGGGCAAGCGGTAGCTCCACCGCCAGTTCTACGTTGTCGTTCAGGGAGCGGGTCGCGGTCAAAAACGTCGCGCCGGATGGGAACGACGGGTTGCCGTCGGGGATCTCCGGAACGAGGGCCTCCACGGCAATCTGATTGGGCTGGTAGGGACGCGACCATATCGTCTGGGCTTGGGCAGGAGCGCACAAGCCCATAAGGAGGGCCACAAACAGGAGGGGCGAGCGCATAGACCGGGGGCGTCGACGGAAAAGGATGGATCTGCCCATACATGGAAGCGCATGAGCCGCTTCGGTGCAAACTCCCGTGCCGACGGTCTGCAACTCTCGTCCGTGAGTCCTACGTTATCGTGTAGAATTCAACACGTCCCTCATGTCCGCTCCGCCCCATGATTGAGTCGGCCCCTCCGTCTTGCATCGACCCTCTCGGCCCTCCATCGGACCGGCGAGCGCGCCTGGAGGCCCTGCGCACGGCCTTCACGGGGCTCGACACCGCGTACCCACTGGTTGACGGCACGACCGTCCCGCGCACGTATCTCGACAGTGCGGCCTCCACCCTGCGCTGCACCGTGGCCGACAACATCGTGCGCCGCGCCCTCCGACACTACGCCAACACGCACTCGACGCTCCACGCCGGGGCCCGCATCATGACCCGCCTCTACGAGGAGGCACACGAAATCGTGGGCGACTTCGTAGGGGCGCCGGCCGACTACACGGTCGTGTTCAACGGCAGCGGTGTCACCAGCGGCCTCAACCGCATGGCACGCGTCCTGGCCGAGCGGCGGCCCGACCGCGACGTGGTGATTACGACCATGATGGAGCATCACGCCAACGACCTGCCCCACCGTAAGCACGTAGGGGAGGTGGTGCACGTGCCTCTAGAAAAGGATCCAAGCGGAGAGGCGGGACGCGTGGACATGGAGGCCCTGCGGAGCGCCATCGACGAGTACGCGGAGCGGCTCAATTACGTCGCCGTCACCGCGGCCTCCAACGTGACGGGGATTGTCAATCCGGTCCACGAGGTGGCCCGGCAGGCGCACGAGGCCGGCGCGCTCTGTGTGGTCGACGCCGCGCAGTCAGCCGCCCACGCCCCCATTCGCATTGCCGGGCAGGCGGCGGAAGAGGCCCTCGACGTGCTCTGCATGAGCGGGCACAAGATTTACGCGCCCGGCAGCCCGGGCGTCATCGTGGCGCGCAAAGCGCTCTTCGAGGGGCTGGAGCCGCAGGAGGTAGGGGGCGGCATCGTGGATCGGGTGGAGACCGGCTCCTATGAAATCATGGACGAGTTGCCGGAGCGGGAGGAGGCCGGCACCCCCAATTTGCCCGGGGCCCTCCGCCTCGCCGCCACGCTGCAGTTGCTTGGTCGCATCGGCATGGACCTCGTCGAAGAAGACGAGCGCGCACTTACGCAGTATGCGCTGGAGCGCTTTGACGCCATCGACGGCCTTAAGATCTACGGCTCACACCGCCTGGAGGTCGCCGAGCGCATCGGGGTCATCACCTTCAACCTCGACGATCTGCCCCACGGGCTCGTCGCCGCGGCGCTCAACGATTACTTTGGGGTAGCCATGCGCAACGCGTGCTTTTGCGCACAACCCTTCGTGCGCCAACTCCTGGGGCGTACCGGTGCGCGCGGCGACGGCGCGCCCGTCGACACGTGTGGCCCGGAGACGTGCGGCCCTGAGACCCAGCCCGGCATGGTGCGCGCTTCGCTCGGGCTCTACAATACCGAGGCGGACGTAGACCGGGCGGCGGAGGCGCTCGCCGACCTGGCCGACCGGCCGGACTGGTATCGCACACGGTATCGCCCCCGGAGGGAGGGCAGTGGCGACTGGGTGCACCGTGAGTTCGAACACCCTCCGGCGGCCGAGTTTTCGCTGGAAGCTGCGGTGGATGCATGGCTGCAGTCGGAGTAGGGCAATACTACGCGTCGGTCGGGTCGTTTGTGGTGGCGTGGCCGTCCACCGACACGGCCGCTTGCCGGTCCACGGTCTGGGCCAGCACTTCCAGCCAGCGGCGCACTTGCGTGAACACCAAGTAGCGTTCGGAGACGCGCCGACGCGCGTTGCGGGCCCATCGTTTGCGCTCCGCTTCGGTGTTCAACATCTCGTGGAGCGTGTGGGCGATGCCCTCTGGGTCTTCGGCCTTTGGGATGCGGCGACCGTGCACGCCGTCCTTCACCTGTTCGCGGAGACCCGCGGCATGGGTCCCCATCACGGGGCGGCGTTTCCACATCGCCTCCGTCACGGTGAGGCCAAATCCCTCCCGCAGCGAGTTTTGCGCGATAATCGTGGAGCAGCGTTGGAGGGCATTCACCATGAGCGAGTTGACGCGGCGAGACGCCATGGGGAGCGTAATGATGGCCACGTCTCGCTGAATTTCGGGGGGCAGGTCGTGCCAGAGGCGGCAGATTTCGTCGAAGACTTCCTGGCCCTCCGGATCGTCCGAGACCGAATCCGGATCGGGTCCCGCCAAGACCAGTCGGGAGAGTGACAGGCGGTACCGGTCCCGCTCCGAAACAGCGTTGCGGTCCATAAAGCGAGAGTCCTTCAGCCGAGCAAAGCCCTGTAGGAGGGGGGCAAATCCCTTCAGGCGGTCCCAGCGGGAGATCTGTGTGATGATGGGACGCTCCATCAGCCCTAGGTCGTCGGGACGGGTAGCCGGCGCGAACGAGCCGTTCCGCTGCAGTCGGCGGGCCGGTGAGGCAAAGTCGCCTTCCATCGTAGGGTGGGGGGAGCCGGACAATCGGGCGCGACGCAGCACGGACGAGAGTTCCGTGACGGACAGGGTGCGGTTTTTGGGGCTTAAAGGATTGAGGGCCGGCTGGATGAGATCGGCGCGGTCCTCCAAAAAATCGGGGACGTACTCACGGAGGGTAAAGACCGTCTCGTCGTAGGCCTCGGCCCAGGGGCGCAGGAAGTCCCAGGCTGCCTCGGTGGCGTCGTTGGTCGCGTCGAGCCCAATGTGGCACCGCCACACCGACGGCACGTCCATTGTCTCCTGCAGGAGCGCGCCCGTCCCCAGCGGTTGCGGGTCGTGCACCACCACCGGATCGCCCGGTGCCACGCGACGAGCCAAGCGCTCGGCCATCTGTTCGCTGACGGATCGGTACAGTGCCCGGTCGTCCTCGCTGATGTGCGGGTCGCCCGCGCCATGGAGGAGGTTGTGGAGGTGCTTCGTGAGCTGGAAGAAGCGATCCTCCTCGCTCACGATAACGGCCCACTCGGTCGATACGCCAAGCTCTCGGAGCATAGAGACGACCTTGGGCAGCATTTCGGCCACGCCGCCGCCCTGAGCGGTGGAATTCACCATCCAGACAGTCCGGTCCCCCAGCCGATCGGCGTACTGCTGCGCTACGGCCCGCAGGTCCTCAACCGGACGCTTGAGGGGGGCATGGGCCGCAAAATCATCCAGTGTGCGATCCGTGTTGACATCGACGATCGTAATCATGGAGGCGGTTGCGGAGTCCGTAGTTTTTTGTCGATAGGACGCGCAAAAACCGCTCCAGTGCGCACGAACGATGCCTGGTGCAGTGCCTCTCTGTCGGGGAGGAAAGCAGGCGTCGCTGGTTTTGGACGTATTCTGTTACGCGACGCCGTTGGGGAAAGCGCAGTTGGAGAAATCCGCCGGGGGATCTGCTGACGCAGGCTTCGTCGCTCGGGAGATTCCGTGCCGCGGCTCTCCTGGTCTGCAGACGCCGCACTCCGACAGAGAGTCGTGCGGGTGGCCGCATCCCGCCTGTAGACATTTTGAACGCTGTCTCCGATCAGTTTCCTGCATTTACGTCGGAAAATGCTAGGAGCCCACTTGAGAGGCGGCGCAGAAACAATTCGTGGGGGCAGAGGGGGGGCTTCTGCCCCAGAACCGATCAAGCGGGTGCCTGGGCCGTGGCCTCCGCCACGACCTCTTCCTGCACGTTTCCGGGCATGGCCTCGTAGTGACTGAACTGCGTGTGGTGCAGCCCCCGGCCCTGCGTGAGTGAGCGGAGCGTGGTGGCGTACTGGTGGAGCTCCGCCTCGGGCACCTCCGCGGTAATTTTCTGCAGGGGCCCCTGCGTGTCGATCCCCTGCACGCGGCCTCGGCGCGTGTTGAGGTCGCTGATGATGTCCCCCGTGTAATCGTCGGGGGTGGTGATGGTGATCGTGTGGATCGGTTCCAAAAGGACGGGGTTGGCCTTCTGGAAGGCGCCCCGGAAGCAGGCGAACGCGGCGCGTTTGAAGGCTGCCTCGTTCGAGTCGACCGGGTGCATCCCCCCGTCGTAGATGACGATCCGCACGTTCCCGACGGGGAAGCCGGCCACCGGGCCCTCCTCCATCGTGCTCAATACGCCCTTCTTAATGGACGAGAAGAACTTGTTCATGTCAATGACGCCCCCGACGATGGCGTTTACGAAGTGGATCTCGGCCCCCCACTCCGTTTCCACCACGTCTTCGCCCCGAACGTCCACGGAGTCCGGCGGGTGAAAGTCCCCGTCGTACGGCTCTACGAGCATCGAGATATCGGCAAATTCGCCGGCCCCGCCCGACTGCTTCTTGTGGCGATAGTCGGCCGTGGCACGGTTCTGGATTGTCTCCCGGTATGAGATGCGGGGTTGTACGAACTCAACCTCTACGCCGGCCTGGCGCTCTAGCCGCCCCTTCGCGATTTGCAGGTGCATCTCGCCGAGGCCGCTCAGCGTGAGTTGGTTGAGCAGCGCGTCGTGGTTGAAGACAAGCGACGGGTCCTCGTCGGTAATCTGATGGAGGCCGCGGGCCAGTTTGTCCTCCTGACCCTCCTGCACGGGCCGAACGGCCATGCGGTAGCGGGGATCAGGGAACTGGATAGGGGGGACGACGAGGTCGGAGCCCTTTGGGCGGAGCGTGTCGTTGGTGTTGGTGTCGTCGAGCTTCACGAGGGCCCCGAGGTCCCCGGCCACCAGGCGCGGGATTTGGTTGCGGTCCTCACCGTTGAGCTGGTAGATCTGCCCGATCCGTTCGGTGCTTCCGGTAGTAGCATTCTCGAGGTCCTGCCCCGATTCGATGGTGCCGTCGAAGACACGGACGTACGAGTACTCCCCCACGTGCTCCTGGGCCATGGTGCGGTACACGAACGCGAGCGGGTCGCCGTCGGCGTCGGCTCGCACCTCTCGGCCATTCTCCGTCTCGACCAGCCGGCTGGCAGGGGAGGGGCACACGCCCGTAATGAAGTTGAGCAAGCGCCCGACCCCGATGGCCTCCGTGGCACTGGTTACGAACACAGGATAGAGCGACCGGTCGATCATGGCGGCCCGGAGTCCGTTTCGCATCTGATCTTCCGTCAGTTCGCCCTGCTCGAAATACGTCTCCATGAGCCGGTCGTCGCTGGCGGCTATGTCTTCGACCAGCGTCTCGTGGAGGTCATGTGCCCGGTCCTCGAACGCGTCGTCGATGGGCTGCACCTTCGGCTCGGTCGCGCCTTCGGGGTAGTACAGTTGGCGCAGGCGCAGCACATCGACCAGGGTGCGGGTGCCCTCGCCCGCGGGAATTTGCACGACCGTGGCGCCCCGTCCAAAGCGGTCCTCAATTTCGTCGACGATCGAGGAAAAGTCGGCGCTGGCGTGGTCGATATGGTTGAGCACGAACAGGGATGGCGTTTCCGTCTGCTCGCCGTAGCCCCAGGCCATCTCCGTGCCCACTTCCACACCCGAGCGCGCATCCATGACGTACACGGCCGTGTCCGCCACGCGCATGGAAGCGATCACCTCACTTGCAAAGTCCGGATACCCGGGCGTGTCCAGAATGTTGACCTTGGTGTCGTCCCATTTGGCGTGGAGCAGCGTGGCGAAAATTGACATCTGCCGCTCCTTTTCGCTGGCGTGGTAGTCGCTTTTGGTCGTGCCCTCGGACACGGAGCCGGCGCGGGGGAGGGCACCGCTCACGTGAAGCATGGCTTCGGACAAGGCCGTTTTGCCGCTGCCCTGGTGGCCCACCAGGGCAATGTTTCGGATCTGATTGGGGGCGGAAATCGTCATCGGCTCAGAGGCATTGGTGAACGGAGGCGAGGCGTGCGTCTTGGCGGGCCGGGGCCGACCGGGTCGGGCCCGCTAGGCTTTTCTAAGTTTACGGAAAGAGCCGGGAGAATCAAAGCGCTTTTGCCGCGGCAGAAGAGGCTGATCGGTGGATGAGACACCTCCTCGGGGCCGCCGAGCAAAGGGAGGGAAGCGAAACATGGCTTCCCCAATAGGGTTTTCAGGAGACGCTTTGCGTCCATCGCATCAGCAGCCCTTGTCTTATGGCGTCTGTTCCGTCGAATTGGTCGTCGCACCTGAAGGCCTTTGGGGGCGGCATCGTATTGGCTCTCATCGGGCTTGGTTTGTACTGGCAGTTTGGGACCTCGCCCAATCTGCCCACTGTGACCGTCTACAAGAGTCCCTCCTGCAACTGCTGTCAAAAATGGGTGACCCACATGCGGGATCAGGGCTTTCCGGTCGAGATTAAGTCGGAGTTCAACCTGAAACCGGTGAAGCAGCAGCTAGGAGTGCCGGGAGCGCTGGCCTCCTGCCACACGGCGGTGGTGGGCGACTACGTGCTGGAGGGCCATGTGCCAGCGGAGGACGTGAAGGGGTTGCTCCGCCAGACGCCGGATGTACGGGGACTCAGCGTGCCCGGCATGCCGGTCGGGTCGCCCGGAATGGAGCGGGGAGATCGCGTGGAGCCCTACGAAGTGGTGGCCTTTACCCCGGCGGGCGATACCAGCGTGGTCGCCAAGTACGGCCCGCGCTGACCGTGAGCAGTGGGGGATGAACGCTTTTCTGTGAGGAAGAGATGCCGATGGTTGCGTTTCGGATCCTGCTTGTTGGGAGTGCACTGATTCTGCTACCGGCGTGTGGCGACGAGACAGCGTCGACCAGCGACTACGAACAAACGGTCATGCAGGACCGCGTTCAGCGCGACATGCGGATGCGGGACAAAGAAAGTGTGGTTCCCCCTCGCCGCCGGGATGCCTTTCAGGGCCTTGACTACTACAAGGTCGATCCGGCGTACCGCTACGTGGTCCCGCTTGACCGCTTTGCCTCCCCCGACACGGTGATGATGGCGGAGAGCACGGGAGGACTCCGCCCGCAGGCCCAAATTGGAGAGGTGACGGTGCCCCTCCCCACCGGTCCCGTCGACCTGATGGTGTTTCGGGGCGAGAGCGACGAGCCGAGGGGGCGTCGATGGATCCCGTTTGCCGACTCGACCAACGACCACGCCACGTACAAGGGCGGCCGCTACGTGGATCTCAAATCGGCCTCCGGCGACTCGGTGGTAGTGGACTTCAACCGGGCGTACAATCCCACCTGCGCGTACAACCCGGAGTTTGCTTGCCCGCTACCGCCCCCTGAAAATCGGCTGAATGTGCCGGTGCCGGCGGGGGAACGACGGCCAATTTTTGGGGGCAGCAGCTCATCGTAACGCTGAGTCGTCGCTGTGGGCGAGTTGACGGTGGGCCGCAGAGCGGATTCGTTGGAACTTACATTCGACCCCCGAGGCCAGGGGTGCCCCGCCGCTCGGCGTGGGCTGAGAGAGACCCTCCGAACCTGATCCGGTTCGTACCGGCGCAGGAAGCGTCGTCGCACTCCGAGACGAGTCTGGAAGGGACGATTCGCCCCTGGCTTCCTCGTTCGTTTCACTCGAAGCCAGACCCCATACGCCATGCTCGATCTCCACCAGCAAGTCGTTGTTATTACCGGGGCCAGCCGAGGGCTCGGGGCCGCCATCGCCCGCGCTTTTGGACGAGAGGGAGCCCGGGTCGTGGTGAACTACCACCAGAGCGCGGAGCGTGCCAAGGCTGTCGCCGCGGATATCGGCGAGCGGGCCCTTCCGGTACAGGCCGACGTGCGCGCTCCGGACGCCGTGCAGGCGATGATTGACACTGCCACCGACCACTTCGGCACCCCTGTCACCACGGCGGTCCACAACGCCCTCGTGGACTACCGCTTCGACCCCGACGCCCGGGCGACCGTCGACACGATTGAGTGGGCCGACTACCAGGCCCAGCTCGATGGCTCTGTGAAGGGGGCACTCCACCTGTTGAAGGCCTGTCTGCCGGGGATGCGGGCCGCGGGCACGGGGCGCTTCATTGGAATCAGCTCCAATCTCGTGCAGGACCCGGCGGTGGCCTACCACGACTACACGACCGGGAAGACAGCGCTCCTGGGGTTTGTGCGGAACGTTGCCCAGGAGCTCGGAGAAGAAGGCATCACGGCCAATCTGGTGTCGGGCGGACTGCTCGACGAGACGGACGCTAGTGCCGCCACCTCGGACGCCGTGTTCGACATTATCGAGCAAAACACGCCCCGTGGGACGGTGACGACGCCGGAAGAGGTAGCCGACGCTGTGTTGTTCTTTGCCTCCCCTTGGGCCCGCGCGGTCACTGGACAGAACTTGATTGTCGACGGTGGGCTCGTCATGCAGTAGTCCCGCAGCCCCGCGACTCTTTCCGTACGCTTCGATTCGATCCTGGTGCTACTTCTCGCCCTCGAGACCGCTACGACCACCTGTGGAGTGGCCATCCTACGAGACGACGCCGTGCTTGCGTCTGCTCACCTGCATCGCCCCCGCGTCCACGCCGAGCGCCTGACGCCGCTTGTGGAGGATGTGCTTGCCCACGCCAATGTGCAACCGGGAGGGCTGGACGCGGTGGCCGTTTCGATGGGACCAGGCTCGTATACTGGGCTCCGCATCGGCGTGAGCACGGCGAAGGGGTGGGCGCTGGCCACTGGTGCGGACCTGGTCGGCGTACCCACCCTTGCGGCCTACACCGCGCAACTGCGACCCGTCGTCGCAACAGGCGATGTGGTCTGCGGTCTCCTTGACGCCCGACGCGACGAGGTCTACGCGGGGGCGTACCGCCGTACGTCCGACGGGATGACCGAGCACGTTCCCACGAAGGCACTGCCGGCGGCGGCACTCCCCGACTGGATGGGGGCCGTAGACGGCCAGCTATGGTTGGTGGGCGATGGGGCGCCGAAGGCAACTGAGTCGCTCGCTGCGGTTGACGCGCCCCGCACCCTCGTACCGAGCCACGACCTCCCCCCGTCCGCGGCCTGGGTGGCCCGCTGGGGACGGCAGCGTCTGGCAACGGACGGCCCTGACGACATTGAAGGCTTCGAACCGTTGTACGTCAAAGACGTGCATGCGGCACCGGCCCCCTCGCCCTTCGCCTGAGTTTTGTTTGGACATTGAGGGCCGGCGTCCTGATCTTTTGCGGCGGTCCTGGGCGGGAGCATCCTCACTATCCACCCCCTGACACCTGTCCCCACATCCCCATGCCCTGGTTTCGGCGCGAGAAGGCCGGCATCCGTACCACCCGTGAAGAGCAAAACGAAATGCCGGAAGGCCAATGGGTGAAATGTCCAAAGACCGGCGAGATTACCAACCGGCGCGAGCTGGAAAACAATCTGCTGGTCTTTCCCGGCTCGGGCTACCACTTTGGGATGGACAGCCATAAGTACTTCAACTTCCTCTTCGACGACGGCGACTACGACCTACACGACACCGATCTGCGGTCTGTCGACGCCCTCGATTTTGAGGATCGGAAGTCCTACGCGCAGCGGCTGGAGAGCGCCGTGGAGGACACCGGACAGAACGAGGCCGCTCAGGCAGCAACCGGGACCGTGGGGGGACACCCAGTGTCGATGGCGGGGATGGACTTTAGCTTTATCGGGGGCTCGATGGGCTCGGTGGTCGGCGAAATTGTAGCGCGGGCCATCAAACGGGCGTACACGGATAAGATGCCGCTTATCACCATCGCGCAAAGTGGCGGGGCTCGCATGATGGAGGGTGCCCTCAGCCTCATGCAGATGGCCAAGACCAGCGCCCACCTCACGCGTCTCGACGACGCCGGGCTGCCTTTCATCTCGATTCTCACGCATCCGACCACCGGCGGCGTTACAGCATCCTTCGCCATGCTTGGGGACATCCATATCGCCGAGCCGGACGCGCTCATCGGGTTTGCTGGGCCGCGCGTGATCCGGGAAACCATCGGCTCCGATTTGCCGGAGGGATTCCAAAAGTCGGAGTTCCTGCAGGAGCATGGGTTCGTGGACATGATCGTGGATCGTCGCCGCATGCGTCGGCGCATCATTGGGCTACTCGATTTGCTGATGGAGTAGCGATTCCTAGGGCTGTCCGTGCCGGGTCCTGACCGCCTCCGCCATCTTGCCGACCTCGATCGCTTCCAGGAAGTTGGGGCGGACGTGGTGGTCGCCGGAGAGGTAGAAACGACGATGCAGATTTCGGACAGGTGCTTCGGCCGTATCAGGTGTCCAGGGGGAAATGCGGGCGCAGGTTCAGATCACCCGGTCGCACGGCCCCAAGCTTCTCCGGTAGGAAAACGAAAGTGGAGGCGGGCAGTCAGCTCGTGGCAATGGGGAGCCCATCTTCGTGGAGCGCAGTCCTCTGTTCCGACCCGCCGACCCCCAGGCCGGTCCGGGCGCCGCTCCGAAGCGGTGAGGGATTTCGTTGGGGCGGAAGAGTCGTCTTCTGACGAAAGAAAGGGCGATCGGGAGCAGTTAGACAATAACGACGGGGGCAGGAGAGTTGACCTGCTGGCCAGCGGCTGAAGGGAGAGCGCCCATTTTTGATGTGAACGGCGAAGGTGTACATTAGGCGCGGTTTGGATTCGGCAGCTCCCAAGACGCAATTTTTTAGGAGTAACATTATTTGAAGTAACAATGGTGTCGTATGGCGGCGCACTTCTCCCCTGAAACCCGAAAGCCGCACGCAGTTACCATTGGATGTCGTGTTCACTCGACCTTGCTCCAACCTCCATACTCCCTCGGACCTGTTACCACGAACTCCATGAAACGAATATCCCTCCTGCTTAGCATTGTCCTCGGTCTTGTCGCCTGGGCCCTTCCCGCCACGGCCCAGACGACTCCCACTGGCACGGTCGCCCAGATGAACGGATTTAGCCGTGCGCTCGACGTAGACGCCGATCGTGTCTTCGTTGGGGAGCCACAGAATATACATACGCCCGGCCGGGTGTACGTCTATGAGAAAGGCGATGACGCCTGGTCAGAGTCCACCTACCTCGAAGCCACCGACGGTGAGGTTGGGGATGGATTCGGCGCCTCCATTGACGCGACCGGCGAGCACCTCGTGGTGGGGGCACCCTCTTCGAACGCCGCGTACGTCTTTCGGGTAGGGAGCGACGGATGGACCCAGACGGCCCGACTTACGGCGGCCGACAGCACGTCGGGCTTCGGGCAAAGCGTCGTTCTCTCGGAGGACCGCCTGTTCGTGGGCACTTCGTCTACGGTGTCGATGACGGACAGCGACACCCTCACGGCTGGCGCTGTACATGTGTTTGAGCAAGGCGAGGGTCGGTGGAGTGAGGCCACCGTACTCCGGAGTGAAGAGGTGGGGGCGGACGCAGGCTTCGCGAGTGCACTGCTCTCCTGGAAAGACCACCTGCTCGTGACGGCCCCGAAACATGAGAGTGGGGCCGTCGTCGCGTTTCGGGCCGGAGCGGACGGCTGGACGGAAGCGCAGACCATCACCGCGAGTGGGCTGAGCAATAGCGCCCGCTTCGGGAGTGCCCTCCAGGCGGCTGGCGATCAGGTGCTTGTCGGCGCGCCACGAGCCTACGACGCCACCGGGGCGGCCTACAGCCTCTCGTTCGATACGGGCGCAGAGGAGTGGACGGTGGGCGGCCGGCTCTTGCCTTTCGACGGGATGTCGCGCCACCTCTTCGGGTACGCCTTCGCCTATGACGGCTCTGACGTATGGGTGGGTGCTCCAGGGGCGTCCGACCGCACCGGGGCCCTGTATCGCTACAGCTACGATGACGGCACGTGGGGAAGTGTCTCGCGCGTAGCGCACCCCAGAGCGGACGCCGGCAATGGCATTGGCGCCACCCTCGCGGGCAATGCGTCAATCGTCGCTGTTGGCTTTCCGGGGGACGACCACGGGGCCGGCACCATGGGCATCTACTCACTCGCCGACGGAAGCTGGACGCAGGACGCGCCTATCGTCCCGTCTTCCGGCACGGTGCTCAGCGCCATGACCGGTGAAGAGCAGAGCTGCGCGGACGGCTCGGTGGCTCAGTTCTCCTGTGAGAAGATTGACATGAAGTCCTTCCTCCCCATTCGGGACATCGGAGGGGAGCGGGGGATCGAGTTGAATGACATCTGGGGTTGGACGGACCCCCAGACCGGTACCGAGTACGCGCTGGTAGGACGTACGGACGGCACCTCCTTCGTCGATGTGAGCGACCCCACGAATCCGGTCTATGTGGGCGAGTTGCCGCTCACCGAGGGCGCCCAAATTAACTCCTGGCGCGACATCAAAGTGTACAAGGATCACGCATTCGTGGTGGCCGACAATGCCAAGGATCATGGCATGCAGGTGTTCGACCTTACCCGCCTTCGTGACGTGGGCGCCGACGAGAGGCCGGTGACCTTCGACCACGACGCCCTCTACGACAAGGTCAACAGCGTCCACAACATCGTCGTCAACGAGGAGTCGGGCTATGCCTACGCTGTGGGCAGCAGTGGAGGCGGCGAAACCTGCGGGGGCGGACTCCACATGATCAACATCCAGGACCCGACGAACCCCACGTTCGAGGGCTGCTTCGCAGATCCCTCGACCGGCCGCTCCGGCACCGGCTACACACACGACGCGCAGTGTCTCATGTACAACGGCCCGGACACCGAGTACCAGGGGCGCGAGATCTGCATTGGCTCCAACGAGACGGCCATTAGCATCGCGGACGTAACGAATAAGGACAGCACGGTGGCCATCTCCACGGGCTCCTACCCGGACTACGGATACGTCCACCAGGGCTGGTTTGGTGAGAGTCAGCGTTACTTCTACCAAAACGACGAGCTGGACGAGGCGCAGGGCAAGACCGAGCACACCCGAACGCTGGTTTGGGACCTGCAAGACCTCGACAATCCGAAGCTGGTGAACCAGTTCATGCTTCCGGAGAAGTCCATCGACCACAACCTCTACGTCGAGGGCTCCACCATGTACCAGTCCAACTACAAGAGTGGACTGCGCATCGTTGACATCAGCAACCCGACGAAGCCGAAGGAGGTCGCCCATTTCGACACGCAGCCCTACGACGACAACGGGCCGGGCTTCCAGGGAAGTTGGAGCAACTACCCGTACTTCGACAGCGGGATCATCGTGGTCTCCAGCATTGGTGAAGGCCTCTTCGTGCTGGAGAAGCCCAGGCAGGAGCTGTAGATCCCACCTATCACGCTCGCTGGAAGGCCGCGGGGGTGGGGCTGGCTCCCGCGGTCAGATGTCCTAAACCAATCCATCTTGGACTCCCATGCGTCGTCTGTTCACGGTCCTTGTCGCGATCGCCCTCCTGGGGCTGTCGATGCCGGCTCTGGGGCAGTCCCCAAGCCCCAAGCTCTACGTGTGTAACCAGGGCGAAGCCACCGTCTCCGTGATTGACATGGAGTCAATGGCAATAACCGCGACCGTAGACCTAAAGGAGCGAGGCTTCTCGGAGAATGCGAAGCCGCATCACGTGGTGGCCGAGCCGAACGGAGGCCACTGGTACGTCACCCTGATCGGGGCGAATACAATCCTGAAGTTCAATCAGGAGAACGAGATTGTAGACCGACTGGACAACTTTGAAGTGCCGGGCCTCTTGGCCCTCGATCCCGCGAAGGACGTGCTCTACGCGGGCCGCTCGATGAGTGCCGTGAATCCGCCGAAGAGCCTGGGCATGATTCAGCGGTCCAACATGGAGGTGATGGGGCGCGTGAATACTTTCTTCCCCCGTCCCCACCCACTCGCCGTCACGCCGGACGGGAACCATGCGTTCATCGCCAGCCTGGCTACCAACCAGTTGATGGGCATTAACACCGAGACCCGAGAAACGACGTTGACCCGGTTGGAGGGCACGACCCAAACCCCGGTGCAGTTCGCGGTGACGCCGGACGGCTCGCGGCTCATCGCCGGGGGACAAAAGACGGGACAGTTGCTGGTGTTCGACGCCACGCAGGCGCCGTCACTTTCCGTGGTCGATACGCTCAATGTCGGAGAGCAGCCGTGGCACCCCGTCATTAGTCGTCAGAGTGGCCTGGCGTACGTGCCGAATAAGATGTCCAACTCCATCAGCGTGGTGGATGTCGACAATGCCGTCGTCACGGCGACCATTCGGGGCGACGGGCTGGCACAGCCCCACGGAACTGTTCTGTCCCCGGACGGCCAGTACCTCTTCGTGTCCAATAACAACCGCGAGGGCACCTATACGCCCACCGGCGACAACCCGAGCGCCGGGACGGTTACCGTAATCGACACGAACACGAACGAAATCGTGAAGATCATTGAGGTAGGCACCTACCCCACCGGCATTGGGACCTTTGGGGGCCAGCAAGCACCGACGATGTAACCCCCGACAAGGTCCCAGCCCCGGCCCGCGACGTTGCTTTCTCGATTCGAACAGCCCAATGTCCCGCGTCCTCTTCGCTGCCGCCTGCGTGATCGGACTGGTCCTCGTAGGATGTGCCGGTTCCGCTCAGACTGGGTCTTCGTCCTCTGATGGAAGCACGGGCGGCGCGTTTCCCGGCGACTACCGTCGTGTGGTCGCTCCCTCGTTCCCCCTCCTCGACCCGGACGGGACGCCCATTTCGAACCCGTTTTACGGCGGGTTCAATGCCCCCCGTCCCCAGTTTGTGGACATCGACGACGATGGCGATCCGGACCTTTTTGTGCAGGAGCGACCGGGGCAGGTCGCGTTCTTTGAGCACGTAACGGAGGGGGACTCGTCCCGCCTCGTCTGGCGCACCGACGACTACAAGAACCTGGACATTGGGGAATGGTATCGGTTCGCGGACCTGGATCAGGACGGGGTGCAGGACCTTCTCACCGAACAGCCGTATAGTCACATTCGCGCCTACCGAAATGTAGGCAGTGCCACCGAGGCAGAGTTCGAGCTCTTCACGGACACGCTGCGTACCTCCTCCGGTGACCCGATCTTCTCGGATCGGCAGAACATCCCCAACGTCACCGACCTCGGATGTAACGGAAAGCTGGACCTTTTTCTGGGGCGGCTCGACGGAACGATCACACGGTACGAGGCGGTCGGGGACTCGGCCGGCATGCCCCAGTTTGCGCACGTGACCGATCAGTTCGAGGGGATCAAGATCGTGGGGCAATCGTCGGGCCAGAAGAAGGGGCCTTCTCTCCACGGGGCCAACACGCTTACGTTTGCCGACATCGATGGGGATGGCGACTCGGACCTCTTCTGGGGCGACTTTTTTGAGCCAGGGCTTCTCCTCATCGAGAACACCGGCTCGTGCGGCAATCCCATTCTGAGCGGCGAGCCGGAGCGGTTTCCCCTCGACGACCCGTTGCTCACGAGTGGCTACAACGCCCCGGCACTCACAGACTGGACCGGCAACGGGAAGATCGATCTGTTCGTGGGAGTACTTGGGGGCTCAAACGACGCCAATACGAGCCTCGCCGATAACTTTTATTTCTATGAGCACACGGAAAAGGGATATCGGCTGCGCACCAAGCAATTCGCCGGCGGGCTCGACGTAGGAAGTGAGAGCACCGTGGCACTCGGCGACATTGACGGTGATGAGCAGACTGATGCTTTGGTGGCCAACAAAATCGATCCGGAGGAGGGCGCCACCTCGCTCGTTTACCCCCTTACCCACACTGGATCGAAGCGCACGAAGCTCCGAAAGCGGGCCGCGCTGGACCTGCCCGACGCGTACCACTACGCCCCGGCGCTAGGCGACCTCACGGGCAACGGCGTGGCCGATCTAGTCGTGGGGACCTGGCAGGGAGGGCTCTCCTACTACGAGAATCAGGGCAACGGCACCTTCCGTGCGACGGACGGTCCGCTTCGTGGGCTTTCCGGCGGCACCAATGTTGTGCCTGCCCTCGGCGATCTAACAGGGAACGGGCGCCTGGACCTCGTGCGGGGCACGGCCAGCGGCATGGTGACCCTGCACCGCAATTCGGGCAGTGCCTCGGTGCCCAGCTTTGCCCAAACGGCCGATACGCTGGCGGCGGTCGACACGCGGGCCGCCCCCACCCTGCACGACGTGGATGGGGATGGCACGCTTGATCTACTCATTGGGACGAAGAATGAACTACTCCTCGTGCGCAACCAGGGGACTCCGGCTGCTCCCCGCTTCGGCGAGCCGACCGTCGTGGATCTCAAGGGGATGCCCCGTCAGGCCACGCCGGCAATGGGGGACCTGAACGACGACGGCCATCCCGAGCTTGTCGTCGGTGGACAGAGTGGCGGCCTCGTGCTCTTCCAGCCGCGGGCCGCCCGGCCGTAGCTCCGGGCCAAGGGAACCGTTACCAGAGCCAGGTGAGCGCCTTGTGGAAGAGAGAGGACGAAGAAATTCCCGAGGGGGAGAGGGGAGACAGCGAATCGTCGTCTTCGGCCTGGTCGTCCGGGTTGAGCGCCTCGTTCAGGGCCTCCAAGTTTACGTGGAAGCGTTGGATAAGCTGTTCACGGGTGCTGTCCGGAAGCGCGTCGTACGCCCCGTCCCGGAGTGCCTTTAGGGCCCGGCGATGGTGCTTGCGGGCCCGATGCAGTTCTTCGGAGGGGCGTTGCCTAAGCTTCTGCACCACGCTCTCGTAATCGGACGGGCGATCGTCGAGGGGAAGATGGATGGACGGAAGCGAATTGGGAGCCATCACGCTCGAGGAGTGGAACTGAAGAGATTGCGGAAGTGCGTGCTATGGGAGATTGAGGAGAGTGTCTGGAGAAGTGAGGAGGAAGTACGTACGGATTATGAAAGATGGAACCGCTTCCAAAAGATAAGGGGGCGTGGGGGCGACTGTGTCAGAAACCGGTCAAGATTGGGCGATGAGCTCTGGAATCTGTAGGGATGATTTCGGGGTGGTCCTGGGGGGCATCTCGAGGAAGCGGCAGGTGGGGACGGTCGCTTGGCTTTGGGCCCGTCCCCCGTCACCAGCGCGGACGCGTGAGGCCTCGCGTTCCTGTTGGTCCTCCCGGCATCCAGGGGAAGTGCGGAGCAAACTTCGCTCCGAAGAGGCGACGGCTTTGAAATTTCAGGCCGGTTGGGCGCAACCCAAGCGCGCCGTGGAGATTCAACTGCTGCTTTGCTCTTCTGGCGTTTACGGTTCCCATTGTGATGACGGAAGTCATTGACCCCCCTGGACAATTTGATCTCGTTTCCGATTTTGAGCCGATGGGCGACCAGCCCAAGGCCATCCGTGAGCTCGTGGATGGGGTGGAGCGGGGAGATGAGTATCAGACCCTATTGGGGGCGACGGGGACCGGGAAGACCTACACAGTGGCCAATGTCATCGAGGAGGTGAACAAACCGACCCTGGTGATGAGCCACAACAAGACGCTGGCGGCGCAGCTCTACGGTGAATTGAAGCAGTTCTTCCCCGACAATGCCGTAGAGTATTTCATCTCGTACTACGACTACTACCAGCCGGAGTCGTACATCGTCCCCAGCGACACCTACATCGAGAAGGATGTGGCCATCAACGATCGCATCGAGCGCCTGCGGCTGCGGGCCACGTCTGAGCTCGTAAGTGGACGCGACGATGTCATCGTAGTGGCGAGCGTCTCTTGCATCTACGGTTTGGGGTCGCCGGCGGAATTTCGCAAAGAGATTGTGCCCATCGAGCGGGGGCAGGAGGTGGAGCGCAACGATCTGCTGCGTCGGTTCATCGATCTCTTCTACGAGCGCAACGACATCGAATTCGAGCCTGGCATCTTTCGGGTTCGGGGCGACGTAGTGGATATTTTTCCGGCCTACCGCGAGGAGTTGGCGCTCCGCATCGAGTTTTGGGGGGACGAGATTGATCGTCTCGCGCTGTTTGAGCCGGAGAGCGGGCGCGAAATCGAGGAGGTGGACCAGTTTACGCTCTATCCGGCACAGATCTTTGTGACGCCCGAAGACCGACTGGAGCGGGCCATTGAGGACATCCAGGAGGAGCTGAAGTGGCGGCTGGCGGTACTCCGGGAAGAAGGCAAGATGGTGGAGGCGCAGCGCCTGGAGCAGCGCACCATGTTCGATCTCGAGATGATGCAGGAAGTGGGCTACTGTTCCGGAATCGAGAACTATTCACGCCACCTGACGGGACGGGAGCCGGGGGAGCGCCCCTACTGCCTCCTCGACTACTTCCCCGACGACTTTCTGCTGGTCGTGGATGAGAGCCACGTCACCATCCCGCAGGTGCGGGCCATGTACAACGGCGATCGCCAGCGCAAGCTGAAGCTGGTCGAGCATGGCTTTCGACTCCCCTCGGCCCTCGACAACCGGCCGCTCACCTTCGAGGAATTCGAGGAGCTAACCCCCCAAACCATCTTCATGAGCGCCACGCCCGCCGACTACGAACTGCAGCAGAGCGGCGGTGTGTTCGTGGAGCAGGTGGTGCGGCCCACGGGCATTCCCGACCCCGAGATTGACGTACGCCCCACTGAAACTCAGGTCGACGATCTGATGGAGGAAATTCGGAAGCGCGCCGAGCGAGGCGAGCGCGTGCTAGTCACAACCCTCACGAAGCGCATGACGGAAGACCTGGCCGACTATCTGGACGGCTACGGCGTGGATGTGCGCTGGATGCACTCCGACATTGATGCCCTCGAGCGCGTCGACATCATTCGCGGCCTGCGCCTCGGCGAGTACGATGTGCTGGTGGGCGTGAACCTGCTCCGGGAGGGGCTCGACCTCCCAGAGGTGTCGCTCGTGGCCATCCTCGATGCCGACCAGCAGGGCTTCCTGCGGTCGGAAACATCCCTCATCCAGACGGCCGGGCGTGCGGCGCGCAACGTGAATGGGCAGGTCATCCTCTACGCCGATGAGATCACTGAAGCGATGGAGAAGATGATCAACGAGACGGAGCGTCGCCGCGAGCGGCAGCTCGAATACAATAAGGAGCATGACGTGACGCCGGAGCCCATCAAGAAGTCGCCCGACGAGATTAAGATGGGCACGGCCATCGCCGACGAGAAAAGTGATGAGGAGGGCAGTGGCTCGCGGCACCACTATGGCAGCCCGGAGCAGCTCTCCAGTGAGGTGGCCGATCCGGTCGTTGAATACATGTCGGACGATCAGAAGCAGGACCTGGTCGAGCAGATGCGGGAGGAGATGGAGGCGGCGGCCGAGAACCTGGAGTTCGAGCGTGCCGCGGAGCTTCGCGACAGCATTGAGGAGCTGGAAGCACAGTTGGGTGAGGGGGGGGAGTAGGAGAAGGGGAACCTGTTCCTATTGGACGGTTCCCTTTGGGCTCCGTACAGACGCGTGGCATCGGCGCTCGCTTCACAATCCACCGTGTGTTGAATACACTGCAGGTGACACCCCCGATCTTTCGGTGGGCTCAATGCCCCGCTTGCTTGTACTGGTCTTTATGAAGCACTTCCTCTGCCTTCTCGCCGCTCTGTTGTTTGTCGTTCCGGCCACTGGACAGCCCACGTCTCCTCCCCCGGTTGTGCCCGGGGCCTACGTCGACCACCATGCCGATGGGGCCGCCGTGGAGGTAGACGGGGAGGGGGCAACGGCACAAATCACATTTTACCGCCCTTCCGTCGTGCGGGTCGACTGGCGGCTGCCTGGCCAGGCGCCCGATAGTTCGTTCGCGGTGGTCCGATCCCCTGAGCTGGAAGGGAAGCCCACCGTTCACGTGGGGCCGGATGCGCTCTGGCTCCGCTCCCAAGAGATGACAGTGGCGGTGCAGAAGCGGCCCCTGCGACTGCAGTTTTCGGACGAATCGGGGCGGAAGCTGGTGGCTGAGGTCGACTCTGGTTTCGTGGCCCGCGACGCGGCACGCTCCCTTCGATTTTCCCTCGAGCCCAACACTCGTCTCTACGGCACCGGTGAGCGGGTTCCGTTCGGCCTCCGCGGCGACACCCTCCGGATGGAAAACCAGGCGCATTACGGTTACACCGAGCCGCAGCTGCCCATGAAGATCAACGTTCCGTTCCTCACCACAACCGGCGGCTACGGCCTGTTCGTCGACAACACGTACCCGGCCCGCTTCATGCTCGGCGCGGCGGATTCGACCCGCATGAAGTATACGACGCCGGGCGGTGAAATTACGTACTACGTGGTCGGCGAGTCGTCCATCCTTGAGCAGCTCCGCCAGTATACGTGGCTCACGGGCCGGCAGCCGATGCCGCCCAAGTGGTCGCTCGGCTATATCCAGTCGAAGTTCGGGTACGAGACGGAGGCCCAGGCCCGCGGTGTCGTCGACACCCTCCGCCGCAAGAATTTCCCCGTCGACGCCGTGATTCTGGATCTCGACTGGTTCAAGCACATGGGCGACCTGCGGTGGAACCGGGAGGCGTTTCCCGAGCCCGTCGAGATGATCGGAGATCTGCGCGACCGGGGCGTCCAAACCGTCAATATCACTGAGACCTACATCACGCGCCCGTCGCGTCTCTTCGAGCCCGCCCTCGACAGTAACTTCGTGGGGCGGCGTCCGGACGGGTCGCCCTACGTGATGTCCGACTGGTGGTCCTGCGATCAGTGCGACGTGGCACTGCTCGACGTGACGGATCCGGCGGCACGCGACTGGTGGTGGCGTCAGCATCCGTCGTTCATGGGCGAGGAGATGGCGGGCTTCTGGACGGATCTCGGGGAGCCGGAACGGCACCCGACGGCGATGCAGCATCACCTCGGTCCACGAAACAAGATCCATAACGTCTACAACCACCTCTGGGCGCAGACGCTTTTCCAGGGCTGGCACAGTTGGCGGGAGAACCAGCGGGTGTTTAACCTCACCCGCTCGGCCTCCGCCGGCACCCAGCGGTACAATCCGACCCTGTGGAGTGGCGACGTGGGTACCAGCTTTGCGGCTTTTCGGCTCCAGATTCCCTTTCAACTGAACGTGGGCCTTGCAGGCTTCGGCCTGTATAGCTCAGACCTCGGGGGCTTTACGGGGGCGACGCCGCCAGAACTGTACGCCCGGTGGATGCAGCAGGGAGCCCTCTCGCCCACGATGCGCCCGCACGGCAGCGGGAAGCCGACCGAGCCCTGGCGCTTCGGAGGCCGCGTGGAGGACATCGTGCGGGATGTAGTGCGGCTGCGCTACCGCCTCATGCCGTATCTGTACACGCTTGCCTGGGAAAACCACCGCACCGGCATCCCCCTCGCTCGTCCACTCTTCTTTGCCGATCCGTCCGACGAACGGTTGCACGAGGTCCAGCACTCGTACCTGTTGGGAAAGTCCCTTCTCGTGGCGCCGGTTCTCCGGGACAGTACCCGCAGCCGTACCGTGACACTCCCCGAGGGCTCTTGGATCAACTACTGGACGGACGAGGCTGTGGAGGGGGGGCGAACGGTCACCGTTGATGCCCCGCTTGCCCAGATTCCACTCTTTGTGAAGGAGGGGGCCATCGTCCCGTTGCGACCGGTGGCGTCCCACACGGAGGCCCAGCCGGCTGACACCTTGACACTAGCAGTATATCCCGGTGCGGGGCAGGCGGACTCGTTTACACTCTACGAAGACGACGGGACCTCGCTGAACTACCAGGACGGTGCGTATGCGGTGACCGAACTCACCCAACGACTCCATTCCCGAACCGACGGGACGTTGGACCTGTCGGTGTCCGTAGGTGGCGCGGTGGGCACCTACGCCGGCCAGCCAGAGGCCCGAACGGTGCGTGTGCAGGTGCATCGCGTGCCACACGCCCCCGCCGGTGTCCGGCTGAACGGCGAGACGCTTTCCCGGCGCGTCCGATCGGACGGGCACGGGTGGCACTACCGTCCAGACGAGAACGTCCTCACGGTCCAGTACCGTGGGCCCATACGGGAGTCGTCCCGGATTGTGGTGGACAACGTGGGGCCGACGGAGCACTTTTAAATCGCACAGCCCTCTTTGCTTCTTCACGTGGCCCCGCCGGCAATGTCCGAAACTTTCGGGGACGCACGTCGTGCATTCCGACCGACATTTTCCTAGCTGTAAACAGACGACTGACCCTGCCGACACGCCATGAAAGACGGCCTGCATCCTGAGTACAACGAGGTTACCATTAAGCTGGCGGATGGGAGCGAGTTCGTTACGCGCTCGACCATGGACGAGGAGGAGTACGAGTCCGAGGTTGACTCCTCCAATCATCCCTTCTACACGGGTCGACGTCAGTTCGTCGACACCGCGGGCCGCGTCGAGAAATTTAACCGCCGGTACGGCCTCGACCAGGACGATGAGGAAGAGACGGAGGAGGACGAAGAATAGCCTTCCCCACATTTCGATGATCCGAACGGGTCACCTGTGCCGAGCGGGTGGCCTTTTTTGTTTTCTGGGTTCCGCGCTGGTCTTCGTCGACGAGGAGACCCACAGGCGCAGTCCGTTTTGCCATCCGGTATGGCTGCCGAATTGCACACTCCGCCTGCTCGGCTGTGCCGCACGCAACATGGACTGCCCAACACGAACCAACGTGAGGAGCTTGCCCAGCCTGGGGGGACCGACATCCGTGCAATTCTTGCTCTACTCGATTTGTCATGAGTGATCTCAACCCCGTGCAACTCATCGCCGCAAAGCGCGACGGCCAGGCACTGTCCGACGCGGACCTGAAGGCCTTTGTCGACGCCTACACAAACGGCACGGTGCCCGACTATCAGATGAGTGCCTTCCTGATGGCGGCTTACCTCCAGGGCCTGTGTGCCGCCGAGGCCGCTTCGCTTACTGAGGCAATGCTGGCCTCGGGCACCCGCATCGACCTGTCCGCCGTTCCCGGCACCAAGGTGGGCAAGCACTCGACTGGTGGGGTGGGAGACAAGGTATCGCTCATCCTGGTGCCCCTTGTGGCGAGTTGTGGGGTGCCCGTGGCCAAGCTGAGCGGCCGCGGCCTCGGCCACACCGGCGGTACGCTCGATAAGCTGGAGTCGATTCCGGGGTTCCGCACTGACTTGAGTGTGGCACAGTACCGCCGGCAGGTGATCGACATCGGAGGGGTGATCTCGGGACAGACCGGCGAGGTGGCCCCCGCGGACAAGAAACTCTACGCCCTACGCGACGTGACGGCGACGGTGGAATCCATTCCCCTCATTGCGGCCTCCATCATGAGCAAAAAGCTGGCGGAGGGCAACGACGCCCTCGTGCTCGACGTGAAGTGCGGCCGCGGGGCGTTCATGAAGACGGAAGCCGACGCCCGCACCCTTGCCGAGACGCTTGTTGCCATCGGGGCGGAGCACGACACGCCTGTGGTGGCCATGATGACAAACATGGACGTGCCACTCGGCCGCGCGGTGGGCAACTGGCCCGAGGTCCGCGAGGCGATTGCTTGCCTGCGGGGAGAGCACGCCGAGTCTCCCCTCATGCAGATCGTGCGGGGGCTGGCCGGAGAAATGATCGCACTGGGGGGGGCGGCCGACGCGCCCACCGACGGACGGGCCAAAGCCCGCGAAGTCATTGAAAGTGGGGCTGCACTGGAGCGGTTTCGGCGGCTAGTGGATACTCAAGGAGGAGATCCCGCAGTCGTAGACGACCCGGCGGCCCGTCTCGACAGTGCTCCGGTTGCCGAGGTGCACGTCCCGGCCGGAACCGACGGTTACGTGGCCGACCTTGACGCCCTTTCCATTGGTCAGGCAGCGGTAAAGCTGGGGGCGGGACGACAGACAAAAGACGAGTCCGTGGATCCCGTGGCTGGCCTCACGGCGCTCAAGAAACCGGGCGATGCGGTGTCCGGCGGGGATGTGCTCGCCCGACTTCACACCAGTGCGTCATCGGACCTTGACGCCGTGCGGGCCGCTGTGCGCGACGCGTACTCGTTTTCAGAGACGCCACCCGAACAAAGTGCGTCCGTCAAAGCCCGGTATACCGTTGATGGATGGGAAGAACTGCGCGACGAATCTCAGGATGGGGTGTAACAATTTGCTGTTGGGCCGGGTATATGAAAGACGTGTTCACAGTCTACTCGACATCGACCCGCCGCTATGTCTATTTGGTCCCGATTCAAGCGCGCTGTCAAGTCCCTCTTCGGAGGGGCCGTCTCGGCCATGGAGGATCCCCGCACCATCTTGGAGCAGAACATTCGGGAGCTCAACGATCAGGTGCCGGAGATGAATGAGAATATCGCCACGGTGAAGGCGAACAAGATCATGCTTGAGAAGGAGGTCAAGAAGACGAAGGACCGGGTCGAGCAGCTATCCGATCGCATCCGCACCGCCCTTAAATCCGATCGTGAAGACATTGCCAAGAAGTACGCGAAGCGCCTTGAGGACCAGAAAGAAAGCCTGGAGCGCACACAGGAACAGCTCAAGGGGGCCGAGCGGGCCTACCAGAAGGCACTGAAGGTGAAAAAGGCCTTCATGCGCGAGAAGGAGCAGAAAATTCAGGAGGCCAAGGACGCCCTCCGGCAGCACGAGCGCGCGCAGTGGCAGGCCGAAATTGCCGACACAATGGAGCAGTTTGAGGTTTCTGGCCTCGACCAGACGCACGATGAAATGGTGCGACGCCTCGACGAGGAGTCGGCCAAGAACGAGGCCCGAATGGAAATGGCCCTCGACTCGGTGGACACGGAGGCCCTCCAGATCGAGGAGGATGCTGAGGACCTCCGCGCGCAACAGGTCGTCGACGAGTTTAAGGCGGAAATGGGAATGGTCGATGAAGAGGAGTCCATCGAGGAGGAAACGATCGACCTTCCGGAAGACGAAGAGATCGAGGAGCCCTCGAAAACCATCGGCAAGCAGCGCAGCACGTCCGAATAGCACGGGTCGAGTTGCGGATCTCGACTCATGGATTCGCACCCTGTTCAGTCCTCACGATCCGACCTTCGACACTGCCATGACCGACGATGAATTCCAGCGCCTCAAGGAGGCGGAAAAGAAGCACCTCCGCGCCAAGAAGCGGCTGCAGCGCACCTTGCGGGCACTGAAGCAGCGAAACGAGGTGAAAGGTGTCGTGCGACGAATGAGGCAGGGGGCGACGCGACTGCTCGACGAGACCGAGTCCCTCGTCGACTCCCTGCGCCGCACCGTGGCGCAGGACCAAGCACGCTTCGAGGTTGCCCTTGACGATGAGCTCGACGAGGACGAGGGCCTACACGAGGCCGAAGAAGAACTCCGAGACGAACGGGCGGAGGCACTGGTTCGCCGGATGAAGGCCGAGGAGGAGGCGGCGTCCGACCGATCTACTGCCACCGTCGAGGCCGACGAGGCGCCTGGTTCCGTGTCTGACGATTCAGCGCCGGAGGGGCCGGACAAAACCATCGGCCGCATGGGAGACCTTCGTCCCGACGATACGTAGCCCTTGCGCACCGGGCCCTCCACCGGCCGCATTTTGCAACGTGCCATACCACCATGGACGACGACATTAACTACACTAAGGAGGCACTCTTTAACACCTGGAATCTGGTGTTTCTTATTGCGACCGCGGTCGTGGCGGCAGGCCTTGGAATGGTGGGACTGTTTCCCGGCTGGCTTCCCCAACTCATCCTTCTACTCGCCGGCGGGGCCGAACTGATTTACCTGGGCGTAATGCCGCGCCATGCACGCTTTCAGCGCTACGTGCGTGCCGAGAAGCGGGCGGAGCAACACCAGGCCCCGTCCCAGCGCGAGATCTTCAGCCAACTCCGCAATCAGAGCCAGCGCCGCTACGCCAAGCTGCGAAAGCTGAAAGACCAGATCCAGGCCAACTACCAGAAACTCAGCTACGCCTCCCAGGGCATCCTCACCAATCACGTCGACAAGATCGACGGCCTTCTGGATTCCTACCTCGACCTGCTGCACCAGCGGGAACGCTACCGCGACTTCATGGACAGTGCCACTGAGGACCGTATTCTGAACGCCATTGAGGCGCTCAAGAAGGACATGTCCGACGACCCGGACCGCGTGCGGGCGGTAAAGGAGCGACGACTCAAGGTCCTAGAGCGGCGCCTGGCGCGTTTCCGGAAGGCGCACGAGAATCTGGAGATTATTGGGGCGCAGCTCAGTACCATTGAGGATGTGGTCCGCTACATCCACGAGCAGTCGTGGACCTTACAGAACCCCGAAGAGGTAACCGCCCAACTCGACACGCTGCTTCGGGAGGTGGAGGAGACGCAGAGCTCTATCCGGGAAATCGAAGACGTGTTTTCGGCTCCGTCCGATTACCTCGACGAGGAGGGGGAGGACTTGGAAGCCCTCGACGCAGAACTCGACGCCGCCACAGAGGGCCGCCTCGATCTTCCCGAAGAAGACGAGAGGAGCAAAGAGGCCGACCAACGAGCCTCGCAGACGCGCATCCGGGAGTAGTCCGAGCGCCCAGTGTCGTCGTGCGGTGAGGATAGGTCAGGACGACTCGGCCGCCTCGTCGCTGCCAGAGGCTACGGGCGGGGCGCCGCGACGGCCATATGCGAGCACTACCTTGAGGTGGGCGACGGCCGGATCCACGAGCCCTAGTTTTTCGAGTCGTTTCTGGGGCATTTCGGGTAGCTTGGGAGGACTCACCCGTCCCATCCACAACTCCATCGTGTCCTGCAGGGCGTGGGGGCCTGGAAACTGTCCGTCGGGCAGGTGGGTGGCGTAGAACGCTCGCTTCTTCTCCAGACGCTCGTGGACTTCTTCCGCCATCCCCGAAAGCTCAGGCTGCGCCTCCGCCACCATCGCCTTGCCGAGGAGGTAATTCCGGTACGTGAACGGGACGTTCAGGAGCGTCTCTACAATTGCTGACGCGTGCTGAGGCTCGTCTTCCAGGCCCACCTCGGCGGCGCGGGCGGTGGCAATGGCAATGAGCGAGAGCGTTTCCTCGGCTACCAGTTCCGGGTCGCTGCCCTCCATGTCACCGATGCTCTCCAGCACCGCGTGCGTGAGATCCTGCGTAAGCCCCAAGATGCCCACGGTAGCGAACGACGTGAACTGTGCCACGCGTCTCTGGGACGCGTCGAGGTCGTTGGGCGAGGCCATGAGAAAACAGGGGCGATCGGGGCGAGACCAGAAGGGACGCGAGGAAAGAGTCTACGAGGTCGTGCTCTCGGACTCGCTCTTCCAGTTTCCGCTCTGCCCCCCGGTTTTTGCCCGCAGGTGCACATCCCCGATACGGATGTCTTTGGTTACCGACTTACACATGTCGTAGACCGTGAGCGCAGCGATCGAGACCGCCGTGAGGGCTTCCATTTCAACGCCGGTAACCCCGAAGGACTTGGCAAAGGCCCGGATGTCGATGGCCTGTTCTTCCTCGTTGAAGGTGAAGTCGACCTCCACACCATTAATCGTCACGTCGTGGCAGAGGGGAATGAGCTTATCGGTTTGTTTGGCCCCCATGATCCCGGCGATCTGAGCGGTCGTCAAGACGTCGCCCTTTTCAATGTCGTTGTCGCGAACCCGTCGGAACGCCTCTTCCCCCAGATGCACGCGACCGGCGGCAACGGCGGTACGGGCGGAATCCGACTTCTGGGATACGTCCATCATTCGAACGCCTCCTTTGGGCTCCGGGGGGGTAAGGGTGGAGGAGTCAGCCATCGGTCAATCGGCGCAGTGTGGAAAGACAGGAGCGAGCCTGGGCCTCGGCCCATGGCGAAGATTCTGCCCTTTGGAATCGGAAGGGGCCCTGTTGGTTTCAATGAGAGATCGTGAATGACCCCTCCCGTTACACCTGAAACGCGTCGGCTTGTGTGTAGATGGGGGAGCCGTCCACGTACGTGGCGACCACCTCTACGTCGCGTAGGCATGGGGCCGGAACCGTCATAATGTTGTCCGAAAGTACAGCGAAGTCGGCTCGCTTGCCTGGGGTTATGGATCCGATTTCATCCTCCTGAAACGCAGCGTACGCTGCCCCTAGGGTGTAGGCGTGAAGGGCGGTTGCACGATTTACCTGCTCGGGGGGATGTCGGGGGACGTTCGGCTGCTCGCCGAAATTCGGGGGCGCAACCGCGGCGAAGAATCCGCGGAGGGGGGCAACGGGGTCCACGGGAGCGTCGGACCCAAACGCGAGAGGAGCCCCTGCATCGTGGAGGCTCTTCCAGGTGTAGGCATGCGTCAGGCGCGACGGGCCCAGCCGGTCCGGGACCCAGGGTTCATCACTGAGCGCAAAGCCCGGCTGGACCGAGGCAATGACCCCGAGATCTCCAAACCGAGCCCGATCCTTGGGATGGACCACCTGTGCGTGCTCAATTCGGGGCCGTCGGATCGGCCGCGAGCTCTGCCGGCGTGCATCCTCATAGGCATCCAGCACCATCCGGGTCGCCCGGTCCCCGATGGCGTGTGTGTTTACTTGAAAGCCGCATTCAATGGCCGCCAGTACGTTGTGGCGAAACCCCTCTTCGTCGTGCAGGAGAAGGCCGTGGTTCCCTGGATCGTCGGCATAGTCGTCGAGGAGGGCAGCGCCGCGGCTTCCCAGCGCACCGTCGGCAAAGAACTTTACCGAGTCCACGTTAAGACGGCCAGACGGATGGTGCAGGGGGCCTTTCTCGCAGAAGTGGTCGAAGGTGTCGCCCCGCCCGTTGATCATGGCGTAGACGCGGAGGGGAAACCGGTCCTCCTCGATCCGGCGCTGGAAACGACGGATCGAAGAGTGGTCCACCCCGGCGTCGTGTAGGCCAGTAATGCCATGACGGGCTGTGTGCTCCAGCGCGGCCGTGAGCGCACGGTCCCGTTCTGATGCGGTGGGCGGAGGGATGTGATCCGCCACAAGTCCCATCGCCGCGTCGATGAGAATTCCGGTGGGGCAACCGCTTGCATCGCGGTGAATACGTCCCCCGTTGGGGGCGTCCATGTTCCGTAGTCGGTCGAGGCCCACGGTGGCCTCCAACGCAGCGGTGTTGGCCCAGCCGGCGTGGATATCTGTTCGGATGAGCCAGACGGGGCGTTCGGGAAACGCCTCGTCCAAGCGGTCGCGGGTGGGAAAGCGAGGGGGGGACCACTCATTTTGATCCCAGCCGTGGCCGCGGAGCCACGTCTCTGGGGATAGGTTGCGGTTGGCCTCGAAGTTGAGCAGTCGGTCCACGACGGCGGCGGGGGAGGGAGTACCGGTGAGATCGGCCCGGCATAGGGACAGCCCCAACTTTTCCAGGTGCGCGTGTGAATCAATGAGGCCCGGAATGACCGTGCGGCCCCCGACGTCAATGCGAGGGAGATCGGGGTGTGTGTCCGTCATGTCCGGAGTAGAGCCGACTGCCACGAAGCGCCCGTTGCGCACGACGAACGCTCCGGCGGTCGGAGTGCGCTCGTCGACTGTGTAGACCTGGGCGTTGTGCAACAGAAGGTCAGGTCCAGAAGAAGCCATGACGGAGAGAGGAGGGGGAAAGCAGTCCGGCAGAAAGCGGGTGGGGGCTCGTCGCCATCGGCTTCACCAGCCCAGGGCGCAATCCCTTCGTGTCCCTCGGCGTGGAACGCTCAGAGGGGCGCCTTGCTCGTGGTGTGGGGATGTGGCGCGCCAAATCGGCCGCTACCTCACGAGCGCTTCGGATCTTCCAGAGAGTCTACAGCTGGGCAATCCACTGCTGGTCCATCGAAATAAGGTGCGCTACACGTTCTTCTTTTCCGTGATCTGCCTCCTTAGTCGTCCGCCCGGCGCTCCACCCACAGCGTCACGGGGCCGTCGTTCGTGAGGTGAACGTCCATTAGCGCCCCGAACTCGCCCGTCGGGACGTCGCGCCCAAGATGTCCCTCCAGCTCCACGACGAAGTGTTCGTAGAGCCGATCGGCCTGGTCGGGGGGAGCAGCCTCGGTAAAGGACGGCCGGTTGCCCTTGCTGGTGTCGCCGTACAGCGTAAACTGTGGAACCACGAGGGCGTCGCCCCCGACGTCGAGCAGCGACTCGTCCATTTTGCCCTCGGCATCCGGGAAGACGCGCAGGTTCGCGCACTTTTCGGCGCACCATGCGCTTTCGGTGCGGGTGTCGTCCTCGTGCACGCCGAGCAGGATGAGTAGACCGTCCTCAATGGTCCCTACGGTCGTGTCCTCGATCTCAACGGAGGCGTCGGAAACGCGCTGAACCAGGGCAACCATGTAGCAGAGAGGAACAATTGGAGGCGTCGCGGAGGTGGAAGGAAAGAGGCGCGGATGCCTGTTTGCACCCACGCAGTGCGACGCCCACGGCGACCAGAAGTTCGGTCCGTCACCTGGGGCCTTCCACTGCCGATTGAGGGTCCGCCCGCTCCGTGTGTTACGAAGTCGGGGGGCATGGGGCACGCTCAGCGCTCCCTCCCCGCGGCACACGGCTGCCGACATTCCGTGTGTTCGAGGGCGAGGCACTGTTGGCAATTTGCAGTCCACATCGGTAGGTTCCTATCCCGCAGATGTAGTCATCTCGGCCCATAGGGAGGCCGGAGAGGAGGGGACACCCGATCAATTGCATCGATCGCCACCGCCTATGTGCAGAGTCTCACCCGCCGCCCTCGCAGTCCTGTTCGCAGGGCTCCTATCCGTCGGGGCCTGCAGCAGCCCCCCTACCTTGCAGACAACTTCACTGTCGCAGGCGCCCTCCGTGGACGGTGCCCTTTCGGAGTGGGGGGGCAGCTTGACGCAGGTGGGCGACCGCTCCGTGTCCATGAGTGCTGCTTCTGCCGACAGTCTGTTGTACTTGGCCATTGTAATTTCAGACCAGGCCTTAATCCGTTCAGTCACGAAGAATGGACTGGTCGTCTGGGTAGACCCGACCGGTACGCAGTCCCATACCTATGGCGTTCGGTACCCCATAGGCAGCCGAGCACAGCGACAGGGACGAACTGCTCCCCAGTCGTCCTCCTCGGAGCCTACGAGCGGTTCGTCCCGACGTCAACAGTTGCTTTCCTCCAACCTTGCCGTTGTCCGGAACGACACGATTCGCCACCGCATCCCGAGCGGCCTCTCGTCGACCCTAGAGGCCCGCGCGACCCTCAATACCGGTGCCCTGATCTACGAACTCGCGATTCCAGTGGACCGGGCGCAGGCCAGGCGCACCTCTAATGCCTGGAAATACGGATTGCACGCGCCTCTTGGCCAGTCGGTATCCCTTGGGTTCGAAATCCCCGACCCGGACGATGACGCTACGCTCTTCCAAAACACGTCGGGCGTCCCGTCGGTCACGGGGGGAGAAGGCCGGCGGCGCCCACGAGGCCGTGCAGGACAGCAAGGACGGCGGGGACGTCAGGGCGCCCCTAATCCGTCGCCCAAGCGGTCGAGGCTTGATCTGTGGACGACGGTCGTGGTGACCCAGCAGTCCCAGTGATGTGCTTCACGTTTCCCCGAAGCTCTCGGCGGAGCTGTTTCGTCCCATCAGGGGCTTTCCGGACGAAGAGCTCCGGAGACGTATGGTCGAGAGAGGGGGGTAGTGTTAAGAAAGCGTAAATATATGCTTCTCGACGTTACGAACGTCGGGGGCTTGCTGTCTGCCCTTTGCGTGAAAGGGGAGGATTCCTGTTTGCGCGCCATTTCTCTCGGCAGTCCGCCAGCGTCCGGCCCTTGGTGGGGGTCCGGGCGCTTTCTTTTTGTGCCCGTTCTTCTCAGTTCCTGATATCTGGTCGTGAGGCCGTCTTACGACTAGCACCGAAGATGACGCCCGTATTTCGGCACATTTATCGTATATTTATACTTCAGTATATGTCAAGAAAGTGTTTAGTTCGTAGGCTAGAGTAGACTTGGAGGCACAAATCGGCTCTTCTGCCTGAAAATCGTGTGCCTATGTCTCCTGTTGTGTGGCTCCTTGGAGGGGTTCTTGTCATTTTGCTGGGGGCGGTCTACGAGCGGTATCTGCACCCCGCTTGGCGACGCGAACGGCGCGTCCTCCGTGCGTGTGAGGAGGCGTTTAAGGAGGGAGGGTATCGGCTGACACGAATCCAAACGGCGCCCACTCAACCCTCCGTCTTTGACCTCGCTGCGCAACTGTTTACGAGAGGGGGACGGCCGCGTTATTTCACTTACGATCTCCAACCCCTTGGGGACCACGAGCCCAAATTGTCGAAACTACAGGGGCGGGAGGAGGCCCTCGTCCGCCGCTATCTTCAGCGGAACCCCCACACGATGGTTCACCACGGAAAAACGGTGCTTCACCCCGACGAAGAGACAATTCTCTCTGTTGCTCAGGAGAGTGCCGTCGAAACAGCTCAGGCGGAGAAGCAAGGAGCTGAGCAAAACGAGTAGTCGGGGAATATGGGAGGCTCCTTCGGGGTCCGCGGCGGAAATCCGATGAGGTTACGCCAGCCGATCGGCGGCGCGGTCCCCATTTTCGAGGTGACTCGTGTCATTCCGGAGTGCGACGTGCCAGGTGCCGTCTCGGTTGACTACCTTTGTAAGGCTGGCGAGGGGACACCCGGGATCGGGTACGTCTTCGCCGACGAGGCCATGCAGGACGCCGAGCACGGTAATCCCGTGTCCAATCAGAAGTGGAGTGCTGTTCGAGTGCCGGCTGGTGAGGCACCGTCCTGTGGTGCCGATCCGGTCGAGGGCACGGTGCCGAGATTCCGGAAAGGAGGGTTTCAGACAGGGTCCGTTCGGGGGCGGCGTCACGCGATCGAACTGACTGGAGAGGGCCTCCGATCCGAGAGGGGTGGGGGCGGTGTCGAACCAGTCGTCATTGAACCATTCGCCGAGGCCCGGCGCCAGAACGACCCGCGTGTCGACGCGGGTCGCTACGTGATGGGCGGTTTCCACGGCCCGTAGAAAGGGCGATGACAAGATCCGGTCGACCCCAAGGTCGGCCACGCGGCGTCCCAACTGTTGAGCCTGTCGCACACCATCGGGCGAGAGGCCAGGGTCATGGGGGCGATCGGCCGTGGCGGCCCAGTCTGGATCGACAAAATCTTTGCGGTTGCCGTGACGGGCGAGCCAAAGGGTCTTCATGGGATGAGTTGGGGCGATTGGGGGCGGCGCGGTAATTGGGTGGAGAACTCTCGGGCGGCGGGGCCGAACATCCCTCACGCCACCCAATATACCGAGTCCGCGTTCGGATGATCTTGCTACAACCTCCTGCTTTGTCCATGTCTACCCGCGTGTTCACGTTCATCGTCGCCCTCGTGCTTTTCTTGGGCGGCTGTAGTGGCGTAGGGGAGATGGAGACAGGGGGGACGGATGTCCCAGAGGTCTCTGCGGCCGTGGATGGGTTTGTCTCGCAGCCCGCCCGCATCTACGTGAATGAAGAGACGGACGATTGGGACGACCTCAGTCCCCGGCAGGTTGACCTCAACGATGCCGAGGGGCTGGGAATCGACCGTTTGTGGACGGCTCACACCGAAGAACACCTTTTCTTCCAGCTCGCGCTCAACTCATCCGTCAACCTCCAGGAAAAAAACAGCCTCACCCTCTACCTCGATACGGACAACGATCCGACGACTGGGGAACAGGTTCTGGGACTGGGCGCGGAGCTCTCGTGGACCTTCGGGGAGCGCTCCGGGACACTGATTCGAAACGGTACCGCCCAAGAGGTCGCGCACGCCGACATTGGGCTTACAACCCTGCCCACGGTGCGGGCCGATACCTTTGAGGTTGCACTCGATCGGTCCGTGACGCCAGGAGGGACCCCTATTTTTTCTGGCGACAGTCTCCGGATTGCGCTGTCGACCGATGGGGACCGTCTCCCGGATGCCGATGGAGGCCTTGGGTACGTACTTACGGAGACGAACAAGGCACCAGAGACGCCCTCCATTGAGGAACCGTCGGAATCGGCGGTGCGACTGCTCTCGTACAACTCCGTCAATGATTTCGATCGGGGGGTAAGTGCCATCTTCATGAGCGATCGCCAACCGAGCTTCCGGCGCATCATGGGCGCTGTCGGGCCCGACGTCATCGCGTTCCAGGAAATCTACGAGCAAACGGCCGCCGAGACCGAAGAGGTGGCGGAACGAGAGTTTGGACTGTCGGCCGAGTGGGAGTGGGCCAAGCAGGGGGAGGACCTCGTGCTTGGCAGCCGCTATCCGATTCTGGACACCCACACCATACCCGGATACGAGAGCAATCGGAGTGGTGCCTTCCTGCTCGATGCAGAGGCCGCGCTGGGCAGCCGGCTTGTGGTGGTGAACATGCATCCGCCCTGCTGCAACTACGGGCCGGAGGACGGGGAGCCCTCCCGAAATGCGCAGCGCCAGCAGGTGGTAGACGGCGTCGTGGCGTTCCTCCGAGATCTCAAGGGGGGAGAGGGGCCCTTCGATGTCCCGACCAATACCCCGATTGTTGTGATGGGCGATATGAACTTCGTGGGCGACGCCCAGCAGCCCCAAGCGCTGCGGACGGGCCAGATTGTGAACACGGATCGCTTCGGGCCGCCGGCAGCGCCGGACTGGGACGGTTCGCCCCTGCTCGATACAAAACCGCGCCAGGTGGCGTCGCCCATGCACACCACCTGGATCGCTACTGAAAGCTCGTTTCCACCCGGTCGACTCGATTACGCCTTTGTGACCGACAGCGTGCTGGAAGTGACCCATGAGTTTGTGCTCTACACCCCCGCGCTGCCTCCGGACGTTCGGACCTCACAGGGGCTACGGGCCAACGATACGAAGACAGCTTCCGACCATCTACCGGTCGTGATCGACGTGGCGCTCCGGTGAAGGGACGGAGGGGCGTGTCGTGTTACAAAGGGCGCGTTGAGCACTCCGTCAACTCTGCAATTCTCTGTCACGACGACAGGCTCCACCGTCGGATTTTCGGATGTCTACGAGGCCTCGCGGGGGGAATGGTCTTGATCTCTTCGGGGAGCGCAGCAGACTTGAGAGAGCTCGCCAATGCCTTCTCCTTCTCGAGAGACTGTTGACCCAAATCTCCGAGAGGTGATCAGCCATGCCCCAACTGACTCGTCGCACCCCGAACTGCACGCTTCGCAATCTACAGCGCGAAGTCGACAGCATTTTCGACCAGTTCTTCGATCGCGGAGAGGACGAGGAGACCTCTGCGGGCTGGGCGCCCCGGACGGACTTGTCGGAGACCGACGACGCGTTCCGAATTCGTCGGGATGTGCCCGACACGACGAAGGATGACATTACGATCAACCTCCAGACCAGGACGCTCACCGTGAGCGGGCCACCGAGCACACGGAGGAAGATGGCGAGTACGTTCGCATGGAGCGGGCCTTTGGCAACTTCCACCGGACGTTTCCCCTACCCGACGCGGTGGACCCGGACCGCGTGGACGCTACCTACGACAACGGCGTGCTCACCATCAGCGTCCCGAAGACGAAAAAGAGCACCCACCGTCAGATTGAGATCAAGTAGGTGCCGCAGTCCGTTGCGACTCGGCGTTGATTCCGCTTGGACGGCAGGGGCTGGGCATGAGGCGCCGGATCGTTCGTGTGGGGACGACCGTCACGTCGCCCGGCCGGATCCGGCCGGGCTGTTCTGTATGGAGCCGTGGAGGCACCGGGCCTTGGAACGCGGGGGGATGGGAGGCGTGGGAGTGCCGACCGCAAGCGCCTTGTTCGTCTTGCCCCCGATTCAGAGTCTGCACATGCCCCTTAGCGTCGCCTTTCAGGGAGAACCCGGTGCGTTTAGCGAAGAAGCGGCTCAGTGTGTCTTCGACGAAGCCGACCTTCGACCCCATTCTACGTTTGAGAAGGTCTTCGAGGTCGTTGAAGGGCAGTCGGTAGACCGGGCGGTGGTCCCCATCGAGAATGCCGTGTTTGGCAGCGTACGGGTAAACTACGACCACCTCCGTACCCACGCCGTGACGATCGTTGGCGAGCTTCAACTGCGCATCCATCATTGTTTGATGGCGCCGGAGGGGGCAACGATCGAAACAGTGGAGACGGTGCGCTCCCATCAGCAGGCGCTCGGGCAGTGCCGCGAGTGGATTCGCGCGCACCTCCCGCACGCAACGCCCGAGGCCACCCCGGACACGGCGGGGGCCGCCCGGGCCGTAGCCGCGGGCGAGGACCCGACGGTGGCGGCGGTGGCGGCCCGACAGGCTGCCCACCGGTATGACCTCTCCGTGCTGGCGGATGGGCTCCAGGACGATGCGCAGAACTTTACCCGATTCCTCGTCCTCGCACCAGATGGCGTAGACGACGTACCATCGGTCGGGAACGGTCCGCCAAAAACGTCACTCGCCTTCGTTCTGCAGGAGAACGTGCCGGGGGCTCTCTTCAAAAGCCTCGCCGTCTTCGCGCTTCGAGAACTGGACCTGGAAAAGATCGAGAGTCGGCCTCTGGTGGGTCATCCGGGCCGCTATCGCTTCTACCTTGACGTACGTGGGGCCGCGGGGGAGGAGCCGGTGGCGCGGGCGCTGGAGCATCTCCGAGAGATTACGAGGGAGCTACAAGTGTTGGGGACATATCCCCATGGGGCCACCTATCCGAAAGGGTAGCCCCTTGGCTCGCTCAAGGGTCTGTCTCAGTCTACGTCTCCGGCCCGTGAGGGACCGCATGTCTTTGCCGCCGCTGGCAGTGGGTTGCCCTTTCCGGTGTGGTCTTCGTAGGTTCAGAAGACCCCCCTGCCTCTTTCCAGTCATCCGGCCGTTCCGTCTGTGCTGCCGTACTTTCTCCGGGAAGGATTCGCCAATCTTCGACGGGCCACCTTTTCCGCCGTTGCGTCCACGAGTGCCATTGCTGTGGCCTTGGTCCTCGTCGGGGTGTTCGGCATCGTAGGCTACGAGGCCTCTGTGGTGTCGGACATGCTGCGGGAGCAGGCCAGCCAGATGGAGGTCTTCATCAAGCAGGATGCCAGCGCCGAGGTGGAGGAGGCCCTCCACGCCCGGGTCCGGACGCTTCCCGGCGTCGCCCGCACTGAGTTTGTGTCCCACGAGGAGGCGGCCGAGATTTTTCGGCGTGAGTTTGGGGAGGGTGCGTCGGCGTTCGAAGATCCGACCTTTCTCCCAGCGTCGATCAAGATCAAGATGGACCCGGAGCACGCCCATCCCGACAGCATGGCCCGTGCGGCCGACGTGATTGAGGAGTGGCGAGGGGCGGAGGACGTGGTGCTCAACCAGGATTTGCTCGTCCGCGTCGCTCAAAACCGCCAACTCATCAACGCCGTAGGAATAGCGCTGGGCGGTATCGTGGTTCTCGCGGCCATTTTTCTCGTGGCGAACACCATCCGGCTTACCATCTACGCCCGGCGCCTGCTCATTCGCACCATGAAGCTCGTAGGAGCGACGGATCGGTTCGTCCGCCGTCCGTTCCTTGTGGAGGGCATCGTGCAGGGGTTCTTGGGTGGGGCAATTGCGGGGGGGATGGTGTGGGGACTTTACCGGGTCTTTCTTCAGCAGATTGACCACGCTCCCCTGTCCACGCAGGCCGAACTCGTGCTCGTAGGGGGGCTCCTGGCTGGGGGAGTGTTATTGGGGTGGAGCGGGTCCTACTTTGCCGCCCGGCGGTTTATCCAAAATATTGAGCTTCACTGATCGACCGGCGACTCACACTTCTTTTCGTCATCTCATAACCGCACGCCATGCACCTCTCTCGGTGGTTTTTTGTCTTGATCCTCGCCCTCAGTTTCGCCCTGCTTCCTGGCTGTCAGCGTTCGGGGGAGGACGATATCGCCCGGACGGACGACGGGGTGATGCGACTCGGCCGAGTGGAAGTGGTCGATACGGTGGCTCGGGCCGTTGCGCCGAGCAACCGCCCCCTTGTGTTGGAGGGCTTGCGCGGATCCGTTCACGTGACCGGGGCCAACCAGACTACGGCCGACCTCTCCTTCGTGCGCCGTGGCCGCGGGGACTCCCAAGAGGCGGGGCAGTCGGTGCTGGAGGGGATCGCGATTACGGAAAGTGGAACGGAGTCGGAGTACACCTACACCTTGGAGGCCGACGAGGAAAACTACGCGGCCGTCGACATTCGGGGCCGAGTGCCGGGCCAGACCACGCTCCGCGTCGACCGACTCAGCGGCCCAGTTCGCATTGACAGCGTGGGTGGCGCGCTCACGATTGAGCACGATCACGGCGACGTGACGGTGCGGGGGGCTGCGGCGCCGGTCGAGGTCATGATTAAAAATGGGGACATACACGTCGATTTCCGCACCCTTCCGGCCGAGGGAGACATGCTGCTGGAGACCTCGAACGGAGATCTCCACCTGGGCGTCCCGGCTGGAGCGGTGGCCCAAATCGACGCCCAAACGAACGTGGGGACCATTCGCACGCAGGGCCTTTCGTTTAGTGCCGAGCGGTTTGCGCCCATTAATGCTGGCGCGCGCTATAACGCACAGCTGGGCGAGGGCGGGCCGACCCTGGAGCTGCGAACCCAGAACGGGTCCATTACGCTTCGCGCCGTGGCGCCGGCGTCCGCCGACACCACGACGGTGTCCGAATCGGCAACGGTCCCCTCGGGGGATACAGTTATGGCCCCGCGTCCCGACACAGTCCCCGCGGCGGACACGGTAGAAGGCGATACCACCGAGCCGGACGCGCCGGTGCCCGACACGACCGCGGCCGATACGGTCTTCTGAATTTCCGTGTAGTTACAGTCGCTTTGTCAACACAGTCTGTCGCACAAGTGGCCCATACGCTCGGCATACCGCGCCGGCAACGATTCCGGAAGCGATTCTACATAGCAGTCTGCGGACTGAAGAGACTACATGCACACCCATTCGTTCACCCCAACTACAAGAGACCGCGAGCCGACTAACGAAGAACTCCTCCAAGCGGGCTCGGGGTCAGGTTACCAAGGGTACCATCTCTCCTACTGGACTTGCGGCAGGTCCGGGGCCTCAATTTTCTGCAGTGACCTGCCATACTCCTCGTTGATGGTGCCGATGAGCTGGTTGGTAACGAGTCGGTGCGCGGTAGAGCTTGGGTGGATGCCGTCGAGGCTGAAGAACGGTCCGAACGGCTCATCCGAGTCACGGTCCGGAAACTTCGGAATTAGGTCGTTCGTGGGGTCCAGGTCGCCATCTTCATTGGTGTAGAGGGTGGCGAAGATGTTATTGGGATTGAAGAAGGCAAGGTCTCGCTGCTGCGCCTGCTGTTGGATGACGGTGTTGTATTGCTGCACCGTTCCGGCCAGAGTGGAAACCTCATTGAGGGTAAGCGCGGGCGTGCCTGTGGCCTGGCAGTCCAGCGTGACGGTCTGTCCTGGGTTCTGGAGCGCCTGACCGATCAAGTTAAACCCGTAGTCGATGGGGATGAGAGGGGTGAGGCCGGTATTGGGGTCTTGAGCGTCGCAGCTCGATGTCACCTCGAAGTTTTGGGGGAACTGTCCCTGCTGCTCAAGGGCAACGTAGACGGGTCCGGGAGAAAAGAACGGAATGAAGGCGACGTTCGACACGCCGATCAGCACGCCCCCCTCCAGACTGTCGCCGGAGGTAAGCTGGTTCAGCATGCTGATGTACTGGTCCTCGAATTCGTTTGGGGGCGTCACATTGGCTGTGCCGTTGAGTGCTGGATCAAGCACGTTGTTGTTGCCAATCCAGACGGTGGCAAACGTAGGGTTGGCTTCCAGAGCTGCCTGGGCTTGGGTCCGCCCGCCAAGAATGAACTGTGTGAGTGCGTTGGTGGAGGGCGTGTTGTTGCTCGTGACGTCAACCACCTCGGCGTCCGGCACCGCCACGTTGTTCACGCGAGGTGGGAGTTGTTCGGTGCGGAGGGCACAGGTGGTGCTGTCCGTCTGGGCGGGACGCTGGGGAGCAGGAATGCCGCTCTCATTGAAAAACTCTACGAACGGCGGCGGGCAGCCGGGCGTGGCCAGTTCTGGCACGCCGAACGGCGTTTGCATCTGTTCGGCAAGCAGTGCGGCAAAAGATGCCGATTGCGTCTGGCTGTTGATACCCCCCGACTGAAACCCGGCCGTGATGCTGTTGCCCAGAGCGACGTAGCTGTTGAAGAGGTCGTCCTGGATTTCGGGAGCCATGATCGACTCATCGTCGCATCCCGACAGCAGGGACACAGTAAGAGCGAGCAGCAGGACCGCAGTGGCCGAGAGGGAATGGGGAAAGCGAGGGGCCGTCATTGTGGGCTAGAGGTAGAGTGTAAGGGTTGTGCCGAAGAGGTTGGCGCCGAATCCGTAGGCGCCCTGGTTCAGATCGGTGGTGAGAGGCTCGTTTGGAAGGGCCCCCCGAACGCGGCCCCGCCGGTCATTCTGCTGAAGCAGGTGGTACGAGATGTTGAGCTCAGCGCGGTCCACGGGCTGCCAGCCGACCCCAATCGTAAACTGGTTGCGGTCCGATTCCGGCAGCAACGGGGTCACCACCTCATCCGGCGCGGCGGCCGTATTGTAGAGATAACCCACGCGGGCGGTCAGGGTGTTGAGTACGTCGTATTCTGCTCCGAGGCGCACGGCGTGCGTGTTGTCGTAGTTTTCCTCGCGGACCCGTTCACCGAAATTCTCGAACTCCAG
>Ga0207753_1000031_pt1 | contig 57236 bp, 39 predicted proteins | sample PonA233FremontCA_2_FD_187273 | JGI IMG/M metagenome (GOLD analysis project Ga0207753, IMG submission 187273) | Salt pond sediment microbial community from Fremont, CA, USA - Pond A23 Sediment 3 (SPAdes) | ecosystem: Environmental > Aquatic > Non-marine Saline and Alkaline > Saline | place: USA... | reverse complement strand
GATGATTGGCCACATGAAATTCCTCCAGCACCTACGCGATGCGTGGCTTCGTCACGCGGCGAATGCACACGTTCTTGAGCACTGCGACACCTGTCCCCACTGCGAGGAACGCACGACGTGGACGGTGCGGATGCTCAGTGGATACGCCCGCTGCCAACAGTGTGGGCAGAACCCCTTGGAGCGCCCTGACCCTGTCCCCGTGGAGCGACAGCGCCGAACGACGCCCCAGCCGGAGCCCCACGTGTCCGCGTGACGAATCGTCGGTGCGAACACCCGACAGCCCCGTTCTGGACGCCGGTCCGGAACGGGGCATTTTCTTGTCACCACCGTGGTCCGCCGTCGGCAGACCGCGGTCCCTACCAGAAGACGACCAGCATCACCGCGGTGAGGGCGAGCACCGTGGCTGCGTGGACGCGGTAGTTCTTGTACCATGCCATCGCGGGCCCGGTCTCCAACACCCGGTTCGCCCACGTCAGGTCGTCGATCTTCTCTTCGGCGGGGGCCTCCCCGAGCGTCAGCGACGTCACCACGAGAAGCCCGATGCAGAGGGCTGTGAGAATGCCGGCGATGATGGTGAAGTGGAGGTCGATCGGCGCCTCGGCAAACAGAAGCCCGTCCTGCGCGAAGAGAAAGACGACGATGGAGAGCGCGTGACCCCCCAGCAGCGTCGCGAAGGCCCCGCTGCCGTTGGTGCGCGGCCAGAAGATGCCGAGCAGGAAGACGGCCACCACGGGCGGGACGAGGTACGACAGCACGGACTGGATGTAGCTCCACAGCCCCGGGAACTCGCGGATCTGCGGGGCCCAGACCGCCGCAAAGAGCATCAGGATGAGCGTTGTGATGCGCCCGATGGTGCCGACCTGGTTGGGCGTGAGATTCGGCCACCGCGGCTTAATGAAGTCGATGGTGATGAGCGTGGAGGCCGAGTTCAGCGTCGAGTCGATGGTGGACATGATGGCGGCGATGAGGCCGGCCATCACGAGCCCCACGATGCCCACCGGCAGCAGGTCCGTCACGAGCGTGGGGAAGACCTGATCGGGATTCCCGAGGTCCGGGTACAGCTGCAGCGCGAAGGCGCCGGGCAGCACCATGATGAAGAGGGGGAGCAGCTTCAGGAAGCCCCCCAGCATGGCCCCCCACCGGGCATTGTTCAGGTTGCGCGCCCCCAGGATGCGTTGCACGATGTATTGGTTGAGGCCCCAGTAGTAGAAGCCGAGGATGGGCACTCCCACCAGGGTCCCGAGCCAGGGGAGGCCTTCACTGCCCATCGGCCGCATCAGCGACAGATGGCCCTCCGGCAGCTGCGCCGTGGCTTTTGCCCAGGAAAAGTCGAACTCGGCGAAGGTGATGCCGGCGATGAAGACGGACCCCACGAGCAAAATGACCGCCTGCAGGATGTCGGTGTAAACGACCGCCGCGAGGCCCCCGGCGGCGGTGTAGATGCCGGCGATGAGGGCGAGGATGAAGCAGGTCACGTAGAAGTCCATCTCCGGACCCAAGCCCGGCAGGAGGTCGGGAAAGAAGGTCTTGATGACCAGTGTTCCCGCGTAGATGCCCCCCGCCGTGTCGATAATGACGCTGGTGAAAATTGTGAGCCCGGAGAAGTACTTTCGGGACCGCACGTCGAACCGCTTCTCCAGGTACTCCGGAATGGTCGTGAGCCCCGACCGAATGAAGAAGGGCACGAAGAAGATGGCAATGAACACGAGCACCACCCCCGCCATCCATTCGTAGTTCGACACCGCAATGCCGGTGCGGTACGCGTCCCCCGCGAGGCCGATGAGGGTTGTGCTCGAAATGTTCGACGCAAAGAGCGAGAACCCGATGGTTCCCCACGCGAGCGTGCGCCCGGCCAAAAAGAGGTCGTCGCCACTCTCAATGCGCTGGGCCACCACGTAGCCGATGACGCCGACGATGGCGAAGTACCCGACGATGATGGCCAGGTCCAGGGTCGTGAGTGGAAATTCAGGGGACATGTAAGGGGGAGCGAATTCTGAACGGGGGTGAGCGATCCCTCGATCAGCGGGGCCGAGGGGCGTTGCGGAGCCGCGCGGTCGGTCGCCGCTAGCGGTCCGTCCGATCCCGAAAGGGGGCGGATGTAAGCGGTTTCGGGAAGGTACCAAGTGACACGAAGGGACGCAAGATGCGGCCCTGACGCGTCGAAGTCTGTGCGCACGAGGGCTTGCCTCGTCGACGGGGGCAGGCCCACCGAGATGGGGCGTCAAACCATCCCGAGCGTTGCGAATAGAAGGGCTTTCCACATCCTCCCGGCATGCCTCCACCATCTCGGGAGGCGGCGTTTCTCGTCCCACGAATTGCTCTGCCGCGTCGTCGCGGCTCCTCCATGGTTTCTCGATTCCCCACCGACCTCGCCGTCGGCATCTTCGTTGCCCTTCTGCTGAGTGCGTTTGGCGTCTCTCAGGCCGGTGCGCAGCCGGAGGATTCCCTGCAGGCGCCGGACTTAACCTACGCCGTGGGGGCGGACCTGTCGTTCCTCAAGGCAGCGGAGGAGCAGGGAACCACGTTCCGGGACGAGGGAGAGGCGAAGCCCGGCCTCCAGATCTTCCGCGAACACGGCTACGACTGGATCCGGCTGCGTCTTTTTCACTCCCCCGACGAGTTGCCCAACGATCTCGACTACACGATCGACCTCGCCCAGGCGGCCCAGGAGCGCGGGTTTCAATTTCTGCTCGACTACCACTACGCCGACAGCTGGGCCGATCCGGGCAAGCAGCCCATTCCTTCGGCATGGGAGGGGCTGTCCCCCGAGGTGCTGGCGGACTCAGTCTACGCGTACACCCGGCGTACCATCGCGGCCTTCCGTGAGGCGGGGGTGATGCCGGAGATGGTCCAGATCGGCAACGAAACCCGCAACGGCATGCTCTGGCCCACCGGAAAGCTGCCGGACCACTGGGACCAGTTTGCGGCCCTGGTGAAAGCCGGCATCGACGGGGTGGACGCCGGGCGCGGGCAGGCCCCCCGCCCCCTCATCATGATTCACTACGATCAGGGGGCGGATGCCGCCGGGGCCAAGGCGTACTACGACAAGTTCAACTCGTACAACATCGGGTACGACGTCATCGGGCTCTCGTACTACCCCTGGTGGCACGGCAACCTGCTGGGACTGCGCGAGAATTTGCTGTCACTGACCGACAACTACGACAAGGACATCATCCTCGTGGAGACCGCCTACAACTGGCGCCCCAGTGAGTACCAGGATGTGCCGGCCCCCTACCCGGAGACGCCGGCGGGCCAGCGCGACTTCTTGCAGTCGGTGCACGAGACGCTTCTGAGCGTACCAAGTCGCCAGATCAAGGGCATTTTCTGGTGGGAGCCCGCCGTCATGGAGAGCCCCATCCGCTCGCGGGGCATGTTCGACGAGGAGGGCAACGCCCTGCCGGTCCTGGACGTGTTCGAGAAGCACAAGCACGGCGTGGCCGGGGGGGCGAACGCGCCGGAGTGACCCGGTGACGCCATCGGGGGATCGTGTTCTGCTCGATTTGGATCCTGTGTTCGATGCGCCCACCCACGTCCGTCCCGTCCCGTCTCTGCGTGCTTGCCCTCTTGCTCCTCCTCGGATCGCTCGGGCCCGCCACGGCGCAACAGACGACCCTGGCCCCCGTGCCCCCCGAAATCCAGGACCCCGACGTGCTGCGGCAGGGCACCGAGGCCCCGACGACCGCCGGGGTGCCGTTTGCGACTCAGGCCGCCGCGGTTGAGGGCGGGCGCTTCGCCAGCCGGTACACCCGCTCGCTGAATGGCGACTGGCGCTTCCACTGGGCCCCCGACCCCCAGAGTCGACCCGCCGGCTTCTACCAGCCGGACTACGACGTGAGCGACTGGGACCGGATCCCGGTGCCCAGCAACTGGCAGATGGAGGGCTACGGCACCCCCATCTACCTGAATACCCGCTACCCGTTTAAGGTGGACCCGCCGCGCGTGATGGGGACGCCGCCGGACTCCTTCACCACGCACGATGCTCGCAACCCGGTAGGCTCGTACCGTCGCACGGTCACCGTGCCCGAGTCGTGGGACGGCCGGCAGGTGTTTCTGCAGTTCGAAGGGGCCGATGCTGCTCTCTTCCTTTGGGTGAATGGGCAGCGCGTCGGCTACAGCCAGGGCGCCCGCACCCCGGCGGTCTTTGACGTGACCGAGTACCTGCAGGAGGGGGACAACGTGATTGCCGCGGAAGTCTACCGCTTCAGCGACGGCAGCTACCTGGAGGATCAGGACATGTGGCGCCTCTCGGGTCTCTACCGCGACGTGTTTTTGTGGTCGGCCGGGAGGGGGCACATCCGCGATCTCTTCGTCCGCACCGACCTCGACGAGCAGTACGAGGACGCGGAGCTTCGGGTGGACGCGGAGCTGACCCAGTTCGGGGCGGATGCCGGGACGTACACGGTGGAGGCCGAGCTTTTGACGCCCGATAGCACCGACCGCGTCCGGACCCTCATGAGCGAGCCGCGGACGGTCGCGGCGGGGGAGGCGACGACGTTGACGCTGTCCGGTACCGTCGAGAATCCGGACAAGTGGACGGCCGAGACACCCACGCTCTACCCACTCCTTCTCACGCTGCGGAACGAAGAGGGGGATATCGTCGAGGTCCGGCGTGAGAACGTGGGCTTTCGGGAAATTGAGAAGCGAAACGGCCAGATGCTCGTCAACGGCGAGCCGGTGCTTCTCCGCGGCGTGAATCGCCACGAACACGATCCCGAGACCGGCCACTACGTCTCCCGCGAGACGATGGTGGAGGACCTCCGGCTCATGAAGCAGCACAACGTCAACGCCGTCCGCAACAGCCACTACCCCATGCGGGCCGAGTGGTACGAACTCACGGACAAGTATGGCCTCTACGTGGTGGACGAGGCCAACATCGAATCGCACTACTTTGGCCTCGGGGACGAGAACCCGCTGGCCAGCGACCCGGACTGGGTCGAGTCGCACCTGGGACGCACGCGGCGGATGGTGGAGCGCTACAAGAACCACCCGTCGATCGTGGCCTGGTCGCTGGGGAACGAGGCCGGAAAGGGATCGACGTTCGAGACGCTGTACGACTGGACGAAAGAGCGCGACCCCACCCGCCTTACCATCTACCGCCACTCGAATCCCGAGCACACCGACGCCTACAGTCCCACCTACCAGACGGTCCCCGAGATGATCGAGTACGCCCACGGGGACCACGAAGACCCGTACTGGCACATCGAGTACGCCCACGCCATGGGCAACAGCCTGGGCAATTTCCAGGAGTACTGGGACGCCTTCGAGTCGCATCCTCAGCTCCAGGGCGGCTTCATCTGGGACTGGGTCGATCAGGGGATCCGCCGTCCGGTGCCCGACAGTGTCGAGAATCCCGCGACCGGCACCTACTTTGCCTACGGCGGCGACTTCGGCGACGTGCCGAACGACGACAACTTCGTGGTCAACGGGGTCGTGAAGGCCGACCGGCAGCCCGATCCGGAGCTGAAGGAGATGAAGAAGGTACACCAAGAGATCGACGTGCAGCCCCTCGATCTTACCGAGGGGACGATTGCCGTCGAAAACGAGCACTTCTTCACGAATCTCCGCGAGTTTGAGGCGACCTGGATGCTTCGCCGCAACGGCCGGGTCGTGGACGAGGGGAAGCTCGGGCGGCTCAACGTACCGCCGCGCAGAGAGACGCGGGTATCGGTGCCGGTCGACGCTGTAGCGGCCTCGGGGGAGCACCACCTCGCCGTCTCGTTCGCTCTGGCCGAAGACACCCGTTGGGCAGAGGCGGGCCACGTGGTGGCGTGGGAGCAGATGGCCCTGCCGGGAGCAGACTGGAACGCGAACGTCGCCCGCGGGGACGTGCCGGAGGGCGCAGCGCAACTCACCCGCGAGGCGGACCGCTTTGTCGCGTCGGCCGGGTCGATCCGCGCCGTCGTGAGTCGCGTGACGGGCGCGCTGGCCCGCTACCGCGTCGGCGGCACAGAGCTATTAGCGGCGCCCCTCACCCCCAGCACCTGGAAGGTGCCGAACGACAACCAACGCGGCAACGACTACCGCGAGCGCCTCGGCCCTTGGCGCACCGCGGTCGAAAACCGCACCGTGCAGGACGTCACGGCCCGCCGCACCACGGACGGGCGCGTCGTAGTGACGGCCGACGTCGGCCTGCCGGTCGAAGAGGCGGACCTGCAGCTCCGGTACACGGTCTACGGGGACGGAACCGTGCAGGTGGATGCCCGCTACACGCCGGGCGCCTACAGCGACGTGCCGTCGCTGCCCCGGCTGGGGCTTGAGTTTCAATTGGACGACGCGTACAACCAGACCACGTGGTACGGCCGCGGCCCGCACGAGACGTACCCGGACCGCAAGACGAGCGGGCGGGTGGCCGTGCATTCGCTGCCCGTTGCGGCGTGGCCGCACCCCTACGTGGAGCCGCAGGACAATGCCAATCGCACCGACGTGCGGTGGGTCGAGTTCGTGGACGATGCAGGTGAAGGGCTGCAGGTCGTGGCCGACGAGCCCCTCAATGTGTCTGCGCGTCCGTACACCGACTCCACACTCGCCGCCGCGGACCACACCTACGACCTGCGTCGGGCCGGGACCACTACCGTGCACCTTGACGCGGCCCTCCACGGGGTCGGCGGGGACGACAGCTGGGGCCTGCAGACCCATCCCCAGTATACCGTTCCCGCCAACGAGCCCCATCGGGTCCGGCTGTGGCTTCGTCCTGTCCCCGAAACCGGTCCGTAGGTGGGGGCATCGGACGGGAGACACGCCCTGGAGCGGGAGGTCGGGCTTTTGCAGACTCTTTGCTTTTCACGCGCATCCCCGCTTGGCGTCCGGTGGCCGTGGATCTCCTCGGTCCGGCCGTCAGGTTTCTGGAGGAGGGGAGGGCATCGAAGCGCTTCGACTTGACATTGCATTAAGCCCAGATTACCATGTAAGCGCTTACGCAAAAGAGCCTTTTGAAATCATTCCCGCATCAAGGTTTCGTGTCGACGACCATTTATGACATTGCCGAACGGGCGGATGTGTCGACGGCAACCGTGTCTCGGGTCTTCAACAACGAGTCTGGGGTGAGTGATGAAACCCGTCAGCATGTGCTTGACGCGGCGGAAGCGCTTAACTATCGCCCCCACGCTTCGGCGCAGAATCTGGCGCGGCAGCATACGAACCAGATTGCCGTCGTGGCGCCGGTGGTGGCGAACTACTTTTACATGCACGTGATGCGGGGCATTCAGCATGTTCTGGCGGACCGGGACATGGACCTCATGGTGCATGCGCCTGCCAATCCCCAGGACCGGATCCACGAACAACCCGATCCGGAATCCCTCAACACGTACATGGCCCGGGCCCTTCAGCCCGGGCGCAATGACGGCATTCTTTTGCTTTCGATGCCCCTGACGGACGAGTGGGCCGAGCGGCTGATGGAAACCAGTCGGGCCGTCGTCCTCGTGGATGGCGAGCACTCGATGTTTGAGTCATTTTCGGTTGACAGCAAGCACGGAGGGTACGAGGCGACCCAGCACCTAATCGACCTTGGGTATGAGCGAATTGGGCACATTACTGTGAAGTACGATCCGCCCCCGGCCCGTTTCCGACGAGAGGGATACGAGCAGGCGCTTCGCGACGACGGACGGACGGTGCGGGACGGCCTCATTGCTACGAGCGATGAACGCCCGTTTGCGTTTTCGGAGAAAGGCGGCTACCGAGCCATGAACACCCTTCTGGACCGTGATCCCCCGCCGGACGCAGTGTTCGCCGCGTCGGACATGCAGGCGCTCGGGGCCATCCACGCGGTTCAGGAGCGAGGGCTCCGCGTACCGGACGACCTCGCGATCGTCGGGTTCGACGACCTTGAGTTGAGCCGGTGCGCCGGCCTTACGACGCTCCGGCAGCCCGCCCGAACGATGGGCGCGCGGGCCACCGAGAATCTTTTGCGACGCATCGAGGCACCCAGTCACGGCCCGGTCTCGAGCACCGTGTTTTCCCCGGAGCTTGTCGTCCGGCGCACGTGTGGGGGGAACGGCGAAATGGAAGATGATGCCTCGGATCGGATCTTAATGGGAGGGGACTAACAGGAGGGAACTAACAGACCAGACGGCATCCCTGGCAGTCGACATTTCGGGCCGGAAGCGCTTTCCCGCCCGCGCATGGGACATCGCGCAGGGCAAGCGTCACAAGAATTGAATTCATGACCCACACCTTCGGGGGCGTTGCCTCGACACCTGACGGTCTGCGGTCCCTGAAACCGTATACAATTTTGCATCACCGATACAGCATTTCACTTATGCAATACCGACGCTCAATCCTAACGCTCGTGCTTCTCGGCATGGCCCTCTGTGTGGGGGCGGTGCATGCGCAGGATCAGGAGATTAGTGGTACCGTGACCAGTGCCGACGACAGCGAGCCCCTGCCGGGGGCCAACGTGTCTGTACCGGGAACCACCACCGGGACGGCCACCGGCGCACAGGGCCAGTATTCGCTGCGTGTGCCCGCCGACGCGGATTCGCTGCGCTTCTCCTTCGTGGGCTTTCAGGCACAGACCGTCGCCATTGCGGGGCGCACCACGATTAACGTCGCCCTCGCCCCGGCCGCCCAGCAGATCGACGAACTGGTCGTCGTGGGGTATGGGCAGCAGGAAGAGCGCGACGTAACAGGTACCGTCTCGAAGGTGAGTGCCGGGGAGCTTAACCAGTCGGCGAACGTGAGCCCAGACCAGGCCCTCTCCGGGAAAATTGCGGGCGTGCAGGTATCGTCGAGCAGCGGGGCTCCGGGAAGCCAGTCGTACATCCGCATTCGGGGCGCTACGTCCGTCAATGCGGACAGCCAGCCGCTCTTCGTGATCGACGGGGTGCCGCTGAGCAATGAGCCGAATACAGCCGGACGGAATCCGCTGAACTTCCTGAACCCGAACGACATCGACAACATTACGGTGCTCAAGGATGCCTCGGCGACGGCTATCTACGGGGCCCGCGGGGCCAACGGGGTCATTCTCATCGAAACGAAACAGGCCGAAGGCGATGGGGCCCGGATCTCCTACTCCGGCTCGGTATCGAGCTCCGTCGTGGCCGACAACATCGACGTGCTGGACCGCGGTGAATTCGTGGATGTCGTGCAGGAGCGTGCCCCGAACCAGATGAGTCAGTTGGGGAGCGCCAACACGGACTGGCAGGACGCCATCCAGCGGGACGGGTTCGGGCAGGAGCACTCGCTGGGAATTTCGCGAAACTACGAAGATTCCGACGTTCGCCTCTCCCTTGGGTACCTCGACCAGGAGGGCATTCTGCAAACCTCTAGCACCGAGCGCATGAGCGCGTCGGTTCGGTACAACCAGTTTCTCTTCGACGATCAGCTGATCGTGCGAACCAATGTCCGGGGGGCCAAGACCCAGGATGAGTTTGAGCCGGGCATGCTCGGCAACGCGGCCCTCTTCGCCCCCACCCAGCCCATTCGCGACGTGGATAGCGACTTCGGCGGGTTTTTCGAGTGGGAGAACGGGAACGCGGAGAGCAATCCCGTAGCCCAGTACATCCTGACGAACAACGTTGGGGAAAATTGGCGCAGCCTAGGCAACATTGAGGCGGAATATCAGCCGAACTTTATTGACGGGCTGAGTGCGCGAGTGAAGTTTGGCTACGACGTGACGACCGGGGAGCGAGAATTCTTTGCCCCCTCGGTGTTGAAGTCGGAAGTCCTCTCGGCTAACCCTGGGACGGTTGAGCGGGCCAGCTTCACCCGGACGAATACCCTGCTCGATGCCTTCCTGAATTACGATCGGGGGCTGTCGGAAATCAACAGCTCGATCGATGTAACGGCCGGCTATTCTTATCAGGACTTCTACGAGGAGTACCCGGAGTTCACTGCCCAAGGACTTGGCACGGACATCTTTGGGCCAAACAGCACGGATCCGGCCTCCGAGACCAACACGTTCGTCACGGAGATCCCGAACCGCCTCATCTCCGGCTTCCTCCGGGCCAACTACACGTTCCTGGATCGGTACCTCCTGACCTTCACTGTGCGACGTGACGGGTCGTCCCGCTTCGGGCCGGAGAATCGATGGGGAACGTTCCCCTCGGGTGCCCTCGCGTGGCGGGCCCACCAGGAGCCGTTCCTTCAAGATGTCGACTTCCTCTCAAACCTGAAGGTTCGGGCGTCTTGGGGCCGAACGGGGAACCAGGAAATTGGTGACTTTCTCTTCGAGCCGCTCTGGGTGCCGGGTGGGCCGCGGGCGCAAATTCAGTTCGGGGATCGCTTTGTGAACACCATCCGCCCCAACGCTGCCGACGAGACCCTCAAGTGGGAAGAGACCACGACGACCAACATTGGGCTTGACTACGGTGTCCTCGATGGGCGCATTACCGGGTCCTTTGAGTACTACGTCAAGGACACCGACGATCTGCTCTTTACGGTGCCGGTGGCCGGTGGGGCCAACCTGAGTGATCGGGTGCTCACCAACATCGGGTCGATGCGCAACGAAGGATTCGAGATGAGCGTCGACGCGCAGGTCGTAAACACCGAGGACTTCTCCTGGAGTGCGCAGGTCAACGCCTCCACAAACTCGAACGAGCTGCTTCAGCTCAACCGAGGCAACGTGGAAGGCTTCCAGGGGATTTCGACGGGCTTCATCAGCGGCGGCGTCGGCAACACCATCCAGATTCTTCAGGAGGGAGAGCCAGTCAACTCCTTCTTTACGTTCCGCCACAAGCGGGACGAGAACGGAGATCCCATCTACGAGGACGTGAATGGAGATGGGACGATCGACGAACAGGACCTCTATGTAGACCTGAACGGGGACGAGACCATCAACGAAGAGGACCGAACCGTCACGGGGAGCCCGCAGCCCGACTGGGTGCTGGGGCATACCTCCCAGATGACGTTCCAGAACTTCGACCTGAGCTTTACCCTCCGGGCCCACCTCGGGCAGCAGGTCTACAACAATGTGGCGTCGAACTTCGGTCACTTTAACAACATCCGGAACTTCGCGCCCTCCAACGTCCACGAGTCCGCAGTGGAAAACGGCTTTGAGACGCCGCAGTACTTCTCCGACGTGTACGTTGAGGATGGCGACTTCTTGCGTCTTGATAACATCTCGGTAGGATACACCTTCGGGTCGATCCCGTCGGTCAACCAGCTTCGGATCTTTGCCCGGGCGAGCAATCTGTTCGTGCTGACGGGATACAGCGGCCCGGATCCCGAAGTGGGAGGCCCAGGATCGTCCAACATCGGGATTGACAATCAGATTTACCCGCGGTCCCGGACATTTACGGCGGGCATCAACCTCCAGATGTAAGACGCAGAACGAAGCGGGCCCCCGCACAGATACATTCGGACAAATACCATCTTTATCGCTATGACTGGTGTGACATATCATCGATTTCTTTCTCCTCTCCTTCTCGTTCTGGCTGCGGTCGGCCTCGTCGGCCTCGGAGGCTGTACGGACGTCGGGGTAAATCCACAAAGCAGTGCCACGGCAAACAATGTGTTTAGCGAGGAGGGGGCCTACGAGTCCTATCTCGCGAAGCTGTACGGGGGGCTGAACGTGACCGGCCAGGAAGGCCCGGCGGGTGACGCCGACATCGGGGCGATCAGTGACGAGGGCTTCTCGCAGTACATGCGCCTCTACTGGAAAATGCAGGAGCTGTCGACCGATGAGGCAGTGATTGCCTGGAATGACAACGGCATCCGCCGGCTGAACAATCACAATTGGACGGCCTCCAACCAGTTCTCGGTGGGCATGTACTCCCGGGTGTTCTTCCAGGTCTCTCAGGCCAACGAATTCCTGCGCCAGTCCACGGAGGGACGGCTGTCTGAGCGCAACGTCGGGGCCGAACGGCGGCAGGAGATCCAGCAGTACCGGGCTGAGGCCCGCTTTCTCCGGGCGCTGAGCTACTGGCACGGCATCGATCTCTTCGGCGACATCCCGCTCGTGACGGAGGACTTCCCGCGCGGAGCAGAGGCGCCGGAGCAGAGCACGCGGGAGGAAATCTTCAATTTCATCGAAAGCGAGTTGCAGGCTATCACCAACAGTGACAACGAAGAGGTGCTGCCGCCTCCGCGCCAAGGGGAGTACGGCCGCGCCGATCGGGCGGCGGCGTGGATGTTGTTGGCGAAGCTGTACCAGAACGCGCCCACGTATATCGGTGAGAACCGCTCGTCGGACGTCGTCGAGTACACCGAGCGGATCATCAATGCCGGTTACAGCCTGGAAGACAACCAGCGCCACCTGTTTCTTGCCGACAACCACACGGCCGACGGCGTGATCTTCGCCATTCCGCAGGATGGAGAGAACACGCGCCACTTTGGCGGCACGACCTTCCTCGCGCACGCCCCGGTCGGGAATGAGATGGACCCCGCGACCTTTGGGCTCGACTTTGGGTGGGCTGGTCTTCGCACCACGAGCGCGGCGGTCGAGCGGTATTCGGGGACAGACGCCCGGGACGATTTCTTCTTCACGGAAGGGCAGGAGAAGGAAATCGACGCGACGCTCACGAACGGAGAGACGACGGAAGACCCGATTGGGGCCTTCTCGCAAGGATACGCGGCGCCGAAATTTCAGAATGTCACGTCGGACGGCCAGCCGGGCTCCAACGTGACGTTCCCGGACACGGACTTTCCGATGTTCCGCCTCGCGGATGCCTACCTGATGTACGCGGAAGCGACGCTCCGGGGCGGTGGCGGCGACGAGGCACTTGCGCTGTCCCTCCTCAACGACCTACGGGAGCGCGCCGGAATTGGACGCGACCTCTCGCAGGGCGATCTCACGCTCGACTTTATCCTGGATGAGCGGAGTCGCGAGCTCTTCTGGGAGGGACACCGGCGGACGGACCTCATTCGGTTCGACCAGTTCTCGGAAAATGGCGTGTGGCCCTGGAAGGGGGGCGTGCAGGAAGGGACGACGACGCAGTCGTTCCGCAACCTCTACCCCATTCCGGCCTCTGAACTGCGAGCCAATCCGAATCTGGACCAGAATGAAGGCTACTAGTGTCTCCGAAGGCGGGCGGTGCGCGGCGGAGAGCCGCGGCGCACCGCCCCGTCTGGAAGGTTGTCTGCCCCGCCACTCTCTGCCTGTTTTGCTTTTCACATTCCTCAATTTGCGACATGCGCCGTACCGCCACGCTGCTTTTCAAGATCTCCTTCGCTGTGCTCCTCACTGTTGGGCTCGTCGGGTGTGACGACAGCCCCACCAGCGTTGAGGACTTTGATGTCCAGCCGGCCCTGGACGCGCCGTCTGGGGTCTCGCTGGTGTTGACGGAGGGGACGGCTGACCTTTCCCTCACGTATCAGGGATTAGACGACCACCCCAGCCTTGAGACGACCGGCAATCTCCAGGCCGAAAGCGCAAACCAGTCCGGGTCGCCCCGGAGCGGGGAGCAGCGCTGGTCCCTGTCCTACGACGGAGACGTGGAGGGCGTGGTGACTGAACAGGCCATCGTGCAGGCCGCAGGGGATGGGCGCACCGTCGCCGACACAGTGAACGTAACGGTGAGTCGTTTCCTCATCCAGAGCGAGTTTTCGTCCACCAGTGCGTCGGTGTCGGACTTTGAGGAGCGGCCTCTGAGTACCTCCGGCGGAGCGACAGTGGACACCACAGAGATGGTTGTGGCGGAGAATAGTACCGGCAACGAGGCCCTGGAGGTGTCCGGCAGTGGCAGCGTGACAATTGGGCGGACCACGAGCGTACCCGGTGCCAGTCGGTTTACGTTTCTCCTTCGCGGCGACGAGAGCACGGACTTCACCCTTACGTTCTCGTTCACCGAAGAGACAGGAAGCGGTACTACCACGCGTGAACTCGACGTGCAGGTGCCGGCAGGCACGGAGTGGGCCAAGTATGCGATCGCGCTCAATCAAATCAGTTCGGACTTCAACCCGGTGGCGTCGCGGGCCGGCGGGAACGGCGCGCTTCAGAGCATTAGCATGGCGACCGATCAGAACGTCACCTACTACGTCGACCAACTCGCCTTTGCCAATGAGAGTCAGGCCCTGGCGGAGGTGCACGACTTCGAGGAAACAACGCTCGAGTACAACTGTCCTGCGCTGGAATCGACGCAGGACGTAGCGGAAATGAGCAATGGCGTGCGGGCCCGAAACGTGACGGGGGGCGGATGCTTCGGGTACAACTACGACCTTCTGTTCGTCGATGCGGAGGCCGGCGACGTGCTCTCGTTCTGGGCCAAGTCGGCCGAGGAGCAGACGCGCCTGGTCTTCGTCGAGACCGCTGAAGGGGCCGGGGGATACAACTTCGACAATGGTGTAAATGTGACCATTCCGGGTGGCAACGAGTGGACGAAGGTCGAGGTGCCCGTCGAAACCCTCGGCGACGATCCGTCCGCGCTGCAGAGCGCCGGCATCACGAACGTGGGCTTTGATGGTGGCCAGCAGGTTCTCATCGACGACATTCGGTTCGAGCCCAGCAACTAACGACGGTGGGGGGTCCACCCCGTTCCGGAGCGCTCTCGTCCATCTTTGGGGGGAGCGCTCCTCTATGTATTACGCATGTGTCTTTCGTCCGTCCCTGCACGACTTGTGCCTGCTGTGATGCCTCGCCGATTCGTTCTCGCCGCATTCGCGTTGGCTGTGGTGCTGATGGGGAGCGGACCCGGGGCCAGCCTGGCCCAGGATGGCTCCGAGCCCGTCGTGGAAACGGAGCCGCCCATCCCCCTGGCGGACCAGTCGGTCACGGTGTACTTTAACGCAGAGCAGGGCACCGGCGGGCTCGAAGACCACGACGGTGAGGTGTACGCCCACACCGGCGTCTTCACCAGTGAGAGTCCCGATGAGTGGACGTGCGTCAAAAACCACTGGCCTACCAGCGACCAGTTTACCGGCAATCGGGACGACACGCAGTTGACCCAGGTGGGGCCGAATCGATACCGTCTCGCGATAGAAGGCCGCACCATTCGGGAGTATTATAACGACAACAGCACCGGTTGCACGCTCGGGGCGGGCGAGACAATCGAGACGATGAATTTCGTCTTCCGCAATAGCGACGGCTCGAAGGAAGGGAAAGCCGAAGGGGGTGCCGACATTATCGTCGACCTTGGGGATCCCGACGCGACCGTCCTGACCGACATTACGACCCCCTCCGCGAGCCTCGTCGATCCGCTCGTCGTGGGCAATCGCGACACCACGATTGCGATCCAGGCCATAGCACAGACCAACGACGGAACGGCGCCGCAGGAGTTTACGCTGTCGGTGAATGGGACCGAGCAGGTTAGCGTGGCGGATGATACGCTGCAGTACGACCTGCAGCTTACGTCGTCGGGGCGGCGAGACGTGGTGGTAGAGGCGACCGACACGGACGGCAACACGGCCCGCGATTCTCTCTACGCCGTGCGCGCCGCGGCGACGCAGGAAGAGCCTGTTCCCGACGGCTACGAGGAGGGCATCAACTATACGGGAACCGGCTCGGCCGTGCTCGTCCTACAGGCCCCGAACAAGGAGTTCGTCCATGCGGTGGGGGAGTTCTCCGATTGGGAGGTCCAGCCCACTCACCAGATGAAGCGGGAGACGATTTCGGGGAACAACGTGCGCTACTGGACCGAGATCACTGGCCTCACGCCGGGGACGGAGTATGGCTTTCAGTATCTGGTCGACGGGGCGCTTCGCATCCCCGACCCCTACGCGAAGAAGGTGCTCACCCCGAACGACGACGCAATCTCGGAGCAGACCTACCCCGATCTGAAGCCCTACCCCGACGACAAGGCCAATCAGCTGGTGTCGGTGTTACGGCCGGGCCAGTCGGACTTCAGTTTTTCGAGCTTCGAACGACCCGCCCAGGAGGACCTCGTCATCTACGAACTCCTGGTGCGCGATTTCATCGAGGCGCACGACTACCAGACGATGCAGGACACGCTGGCCTACCTAGACCGACTCGGTGTAAATGCAATCGAGTTGATGCCGGTTAGCGAGTACGACGGAAACGAAAGTTGGGGCTATAACCCGTCGATGCACTTGGCGGCGGACAAGTACTACGGTCCGGCCAATGAACTGAAGCAATTGGTGGAGGCCGCCCACCAGCAGGGCATCGCCGTCATCCTGGATGTGGTGTACAACCACGCCACTGGGCAGTCCCCGCTCATCCGGCTCTTCAATGAGGGTGCCTTTGGCCCCCCCACGCCCGAAAATCCGTGGGCCAATCCGGAAGCACGACACCCATTCAATGTGTTCAACGACCTTAACCACGAGAGCTCCCGCACACAGGACTGGCTGGACCGGGCCAATGAGTACTGGCTCACCGAATTCAACGTCGACGGCTTCCGGTTTGATCTCTCGAAGGGCTTTACGCAGACGGATACAAGGGGCGACGTGGCGGCCTGGAGCAGCTACGACCAGAGTCGCATTGACCTCCTCCAGCGGATGGCCGATGACATCTGGTCGGTGGACGAAGAGGCGTATATTATCCTCGAACACTTCGCGGCGACTCAGGAGGAGCAGGCGCTGGCGTCCTACAAGGTGGACCAGGGCCGTCCGGGCATGATGCTCTGGAACAACATGAACGAGCCGTATAGCCAGGCTGCGCAGGGCTACATGGAGGGATCGGACCTCGCCAATACGTACTACGAGAACCGCGGCCTCAGCGTCCCCAACTACATCACGTACATGGAGAGCCACGATGAGCAGTGGCTCATGTACCGAAACCGGGCAAACGGAAACTCAAATGGGGAGGGCTACGACATTACTGAACTGGAGACGGCCCTGCAGCGTCAGAAGCTCGTTGGAAGCTTCTTCTTTACCGTGCCGGGCCCGCGCATGCTGTGGCAGTTTGGCGAACTCGGTTACGGCTACGGCAACAACGGGGAGCAATGCCTGGAAGGATCCGGGGACGAGTGCCCGAGTGCGGCTCCGGGACGGACTGCTCCGAAGCCCATTCGCTGGGACTATCGGAATCCAGACCAGAGCCCAGACCGGGTGGCGCTCTACAAGACGTGGAGTGCCCTCATTAACCTGCGCCAAGAGCACGACGTGTTTACCGCGCCCGAGACGGACGTACGTCTGCGGGTGGACGCCGAAACCCGAGGGCGGCGCATCGAGCTTCAGCACCCGTCGATGGACGCGGTGGTCGTCGGCAACTTCGGCGTCGAAGCGCGCGACGTGACGGCCGACTTCCCGGCCGCCGGCACGTGGTACGACTACTTTACTGGTGAAGCTGTACAGATCGAGGAGGAGGAGCGCGGCGACGGGATTCCGATGGCGCCGGGCGAGTTCCACATCTACACCAGCGCGCCGGTCGACACGCCGGAGGCTGGCCTCGTGCCCTACGATGCTGTAGCACCGCCCCCCACCGCTCCCACGAACGTGGAGGCGTCGGGCGACCTTGAGGCGGGCACTGCGTCCCTCGCCTGGGAGGCAAGTGCAGCGAGCGATGTCACCGGGTATCAAGTGTACCGCGGCACCACGGCGACTTTCGACACGACGGGGCAGCGTCTCGCGATCGTGGGGGAGGAGACGACGAGCTACACTGATTCGACCGTTACGCAGGGGACGGCATACTACTACCGCGTTGTGGCCCAGGACAATGACGGGATGCGGAGTAGCGCCTCCTCGTCGGCGCGCGTCCTTCTGCGTCCGTCGACCGTGGCGGTGTCGGCATCGCGGTCGTTCGGGGACGGCAGCACCAAGAGCGACTACCGACTCGTCGCCCTGCCGGGGCAGGTGAGTCGTGGACTCGGTGATACCTTCCAGGGGACCGCGGGCGACGCGTGGCAGGCGTACTGGGACGACGGCTCCGCGGAGGACTACCTACAGAAATTTGACGGGTCGTCGACGTTCGACTTTGCCTCCGGACGGGGCTTCTGGGCCATCAGCGAATCGTCCTGGAGCGTGGAGGACGAGTTCACGTCCGTGTCTCTCGTTGAAGATGCCGGTCGTCAGGTGGCAATCATCAGCCTACGACAGGGATGGAATATTATCTCAAACCCGCTGGCGGTCGACGTGCCGTGGAGCGAAGTGGAGGCGGCCAACGATGGGACGTTGCAGCCCCTCTGGCGGTTCGACGGAAGCTTCAGTCAGACCGGCACTTTTGCCTCGGCACGGCAGGGCGAAGCCTTCTACTTCCACAATCAGGAAGGGCGGGCGCGCCTGAAGGTCCCATTCGTCGCTGGCGACAATAGCGCGGAATCAGCTTCTGAACAGACGGCCGCGGCAGACCTGCTCACCGTCACGGCCCGTGGCCCCGACGGGGCCACCTCGACGGTGCGGGTGGGACGGGGGCCGGACGCCGAGAATGGAGTCGGGACGGAGGACGTCATTGCCCCGCCGAGTCAGTTTGAGTCCTTGAGTCTGCGCGTGCGAGCCAACGACGGGGACGCGTCGGCGCGGTCGCGGTCGCTTGCGCGTTCGCTCCGGGCCACAGGGGAGGACGACGGGGGAGAGGCGTACGAGTTGGTGCTGCGAGCAACCCCGGATGCACCTGTTCGGGTCTCCGTCGAGAACTTGCCGGCGGCCGGAACGACGGTTCGGCTCGTCAATCGACAAACGGGCGCGTCCCACGATCTTCGCAGCGGCACGTCTGTAGAGCTGTCCCCGACCGAGGAGCAGACTCGATGGGCCCTCCTCACCGGATCCAAGTCGTTCGTCGAGAAGGAGCAGTCCCAGCTCCAGCCCGAGTCGCTGACGCTGTGGTCCAATTATCCCAATCCGTTCCGGGAGCGGACCACCATCGAGTACACCCTGCCGGATGCAAGCGATGTGCGGCTGGAGGTGTACGACCTGCTGGGACGGCGCGTGCAGGTCCTCGTCGACGGACGGAAAGAGGCGGGCCTGCACCGGGTTACGTGGAACGGCCGTAACGGCGGGGGCACGGCCGCCGCCAGTGGGCTTTACATTGTTCGACTCCAGGCCAATGGGGCCACGCGGTCCCAGAAGATGACCCTCGTCCGGTAGGCGTCGCTCTTTTCTGCACTCCGCACCCAATCGTTGTGGTCGCCGTGACATATTCCGCCGGTTCTCGGATTCTGATCGGTCTCCTTCTCGTCGGGGTTCTCGGCGTATTGCCCGCGTGCGGGCTGACGGGGGGGAACGGAGACGACGGCGACGATGAGAAATTTCCGGAGCCGCCGGATCGGCCCAATAGTGCTCATCTCGTTGTCCCGGCGTCCAACTCCGCTGAGGAGGCAGTTGCGAAGCCGGGCAGCGATGGGCCGCTTCACGTCCAGATTCCACGGTCGATCGCATGAGGTCCCGCTCCACCCAGTCCCCATCGTCTCTCCCCGCCGTTGTCGTGGGGCTGATACTTGTGGTGGGGGCCGGAGCCGTCGGCTGCCGGTCCGCACCGGAGGAGCGCCCCTCCACCACGCCCGCCGAACGCACGCCGGCCTGGGCCCAGGATGCGGTCTGGTACCAGATCTTTCCCGAGCGCTTCCGGAACGGCAATCCGTCGAACGACCCGGTCCGAGCGTCTTTGCAGCGGCCTGTTGGCGACGTGCCGACATCGTGGCGGCCCACTCGTTGGACGCGCGACTGGTACGAACAGGCCGACTGGGAACGGCAGATGGGCGGCTTCTACGACGGCGTCTACGACCGCCGCTACGGCGGCGACCTGCAGGGCGTGATCGACCGCCTGCCGTATCTCGACTCCCTCGGCGTCACGGCCCTGTACTTCAACCCCGTCTTCTGGGCACGCTCGCTTCACAAGTACGACGGCCGGAGCTACCACCACATCGATCCCCACTTCGGGCCGGACCCCGCGGGGGACAAGGCGCTGATCGCCCAGGAGGATCCCACTGACCCCTCCACCTGGCGCACCACCGCGGCCGACTCGCTCTTCTTTGTGCTTCTGGACAAAGCCCACGCTCGTGGCTTCCGCGTCGTCATCGACGGCGTGTTCAACCACACCGGGCGCGACTTCTTTGCCTTCAAGGACCTCGTGGAGAACCAGGCCAACTCCCGCTACGCCGACTGGTACGCGGTCAATTCCTTCGACGACCCGGCCACGCCCGACACCAGCGAGTTCGACTATACGGGCTGGTGGGGCGTGCAATCGCTCCCCGAGTTCGCCAACAACGAGGCCGGCACGAACCTGCAGGCCGGACCCCGGCAGTACATCCTGGATGCCACCGAGCGCTGGATGGACCCGAACGGGGACGGCGACCCGTCCGATGGCGTGGATGGCTGGCGGCTTGACGTGGCGGAAGAGGTGCCGAAGGGCTTCTGGCGGGAGTGGAACGCCCACGTGCGAGAGATCAACCCGGAGGCGTACACCGTGTCGGAGGTGTGGGAGGATGCCTCCGGCTACCTTGAAGAGACGGGCTTTTCGGCCACGATGAACTACCACGGGTTCGCCTTTCCCGTGAAGGGCTTCCTTATCGACCGCGCCATTGAGCCGTCCCGCTTCGCCGAGCTGCTCCTCGAGCGCCGGTCGGCCCATCCGCCGCGTGTGCGAGGGGCACTCCAAAACCTCATCGGCTCGCACGACACGCCCCGCCTCGCCACCATGGTGGTGAACCGTGCCGATACGGGGTACGCCCAGCCCGGGCGGTTCGATTACGACAACGGCGCGGTGGTGGACCTGCGACAGAATCCCGACTACAAGGTCCGTGCCCCCACCGCCGAGGAGCAGCGCCTCCAGCGGCTGATCACGCTCTTTCAGATGACGTACGTCGGGGCGCCGATGATCTACCACGGCGACGAGGCGGGCATGTGGGGCGCCGACGATCCCGACGACCGGAAGCCCATGGTGTGGCCGGACAGGGAGTACGACGTGGAAGACAATCATCCGTACGGCCATGACCGTCCGGCCGACCCTGTCCGCTTCAGCGACGACTTGTTTGCCACCTATCAGGATCTCATTTCGTTGCGTCGTAGCCACGAGTCGCTCCGTCGTGGGGCGTTCGGCGTGGTGCAGACCGATGATGAGCGCGACCTGCTCACCTACGCCCGCACCCACGAGCGCGACACCGTGCTCGTTACCTTAAACCGAAGCGCGGCGGCTCACAGTGCGCGCGTCCCATTGCCGGACTCCCTGAAGCGGCCCTACACGCTTCTGCGAACGGTGCCGGAAGGGGCTGCGGTGCGGGTTCAGCAGGACGGGACGGCGTTGTTGCTGGAGGTGCCCGGGCACACCGGGCTCGTTCTGCGGACTGAATCGGGCCGAACACGGGAATGACATTCCCCTGGTCCAGGTGGGGACGTCCCTGGTTTGTCGAAAATCCATCGGCGACGGGTACGGCTTTTGGGGGGCGCCCGCTATTCTGTAAATGATCTGGCCGTTCTGGTCCGCCTTGGTGAGGCCATGCGGTCGGGCTGCGCATATTGACCCTACGCACTTCGAGCGCCTCGACGCAGCCATGCTGTCCGAAGTTTTGTCTCCAATGCTTATGCCCTGGGTGAACGGGGGACTGGCCGTTCTCGCGGCGGTAAGCCTCACCCCCTTGGTCCAATGGGGCGCGCGCAAGGGGGGGTGGGTGGCGATCCCTGAGGCTGGCAAGTGGCACGATACGCCGACAACCCTTCTGGGAGGGGTTGCAATCGTCCTGGCGGGGGCGGCTGTTCTCGCTCTTGGGGGGCAGGCGGCCTTTCCGATTCTTGTATGGGCAGGGGCGGGACTTCTCTTCGGGGCCGGTCTAGTGGACGACCTGTGGGGGTTGGGGCCGGTGGCCAAACTCATTGCTCAGTTCGGAAGTGCGGCGCTGGCCCTTTCCGCGGGGCTTCTCTTTGCTCCGAGTGCACCGGTGTGGGTTTCTGTCCCCCTGACGCTCATCTGGCTTCTCGGGCTTCCCAACGCGCTCAACCTGTTGGATGCGATGGATGGGGTGGCGGCCAGTGTCACGGTTCTCGCGGCAGCGTTTCTGGGGGGCGTCGCCGGACTTCAGGGCGCATGGGCACTGGCCACGGCGGCGGCCGTGCTGGCCGGGGCCACCGCCGGATTCCTCGTCTTCAACGTGCCGCCTGCCCGCATCTTCATGGGCGACTGCGGAAGCCTCGTCCTCGGATACATGCTGGCGGTTCTGGGGATGGGCGTGCAGAGTTCAGTCGGCACGGCGACGTCGGTCCTCGTGCCGGTGCTCATCCTGGCGGTTCCAATCTTCGACACCACCTTCGTGAGTATTACCCGCATCCGCCGCGGGGAATCCGTCACGAATGGGGGGACGGACCACACCATGCACCGGCTCGCACGCCTTCAGTGGTCGGAGCGACAGGTCCCGCTGCTGCTGTGTGGCGGAGGAATCCTGGCGGGCGGCATCGGACTCGTGGGCCAGGTGGGCCCGCCCCTGCTCTTTTACACGCTCGTGCTGGGGGGCGTGGCGACCGCCGTCGGGATTGGGCGACTCCTGGCGCACCGCACGCCGCCGGAGCCGATCGAGACCCCTCGTCCCGCCCCCACCCACACGACATCGGTGCAGCCTGTGCCCGAATCCAAAAGGCCCGCCCCGCGGCGTCCCACGACGCCGTCTCGGTAGCTGCCTGGCCCCGTGTCTCTGGGGGCGAGACCCTGGAATCCTACGGGGCGACTACACCAACTCATCGTAGATCTGTCGCATCTCCGTGCGCATCTGATCCGGGAGCGGTGTCACCGTGTCCCCGACGTGGAGGCGTACGTCCGGGGTGTCGGCAATTGTGAGAAATGTCTTCCGGGACAGGTAGACCCGCGTGGGGCCGACCTCCCCCTCCGCGGGCCGACTGATGTCTTCGATGGAGAGGGCCTCTCCCCCCATCGTAAGCCGGAGGGAGTCCGCCTGCGTTGCCCCGATGAGGGTCAGGGCCCAGCGCGTACCCGACGGGCTCGTGACCCCGAGTGCACGGGCCGAGATGTCGTCGGTGAGGGCGTGAGGCGTTATCGTGAGTGTCGTCTTTTCTCCTGAACCGGGCCCCTCCACCGTGTCGAGGTTCGAGGACTGAGCGGCCACCGGAGCAGCGCCGAGTAGGATCGCACAGCACCCGACGAGCAGGAGAAGAGGCAGGCGGTTGCACATGACGAACGGGGAGTTTTGTGGAATATGCAGGACGTGATTGGACGGGGGGATGCGAAAAATGTGGCTCCCTTCACTCAATCTTTCTTTCGGAGCGTTTGGCACGACGTCCCTCGAACGCCCGCGGGGTCGGAGCGTACAGGCGCTGCACAGACATTCTGTTCTCGCTGGCCCGCCCCTAGTTGAATGAACACGTCCTTCGATACGAAAACCGCAGCCCGGAAGGCCGTGTGGGACGCGCTGGAGGCGCAGGGCATAGCTCGGTTCCCGTTCCCGCCGCACGGCCGCATTCCCAATTTTGACGGCGCCGCCACCGCGGCCGAGCGCCTGTTCGAGCAGGGACCCTTCGCCGGGGCGAATCGCCTTAAAGTGAATCCCGACGCCCCGCAACGCCACGTCCGCATCGAGGCGTTGCACCGGGGCTGCGAGGTGCTCGTGCCCACGCCCCGCCTGCGTGGAGGCTTCAAGCGGCTCGATCCCGATTCCATCCCCGACGACGAGCACAAGGCGGCCGCGAGTCTCTCGAATATGGACGCGTGGGCTGAGCCGGTGGCCCTCGACGATATGCCGCCCCTCGACGGAATTGTGACCGGATCGGTCGCCGTGACACGGAGCGGGCGGCGGTGCGGGAAGGGCGAGGGCTTCAGCGACTTGGAGTACGCTATTTTGCTTGAACTGGGGCACGATCCCGCTCCGGTGGCGACGACGGTGCATCCGATTCAGGTCGTTGAGCAGGTTCCCACCGACGCCCACGATCTGCCACTCTCCTGGATTGTGACGCCCGACGAGACGATCGAAGTCGATGATCCGCCCGCCCCGCCGACCGGAATTGACTGGAACGCGCTTTCGGCGGCGGATCTGGAGGAGATGCCGGTTCTTCGCGAGCTTCGGGAATAGGGCATATTTCGTATTCCGTGGTGTGTATCGTATCGGTCTCCTACGCAATACGCAATACGAAATACGGCCCCAGAAATGACCTCTCCACACGAGGCAGGCAATTTTGGCTCGATTCTGTCATTTCCTTTCGTCCTCAATGAACGCCAACGACCGCTCCATCATCGCCCTCGTGATGGCGGGCCACGGGCTGGTGCACACCTATGAGCTGTCGATTCCGATCTTCATGACCGTTTGGCTGGCGGAGGTGGGGGTTGCGGAGGCAACGCTCGGGGGCATTGTGGGCGCCGGGTATTTCTTGTTCGGTGTCGGGGCGCTGCCGGGGGGAGTGCTCGCGGACCGGTTCGGATCGCGGCGGCTCATTGCGGGGGGGCTCGCGGGCATGGGGGGCGCGTTCGTGCTGCTGGGCCTTCTGCCGGGGCTCTGGGGCCTTGGGGCGGCGCTGCTGGCGTGGGGGGCGGCGGCGAGTGTGTACCACCCGGCCGGGCTCGCACTCATCAGTACGGGGGTGCGGCAGCGGGGACGGGCGTTGGCCTACCACGGCATCGCGGGCAACGTGGGCATCGCGGGCGGCCCGCTCGTCACGGCGCTTCTCCTGCTCGTATTTGACTGGCCGACGGTGGCCATTCTGCTGGGCCTGCCGGCCCTCGCCGCGGCGGTAGGGGCCTGGCGGGCCTCGTTCGACGAGACGGCGGCCGTGGGGCTTCACGAAGCGACCGGTGGGACCGGCGCAGGAGCCGCCGCCGAAGGGAGGGGCTGGGTTTCCCTGTGGCGCCGGACGCGGCATCTCTTCGCGTCGGGCTTCGTGGGGGTTTTCGCACTCGTGGCCCTGTCGGGACTCTACTATCGGGGCGTGCTCACCTTCCTTCCGGACCTGCTCACGCCGTTGGTGACGGTTGACCTGCCGATCGACGTGGCCGCAGGGCGCTACGTCTACGCCGGGTTGCTCGCCGTGGGCATCGTGGGGCAGTACGTGGGCGGGCGCCTGTCGGATCGGGAGGGGACGGAGCGGATCCTAGCGGGTGCCCTGGTGGTGCTGGCGGTGGTGGCCGTCGTCTTTCTGCCCGTGGCGGGACAAGGAACCGGTGCACTGCTCGTCGTAAGCGCGGGACTCGGCTTTTTTCTGTTCCTCGTGCAGCCGCTCTATCAGGCCACGGTGGCCGAGTATACCCCGCCCGACACCCGCGGGCTCTCCTACGGCTTCACGTATCTCGCGATTTTCGGGGTCGGGGCCGCGGGGGCCGCCCTGGCGGGAGGGCTTCTGCAGGTGGCCGGCCCGGCGCTGTTGTTTGGCGTCCTGGCGGGCATCGCGGGGCTCGGGGCGGGGGTGGGAGCATGGCTCGCGGTGCGCCGCACGCGAGTGGAGAGGCATCTGTAGTGTAGGGGCGGTGCGTCGTTGCGAAGCGGTGTCGCTCCCCCTATCCTGTGAGGGCGCGTTCCGGCACTCGCCTCGGGCACGGTCGGCAAAGGGAGAGGCTCGTCGCCGGAGCGCATCCCCCCACTGTTTCACGCCCGGTCATCCGCGTCCGTGACCCTTCTCGACTGGCTCTTCGTTGCCGGCTACCTGGTCCTGTCGTTCGGGATTGCGCTCTACTTCTACCAGCGCGCCGGCGAAGACACCGCTGAGTTCTTTCTGTCGGGCCGCTCGATGCCCTGGTGGGTGGCCGGGACGAGCATGGTAGCCACCACCTTTGCGGTCGACACGCCGCTTCTGGTGACCGAGATCGTGGCGCAGGACGGCATTGCGGGCAACTGGCTCTGGTGGAACGCGGCCATCGGCGGGATGCTTACGGTCTTTTTCTTTGCCCGCCTCTGGCGACGTAGCGGTGTGATGACGGACGTCGAGTTCGTCGAAGTCCGCTACAGCGGCGAGGTGGCCGCCTGGCTGCGCGGCCTCAAGGCGCTCTTCTTCGGCCTCCTGCTGAATATCCTCATCATCGGGTGGGTGTCGTTGGCGATGGAGACGGTCATCGATCGTCTCTTTCCCGATCTCACCCTCTTCGGGCAGGCGGCGTTCTTGGTCCTTGGGCGGGAGATGAGCGCGGCACTCGTGGTGACGGGTGGGCTCATCCTCGTCGTGGCCGTCTACGCGCTGCTGTCGGGGCTGTGGGGCGTGATGGTGACGGACCTGTTCCAGTTCGTCGTGGCGATGGGCGGGACCATCCTGCTGGCGGTGCTAGTGCTCGATATGCCGGAGATTGGCGGCGTGGCGGGGCTGCGCGCGCAGTTGCCGGACAAGACGTTCAATCTGTTGCCCACAATTGGTGGGGCGGCGGAAGGGGCGGCCACGTTTTCGCTCTCGGCGCTCGCCTTCGCGGCGTACGCGGGGGTGCAGTGGTGGGCCAGCTGGTATCCGGGGGCGGAGCCGGGCGGCGGCGGTTACATTGCCCAGCGCATGATGAGTGCCAAGGACGAGTCGAACGCCCTCTTCGCCACCCTCTGGTATACCATCGCGCACTTTTGCCTGCGGCCCTGGCCGTGGATCATCGTGGCCCTGGCGGCGCTGGTCCTCTACCCGGACCTTGACGAGCCGCGCGCCGGGTTCGTTCTCGTGATGAAGGACGTGCTGCCGCCCGGTCTGCTCGGTCTCCTCTTCGCGGCCTTCCTGGCGGCCTTCATGAGCACGGTCTCCACGCAGCTCAACTGGGGGGTCTCGTACCTCGTCAACGACTTCTGGCGCCGCTTCGTGCGGCCGGAGGCCGGTGAGGATCACTACGTATTCGTGTCACGCGTGCTCACCTTCGGGGTCGCCTTGCTGAGCCTCGTCGTCACTCTCTTCCTCGACACCATCGCTGAGGCGTGGGGGCTATTGCTTTCCGCCTCCGCCGGCCTTGGGCTCGTTCTCATCCTGCGCTGGTACTGGTGGCGTGTGAACGCGTGGAGCGAGATGGCCGCGACCCTGGCCCCGATTGTGCTAACGGGAAGTGCGCTGATTCTAAACGTCTTTGGAATCCAGGTGCCCGGGCTGCAGGCGGAGTTTCCGGTGAACCTCTATTCGGTGGTCGGGTTTACGACCGTCGTCTGGCTCGCGGCCACCTTCCTCACGCGCCCGACCGATGCGGAGACGCTTGACCGGTTTTACCGTACCGTGCACCCTGGGGGACCGGGCTGGCGGCCCGTGGCGAAGCGGCACCCCGACGTGGAAGCAGACTCGGGCCTCGGGCGTCTCGCCCTGGACTGGCTCGTGGGTGTCGTGCTCGTATACAGCACCCTCTTTGGAACGGGCTATCTGATTCTGGGGTGGACGGGCTGGGGCCTGACATGTACCGCCGTGGCGTTGGGGGGCGCGATCTTCCTGTGGCGGGATCTGCAACGGGACGAGGTGTCGCTGATCGACATGGAAGAGGAAGAGGTAAGGGAGAAGAGGTAAGGGGGATCGATGTTTGCAGTTTTCTGGATGTAGGATGCGCTATGACGTTTTCGTTTCGACGCTCGTCTGTTGCTTTGGGGCTTGCGTTCGGCCTCGCCGTCGCTTTTTTCAGTCTCGGGGCGCCGGGCACGCCCCCTCGCGCGGCAGGCCTTCTCGGGGTGGCCTCCGGAGCACCGGACACGACGGACGACGCCGGGAGTGCCTGGGCGGAGCAGCAGCTGCAAGAGATGACGCTCGACGAGAAGATCGCGCAGCTTTTCATCATTCGCCTGGATGGGGCGTTCCAGAACGCCGACAGTCCGTCGTACCGCCGCACGATCTCGCTCGTGGAGTCGTTTGGGGCCGGGGGGCTTATCTTTGGCCCCGGACGGCCCATGACCCAGATCACGATGGCCAACGATCTGCAGGAAACGGCGGATCGCCCCCTACTCGTGGCGCAGGATACGGAGTGGGGCGTGGGCATGCGCATCGACGAGGCCACGAGCTTCCCGCCGGCCATGGCGCTCGGGGCCACGCGGGACGCGTCGCACGCCTTCCGCGTCGGCTACGTGACGGCTCAGGAAGCCCGTGCGCTAGGTGTGCATCAGCTCTACGCGCCGGTGGCGGACGTCAATAACAACCCGGAGAATCCGATCATCAACATTCGCTCGTTCGGTGGGGCGCCGTCGCTCGTGGGTACCATGGCGTCGGCCTTTGTGCGCGGGGCGCAGCAAGGGGGGACCCTCGCGACGGTGAAGCACTTTCCCGGCCACGGCGATACCGATGTGGACTCGCACGTCAACCTGCCGGTCCTCCGCTTCGACCGTGCCCGCCTCGATTCGCTGGAGCTCCCGCCGTTTCGACAGGTCCTTGACGCCGGCGTCCAGAGCGTGATGACGGGCCATCTGGCGCTGCCCAAGCTCGCGGTCGACAGCGTGCCCGCTACGCTCTCCCGCACCCTTACCCATGACCTACTGCGGGAGGACCTCGGCTTCGGAGGGCTCGTGGTGACCGATGCGCTCAACATGCGGGCCGTCACCCGCACGTTCGGGGTGGGCGAGACGGCGGTGCGCGTGCTCGAGGCAGGGGCCGATCTCGTGCTCATGTCCACGAATCCGTGGGTTGCCCACGACGCCATCCGGACGGCCGTGACGACCGGGCGGCTCGACACGACGGAGATTGACAACTCGGTGCGGCGTCTGCTCCGGGCAAAGCAGGAGCTTGGCCTCCACGATGCCCGACAGGTGCCCCTCACGGATACCCGTCACCGCGTGTCGCGTCGGTCCCACGAGGTGCTGTCGCGCACGGTGGCTCGCGAATCACTCACGCTCCTGGCCAATGCAGACAGCCTGCTGCCCCTCACGCCGCCCGAGCAGCACGAGGCCCTCGCCGTCACCCTCAGCGACAGCGAGTATCCGGGCACGGGCGACACGTTCATCGAACGCCTCCGCGACCAGCCCGCCATCGAGACGCTCGACACGCGCCGCCTCGACCCGCGCTCCGACTCGACGGACGTGAACGACCACCTGGCGGCGGCGTCGGACTACGACGTGGTCGTCGTGCCGTCTTTCCTCCGCGTGCGGGCTTGGAGCGGCTCCATCAATCTGTCTGACAAGCACCACGACTTCCTCGAAGACCTGGTGCGGGCGGACGGGCCGCCGGTGGCCTTCGTGGCCTTTGGCAATCCGTACGCTCCCACGGGCCTTACGCCGGCCCCGGACGCCATTTTGGCCGCGTACGGGTCGGGCGACGCCTCGCAGCGCGCCGCCGCGCAGGCGCTGGGCGGGGCGGCCGGCACGCCGGGCCGTCTGCCCGTCACCATTCCGGAGGTGGCGGAGAAAGGCACCGGCGCCGTGCTGGATCCGGTGGCGCCCCGGCACGGACTCCCAGAGTCGGTGGGGATGGCGGGAGAGACCCTTGCGCGCGTCGATACGTTGCTACGCTCGGCCCTGCTCGACGGGGCCTTCCCCGGGGCCGCCGTGGCGGTGGGGCGCGGGCCCGCTGTCGTGAAGCTCGACGGCCACGGCTACTTCACCGACGAGCAGAAGAAGCCGGTGACGACCGACACCCAGTACGACCTCGCCTCTCTCACGAAGGTGGTGGCCACCACGACTGCCGCCATGCTCCTCTATGAGAGTGACTCGCTCGACCTGGATGCCCCGGTGGCTCACTACCTGCCCGACTTTGCGCAGAATGGGAAGGAGGCCGTCACCGTGCGGCAGCTCCTCACTCATTCGTCGGGCCTAAAGCCGTATTTAGGACCAGAGGCGCGGGGCCCCACTCCTGGCGCCACCGTCGACACCATCCTGGCTCAGCCGCTCGCGTACACGCCCGGTACCGAGTCGCGGTATAGCGGCCTCAACATGATCACGCTCATGGAGGTCGTGGAGGCCATTAGTGGGCAGTCGTTCCGCACGTTTGCCCAGACGCGCATCTTCGACCCGCTCGGAATGCACGACACGGGCTTCTACGACGCCGGGGGGACGCACGGATGGGTGGTGCCTACCACCGACACGAGCGGGACCCGCTTTCAGGGCACCGTGCACGACCCGTTGGCGCGTGCGATGGACGGGGTCTCGGGCAACGCGGGACTTTTCTCAACGGCGAAGGACCTAGCCCGCTTCGGCTACATGCTGACCCATGAGGGACAAATCGACGGGCGGCCCTTCTTGGCGCCCGAGACCATCGAGACCTTCACCGCGCAGGCCGACGTGCCGAACAGCACGCGCGCCCTCGGGTGGGACACCAAGAGTCCGGAAGGCTATTCCTCGGCGGGCGAGGAATTTTCGGCGTCGAGCTTTGGCCACACGGGCTATACCGGCACGTCCTTCTGGGTCGACCCGGCGGAGGATCTCTTCGTCGTCCTGCTCACGAACCGTGTCTACCCCGACGACACCGACGAGCAAATCCAGCAGGTGCGCCCCCGCGTGGCCGATCTCGTGCACCAGGCCATCGTAGGCCCGCCCCGTCCGCTCCTGCCGGGGCCTGAGCCCGACGGATCGTCGGACTGAGGACGGGGACCCATCGCGGACATCCGATAACGATATTCACGGCTGTGCCTGCCCGCCTCGCCATCGGATTGGATGTTGGGGGCTCCACGACCCGGCTGCTTGCCGAGCGGGAAAATCGTGCGGACCGCACTGAGCGTCGCGGGCCCGGCGCAAATCTACAGCGGGACGGTCGTGAGGCCGTCGTTCGTGTCCTGCGCACGATGATTCGGGAGGTACTTCCATCGCATCGGCCTGTGGCGCAGCTTGCGGTCTGTGTGGGGGTGGCCGGGGCCGGTCGCTCCGACGAGCAGCGCGCCCTCACCGACCGGCTTCGCCAAGAGGCCATGGACGAGGCGGGAGCGGTCGCCGTGGAGGTGGTGCACGACGCATGTATCGCGCTGGAGACGGCCTTCGGGGAAGAGAGCGGCGTCGTGGTAATCGCCGGCACGGGGTCGCTGGTCTTTGGGCGGGCGCGAGAGGGGGGAACGCACCGGGCGGGGGGCTGGGGAAATCGACTGGGGGACGCTGGCAGTGGGTACGCCGTGGGGCGGGCGGGCCTGCGGGCCGTAGCCGCGGCGTTCGACGGAGGCCCCGCCACGGTCCTCCGGGCGCGTATGCAGGAGCAGCACGGCATCGAGGATCGGGACGGCCTCCTCCGCTGGGTGTACCAGGATGAAGGAGAGCTTCAGCGGTTGGCGCCCCTCGTCGTGGACACCGCGGCGGCGGGCGACACGGTCGCGACGGAGATCCTCGTGTCGCAGGCCGCCGAGCTGGCGAAACAGGCAGCATGGCTGCTCGGTGGGACGGGCGACATTGCCCCCCGCATCGCGATGCTCGGGGGGATGCTCCGCAACGAGTACTACGCACAGGTCCTTCGCCGTGCACTCGGCGAGCGCCTCCCAGGCGCATCGGTGGAGGCGGTCCGCCGAGCGCCTGTGGTGGGGGCGCTTCGTCGAGCCCGGCGCGTGTGGGAGTGAGGGCTGGCCGCGTCTCCGGCACGATGGCCGGCGACGACGGTTGGGGTCGCTCCACCAGACGCCGTCCTTTGGTTTTTTCTAGTCCCTGCCAATGCTCGCGCCCCTCGACTATGTCGTCATCGTCGTGTACCTGCTCGGGGTCGCCGTCTTCGGCATCTGGGCGGGGGGGCGCCAGCAGTCCACCGACGACTATTTTCTCGGGAGCCGCGACCTGCCATGGTGGGCGGTGTGCTTTTCGGTGGTGGCCACGGAAACGAGCACGCTCACGGTGGTGGGCATTCCTGCGGTGGCGTACGGCGGCGCGCTCACCTTCCTTCAAATCACGCTGGGCTACCTGGTGGGGCGGCTGCTCGTAGGCATGTACCTGCTGCCGCGCTACTACGCCGGGCAGCTCCAGACGGCCTACGCCTTTCTAGGACACCGCTACGGCGGTCACATGCAGGCGGTGGCCTCGGTCACGTTTCTTGGCACGCGACTCCTGGCCGACGGCGTGCGCCTTTTTGCTACGGCCATCCCGCTCAAGGTGATTGCCACGATGGCGGGGCTAGAGGTGAGCTACTTTCAGGTCATCGCGGTCATCGGCGTTGTGACGGCCGTCTACACGCTCGTGGGCGGGATTCGCGCCGTGGTGTGGATGGACGTGGTGCAGATGCTCCTGTACGTAGGGGGGGCGCTCGCGGCCATCGGGTTCCTTCTGGGCGACGTGCCGCCGGGGTGGTGGGGCGAGGCCGTGGCGGCGGGCAAGACCAATTTGATCGATCTCGGTCTAGACCAGTCGCTCGGGCGGTGGTTTACGCAGCCCTACACGCTGGGAACGGCCGTGGTGGGGGGCGCCATTTTTTCCATGGCCTCCCACGGCACCGATCAGCTCATCGTGCAGCGCCTGCTCGCGTGCCGCACCGAGGCCGAGAGCCGAAAGGCCCTCCTCGGCAGTGCCCTGGTGGTGATGGTACAGTTTGCGCTCTTCCTGGGCGTGGGCCTGCTGCTCTGGGCGCACTACGACGGTGCGACCGTCGCGGCCCTCGGGCTGCAACGGGGCGACGAGGTCTTTCCGAAGTACATCGTGGAGGGACTCCCGGTGGGGCTCTCCGGCCTCATCCTGGCCGGCATCGTGGCGGCGGCCATGAGTTCGCTCTCCTCGTCGTTGAATGCACTCGCGTCGTCGTCGGTGAACGACCTCTACGAGCACGTCACCGGACGCTCGCTGGATGGGGACCGGGGGCTCCGCGTCTCGCGGGGGCTCACCCTGTTCTGGGGGGTCGTGTTTATCGGGTTTGCGAGCCTCTTTCAGGACAGCAACAACCCGGTGGTGGAGCTCGGGCTGTCCATCGCCTCCTTTACCTACGGCAGTCTGCTCGGGGCCTTTCTTCTAGGGCTCTGGCACGACCGCACGGAGCAGGCCGACGCCATCGTTGCCTTCGTCGCGACCGTCGCCGTCATGGTGCTCATCATCTTCGGCGTGTGGCACAGTCCCGCACAGGGATGGGTCTTCGTGCTGAATCCGTCGGACGCCTTTGTGGCGGACGCGAACCTCAAGGGAATCGGGTGGCCCTGGTACACGGCCATCGGTACGGGGATCAACCTAGCGATTGGGAGCCTCCTGGCGTTGCGACACCGAGCAGCTCGCTCTGTAGAAGTGTGAGGGGGCGAATGTGGGTCGGCTGCAACGATCCCGGACAGGCCGGATCCCGCGTCCGTCCCGTGTCGTATGGAGCCCATGAACTTCCTGGATGCCGAGACACACGGTAAGGCCCCGCATTGGGCCCGGCCGTCGACCTCTGCGTTCGCTGCGTTTGCTCGCAACCCGACCTCGTTCAGACCACCAACCTCCTTCATGACGAACAGCAAAGGGTGGATCTTTGCCGCCGGCGTCGTGGCGCTCGCGCTTTCTCTCTACCTCTGGTTCAGTGGAAGCCAGCAGGCCGCCATCTTCGTGGGGCTGTGGGTGCCCTCCCTCTGGATTCTCGCCGATCTCGTCGACCAGGTCGAGACCGTTGCCCAATGAAATTCATTGTCGAATACTTCGGGGTCTTCATTTTTGGATTTGTCGTCTTCGTGGGGGCGCTCGTCGCACTGCCAGAGATTGGAGCCCCCGAAACGTCGTTGGGCGAGATGGGCGGGCTCATCCTGGCGTTTATCGTGATCGTCGGCGGCTTCTCGTGGTACTACAACGCCGATCTTCCCTCGGGGGCGGCGGCGCGGTCCCGACGACCCGGTCCGGATTCGGCCGCGCAATGAAGGAGCAGTCTTTGACGCGAATCAGTCGTCGTCGCCGGTCTCAACCCCCAGCATGAACTCCGCCCCGCAGAAGTCGCACTGCAACTCGATTGCCTTTTGGGGGCCGCCCTCAATCTCGGTGTCCTGAAACTCCGGCGTCCCGTCGGGGCGCGTGGTCTTGGGCGTGACGTCCTCAAACGAGAAGTCGCCCGTAATCACGTTCGCGTGGCCAACCTGTTGCTCGCAGTCTGGGCAGGAGAACGGCTGTCTGGCGGAGCCGTCGCCGGTCGAAGATTTCTGGGGAGGTTCCATGGGGGGAGCGAACGTGCAGAGGAGTGGCGGGAAGTCAGGTAGTGGAGCCCTGCGGTACTATCGAATCCGGGGGGCGTGAGGGAAGATGGGACTCAGAAGTATTCGTGGAGCTTGTCGTGGCCCTCGGGGGGCACACCCAGTTCTGCGATGGGCTGATCGTCGAGGTGGGGCACCTTGCTTACGCTCACCGGAAGGGCCGAAATCGGAGCATCGGCGCCCGCCAGACGAATCGTGATCCGGGCGGGCTCTACGTCCAAGAGGGCCGCCTGCAGCGCGTCGGCGAGGGCCGTGCTTTCCGGCTTCAGCCTGAGGGTGATCGAGTAGCCCTTCGGCCGATTCACCTCCGCATCCGGGTGTGGGGTGGCGGAGAGACTGCCCTCCACAATCGCATCCGTGATGTCGGTATACTTGGCCGCGTCGGACCGTTTCCACGTAATGTGCTGAATGGAGCGCGGCATCGTAAGCAGCGACAGGGGGGTGCCGAGAAGAGGGTGGGCCCGGCGGGGCTCGAACCCGCAACCATCGACTTATGAGGTCGGTGCTCTACCGATTGAGCTACGGGCCCAGACTTCCGCAGGCGTGCCCACGGAGTGATGCCCGGTCGGGTTCCGGTCGCGCATCACAGTGAGGCATCGCCTCAAAATTCGCCGCCGTTCCACGAGGTGTCTGCAACACGGACACAGGTGGTTCGTGCGATCCCGTAAGCCCTTTCGCGCTGCACTCACAACTGCTTTTCTCGCCCCTATGAAGTGGAACAGTGCCAAGGATTTGATGACGACGGACGTGAAAACCGTCGAAGCCGACTGGCCGGTCGACCGGGTCGCGGAATACCTCATCGACCACGAGATTTCTGGAGCCCCTGTCGTGAAGGATGGACAGCTTGTGGGGGTCATCTCGCTGACCGATATTGCCCGCCACAGCAGCACGGCGGGGGACCCGGCGTCTGAGCGGCCCGCGGCGTTTTACCGCACGGAGCTCGAAAGCAAGTACGCCGAGGAGGACCTAGAGAATCTTCGGGTGAGCCAGGGGGGCGACACGACCGCCGAGCACGTGATGACCCCGCAGGTCTACGACGTGAACGAGCACACGTCCGTGCAGCAGGTGGCACAGGTCATGCACCGGAGCGGCATCCACCGCGTGTTCGTGACCACGAACGGCGAGGTGCGTGGCGTGATCACCGCGCTCGACATGCTACAGGTCGTGGCGGCCATGTAGGTAGGCCGGTTAGCCGGGGCGGTCCAGAGCAGGCAGGGGGAGCGTCCTACTTGCACTCGTCGCTTACCACGTCTCCGGCGCTCAAGACGGTACAGACGTGGCTCGTGTACTCGAACGGATCGCCGTCGAAGAGCGCGAGGTCGGCTGTTTGGCCCGGGGCGAGGGTGCCGATGTTTTCGAGCCCGAGAACCTGGGCGGGCACGCGCGTGATGCTTGCCAGGGCAGCCCGTCGGGGCAGGCCGTTGGCCACCGCGATGGCGGCCTCGTAGAGGACGACGCGCGTCTTGGGCACGTAGGGTTCCCATCCGCTCTGGATGGCCACCGGCACGCCGGCTTCGTGGAGGGTGGCCGCCGTGGTAAAGGCGGCGTTCTGGTTCGTGCCACTCGGGCGCGTCATGGTGGGATGCAGAATCACGGGCACGTCCGCCGCCGCAATCTCCTCGGCCACGAGGTACGCCTCCGAGGCCCCGTCCAGAATCAGGTCGAACCCAAACTCCTCCTGCAACCGGAGGGCCGCCTGGATGTCGTGGGCACGATGGGCCGTGACGAGGGCCGGCACGTCGCCGCGCAATACCTTCTGGAGCGTGGCCTGCCCAAGGTCCGTCGTCGGGCCCTCGTCGTCCATGGCCGCCTGGGCGTCGTGCAGTTCCTGGCGCAGCATGGCTACGCCCTTGGATCGGGTGCCGGGCGACTCGAACCGCATCTGTGCGTCCGGTCCGAGTGTGAAGGCCACCGTCGTCAGCGAGTCCTTCAGGCTCTGCGCCACCGTTCCGCCCGTGGTGGAGAACGTGGCCGTTTGGCCGCTCACCAGTGCACCGGGGGCGTGGCCGGTGTGCACGGTGGTGATGCCGAGTTGGCGCACGAACCGCACCAAGTCCTCACGCGGGTTGTAAGCGTCAATGGCCCGGAGTGACGGCTGGATGGGGGCGGAGGTGTCGAGCTGGTCCTGGTCGGCCGGCACGTTTTCGAGGCCCGATACGCCCACAGTCCCTCGTGGATCAATGAGGCCGGGCGTGGCAACGGTGGCCTCGTGTACCGTGGCACCGGAGGGGACATCGACTTCGGATGCGGGGCCGACTTCAGCAATTGTTGAGCCTTCAATGAGCACAACGCCGTCCACGATGGGCCCGTCGCCAGTCATGGGGTAGAGAGTGTCGGCCCGCACGGCCTGCTGCGCCTGGGTGGGGCTGGGCAGCAGGAGGCCCAGGAGAAAGGCGAAGAGAAGCGTAGCGCGGGAGAGGGGGGAAGACAGGGGACGCATAGGAAAAAAGGTCTGGCGTGCAGGGCAGAGCGGTGGGGGAGCGGAAGAGCGTCACTCGTGGACGTGCTGGATGGCGTCGTCGTAGACCCGGTAGCCCCCCGTGGCGAAGTCGCGGTCCTCGGGGTTGGAGCGGTCGAACACGGATTGGCCCTCCACCCAGGTCTCCTCGATTTTGGTGTATACGCTCAGCGGATCGCCGGAGAGGACGATAAAGTCGGCGTCTTTGCCTTCGTCGAGTGAGCCAGTGTCGTCGGCCAACCCGAGCATGCGGGCCCCGGCCAGCGTCACCGATTCGAGCGCTGCCGAGCGCGACATCCCGGCCCGCACCCCGATGGCCGGTTGTCGGAGGAAGAGACGCGAATCGGTAATTGGGTCGTCGGTATGGTACGCCACGTCGACCCCCGCCTGGTTGAGCACCCGTCCAGTGCGGTAGATCAATTCGTCGGCCTCCGGCTTGCCACCGGGCGCGTCGAGCACAATGATGGAGGCCGGCACGTCCGCCGCGGCAATCTCCTCGGCCACCTTCCAACCCTCGCTCACGTGGTGGAGCACCAGGTCGAAGTCAAACTCCTCGCTCAGCCGGATGGCGGTGAGTACATCGTCGTGGCGGTGCGTGTGGAAGTGAACGGTGCGCTCTCCCTCCAGCACGTCGACCAGTCCTTCCATGCGCAGGTCACGGTCCGGCATCTCGGCTGCCGACTCGGCCTGCTGCTTCTTGCGCTGGTACTCCTGCGCCTGTACGAACTGCTGGCGCACCATGGCCGCGGCGTGGCCGCGCGTCTGCGGAAAGGGACCGCTCTCGCGCTGGGGATTGGTGCCGTTGGCCATCTTCATCCCGCCGCACGCCTCGATCGGACGGTCGTCGCAGGCGTTCAGGTCCGCCACCGTGTTGCCGTCCCGCAGCTTGAGGAAGGTCGTCTGCCCGCTCATCAGGTGTCCGGAGCCCGACAGGGTTTGCACGGTAGTGATGCCGCCCGCCCGGGCGCGATCGATCGATGGGTGGCGCACGTTGATCGCGTCGATCGTGCGCACGTCCGGGTGCATCGCCGCGGACCCGTCGCCGCCGCTCACCTGTCCGATGTGGGAGTGCGTGTCGACCAGGCCGGGCATGATCACCTTGCCCGCCGCATTGTGCTCTACGGCGTCGTCCGGCACCTCTACTGCCCCGGTCGGCCCCACAGCCTGAATGGTGCCGCCCTGTACCACCATTGTGCCGTTCTCAATGGGCTCGGCGGAGATGGGGTAAAGCGTGGCGTTGCGGAAGACGTGGGGTTGCTCCTGGGCCTGGGCCGGTAGAGCGACGCACAGGCAGAGAGCGACGGCGAAAGCGAAACACAGGCGGGGACGCATGGAACGCGGGGGAATTTAGAAGGGGTGGTGCACCAAAAGAGTAGGACGCGTCCCCGAAAGACACAAGCACGGATGCTTGAGACGCCTCCAGGCGCGTCGCCGTCGGGACGGATTAGTTTTGCTCCGGCCCGTACCGCGCCGGCATGCCGTCCGCCGGAATCGATTCCTCAATGAAGGAGCGGAGGTGGTCGTTGGCCGTCCCGCGGTCCTCGTCGCGCAGGTACATCATGTGTCCGCTCCGGTAGCCCTCAAAGCGGAGCCGGTCGCGCATCGTGGCGCGGGTGCCCAGGTTCCACATCACGTACTTGGCCGAGAAGTAGTCCGTAGCCCCGTCGTAGTAGCCGGACTGCACCATGACGTGCAGATACGGGTTCTGGGCCATGGCTTGCCGCAGTTCCTCGCCCGTGTCGTTGTCCTCATCCTCCCACGGATACACCGAGCCGAAGAGATTGTACTTCAGGTCGGTCTTGAAGCCCAGATCGTCGCGGAGGTAATGGTTGATGGCCGGGGCGAAGGCGTGGTTCCAGGCCGTCAGCTCCGCCGGATAGTCGTACTCGCTCCCGGCATTTTTCACGTCGACGCCCTTGTAGCGGGAGTCGAGGCGGCCGATGGTGCGGCCCTCGCCCTGCAGCAGTTCCTTCCAGAAGGCGTCGGTGGGGACGGCGAGGTTGTGGTCGCGCACGAACTGCGCGGAGAGTCCGGCGTAGCGTGCCACCTGCTGCGCGACCTCCTGCCGCCGTGCATCGTCGATAAAGCCGCCGCGCGTAACCGCCGGGATGTACTCCTCAATGGTATAATTTTCGACCTCCGAGAGGAGGGCCTGCAGGTCGCGGTTTTGGAGGTCGGTCGACAGTTGGTCGTGGTACCACGCCGTGGCGGCGTAATAGGGCAGCTTGAGCGCCTCGGAGCGGGGCGAGGGACCCGCCGGTTCCATCCCGAGGCCGGTGGGGGAGACGAGGACGACGCCGTTCAGGTACATCCAGTGGCTGTTTTGCAGCTCGCCGGCAAGGCCCGCCACGCGGGTGGTGCCGTAGCTCTCGCCGATCAGGTACTTCGGCGACCGCCAGCGCTCCTGTCGCGAGATGAACGTGTCAATCCAGTCCGCGAGGTACTCCACGTCGGCGTTGACCCCGAAGAACTGCTCCGGGTCCGTGTCCTCGTCGATCACGCGGGAGAAGCCAGTGTTGACGGGATTCACGTAGACGATGTCCGCCTCGTCGATGATGGAGTGCGGGTTGTCCTGCACGCCGTAGGGCTGGGTGGGAAAGCCCTCGTCGCTAATCTTGAGGCGCTTGGGGCTGGTGTAGCCGAGGTGCATCCAAAGGGAGCCGGAGCCGGGGCCGCCGTTGAATGAGATCATGAGCGGACGCCGCGTCTCGTCGTCCACATCGGTGCGCCGGTAGTAGGTGTAGTGGAGCGACGCGACGGCGCTGTCGTTCTCACCGTAGACGGGCTGGGTCCCGGTCGTCACCTCGTAGGGTACCTCCTGCCCCTTTACCGTCACGCGATCGGTGGCCGTGAGGGTGGTGTCGGGCGGCAGTGCACGTTTGAGTTGCTGGCCATTCATGTTCTGGGCCTGTGCAGGGCCGGTCGGAATGGCCAGCAGCAATAGGACGATGAGCGTGCAGAGGCGGGGAAGGCGGGTCATAAGCTGGGGGGGGAAGGTTGAGCGTTGGCACGTTGAAGGCTGGTACGCGGGGACAAACGTTCAATCTTCAACGTGCAAGCGAGGTCATTCAATGACGTCGTGCTCCCGAGCCACCTCAGTGAACGCGTCGATGGCGCGGTCGAGCTGGTCCTTGGAGTGGGCGGCCGACATCTGCACGCGAATGCGGGCCTCCTCCTTCGGCACCACCGGGTAGCTGAAGCTGATGACGTAGATGCCGCGGTCGAGCAGTTCGTCGGCGATGGCGCCGCTCGTCTTCGCGTCGTAGAACATGATGGGCACGATGGGGTGGTCGCCCGGCTTGATGTCGAAGCCGCGCGCCTCCATCTCATTGCGGAAGTAACGGGCGTTCTCCCAAATCTTCTCGCGTCGCTCGCCGCTGCTCTGTAGCATCTCCAACACCTTGAGGCTGGCGTTGGCGATCATCGGGGCGATGGCGTTGGAGAAGAGGTACGGGCGCGACTCCTGCCGCAGCAGGTCGATGATCTCCTGTCGGCCGGTGGTGAAGCCGCCGGTGGCGCCCCCGAGGGCCTTGCCGAGCGTGGAGGTGATGATGTCCACCTCGTCGAGCACGCCCTTCGCCTCGCTGGCGCCGCGGCCCTTCTCGCCCATGAAGCCGGTGGCGTGGCACTCGTCGACCATCACCATCGCGTCGTACGCGTCGGCCAGACGGCAGATTTCGTCGAGCTTGGCCACGTCGCCGTCCATCGAGAAGACGCCGTCGGTGGCGATCATGCGCTTCTCGGCGTTCTGGGCATCCTGCAGCTTCGCCTCCAGGTCGGCCATGTCGCTGTGATCGAAGACGTGCAGGTCGGCCTTGCAGAGCCGGATGCCGTCGATAATGGAGGCGTGGTTCAACGCGTCGCTGATGATGGCGTCGTCCTCGTCGAGCAGGGTCTCAAAGAGGCCCGTGTTGGCGTCGAAGCACGAGTTGTAGAGGATCGTGTCGTCCGTGTCGTGGAAGGCCGAGAGGGCGTGCTCCAGGTCCTTGTGTACCGATTGCGTGCCGCAGATGAACCGGACGCTGGCCACGCCGAAGCCGTAGCGGTCGACGCCCCGCTTGGCGGCCTCCATGATCTCCGGGTGATTGGCGAGCCCGAGGTAGTTGTTCGCGCAAAAGTTGATGACGTGTTTCCCGCCCTCGACCTCAATATCGGCGTCCTGCTGCGAGGTGATGACGCGCTCTTCGTTGTAGGTCCCGGCGTTTCGAATTTCCTCCAGGGTTTCGCGGAAGTCGGCCGCGACGTCTTGGGTCATGGGCATGGCGGTGTGGCGGGTTGGTTCGTATTCGGAATGAGTAGGTAGATGGGTGGGCGTGTCGGACACGAGCGATGGCCTCAGAGCGCGAACCGCATGAGAGAGCACGGGGGCATGGGAGAACGCGTGCGAACCAGCACTACCAAACGACATCGACAACGCCGATCATGCACCCACGCTTCCACTCTCGCGCTCGCCCTCTCTCAAGTGAGAGAGCATGTCCTCGGTCATTGCGTCCAGGTTATACTCGGGCGCCCAGTTCCAGTCGTCGCGCGCCGTGCTGTCGTCAACGGACGACGGCCAGGCATCGGCGATGCGCTGGCGTTCGTCGGGGGCGTAAGTGCACCCGAAGGCTGGGCGGTGGCGCTGGATGGCAGCGACGAGGTCCTGTGGGGCGAAGCTGAACGCTGCGACGTTGTAACTATCCCGCACCGAGAGGGCCGTGCCGTCGGCATCCATGAGCGCAAGGGTGGCCCGGATGGCGTCCGGCATGTACATCATGGGCAGTTGCGCGTCGGGCTCCAGGAAGCAGGTGTATGGCTCGCTCTCGGCGGCAGCCTTCAGCATGTCGACGGCGTAGTCGGTAGTCCCGCCGCCCGGGGCGGTTTTGTGGCTCACGAGCCCGGGATAGCGCAGGCTGCGTACGTCCAGGCCGTAGCGCCGGTGGTAGTACTGGCAGAGCATCTCGCCACTTCGCTTCGTGACCCCGTACATCGTCGCGGGGTCGAGCACCGTGTTCTGGGGCGTATCGGTCTTGGGGGTCGACGGTCCGAAGACGGCGATGGAACTGGGCCAAAACACCTGGAGGTGGTGTTGCCGGGCGAGGTCGAGGACGTTTTTGAGTCCTCCCAGATTCACGTCCCAGGCACGGTCGGGGTGTTGTTCGCCGGTGGCCGAGAGGAGGCTCGCCAGGTGGTAGATCGTGTCCACCTCGTGACGCCCAATGACGTCGGCCAAGGCGTCCCGGTCGCGCACGTCGACTACTTCGAAAGGACCACTCGCAGAGTGTCCATCCGGTGAGGGAGGCGGTTGGAGGTCGAGGCGAACCACCCGAGACGCCCCGTGCCGCGAGCGCAGCACGTCAACAAGCTCGCTGCCAATCTGGCCGTTGGCACCAGTGACCAGAATTCGGGACATACGCTCGGGGGAAGACCAGTGAGAATCAGGGCGAGGGCTGAGCCACAGGGCGGAGCAGGGCAGTTCTACGGAGTTCCGCCTGCGGGTTTCCAGGAAGGGAGGGGCGGCGAGAATGCGCTCGGCCAGTCTTCCGTCCCACAGCCTGCGTGAGGCATCGGCACAGCGGCCGCAAGGAGCCCTACGGGTCGGATGACTACTCGTTCGGAACCGCTTCCAAAATTCTAGGGGACGGCGGGTCGGAAAGAAAAAAGCGCTTCCATAAATATTTTTACGCGTTCTGCAAAATTATTTGCCCTGGAGGCTTGACAAACCAAAGAAAATAGAGTAGTGTAGGGTCGAGACAAAAAGAAATAGGTCCAGTGGGGTCGTGCCGCACAGCATTGACGAAATCGACGCAAAGATTCTAGAATTGCTCCAGCGCAGCGGGCGCATGAAGCGGAGCGACGTGGCCGAGGAAGTGGATCTCTCGATCTCGGCCGTCAGCGAGCGGATGCGCAAGCTCGAGGAGCGAGGCGTGATTGAAGGGTACACGGCCGTCGCGGACGCTAAGCGATTGCGGCTCGACATCACGGCGTTCATCCGTGTGTCCGTTGACGGGTCGGAGCACTACCCAAACTTTGTAGACCAGGTGACGGACATGGAGCACGTGCTGGAGCTGCATTCCATCACCGGAGAAGGCTCGCATCTCATGAAGGTCCGCGTGAAGGACACGACGTACCTGGAACGCTTCCTGTCCGAAATCCAGGCCCTTTCGGGCGTCAGCAAGACTACCACGAGCATCGTGCTCAGTACCTTCAAGGAAACGCGGGCTGTGCCCACGGAGCCTATGGAGCTGTACGACTACGACGCTGATTCTTCTTCCGACTAGCTTCACCGGCCGATCTGGCTGTTTCCCTTCTCACTCTGTCCACCCCGAACCAACCCACACCTGATCATCAATGCCGACCAAAACTGACGTCCTTGAGCGAATCGAGGAAGAAGGCGTGGACTTCCTGCGCCTGCAGTTTACCGACATCCTGGGAACGGTCAAAAATGTCTCCGTTCCGGCCCATCAGGCCGAGAAGGCCTTCGACGAGGGCATTTACTTCGACGGGTCCTCCATTGAGGGATTTGTCCGCATTCAAGAGTCGGACATGCGTTTGGAACCGGACCCCGACACCTTTGCCATCCTCCCCTGGCGCAGCCAGCGTGGGGACGACACCGTCTCGGCGCGTCTCATTTGTAATGTGATCAACACCTCCACCGGCGAGCCGTTCGTCGGCGACCCGCGCTTTGTGCTGCAGCGGGCCATCGAACGGGCCGAGGAGATGGGCTTCGAGATGAACGCCGGGCCGGAGCCGGAATTCTTCGTCTTCGAGAAGGATGAGAACGGACGGGCGACCACCGAGACGCACGACGCGGGGGGCTACTTTGACCTCGCGCCGAAGGACCTCGCGCAGGAGATCCGGGCAGAGGTCATCTACACGCTCGAAGCAATGGGCTTCGAGGTGGAGGCGAGTCACCACGAGGTGGCCCGCGGCCAGCATGAGATCGACTTCAAGTACGCCGATGCGCTCACCACGGCCGACAACATCGCCACCTTCCGCTCGGTGGTACGGGCCATTGCGGAGCTGCACGACGTGCACGCTACGTTCATGCCGAAGCCGATTTCCGGTATCAACGGGTCGGGCATGCACACGCACATCTCGTTGTTCGAGGATGGCGACAATGCCTTCCACGACGGCGACGATGAGTTCAACCTGAGCGAAACGGCGTACAGCTTCCTCGCTGGGGTGCTGGAGCACGCCCCGGCGCTCACAGCTGTCTGCAATCCGATCGTGAACTCCTACAAGCGGCTGGTGCCGGGCTACGAGGCCCCCATCTACGTGGCGTGGAGCGACGTCAATCGGTCGGCCCTCGTGCGAAAGCCTGCGGCACGCACCCCCGCGGCCTCGCGCATTGAGCTCCGTTCGCCGGACCCCTCCTGCAACCCGTACCTCGCCCTCGCGTCGATGCTGCACGCTGGCCTGGAAGGCATCGAGAACGACCTCGACGCTCCGGGCCCGGTGCGCGAGAACATCTACGAGTTCACCGAGGCGGACCGCGAGGAGCGCGGCATCGAAACGCTACCCTCCACGCTCGGCCAGGCCGTCAACGCCCTCAAGGAAGACGAGGTCGTTTTAGAAGCCCTTGGGCCGCATGTGAGCGAGAAGTTTGTGCAGGCCAAGACGCACGAGTACACCGAGTTCCTCGCGTCGGTCTCGCAGTGGGAGCTGGACCGCTACCTCGAAACGTTCTAGCTCCCTCGGTTGTCGGCGAAGCTCCGCTGGCCTCCACATGACATCAAACAACCGACGCCGGCCGCTCCGAGCAGGAGGGCCGGCGTTCGGTGTGTATGGGCACGCTGGTCAGCGCGTGACGGTGAGCCGCTGCGTTCTGACGGTGCGGCCCGCCTGGAGACGGAGAAAATAGAGGCCGCTCGTGAGGCCCGAGACATCAAGCTGCACCTCCTGGCGGCCCTGCCGATTCGACTCGACGAGGGTCCGCACCTGCCGTCCCAGCACGTCGTAGAGGCGAAGCGAAACCGGCTGGGACTCTGGCACGGCATACTGCACGGTGACCGGTCCGCGGGCCGGGTTCGGGTACACGTTGCGAAGCGTCACCGCTCCGACCGTCCGGTTCACGGTGATGGTTTCCGACACGTGACTGCTCCCGTCCGTGTCGACCTGCTTCAGACGGTAGGTCAGCGCATCCGCCGCGAAGGGCAGGCTGCGATCGACGAACCGGTACGAGTGGGCCTCCGTGGTCGTCCCGGCACCGCTCACGCGCCCGACCTGTTCCCACGATCCAGCCGCGTCCTCTCCCGCGCGCCGCTGCACGTCGAATCCCGCGTTGTTGGTCTCCGAGGCCGTTTGCCAGGTCAGGCGCACGCGGTCCGCGGGGCCCGACGCCTCAACCGCAGCGTCGAACTGGGCCAGTTCCACCGGCAGCGGGTCCGATTCGCTCCCGAGCGTCCACCGGCTCAGCGACGCGATGCCCCCCAAGGTGACGGTATTGCCCGTGGCATCGCGGCTGTCGGCGCCGTTCTCCGACCAGGAGGTGCCCCCGTCGGTCGATTTAAAGAACTCCAGCCCCGACTCACTGAGGCCGTTCAGTTCCGCGTCGGCATACGAGAGCGTCAGTTCGGCGTCGAGGCTGCTGTTGTTTTGTGAGGGGCTGAGATCGTAGTAGCGCCGGATCGATTCGTTGCCGTTCGGGGCGGTTTGCACCGTGTGGCCCCGCGTGACGGTCACGTCGCCGAGGTTGGCCGTGGTGGTGATTGTGATGCCGAGCCCGGCCGGCGTGGCGGAGGAGGGAGCATCGAGCGTGCGGGTAGCGGTGAGCAGGCCGCCGGCAAAGCGGCCGCCGTCGGTTTCGTGGATGGCCGCGGTGCTTCCAGTGCTGCCCAGGTCCACCGTTGTCCCGTGCAGGGTCCAGACCCCGCCATTTTGGATCGTAGCGGTGCCCCCGTTCTGAAGGGACATGGTTTGCGCCGCGCCGGAAAGGGGGAGGAGAATCAACAGTGCGAGGAAAAGAAGGCCCGTCTTCCCTCTGCCGGTAGGGACAGGAACGGTTATGAATCGAAGCATGGAGGCGAAAGGGGACATTTGAATTGGAGCCAGAGAGGCGGTTTGCTCATCGGGGACATTAGCGATTCTCCTTCTCCCTCTGCGTCGTGTTGCTGGTCGATCCTTTTCGGCTCGGTGAGGGTTGGGGGGAGGGCTTCTGCTCCTGAATCCCCTGCGCTCCGCCTTGTGACGTCGGCGCGCCATGGGCCGCCGGATTTCGGTAGGTGCCCTGCTTGGCGGCGGGTTTCCGTACCACGTTCTGGAACGGATGCTCACGGGCCCAGGCGTCGTCGCGAATGCCCGTCACTCGCCACGAGACCTTCATGTTGGCCTCTCCTCCCGCAATGCGAAACGAGTTGTTGTCGAGTTCCGCGGCGATGTGGAGTCGGGGAGCTGCACCCCCAATCGCAGTCAGCTGGTACCGGTAGTCGCGGTTGATGGCTTCGACGTACTCGGGCAGGTCAACAGTGGCTGCTCCGTTGCCGTCGAGCGTCACATTGCCGGTGTAGACGTTCAGGCGGCTCCGGCTTTCGATGGTGCTGTGCTTAAGGTACTTCCCGGTGGGGTCTTGCGGATGGTCGATCTTGAAGTTCTTCGAGTTGGCATTAAGCGTGCCGCTCACATCCACGTCGCCGAGAAATCGGCCCGCATAGCCTTGGCCGTCGGCATCCGTGTCTCCCTCCGCGATAATGCCATGGTCGCCCCCCGCCACGTCCACGCCATCGTCGCCCGCACCCCGGACGATCAGCCCGTCGTTGGTTACGCCATTGGCATACACGCCGTAGCTTGCATTTTCGACCTGCACCCCGTCGTCGTTGGCTTCAAGAATCTGGATACCGTCGTTTCCGTCTTGATTTCGAATCTCGAGGACGGAGGTGCTATCGCCGGAAAGTTCGGCGGCAATGCCGGTGCCGGTGACCTGGATGCCCGGGCCCCCGGAGTTCTCAATATCGAGGCCATTTTCCCCCGCTCCAGACACGAGGAGGCCGTCCTCGGTGGGGGAAAGGGCATACAGGCTGTAGGTCGCGTTTTCGATTTGGATGCCGTCCTGCCCAGCCGCACCGATGCGCATGGCGTCCCCAGAGCCGGTGTTGCTGAGGTCGAAGGCCGGAGTGCTGACGCTGGCGCTCCCAGAGAAGGGTAAGCTTAGGCCGCCCACGTCGCCGGACTCGTCCAACAGCGTTCCGTCGGGAAGGAGAAAGCCCCCAGAGGATTCCACTTTGCCGTCGTCGAAGATCGTCATCAGAGTGGTGCCGGTGCTGTCTTGTACCTCGGAGACTGGCGACTGAGCGGCGGCCTGGGGCACCCCCATCGTCGCGGTCATCAGCAGCATGGCACATAGCAGCCCGACCCGGGCAGTGGGGGCGAACCAGGTATGAACTGGGGAACCGAGGGTCTGAACCGAGGTCGTCATGGGATTGAGAAAGAGTGGTAGAGGAAGGCGAAGCCGTGTGCGCGGATCGGCACGCGTGACATTCGAGTATTCAGGGGGCGGCGATCGACGCGGTCGCGTCGTTAGGAGCGATAGCGCCAGAGGACGCCCGTGCCGAGCAGTCCGCCCAGTGCCATCAGGGCGAGCAGGAGGCCCGATACGGGGGAGAGGCCCGCAAGAGTTGAGCCGCCGGATTTTGCTTCAAGCGCAGCCACGCGCTTCTTCAGGGTCGCCTGCTGGGCCTTGATCGCCTCGTTCTTGGCGCGCAAGGTGGCGATCTGCGTCTTCTGCGCGTCGATCTCACGCTGCTGTTCCTGGAGTCCCTTCAGGAGCACAGCCGTGAGCTTCGAGTAGCTGAGCGAAAGCATTCCGTTCGCCCCTTTACTCACCAGCGCGGGAAACTTCTTGCGCACCTCCTGCGCGATCAGCCCGATCTGCGGGCCGTTCGGGTGCGTGGTCTGATCGGTAAACTCGTAGCGCACCGGGCGAATCTGCCCGAGCTTCCGGAGGGTGCCCTCGCCCAGCGGCTCGATGTTGGTCTTGAGGCGGCGATCAGAGCTCTCGGTGAGGGTGCCGCTGATTGTGAGGTTGCCGCTTTGGTCCAGGACCAGTGCGTCGGAGCGACTGTAAAGAGAACCATTTCCAGCGACGAAAAGGGTGTTGTCGGTCGACGTGTTGGCGCTGTTGGACTGGCCGATCGAGAGTGAGTGATCGGTGGCGGCGATTGTAGAGTCGCCCATCACCGTGGCGGCGGTCCCACTGGCAATCGTGTTTATCCCCATGGCCGTAGATTCTGAGCCGCTAGCGGTCGTCTGGTTGCCCATTGCCACAGCGCGAAAGCGACTGGCCGTTGTGAAGTATCCCATCGCCGTGGCGCTTCTGCCGCTGGCAGTCGTTCCCCACCCCACCGCCATGGCGTTTTGGCCGCTGGCGGTCGTCGCGTTGCCTGTTGCCATGGCGCGCTTGCCGCTGGCGGTCGTGCCGGAGCCCGTCGCCGTGGCGGAGCCCCCGCTGGCCTTCGTGTCGACTCCGAATGCGACGGAGTGGTCCCCGACGTTCGCTGCGTCCCACTGCGTTCCGTCCAAGCCGACCCCCACGCGTCCAGCGCGAAAGGCCGCCTTCGCCGGGTACCACATCAGGCGGGTGCCGGGGCCGGTGGCCGGGATTGAGTCGGCCGGCGCCGTCGGGCCGTACGTGCCGGGGAGATAAAAGCCGCCGTCGTAGTTAAGCTGCAGCCGGGTCGCGTCGGACCCGTTTTGGATGGTGGTGGTCGGCGTCTGGGCCGTGGCTGTGCCGAGGCCGCCCACGGTCACGAGCAGAAATGCAAGAAGGGAGAACAGGGTGCGGCCGTGTGGACAGGAGAACATGGAGGACTGTATCGAAGCGAGACGCATACGCCGAGTGGATATCGAAAATGCCAGTGATGAGGAGAGGGCGTCGTGGAGGCGTCTGCCGACTCGAAAAGTCTCCCACCGAGCATCCGGAGATTTCGGGAGACTGGCAATGAGGCAGACGCTCGTCGCGGGATCATGCGCGAAATCCCCACAGACTGGGTCACCTGAAATGTAAGAATAACGTAACTCGACGGGGTCCCCCGCCTGTATCCGCTTGCAGGAGCGCTCCTTGCGCCCGATCTGGAGGGATGTTCTCGCATCTCCCGCTGCCAGCGTTGATATTTGCGATCCCCACCTGTAGTACGGAGCCGTCTCCCAGATGAGCGAACCGACGTCAGACGTGAGCCGTCTCCTCGTGCGCCTGCGCGACGGGGAAGAGGCGGCCCTGGACAAGTTGCTCCCCGCCGTGTACGATTCCCTTCGCCACATGGCCCGCAACCGGCTCCGCGGCGAACGGGCGGACCACACGCTGCGCACCACCGAACTCGTCCACGAGGCCTATATGAAGCTCGTGGATCACCACTCGGTGGACTGGGAGGATCGGCAGCACTTTTTTGCCGTGGCGGCGCGGGCCATGCGGCAGGTGCTCGTGGACTACGCCCGTCGCCAAACGGCGGACAAGCGGGGCGGAGAGGCCGAGACGGTGCCGCTCGACCACGTGACGCCGCGAAATGAGACCGGGCCGGCGGACCTCCTTGCCTTGAACGACGCCCTCGACCGGCTCGCGGCGCACGACGAACGGATGGCGCAGGTCGTGGAGTGCCGCTTCTTTGGCGGCTACACGATCCAGGAGACCGCCGACGTGCTCGACGTGTCCCCCTCGACAGTGAAGCGCGACTGGCGGACGGCGCAGGCCTGGCTGAACCGGACGATGGGGCGGGGGAGGGCCCCTGAGGACGACTGATTGAGAGGGAAGGACCCTCAGGTTCCTCCCCAGAGCGTTGTTTGCTTCGGCTGCGGTACGACGGGTCACGCGCGGCGCGGCCCCCCTCGCCGTGCCTTCGGCGCCCGGATTCTGCGGCACGAACGATGTTTCCGAGACGACTCAGCGTTCGAAATGGCATCTTCAGAGTGGGCCCAGGCCAAGCAGATCTTCGACGCGCTCCTCGATGCCGAGCCGGCCGAGCCCGAGGCCTGGATCGACGAGCACTGCGGCGACGATGCGGCGCTCCGCGACGAGGTGTGGAGCCTGTGGCAGGCCTTCGAGGCGGGCCCGATGTCCGGTGACGCACACGGGGCCGACTGGCTGGATTCGGCGATAGCAGTTCCTCGCTCTTCCGATCCGGCGCCGGGGCCTGCCATTGACCCGGGCACGCACGTCGGGGCGTACCGGCTCACCGGACGGCTTGGGGTGGGGGGGATGAGTGTCGTCTATCGGGGGGAGCGGGACGGGGACGACTACGACCGAACCGTCGCGGTGAAGCTCCTTCGGCCGCCCCTGCATGCCGACGACGCGGAGCAGCGCTTCCGGGCCGAGCGCCAGGTACTGGCAAACCTTGACCACCCAAACATTGCCCGCCTCCTCAACGGGGGCGTCACCGAGGGCGGGCATCCGTACTTGGTGATGGAGTACGTCGACGGAGCCCCCATCACGCAGTATGCAGAGGCGCGAGAGCTCGACCTTAGTGCCCGGCTCGATCTGCTCCTGCAGGCCGCCGACGCCGTTCAGGCGGCCCACAGCAGCCTCGTGGTGCACCGCGACCTAAAGCCGTCCAACGTGCTGGTGACCGACGACGATACGGGCCCTGAAGTGAAGCTGCTGGACTTCGGCATCGCCAAGCTGCTGGATAACTCCCTGCCGGTGACCCGCCCGCAGACGCGAACCGGCCATCACCTCATGACCCCGTCGTATGCCACCCCCGAGCAGGTGACGGGCGCCGACATTACCGCCGCGACGGACGTCTATCAACTGGGGGTGTTGATGTACGAGGTATTGACCGGAGAGCGACCGCTGGATGTGCAAGAGGAGGGGTTTGCAGAGTTGGAGCGTCTCGTGGTCGAGGCGGGCCCGGCCCGTCTCTCCGAGGCGACTACGAACACAGGCATTCCGGCGTCGCAATTAGAAGGAGATCTCGACACGATCATCATGAAAGCCCTCCGGAAGGAGCCGGGGCGTCGCTACCGGTCAGTCGAGGCCCTGGCGGCCGACCTCCGGCGATATCGTCGGCAGGAGCCGATTCAGGCCCGAACGGCCACGCTGGGGTACCGGGCCCGCAAGTTCGTGCGGCGGCACCAGTGGGGCGTCGGGACGACGGCCGGGGTGCTTATCCTCATGACCGTTGCCCTCTTCGCAGTGGTGCGCGAGCGCAACCGGGCCCAGACGGAGCAACGAAAGGCCGAGCAGGTCCAGGCGTTTTTGGTCGATCTCTTCGAGGCCGCCGATCCGAACGAGAGTCAGGGCGATACGCTCACGGCCCAGGCCCTTCTTCGGCAGGGCCGCGAGCGGCTGGGCCAGCTCGACGACGAGCCGGCCGTACGGGCCGAAATGATGCATGTGCTGGGGCAGACGTACCGGCGCCTCGCCCGCTACGGGGAGGCCGACACCCTGCTCCGCCAGGCCCTTGCCCTGCGTCGTGCCCAGTTTGGGGACGAGCATCCCGCCACGCTCACGAGCCTCAGCGCCCTCGCTCTTCTGCGGCGCGACCGGGGCGACTACCCGGCCGCCGACACGCTCCTCCGAACGGTCGTCCGCATTCGACGGGCGCTTCGGGGCGACACGCATCCGTCCGTCATCAAAGCGCTCATGTACCGCGGGTTCGTGCAGCGGCGCCGAGGGTCCCTCGGCGAGGCCGAGGCGAGCCTCGAGCAGGCCCTCGCCGCGAAGCGGAGTCAGGGGACGGCCCCCGACATGATGACGGCCGAGCTTCTCTTCAACCGAGCAGCGCTCCTTCGTCAGCAGGGCCGATACGAAGAAGCCCTGCCCCTGCAACAGCGCTCCCTGCACCTCGCACGGGCCCGAACGGACGGGCCCCACCCCGGCGTCGCGGCCAACCTGGGCAACCTGGCCCTCCTCCACCAGGAACGGGGCGACGTCGCGGCGGCCGACTCGCTGTACCGGGCTGGCATCCGGTACGCAACGCGGCTGTACGGCCCCGAGCATCCCCAGGTCGCCCTCTGGACCGGCAATCTCGGGAGCGTTCACCTGGAGCAGTTTCAGTACGCAACGGCCGATTCCCTCTTCCGGCGAGCCCTGTCCGTCGACCGGGCCGTGTACGAGGCGCCGCATCCCCGCATCGCGCTTCACCTGGACAACCTCGCTGATACGCACTCCGAGGCGGGGCAGTACGCGGTAGCAGACTCTGTCTACCGGACGGCCCTCGGGATGATGGAGCAGGTCCACACCCCGCCGCACGCGCGCATTGCCAACGTGCTCCGCGACTACGGCCAACTCCAGATGCGGACGGGCCGCCTCGATTCGGCCGCTGCCATGCTCGGGCGCAGCGTCGCGATGTACCGAGAGTTGGGGCTAGAGCCCTCCTCGGTGGAACCCGTGGCGGTCCTTCGGCTGGCGACGGTTCGCGCGCAACAGGGGAAGATCGCGATTGCCGACTCGCTCGCCCGGCACGTCCTCCGCCGCGTCCGCACCACTGACTCATCAAGTGTTCGGGGTGGGCAGGCGCTTCAGCTTCACGGCACCATTGCTCGGGAGCAAGGGAATTGGGATCGCGCCGACTCCCTGTACCGGGCGGCCCAGAACGCCTACCGTGACGCTGGGGCGGCTGAGGCCTGGCGCATGCCCGTCGTTCAGATGCGTCGGGGACAGGTTCAGATGTCCCGTGCCCACTACCCGGCGGCCGAGTCTCTTCTTGCCCGTGCCCACGAGCGCCTGCGGCGCATCCGGGGGGTGCCGGACCACTACACGAAGCAGGCTCGTCGCGGCTTGGAAACGCTCGACGAGACGTGGGGGCGACGATTCCAGACTTCGAGCCCGGATCGGGAGCTTGGGGGAACGTAGGGCAATGGGACGATGCAGCACGTTGCGTGAGAACACGACGCGGCGAGGCGGGCATTGGAGAAAGAGCGGCGATGGGGACTTGTGTGCAGGGACCGCCGCCGCACTTCCTCAGGTGTGAGAATGACGAGAAGCCTTTGGGGCTCCTCCCAGCCGGATGGAATCTGAGGAGCCACGTTCTGTAGTCTCGGAGGAGCGTTGTGTCGCCAATCTGTTTGCCGTCGTGTTCGCCTCTCCCACGCGCACCCTCCGAAAGCGCTGGTCCTCCCGCTACATCGGGCTCGTGGCGACACCCATTGCTGCAACCCTGGTCGCGTGGGCCATCTGCATGATCGTCGCGGGCCACTGGTCCCTTTTCCGTGCCCACGGGTTTATGACCCTCACTATGGTGGCGGGGTCGTTTGTCGCAGGGGGCAGCTCCGAGGAGGGCGGTGGCGTACCCTGTGATGACGCTCGTCTTCGAGATTGATCCGTCGGTGGCACGCAACTTCAGTCTCGCCATCCAGAGCGTGGGCATGACGGCGGCCGCGCTTTACATCTATGCCCCCGGTGCATCCCCGTCGAGACCACCTACCTGTGGATCGTGGCGCTCGGCAGCGTGCCCGCCCTCGTGGGCGGGACCTATCTAGTGGCTCCCTACATGCCGCCGGCCTACGCGAAAATGGCGTTCGTATCGTTCTGGCTCATCTACGGCCTGGCGCTCTCCCTCATTAACCACGTCCGCGACCAATCCGCGGTCGAACGGCTTCCCGGTCTCACGCTCAGTCAGCAGGCCGAGATGGTGGGCATTGGCGTCGTCGGGGGTGTGTTGAGCGCAATCTTCGGCAACGGCGTCGACATCTGCTCCTTCGCGTTCGTGACGCTCAAGTACCGGCTCTCGGAGAAAGTCGCCACCCCCACTTCGGTTACGCTGATGGCCCTCAACGCCGTCCTCGGGTTCGCCCTCCATGCCCTCGTGCTGGGCGACATGCAGATGGAGGCGTACCGGTTTTGGTGGGTAAGCATCCCCGTCGTGGTCTTCAGCGCACCACTGGGCGCCTATGTGGTGAGCCGTGTGCTCCGACTCTACATCTCCGGGCTCCTCTACATTGTCATTGTCGTCCAGTTCGTGAGTGCCCTCTGGATCCTCCAACCTGTCCTGCCGCTCCTCCTCTTTTCGGCGGCGGTGTTCGGGGTCGGCGTATTTCTGTTCTTTCAGTTGCCGCGGTGAGGGCCTGCCGTGTCGTGATTTGAGGATTCTGGGAGGAGTACCCGGTGGCTGGTAATCCCCGCCCCCCTGCGCTTATCTTGCGAAGTGCACTGCCCGCTTTGCCCCTCGCACGCCCAATTTCCCAGTCGCATGATCGACCGCTATACCCGCCCGCCGATGGCGGACCTCTGGAGCGAAGAGCAGAAGTTTCAGTCCTGGCTCGACGTGGAGCTGGCCGCCTGTGCGGCCTGGAGCGAGATCGGTGCCATCCCGCCCGAGGACGTGGAGACGCTCTACGACGAGGCCGACTTTGACGTCGATCGCATCAAGGAAATCGAAAAGGAGACGAAGCACGATGTGGTGGCTTTCACGCGGGCGGTGAGCGAGACGCTGGGGGAGGAGAAGAAGTGGGTCCACTACGGCCTCACTTCCACCGACGTAGTGGACACCGCCTACATGGTGCGCATCAAGAAGGCCAACAGCCTCATCCGCACCCAGCTCGACCGCATGATCGACGTGCTGGCGGACAAGGCCCGCGAGCACAAGCACACGCTCACGATGGGCCGCACCCACGGAGTGCACGCCGAGCCCACCACGTTCGGCCTCAAGATGGCGCGCTACTACGACGAGATGACCCGCCACAAGGAGCGCTTCGAGCGGGCTTCCGAGGAGATGCGCGTGGGCAAACTGAGTGGCGCGGTGGGCACGTTCGCCCACATCCCGCCCGAGGTGGAGCGCTTCACGTGCGAGCGCCTGGGCTTGAAGCCGGCTACGATCTCCACCCAGGTCCTCTCGCGCGACCGCCACGCGAACTACCTGAGCGTGATCGCGGGCATCGGGGCCACGCTCGAAAAGATGGCCGTGGAGGTGCGCCACCTGCAGCGGAGTGAGGTGCGGGAGGCCGAAGAGGCGTTCAGTGCGGGGCAGAAGGGCTCCTCTGCCATGCCGCACAAGCGCAACCCCGTGGGCTCGGAGAACATCACCGGCTGCGCGCGGCTCCTGCGCGGCTACATGAACAGCGAGTTCGACAACGTGGCCCTCTGGCACGAGCGCGACATCAGCCACTCGTCGGTCGAGCGCATCGTGCTGCCAGACGCGACGACGCTCCTCCACTACGCGCTCCGCCGCTTCAGCGGCATCATCGACGGCCTCGTGGTCTACGAGGACACGATGCGCGAGAACATGGAGGAGACCTACGGCCTCTACAACAGCCAGCGCCTCATGCTGAAGCTGATTGACACGGGCCTGAGCCGGGAGGAGGCGTACGACCGCGTGCAGCCCCTCGCCATGACGGCCTGGGAGGAGGAGCGCCCGTTCCAGGAGGTGGTGGCGGAGTCGGACACCATCACGGAGGTGCTCACGGACGACGAGATCGAGGATGCATTCGATCCGTCCTATCACGTGCGGAACGTGGACCGGATCTTTCGGCGGGTGGGGCTGGAGGAGTAGGGGACTGTTGCGTATTTCGTATTGCGTATTCGGTCTGTCCCGATCGCGGTGCCATACGAAACACGCAACACGCACTACGAAGGTCTCCGCCGAGCACCGGTACCAGCCCGGGACGTACCCTCAAGGTCTACCCGACCATTCGGCAGGTCCACGCCGTCGTACGGATCCTCGGCCAGCAGGAGGGAGCCGTCCAGGTCGGCGTAGTCGAGGAGGGGGGCGAGGTGCGCGGCCGCCGCGATGCTCGCGTTGCTCTCGATCATGCACCCGAGCATGACCTCCAGTCCGTGCGCCCGGGCGGTATGAATCATGCGCCGCGCCTCCCGCAGTCCGCCGCACTTCATCAGCTTCAGGTTGGCGATGTCGGCCCGGTCGGCGATGCGCGGTACGTCGGGGAGGGTGACGCACGACTCGTCGAGCGCGATGGGGAGGGCCGAGCGTTCGTAGACGTGCTTGAGCCCCTCGTGGTGGGCGGCGGGGAGGGGCTGCTCGACGAACTCCACGTCGTAGTCGGCGAGCATCTGGATCTTCTGGATAGCCTCTGGGGGTGTCCAGGCCTCGTTGGCGTCCACCCGGATCGTGGCGTCCGGCGCGTGCTCGCGCACCATCTCGATGATGGCCCGGTCACGGTCCGTTCCCAGCTTGACCTTCAGGATCGAATAGCCGGCCTCCACGGCATCGGTCGTTTTCGCGGCCATGCGCTCCAGCGAGTCGATCGCAATCGTGAATGAGCTGGTGACCGTTTCGGTGGAATCGAGGCCCCAGTGGCGGTAGAGGGGCAGGTCGACGCGCTTGGCGACGAGGTCGTGCAGGGCAATGCTGACGGCGGCCTTGGCCGCGGGGTTGTCGTTCACCACCGTGCTCATCGCGTGCTCAATGCGCTGGAGATTGTGCGGATCGTCGATGTCCTCCACCGCCTCCAGCAACGCGGGCATCACCGCGACGATGGTGTCGACCGTCTCCCCATAGTGTCGGGAGGGGGAGGCCCCGCCGAGGCCCACGCGACCGTCTTCGTCCTCGATACGGACGATCACATTCTCGATCTCGTGGATTGTCTCGCGGGCAATCGTGAAGGGGTGCTCGGTGCGGAGCGAGACGCGCTCGAAATCCGTCGTGAGCATTTCTCTAGATGGGTGTGAGAAGAAGAGCAGGGTGCGGGACTGACTCTCGTTTTTGAAGTGTGATGCGTGACGGGTGATGCGTGAGGGGGGCTGACTCCCGTTCACGCTTCACGCATCCACGGTCTCTGATCCCGTCAGAACGTACAGAATGAGCCTTAATGGACCAATACTTGGTTACGTCATAAGGGCATCGAGAAGGGGAGCCGTCCCGAAGCGGACGGGATCGGCGGCGGGCAGGCCGATGGCCGCTGCGTACTGCTTGACGGCATCCTGGGCGGCGGAATCGTCTTCCACGGCCTGCGTGTTGAGGGCGCCTGCGGCGACGTGGGTCGGCTTGATGGGGCGGGCGAGGTCCTCGTGGAGGTTGACGTAGTCGCGGAGCGGGGGGAGGGCGAACGCGTCGAAGCCGTGGATGTGCGTGCGCCCGGCGGTGTGGCAGAGCACGAGCGCATCCGGCATGGCGCCGTGCAGGATGCCGCACGCGACGCCCGAGTAGCCGGGGTGCACGATGGTGCCCTGTCCCTCCACGAAGAGCCAGTCGTGGGCATCGCCCTTCTGCAGGATCATCTGCTCCACGGCCCCGGCCGTAAAGTCGCTCGGCACGGCGTCGACCGGAAGGCCCCAGCCTGCGATCATGATGCCCGTTTGCCCGGTCGGGACGAAGGCGGCATCGAGCCCTCGCTCTCGGGCGGCGGTCGTAAGTTCCAGGGCAGCGGTCTTCTTGCCCACGGCACAGTCGGTGCCCACCGCCAGCACCACGGTGGCGTCCACTTCGTCGGCGACGCCTCGGCTCACCGGCAGGTCGTCGGGGGGGCTGCGGACGTCCCAGATCGTCGCGTCGTGGGCCCCGGCGAGCGCCGCAAATTCTTCGTCGTTCTGCAGGAAGTCGTGCAGTCCGGCCATCACCGTACAGCCGCGCCGGAGGGCTTCGCAGATGTCTGGGCGCCAGTCCTCGTCGAGTCGGCCTCCGACGTTCGCCACCCCGATGGCGAGGGCGTCGACCTCGTCTTCGACCTCCTCCATGCGAGCGACGATGGGGGCGTCCGGCCCGTCGGGAAACACGTCGGGGATGCGTCGTCCGGCATTCGACCGGTCGATGACCGCCCGCACGTCGTAGTCCCCGTAGCGGATCAGTCCCAGGGCCGTTTTGGCCTGGTCGTGATCGGGAAACTTGTCGTGGGCCAGGAGGGCAAGTCGCTTCATGGATGCGAGTGGGAGGAGGGTTCGTGTACGAAAATACCGCTGGCGGAGAACGCCCTGCTCCGCCGAACCGTCGGGGTCAGGAAGATAGAAACTGGAGGGCGGATGTGCTACGCCTTTCGAGCCCGTTGGACCTTCCGGAGAAAGGTAATATTGTTTTTTTGGGTGCCAAATTCTCGCAAACGCGCCAGGAATTCTCTGGGAGGCTGCAACCTTTTCTCAGATGGGGGTGTCTCTTCTGAGACCGCCACTGAACGCGGTCCCCAGCACCCTCCTCGATCCCCGTCCCCATGACCGGTTCCGTCCGCAGCGTTCGCCTCCTTCTCACACTCTTTTCATTGGCCCTGCTGGTCGGCTGCAACAGCGAGGCCAAGTCCCCGTCCGCCGACGAAGAATCGGAGACCGCCCTGCCCGTC